>Ga0335073_10013567_pt1 | contig 11423 bp, 9 predicted proteins | sample Lox_Sample_22_FD_207093 | JGI IMG/M metagenome (GOLD analysis project Ga0335073, IMG submission 207093) | Soil microbial communities from Loxahatchee National Wildlife Refuge, Florida, United States - Lox_Sample_2.2 | ecosystem: Environmental > Terrestrial > Soil > Wetlands | place: USA: Florida... | reverse complement strand
GTCCAGCCGGCCAGGCTCGACGAGCACCTGAAGCTCGGCGCCGACTGGTCGCCTGCCACCCCGCAGGACCTGTTCTTCCGCTTCCCGCACGACGGCGGGTCGTTCGCACAGGCCGCCAACCGCTGCGTCGGGGTCGGCAAGTGCCGCCACCACGACAACAAGGGCGGCACCGTGATGTGCCCCTCGTACCAGGTCACCATGGAGGAGGAGCACTCAACGAGAGGACGGGCACGGCTGCTGTTCGAGATGCTCAACGGCCACGGCGACTCGCCCGTCGCCGGCGGCTGGCGCAGCGACGCGGTCAAGGACGCCCTCGACCTGTGCCTGGCCTGCAAGGGCTGCAAGACCGACTGCCCGGCCAACGTGGACATGGCCACCTACAAGGCCGAGTTCCTGGCCCACCACTGGCAGGGCCGCCAGTGGCGGCGGCCGCGCTCAGACCTCGCGCTCGGCTGGCTGCCCCTCACCGCCCGCGCCGTCGCCGGCCTGAAGCTCGCCAGCGTCGTCAACGCCATCACCCACACCCCGCTGCTGCACGGCGCCGCGATCAAGCTCGGCGGCCTGGCGGACCGCGAGGTCCCGGTGTTCGCCCGCCAGACGTTGCAAGAGTGGTTCAAGGCGCGGGGCGGCTCGCACGGCGACGGCCACCGTGGCACCGCCCTGCTGTGGCCCGACACGTTCAGCAACTACTTCCACCCGCACGTCGGTCAGGCCGCCGTCGAGGTCATGGAATCGGCGGGCTGGCGCGTCGAGCTGCCGGGCGAGCCGGTCTGCTGCGGTCTGACCTGGATCTCCACCGGCCAGCTCGCGACCGGCAAGAAGATACTGAAGAAGACCGTGGAAACGCTCGCACCGCACGTCAGGAGCGGCGGCTACGTGGTCGGCCTGGAGCCAAGCTGCGCCAGCGTCTTCCGCGGCGACGCGCCGGAACTGTTTCCCGACGACCAGGACGTGCTGCGGCTCCGTGACCACACGCTGACCCTCGCCGAGCTGCTCACCGGGCACACCCCCGGCTATCAGCCGCCCGCGCTGCGCCGGAAGGTGATGGCACAGGTGCACTGCCACCAGCACGCCGTGCTGAAGTGGGACGCCGACGAGAAGCTGCTGAAGGACGCGGGCGCCGAGCCCGAGCACCTGGAGACGGGCTGCTGCGGCCTGGCCGGCGACTTCGGCTTCCAGGCCGGCCACGGGGAGGTCAGCCGGGCGATCGCCGAGCGCGCCCTGCTGCCGAAGCTGCGCGCGGCCAACCCGGGGGCGGTGGTTCTCGCCGACGGATTCAGCTGCCGCACCCAGATCCACGAGCTTGACAGCGGCGGCCGCGAAGCCATGCACCTCGCGGAACTCCTCGCCAGCGCGGGCAACCTGGGCTACGACCGCCCGGAGCAGGCCGCGGCACCCCGGCCGGCCCCGCCGGGCGTCCCGGCCAGGGCCGTCGTCCTGGCGGCGGGCGCCGCCGCGCTGGCCGCGACGGGCGCGGCCGCGGCCGCGATCCTGCGTGCCCGCCTCACCCGCCGGAGCCGCGCCTAGAGCGTCGCATCCTGACCGCCGAGGCTGATGTCGCGGGACAGCGTCACGGCGCACTCCAGCATGGCGGCGTGCACGAACGCCTGCGGCAGGTTCCCCCGCAGTTGCCGCTGGTGCACGTCGTACTCCTCGGTGTACAGCGCCGCGGGTCCGGTCGCGGAGCGGTTCCGCTCGAACCAGTGCGCGGCCGCGGCCGGGTTACCGCGGGCGTGCTCGATCATGGCCATCCAGAACCCGCAGAGCACGAACGCGCCCTCCGCCTTGTGCAGCGGCCGCGCGTCATGCCGGAACCGGTACACGAACCCGTCGGTAGCGAGTTCTGCGCGGACCGCCTCGATCGTCGCCTGGTTCCGCGGGTCGCTCATCGGGATACCGCCGCGGATCAGCGACTGCAGCAGCGCGGCGTCCACTCGCTCGTCGTCCGGCGCACGCTGCCAGCGGCCCGACGGGTGGACGCAGTCCTGGAGGCTGGCCGTGATGGCGTCGGCAAGGGAACTCAGCCGGGCCGCCTCCCGGTGGCCGTGCCCGCCGCCCGGTTCGCAGGAGGCGGCCCCGAAGTCCCCTGCCACCTTGGCGATCGCGCGCAGGCCGGACACGCAGGCGAGCCGCGAGTGCGCCCACCGCCGGTCGTCGAGTTCCCAGATCCCGGCGTCCGGTTCCTGCCACCGCTTCTCGATGGCCGAAGCGGCGACCTGCACCGCCCGCCAGTCGTCCTCGCCGAGCATGTCGTGCCGCGCGGCGGCGGCGAACAAGGACAGCGTCTCGCCGAACGCATCGAGCTGAAACTGTCCCCGCACCCAGTTGCCAGTTCGCGCGGCGCCGCCGGGGAACCCAGGCAGCCGCAGTTGCCGCTGGTCGCCGATCGGCTCGCCGCCCACGGTGTATGCGGGCATCATCCGCGGTCCGTCGGCAAGCAGCCGCTCGGTGATGAACCGGACCGCGCCGGCCAGCATCGGATGCGGGCCGTGCGCGGCGAGCGCGAGGCCGGCGTAGCACTGGTCCCTGATCCAGGCGTAGCGGTAGTCGTAGTTGCGCCCGGCCTCGAGCCGCTCGGGCAGCGAGGTGGTTGCGGCGGCGACCATGGCGCCGCTCGCCGAGGTCAGCCCGCGTAGCACCGCGTAGGCGTGCCGGGCGTCCGAGACGGCGATGAGCCCGCCGCAGTCGGGAACGACCTGCGACCAGGCCTCCTCGGTGGCCGCCCAGTACATGCCCGGATCGGGTGGCTGGTCAGCGAACTCATTGTCAGAGACCTCAAGAACGAGTTCGTGCTGTGCCCCATCGGCCAGTTCCAGCGTCATGGCCAGTCCGCCGTCGACGTGCCGCGCTTCGCCCGCCCCCGTCCACCGGAACCAGGCCGGGCCGCTGCGTCCGGTCCACACGTCGCCGTGCCGCTTCAGGTTCGTCATCCGGCCCCGGCCGAAGTCCGCGCGCAGGTCGAGGAGGACCGAGACCCGCGCGGCCCCGTCGAGTGCCTCGATGCGGCGCAGCAGGACCGCGCGGTGCGGGTCGGCGGGCATGGCGAGGGCTTCCCTGCACTCGATCCGCCAGTCGCCCACCCAGCGGCTGCGCCAGATCAGCGATCCGTTCTCGTAGTAGCCGCCCCAGACGTGCCACCGGTCGGCGGGTGTGACCGTGTACCGGCCGGGGCCGCCGAGCAGCCCGCTGAACGCGGCCGCGCTGTCCCAGCGGGGCGCGCACATCCAGGCGACCGACCCGTCAGGCCCGATGAGCGCGCCACGCTCGCCGTCCGCCACGAGCGCGTACTCCCGGAGTACCCGTGGCGTGAGCACGTCGCCGCCGGCGTGGCCGTCGCCGCGTCCCCGGCTAGCGGTGCCCGTCTTATGACCAGTCCCTGCCTTTTTGCCGGCATTGCCGGCGTTGCCTGCAGCCATGCCTTCTCCACTTCCTCGTTTGACCGGCCGTATGCCAGGAAGTAGCAGAACCAGGCGTTACCGCACGAGCGAAGCAACCGACACGAGGAAGACGGGGCGGTCACGGTGACCCAGACGACCAGCCCTTCGTTTCCCGCCCTTCATCAGGAGGCCCCATGAGCCAGAACCACCAGGAAAACCAAGGCACGGTAGTGATTACCGGTGCCAGCGGGGGAATCGGCCGGGCGACCGCGGAGCTTTTCGGCCGCCGGGGGGCCCGGGTCGGGCTGATCGCACGCGGCGAGGCCGGCCTTGAGGGCGCGGCCGAGGCGGTGCGGCGGGCGGGCGGTACGGCGCTGCCGCTGCCGGCGGACGTGGCCGACTTCGACGAGGTCGACCGGGCCGCCGAGCGGGCGGAAAACGAGCTCGGCCCGATCGACCTGTGGGTGAACGTGGCGTTCACCTCGGTGTTCGCCCCGTTCACCAAGATCACCCCGGCCGAGTTCCGGCGCGTCACCGACGTGACCTACCTGGGCTACGTACACGGCACGATGGCGGCGCTGCAGCGGATGGTCCCCCGCGACCGGGGCACCATTGTCCAGGTCGGGTCGGCGCTCGGCTACCGGGCCATCCCGCTCCAGTCCGCGTACTGCGGCGCCAAGCACGCGGTCAACGGGTTCACCGAGGCGGTCCGCACCGAACTGCTGCACGACCACAGCAACGTGCGGATCACCCTGGTGCAGATGCCCGCCGTCAACACGCCTCAGTTCTCCTGGGTGCTATCCCGGTTGCCCCGCCACCCGCAGCCGGTCCCGCCGATCTACGAACCCGAGGTCGCCGCCCAGGGAGTCCTGTTCGCGGCCGAGCACCCGGAGCGCAAGGAGTACTGGGTGGGCGGGTCCACGGCGGCGACGATCTTCGGCCAGAAGTTCGCCGCGCCGCTGCTCGACCGCTACCTGGCGCGGACCGGCTATGACTCGCAGCAGACGGAGCAGCGGCAGCCACCGGGCAAGCCGAACAACCTGTGGCAGCCGGTCGACCAGGCCCCGGGCACCGACCACGGGGCGCATGGCGAGTTCGACGACAAGTCCACGTCGCGCAGTGAGCAGCTCGAGGTGGCCGAGGGGGCCGAGTCGGCGGGCTCGAAGGCGACCGAGGTGGCAGAATCGGCGGGCGCCGCCGTTACCCGCGCGTTCGGTTCGCTCATCACCGTGGCCCGCAGGCGGCACCAGTGACCAGCCCGAGCACGGCAGCGGTGCCTGGCCAGCGGTCGGCGCCGCTGCTCGGCGAGGACGTCCCGCGGGTGGACCGCGTCACGGCCGAGGTCTACGACATTCCCACCGACCGGCCTGAGGCCGACGGCACTCTGGCCTGGTCCAAGACCACCCTGGTGATCGCGCGGGTCACCGGAGGCGGTGCCACCGGACTCGGCTACACGTACGCGGCCGGCGCGTGCAAGCCGCTTATCGAGGGCGAACTCGCGTCGGCGGTCACCGGCCGGTGCGCGCTCGACACGGGTGCCGCCTGGCAGGCGATGGTCCGCGCGGTCCGCAACATCGGCCGCCCTGGACTGGTGTCCTACGCGATCTCCGCGGTGGACGCCGCGCTGTGGGACCTCAAGGCGATCCTGCTCGGCCTGCCGGTCAGCCGGCTCCTCGCCCTGGTGAGCGAGGCGGTCCCGGTCTACGGCAGCGGCGGGTTCACCACCTACGACCAGGCGGCCGCGCGCGCCCAGCTCGAACACTGGACCGCCGACCTGGCCATCCCGCGCGTCAAGATCAAGATCGGTGAGTCCTGGGGCACCGAGCCCGCCCGGGACCTCGCCAGGATCGCGTTCGCCCGCGCGGTGATCGGCCCGGACATCGAGCTGTACGTGGACGCCAACGGCGGCTACACCCGTAAGCAGGCGATCCGGATGGCGCACGCCATGGCCGAGCACCGCGTCTCATGGTTCGAGGAGCCGGTCAGCTCCGACGACCTCGACGGACTGCGCGAGGTGCGCGACCAGGTAGACCCCGACGTCACCGCGGGGGAGTACGGCTACGACCTGCCCTACTTCGCCCGCATGGTGGACGCTCAGGCGGTCGACTGCCTCCAGGTGGACGTAACCCGCTGCGGCGGCATCACCGAGTGGCTGCGCGCCGCTGCCGTGGCCGCCGCCCGCGGCCTCCAGGTCTCCGCCCACTGCGCGCCGAACCTGCATGCCCACGTCGCGGCCGCCACGGCGAACCTCCGCCACCTGGAGTACTTCCACGACCACGCCCGCATCGAGCGGATGTTCTTCGACGGCGCGCTTGACCCGGCCGGCGGCGTGCTCCGCCCCGACGCGTCGCGCCCCGGCCTCGGCCTCACCCTGAAGGAGCCGAACGCCGCGCCTTACCGCACCGCCTGAGCAGAGGTGCGCTCACCCGCCGACACGCCCGTGGCCACTGCCTCGCCGACACGCGCGCGGCCACTACCGCGCCGCGCCTGCCGGCGTTAGGCTCGGCGTGCGGCGTTTAAAGACATCGAGCATCGTAGGCGGCGATGGCGGGGACGGTGGCCGCGCATGGCCGCGGACGTTTAGCGAGCGCTGCGATTTCAGTCATCAATCAGTGGCCGCACGCGACATGCGGATACCTCGCGAGAGCAGCGAACCCGCAGGCCGGCCGCGGGCCACTACAAAGGGGGAGGGGTGCGGTCATGGCAGACTCCGGGCTTTTTGTCGGTTTCGGGATTCCCGTGCGGGGCCGTGAGCGACAGGCGGTCAAGGTATTCAACGAAGCTTTCGAGTATTACTCCCGGCTTCAGCAGAACGGCGAGATCGAGAGTTTCGAGCCGGTTATCCTCGAGCAGCACGGCGGGGAACTAGGCGGGTTTTTCCTGCTGCGCGGGGAGAAAGACGCGCTGGCACGCATTCGCGGCAGCGAAGAGTTCGAACGAATCACGGTACGGGCCGAACTCATCGTGGACAACCTCGGGATCGTGGGCGCCTACCTGGGCGAGCGCCTGATGTCGCAGATGTCGGTATTCAGCCAGCAGGTGGAGGAACTCACTTAGCCGCTCGTCGAGGTACCCGCGCGTCGCCTGTCGCCGCGTGCCAGGAGCGCGTTCCCTTGCCTACCGGGCCAGCGGCCGTGCAGGTCCTGCTCCGGATATGTCCCGGCCGGAGGCGGGAGCATGCACCGGTAAACCGGTAAATCTTTAGCTAAAGTTAAGAAAGAGACGTCCCGCGCGGAGCAGTGCAACTCCGCACGCGACGTGGGAACTGGCCCGCATGGCCTGTGACGCGTAATCAAAGTCGCTATTCCGATAATCACTAGTGAGGCCTAAACTCGCCTGAGAGATTAGCCGCATTCACATATACATCGATCTACATAGATCGATGTATATGTGCTGGAAACCCGACTCAGGCACGTGGATGCGGCGCGCTTAGGGCAATAGCGGCGAAGGAGGACTTAGGTGAGAGGTTCCCGGGCAATAGCCCTGGTTCGCGGCGCGGTCGTGGCAGCGATCGCGGCGCTCGCGGCGGGGAGTGCTGCGCTGGCCCCGGCCGCCGCCGCTCCTGCGGCCGTCGCCGCGGTCCGAGCGGTCCCGTTCGCGACCGGGCATGTCCTCGCGATGGGAAAGATGACGCAGCCGCCGACCACGGCGCAGTGCGAGAAGAAGTACGGCATCGCCTGCTACCAGGCGTTCCAGCTGCAGCGGGCCTACAACCTGGCCCCGCTGTTCGACAAGGGAATCGAGGGCCAGGGCGAGACGATCGTCATCGTCGATGCCTTCGGCTCCCCGTCCATCGCCTCCGACCTGAAGACCTTCGACGCTCAGATGGGCCTGCCGAACCCGCCATCCTTCCAGGTGATCACCCCGGAGGGGCCAATCACCACCACCCCCAAGAACTGCACGAGCAAGTACAGCCCGACCGGCCCTGACCTGTGCTCCGACTATTACGGCTGGACCGACGAGACCAGCCTCGACGTCGAATGGTCGCACGCGATGGCCCCGGAGGCCAACATCCTCCTGGTCGAGACCCCGATGACCGAGACCGAGGGCATCTACGGGTTCCCGCAGCTCGTGGCGGCCGAGAACTACGTCATCAACAACCACCTCGGTGACGTGATCACCCAGAGCTTCGGCGCCAACGAGTCGACCTTCACCAGCCCGAGCCAGATCTACTCGCTGCGCTCGGCGTACATCAACGCGGCACGGAACGGGGTCACCGTCCTGGCGGCCAGCGGCGACCAGGGCGCGACCGACGAGTTCTGCAGCCCGAGTTCTGGCTGCGCGAACCCCAACGACGTGATCTGCTGCGAATCGACCCAGGCGATTGACTGGCCCGCGTCGGACCCGCTGGTCACCGGAGTGGGCGGCACCCAGCTGCAGCTCGACGCCGAAGGCTACCGGACCGCTCCGGACAGCGTCTGGCACGACCTCAGCTCTACGGTCGGCGTGACGGGGCCCGCCTACACCTGGGGGTCGAGCGGCGGAGGCCTGTCCACGGTCTTCTCCCGACCGAAGTTCCAGGACGGGGTGGCAGACACGGTCGGCAGCAGCCGGGGCACGCCCGACATCGCGATGAGCGCGGCGGTCAACGGGGCCGTTGACTTCTACGACACCACCGACCCGTCGGTGGCCGGCTGGAGCATCGTGGGCGGTACCAGTGAGGCCTCACCGCTCTTCTCCGGCATCGTGGCCCTCGCCGACCAGGTGGCCGGACACAGCCTCGGCGACCTGAACCCGGGCCTGTACGCCATGGCCGCCAGCGGCGGGAACGACGGCATCGTGCCGGTCTCCCAGGGCGGCAACAGCTACACGTTCTGCCTCGCCGCGGACATCAAGAGCAGCGGTTCCTGCGCCTCGAGCGCCGACCTCGTGACCGTCCCCGGCTTCTCCGCCAACGGCTCCTACAACGACGCGACCGGGTGGGGCACGGTGGACGCCGCCAAGTTCGTTCCTGCCCTGGCCCAGTCCGCGGGCTGGAAGAGCTGAACCGCCGCCGGCCGTAACCGGCCGGCACAGCGAGGGGGCGGCCTCCGGCCGCCCCCTCCGCATGTCCCCACCGGGTTCCGGCAGCTTCCGGCCGCTGCCGGGTTCACGGCATCAGCGACCGCTGGCCGCCCTCCGGCGGCAGCAGCTCGTTCAGCGCGGAAGCAAGCTCATACAGCCTCGCCAGGTGCGCCGCGGTCAGCGCGGTGACCAGCTTGTCGCCCCGCTCGGTGAGCTCAACGTGCACCACGCGGGCGTCATCAGGGTCCGGCGTCCTGCGCACGACGCCGGACGCTTCCGCCCGGTCCACCAGCCCGACCGCGCTGTGGCTTTGCAGCAGCAGATACTCCGCGATCTCGCGGATCGCCGGAGGGCGGGGTCCCGGATGGCCCTTGATCGCCACCAGGAGCTGGTGCTGCGCCGGAGTCAGCCCGGCCGCGGCAGCCTGCTCCTCACTCCATCGCACGAAGCGCCGCAGGGTCACACGGAAGCTCAGGAGATGCCGGAAATCCTCGTCGGTTGGATGAATGGGGACGCCCTCCTCGGCCGAGACCATGCAGAACATCGTAACTGGACATACTCCTACCGCACCGCGTTCGCCCGGGCGCCTGGCGGCAGGATCTACCCAAGGAAGGGCATGGACCGGGACGGACTCACCGTCGTGCCGACGGCCGTGTGCGCGTGCCGCGGCGCGGCGTGCCCGGCCTGGGAGGCGGCGATCGCGCCCGCGATGGAGCACGCGACGAAAAGCGACGCGATAATGGCGAGCATGGTGATCCTGACGGCTCGCTCGCGCCAGGCGAGCGATGGCCACGACGGCGATAGCCATGACAACGCACGGCCGGATCGCCGTCGGCGGGGGAGCTGTGCCGCTAGACGTGAGAGCGTGGCGGTGAACTCGGGATCCGACTCGGTCAGTTCGGTCTCGATCGCGGCTAGTGCCTGCTGTTCACCAGGTGCGAGGCTCATGGAGCACCTCCCTGCTGCGCGGGCACTGCTGTGCCGGCGTCATTGCCTTGCAGCTACCTCGTACTGCGAGCGGTAAACGGACTCGGATAAAGAATATCGCGCTACGATATTTTTTGATATGCCGAGGCTGACAGCAGACTAGGGAGCTACATCGCGCAGACCGCCGCGTGCGCGCTTCGCGGGCTGCTGTCGGACCGGAAGGCGGCGATCACCGGGCAGCCGCCCCGGCCTGCGTCACCGTGACCCGCGCCGCGTGCGAGGGCATGCGCGGCAGACCGGGCCGGATAAGGTTGCGGCGTGCGGCCGGACGGGGAGATCACCAGGGGCACCACCAATTCCGGCCGGCTGCGGCGGGCGGACCGCTGGATCACCCAGACGCAGCGCTCGGTGCTGCTGGCCGCCGGGGGCCCGCTGATCGTCGACCTGGGCTTCGGTGCCTCGCTCGTGACTACCCTTGAGCTTTACCGGAGGGTCCGTGCGGTGGCGCCGGATGCTGAGGTCACCGGCCTGGAGATCGACCCCGCGCGCGTCATGTCGGCCTCCAGCCAGCTCGCGGCGCTGCGTGCGGCCGGAGATGAGCTGCCGGGGCTGTCGTTCGTGACAGGCGGATTCGAGCTGCCGGTTCCACGGCGGCCGGTGCTGGTCCGGGCGTTCAACGTGCTGCGCCAGTACCCGGAGGAGCGGGTCTGGACGGCCTGGTCCCGGCTGCGGGCGGGCCTCGCCGACGGCGGCATCCTGGTCGAGGGCACCTGCGACGAGATCGGCCGCCGTGCCGTGTGGGTCACCCTTCCCGCGCGGCCGGAAATCAGGGAAACCCCGTCTCGGCAAGCCGCCGTACGGGAGATCGGCGCCGGGCAAGCCGCCGCCAGGCAGGCCGTTGGCGGGCAAGCCGCCGCCGGGCAGGCCGCCGCCGGGCGGCCGAGTGCCCGGGGGAGCGGCGGCCAGGCGCTGATCACCTTCGCGGCGCGGCTCGCATCGCTTGAGCGCCCGTCCGACCTGGCCGAACGTCTGCCCAAGGCGCTGATCCACCGCAACGTGCCAGGTGAGCCGGTGCACCAGTTTCTCCGCGACTTCGACCGGGCGTGGGATCACGCAGCGCCGTACTCCGCCTTCGGCCCTAGACAGCGCTGGCTTACCGCGGTCGCGTCCGTGTCAGCCGACTGGCCGGTGCTCCGCTACCCACCGTACGGCGGCCCCCGGCGCTGGCGTCTCGGCGAGCTCACCCTGCCCTGGGCCGCACTCGCCCCGCCCGGCGCACCACGGCACTGAGGTGCCGTCAACCGGCTGGCCCAGCGCACATCACCTCGGCATGCGTTCACGGGGCGCTTGCCGTGGCGCGGACAGTCCGGCCCTGCGCACCTTGGACTCGGACATCTCGCAGCCGCCGATCCCGGTCGAGCCGCAGGCTGTTCCTTGCGAGACGGCCATCCGGGCCCGACGAGGTGTTTAGCGCCGCGCTGCCTGGTTAGCCCGTGTGAACACCGGAATCACGGCAGGCACTGCCGGCATGCACGGTAACCGCGAAGGCAGCCACACGGCAGCCACGAGGGAGGCTTGATGGAACGGGGCAACACCAAGCACGGCCCGGCGCACGACCAGGAAATGGCGCGCGAGACCCAGGGTCTCGTCCGCAGCGGTGCGCACCGCGCGCACGCGGAGGAGTGGCGGGAACCCGAGCCGGCCGACGAGGGTATGTCGCCGGTCCGGCGGGGCGACGGCGCCAATCCGGTGTCTTCCGGCCGTGATTACGAGCTGCGCAACGAGCTGGCCCGCATCCTCACCGGAGACTGGTTCCCCGCTGACCGCGACACCGTACTCGCCCGCCTCGAGGACGGCGACGCCCCGGGGGACCTGACCGAGCGCGTCTCAGCCCTGCCGAAGAAATCCCGCTTCGACCGTCCCCGCGACGTGCTCGTCGCGCTCGGCATCAACTCGCCGGAGACCAGGAGCTGAAACAAGCGACGCGCTCAGAGAACCCGGCAAGCCACCGAACCAGAGGAGGAACGACAATGTGGGCAGTGGTCTGGCGCGACGTGGGGCAAAGTCTCTATCGACGACGTGCCCGCGCCGGCCATCGAGGACCCGGCCGACGCC
>Ga0335073_10013565_pt1 | contig 11423 bp, 10 predicted proteins | sample Lox_Sample_22_FD_207093 | JGI IMG/M metagenome (GOLD analysis project Ga0335073, IMG submission 207093) | Soil microbial communities from Loxahatchee National Wildlife Refuge, Florida, United States - Lox_Sample_2.2 | ecosystem: Environmental > Terrestrial > Soil > Wetlands | place: USA... | reverse complement strand
GCGGGGTCAACAACACCATCACCACTCAGGCCGTGATGACGATATCGCCGGTCGAGCGGCCGGTTGCATCCGCCGCCTACAGCTTCGTCCGGTTCATCGGCGGCGGCCTCGCGCCGTACGTGGCGGGTCGGCTGGTCATCGCGCTGAACATCCACGTCCCGTTCTTCATCGCCGCGGGTGCCGTCGCTGCCGGGATCGTCATCCTGGCGACCGTGCACCGGATGCTGGCCGACGCCGAGCGAGTGCAGGCCGAGCATGTGGCGCCGTCGGCGGAACGAGCGTGGATGGTTCCAGTCTCAGCGGGCACGGCGAGGGCAGATGGTGGCAGGGGCATCGTTGTCGCCGCCATCGATGACACGCCGACGGCCGGTCAGGTGACCGAGGCGGCCGCCCGGCTGGCCGCGCAGGACGACCTTGCCGTTCATGTCGTGCACGCGAGGGAGGCGGCGGTGGGCGGCGACGTGGCCGTGGACGGCGAGGATCTCGCGGCCGCGCAAGCGCTCGTGCGCGCCCGCCTCGACGAGCTGGCAGGGCACAGCATCGCTGCCGAAGGGCAGATCCTGCTGCACGCCGGCGACCACGGCGCGGCAGGCCGCATGGTCGCCGAATACGCCAACACGATCGGGGCCGCCACGATCGTCATTGGTGCACCCAGCCACGACGGACTGCCGGCCGGTTTTGACGCCAGCATGAGCCACGAGGTGCTGCGCGCGGCCCGCAGCAACGTCCTGGTCGTCAACCCAGACGCACCACTACTGTCCCGCGTGTCGGCATCTGGGATGCCAAGCGAGACCGCAGCCGTGTTGTAGTTCAGGCATACCCACCGCCAGCAGGAAGGGATCAGGCACGTGGCAGGAAGGCTCGAGGGAAAGGTCGCATTCATCACCGGCGCGGCGCGCGGTCAGGGTCGCAGCCACGCCGTCCGGCTCGCCCAGGAGGGCGCCGACATCATCGCAGTCGACATCTGCAAGCAGATCGAGAGCGTGGCCTATCCGATGGCGACGCCGGCCGACCTGGCCGAGACGGTCAGCGAGGTCGAGGCGCTGGACCGGCGGATCATCGCGCGGGAGGCCGACGTCCGGGACGTGGCCGGGCTCCGGGCGGCATTCGAGGCCGGCGTCGCCGAGCTCGGCCCGGTGGACATCGTGCTGGCGAACGCGGGCATCGCGCCGATGTCGGTGCAGGAAGTGGGCGACGCCTGGCAGGACGTCATCGACGTGAACCTGACCGGCGTCTTCAATACCGTCGAGATCGCTATCCCGTCCATGATCGAGCGGGGCAAAGGCGGCGCTATCGTGCTCACCAGCTCGACCGCCGGCATCAACGGGATCGGCGGGCCCACCCGCGGCGGGCTCGGATATACCGCTTCCAAGCACGGGCTGGTCGGCCTGATGCGCTCCTACGCGAACAATCTCGCGCCACACAGCATCCGGGTGAATACCGTGCACCCTACCGGGGTGAACACCCCCATGGTGGTCAACGACATCATGCAGCAGTTCCTGCAGCAGGACCCGAGTCTCAGCCAGTCCATGGCGAATGCGCTGCCGGTGGGCATGGTCGAGCCGGTCGACATCTCCAACGCAATCCTCTGGCTGGTCTCCGACGAGGGCCGGTACGTCACCGGTGTCACGCTTCCGGTAGACGCGGGCTTCACGATCAAGAAGTGAGGTATTGATGGGACGAGTAGCGGGCAAGGTCGCTTTCATCACCGGGGCAGCCCGCGGCCAGGGCCGCAGCCACGCCATCCGGCTGGCATCCGAAGGCGCGGACATCATCGCGGTCGACATCTGCCAGGACTACGACACCGTCGGCTACGCCTTGGCCACTGAGGCGGACCTGGCCGAGACCGTAAAGGCCGTAGAGGAACTGGACCGGCGCATTGTCGCCAGCAAGGCCGACGTCCGAGACGCTGGTGCGCTGAAGGCCGCCGTGGACGACGGCGTCGCCCAGCTCGGCCGGCTCGACATCGTCTGCGCCAACGCCGGGATCTGCACCGTTCAGGGCTGGGATCAGGTCACGCCAGCGGTCTGGCAGGACACTCTGGACACCAACCTCACCGGAGTGTGGAACACCATGGTTGCCTGCGTGCCGCACCTGATCGCCACCGGTGGCGGCTCGATCATCTGCACGAGCTCCGTCGCCGGTATCAAGGGCCTGCCTTACCTCGCGCCGTACGTGGCCGCCAAGCACGGGGTCGTCGGCATCGCCAGGACGATGGCCAACGAGCTCGCGGCGCACAGCATCCGGGTGAACACCGTGCACCCGACCGGCGTGCAGACGCCGATGGCCGAGGGTCTCGGCGGCCTCAACCCGCTGATCGAAAGCGACCCGAACCTCGGGCCGATCTTCATGAACACGCTCCCGGTTGAGATGGTGGAGGCCCGCGACATCAGCAACGCGGTGCTGTTCCTGGCATCAGACGAAGCGCGGTACGTCACCGGGCTGGAGTTCACCGTCGACGCGGGTGCCACGATCAGGTGACCGAACAAGCCGGGGCCGGCCAGATCACGACGGTGCGCGACCGGGTCCGGCACCACCTCGTCGGCCGCGAGCGCGAGCTTGACCTCGTCCTCGCTGCGGTCGCCGCAGGGCGGGACATCGTCCTGGACGGACCACCGGGTACCAGCAAGAGCACGCTGCTGCGCGCGATCACCGCTGAGTGGGGAATCCCGCTGGTCTTCGTGGAGGGCAACGCGGACCTGACCCCGGCCAAGCTGGTCGGTCATCACAATCCCGCCAGGGTGCTGCGCGAGGACTACAGCGCGGACAACTTCGTCGACGGGCCGCTGCTGGAAGCCATGCGCTCTGGCGGCTTCCTGTACATCGAGGAGTTCAACCGCGCGCCGGAAGACACCATCAACACGCTGCTCACCGCCATGGCGGAGCGCCAGATCGCGGTGCCCCGCGCGGGCACAGTCATCGCAGGGCCGACGTTCCGGGTGGTCGCGTCGATGAACCCGTACGACAACGCCGGCACGACCCGACTGTCGACCTCGGTGCACGACCGGCTGTGCCGGCTCGCGGTGAGCTATCAGGACGCGGCCGCCGAGCGCGGCATCGTGGCGCTGCGGGCGCCGCTGCCCGCCTGCGGGGACGAGCTCTACGAGCGGCTCGTCGCCGACGCGGTCGCCGTCACGAGAGCCACCCGTCAGCGGGACGACGTGCGGCAGGGGAGCAGCGTACGCGGCGCCATCGACGTGACGCTGGTCGCGGGCCAGCTGCTGGAGCTCGCAGGCGTCGCCGCGAGCGGCCACCCGCGCTATCCGGAGATCGTCTACGACGCCATGGTGGTGGCACTGTCTGGCCGGATCTTCCTGGACGAGACCGTGGACAGCACACCCGAGGTTGTGCTGCGGCAGATCTGGGAGGACCGCTTCATCCTCGAACCCGCCGCCGCTGCCCCCGGTTGAAGAGCCGTCGGCGCAGACTCACCAGTCCGGATGAGCCGGGCACTGCAGCCGTTGCGCCGAAAGCCCAAGGTGCTCACGGAGCAGCCGCGGCTCTTCGACTCCGGGCCCGGCGGGGGCGGTGCCGCCGGCTTCGTGCTGGCGGGATCGCCGGGCCGTGACGGAGCAAGCGGGCCGGGCAGCAGCAACCCGGCGCTCACTGGCGAGCTGGGAACTCTGCTCACCGAGGTGCCTGCCGACGGTCTGGTCGACCCTGAGGCTGTACGGCGCGCCCGGCAGATCGCCGCGCGCCTCGCCGTGCCACGGCCGCGGCGCGACGTCAGCGCGCGGCGCGGCACCGGGCAGCTGGCGAGCCTGCGGTACCGCGGCGGATCCGACGACATCGACCTGGACCGGACGATCGACCAGCTGGTCGAGCATCCGGTGCCCGCCGACGACGACATCATCGTGCGGGAACGGGTGCGTACCAGGCGCAGTGTGGTGCTGCTAGCCGACGTGTCGGGATCGATGCGCGGCGAGCGAGTGCTTACCGCGGCAGCTACCGTCGGCGCACTTGCCGCCGAACTGGCCCTTGATGACCTCGCAGTCGTGGCCTTCTGGTCTGATGCGGCAGTGCTGTGCCATCTGGGTCAGCGGATCGGGCCGCAGCAGCTGCTCGATGTCATGCTGCGGATCCCGGCAAGGGGACTTACGAACATAGCGTTCCCGTTGCAGGTGGCCGCGCGTGAACTCGTCCCCGGTCCCGCCCTGGACGCTCGGGTGCTCCTGCTGTCCGATTGCGTGCACAACGCCGGCCCGGATCCCCGCCCGTTCGCAGCCCGCCTGGCGCGGCTGGACGTGCTGCTTGACGCCTCAGGGGAACAGGATCCGGATCTTGCGCGCGACCTGGCGCACCTCGGGCGCGGCAGGCTGCGTAGTATCCGGACCTACCAGGACGTCGCGCCCGCATTGGGCGCGATCTTCGCAGCCTAAGGGAGAGCTCATGTCTGTCGTCGTTGTCGCCACCATCGTGCCGTTGCCCGAGCACCGCGAGGAAGTCATCGCGGCCTTCAAGGAGACAATCGAGCGGGTCCACGATGAGGATGGATGCGAGCTCTACAGCCTGAACGAGGCACCGGACCGCCTCATCATGATCGAGAAGTGGGCGAGCCGGGAAGCGCTGGCCAACCACAGCAGGGGCGTGAACCTTGCCACGCTGAACCCGAAGCTGGCCGGAAAGGTCTCGGCCGCCCCGGAGGTCATTGTGCTGGAGCAGGTCCCGGCCGGCGATTCCGCCAAAGGCGCGCTCTGATCGCCGCTGCCGCGGTTGCTCAGCTGACGTGGATGGTAAGCGTCTGACGCGCGGCACCGCCGATTCCGTTGCGGGCGACGATCCTGATCTTGTATGTCTTCCCGCGAGACCTGCCGGCGGCTCTCCCGGTGATTACCGCCGTTCCGTTGGCACGCTGCCGGAACGCCAGCCCGGCTGGCAGCCTTCCTGACTCGGTGAGACGAGCGGCCGGGAAGCCGCGGGCGCGGATGGTGAGGGTGTGCTTCGTGCCGACCGTAAACGTCGCGTGGCTAGACGACACGATTGCCGCGGGCTGATCGACGGTAAGCGTAAACGACTGGGTTGCGGGTGACCCGAAACCGTTGTTCGCGGTCAGGGTAATGCGGTACTGGCCGCCTGTGCCGCTGCCGGGCGTGCCGGACAGTATGGCCTCCGGCAGGTAACCGGACGGAAGGAACGTGATCCCGTCCGGCAGGGCGCCGCCTTCGATGAACGTGGGTGCCGGGTAGCCCGTGGCAGTCGCAGTGAAGGTTCCGGCTACCCCGGTACGGAACGTCGCCCGGGCCGCTGAGTCGATGGCCGGGGGCCGCCCGACGGTCAGGTACATCGTCTCGGTGTCGGGCGGCGCCACGCCGTTGGTCGCTGTGACGGGGATTTCGTAAGACGCCGCGGTCCCCGCAGCGGGCGAACCGGAGAGCAGCCCGGCAGTGCTCAGAGTCAGGCCAGCCGGCAGTCCGCTCGCAGAGAATGTCGCCGCCGGCGTGGCACTCGCCAGCAACTGCTCCTGGCCGGCCTTGCCTTCGGTGAAGCTGAAGATCATCACATCCGCGATCAACGGAGACAGCGTGTTGCCGACGCTGGGCGCTAGGACAGCGACGGAGTCGGCGACCGAGCCGACGACGTACGCTGTTCCCCCGGATACTGCGACAGAAGTCCCGCCTCGCGGAATCTGCGCCGTGACAGCCTGGCTAGCCGTATCGACGACATAAGTAGTGCCTACATTCACGTCGCCACCGGGAATGACAGCGTCCCTGACCGTCGCGTAAAGCGTGCCGCTGCCTGAATCAAGTGCCAGCCCGAACACGTCGGGCATCCCGGTGATCGTGGCCGACACGGTGCCGGCCGCCGTGTCTATCACGGACACCGCACCGGTTCCCTGATCGGCGACGTAGAGGTGCCCGTCACCGGGATCGGCGGCTAGTTCGGCCGGCGAGGCGTCCGCAGGCAGCGAGATGCTGTCCGCCACGGTGTTGGTCGCTCCGTCTATCACCGCGACCTGGTTACTGGCTCCCTCGGAGACGTACACCATGTTGTTCGCGGTGTCCGCGACAGCGCACCGGGCACCGGAGCTCGCGGCCAGCGGGATTGTCGCGGTGATGGCGTCGGTGCTGCCATCGATGACGATGACCGAACTGTGCGCGTAATCCACCACATAGACCATGTGCGTCAGCGGGTTGACCGCTGCGCTGATCGACCTGTCACTCGACGGCAGGCTGATGGTGGCAGTGACAGCGTTCGTTGCGCCGTCGATCACTGCCACAGCGCTGACACCGACGACATAGATGGTGTCTGAGGCAGAGTCGACGGCTATCGCGTCCGGGCCGAAGCCGAGGCTGATCGTAGCGGTGACCTTGTCGCTTGCCCCGTCAAGCACCGCGACCCCGTTCGGTCCCCTCGTCGCCACGTAGATCGTGCCAGTTGCCTGATCGGCGGCAACGCTATCCGTAGCTGCCCCGACAACCACCCGGCTGACGGCATACCCGCCGTCGCCGGCCGAGGCAGGGGTGGCAAGGACCGGCACGAGCGCCGCTATCCCGGCCAGCCCGATGATCGCCAGTGCCGCGCCATGCGCAAGCCTGTTACCGCGCAGCGTCATTGGTCCCCGATCACTCGCTTATGCAGCGATGATCACTCTATGCCAGAGTGGGCCGGACCAAACCAGCTACAGGAGCTGGTCGAGGGTGATCGGCAAGGAGCGGACGCGCCGGCCGGTCGCGTGGAAGACCGCGTTGGCGATAGCCGCTGCCATCCCGACCAGGCCAATCTCGCCGACTCCTTTGACACCGATCGGGTTGAACCGGTCAGGCTCGCCGACGAACAGCACCTCGTGGTCGGGGACGTCCGCGTTGACCGGGACCAGGTAGTCGGCGAAGTTACCGTTGGTAATGCGGCCGGAGACGGGATCGGTGACGGTTTCCTCGAGCAGCGCCATGCCGATACCGCCGACGGTCCCTCCGATCACCTGACTGGTCGCGGTCTTCTGGTTGAGAACGCGCCCGGCATCGACTGCCGACACGAGCCGGGCGACGCGCACCAGGCCCAGATCGGGGTCGACTCGGACTTCGGCGAACCGGGCGGCGAATGCGCCCGCGGGTGCCATGCCGACTTCTTCCGGCGCGGGCGGCGCGCTGTCTCCGTCCGCAGTCAGTTCGTTCAGGCCGTGTGTGGCAAGAATGCCGGAGTAAGCCTGCCTGCGGGCAGGATCATCGCTGCGCACGAGGTAGCCGTCCGCGGCGGATACGTCGTCAAGGCGGCAGCCGCGCAGCGGCGAGCCGGGGTCGTCCGCTACCGTGTCAAGGAAAGCCTGGATGACACCACGGCAGGCCGCCCTGACTGCGGTACCCAGGCCCGCGGTCAGGCCCGAGCCGCCCTCCAGTCCGCCGAACGGCAGATCGGTGTCGCCGAGGCCGAACTGGATCTGATCGAGCCGAAGACCCAGCAGCTCGGCCGACAGCTGGGTCATGACGGTGTACGTGCCGGTTCCGATGTCGGTCGCGGAGCTGCGCACGAATGCGGTCCCGTCAGCCCGGACCGACGCCCTGGCCTGGCAGGCGGGCTGGAACCAGAAGAAACTCACCCCGGCCATCCCGTACCCGACCAGCCAGTCCCCGTCACGCATCGAGCCCGGCCGGGGATCACGGGCCGACCAGCCGAACCGCCCGGCGCCTTGCTCGAAGCAGTCGCGCAGCGCTTTGCTGGACCACGGCAGGTTCAGCTGCGGCTGGTCCTCGGCATAGTTGCGCAGCCGTATCTCCAGCGGGTCCACGCCGACGGCGTAAGCGAGCTCGTCCAGGGCTGACTCCAGCGCGAAGTTGCCCTGGGCCTGGCCAGGTGCCCGCATCGACGTCGGGACCGGGATGTTCAGCCGTGCCTGCGTGTCCCGGACGTCGACGTTCGGGCAGGCGTACGCCCAGGCCGAGTCCGCCGCGACTGGCTCGTAGTTGTCGTCCTCAATCGCGATCGAGTTCTTGGCCTCGTGATCGAGCACGGTCAGCCGCCCGCCGCGGTCCGCGCCGAGAGTGATGTGCTGGACGGTCCTGGTCCGGTGCCCGACGCCGGTGAACATCTCCGGCCGGGTCAGCACCAGCTTCACCGGCCGCCTGGTCGTGCGCGCCGCCAGCACCGTCAGCAGGACGTGCGGCCAGGTCCGCAGGGCGGCACCAAAGCCGCCGCCGACGAACGGCGCGAGCACCCGGATGCCGCTCTCCGGTACTCCGAAGGTCCCCGCGAGCGCCGCGCGGACACCGTGCGGCCATTGCGTGGAGTCGTGAACCGTCAGTGAGTCACCGTCCCAGCTCGCGACGGTCGCAAATAGCCCCATCGGGTTATTGGTCTCGTCCGGCGTGGTGTAAGTGGCGTCGACGGTGATGTCGGCCGATGCCAGCCCGGCCGCCACGTCACCGCGATGGCTGTCCATGCCCCACGGATTCGTCACTATCTCCGCCCGCGGGTCGTCAAGCTCGAGCAGCGGCTCGGCTTGCTCATAGTCGACCTCGACCAGGCGGGCTGCGGCGGTTGCCTGCTGCTCCGTCTCGGCCACCACCACGGCTATGTACTGGCCGTAGTGCAGGATCCGGTCGTCCTGCAGCGGTGGAGGCGGCTGCCGCCACACCGGGGTGTCGGGGCCGCGATTCAGGTGCGGGGCGTTGCGATGGGTAATGACGGCCAGCACACCCGGCGCGCCCTCGGCCGCGGCGGTCTCGAGACCGCGGATCCGCCCGGCGGCCACCGTGGCGCGCACGAGCGCCGCGTGCGCCATCTCCGGGAAGCCGAAGTCGGCTGGGTACGGGGCGGTGCCGGTTACCTTCATCGGCCCGTCGACGCGGTCGACGCCCGGCCCGATCAGCCGCACTGCCTGAATGGTCATGGCGCTACCTCGCCCCCGAGGTGACGGTGCTCAGCGCCCGTACCAGCGTCCGCTTCGCTAGCTCGACCTTGAACGCGGTTCCGGGAACCGTGAACGGGTCACGGATCGCGGTCTCGGCTGCCGCGCGGAAGTTCTCCTGGCTGGCCAGCGCGCCGCGGAGGCTGTTCTCTGCGTCAAAGGCACGCCACGGGATCGTGCCAACGCCACCCAGCCCGATCCGTGCCTCGCGGATCACTCCGGCTTCGAGCACGACGGCGACCGCTGCCGACGCCAGCGCAAACTCATACGAGGTGCGGTCGCGCACCTTCAGGTAGGCGGACCGGGCGGCCGGCGGCAGCAGCGGGATCTCGATCTCGGTGATCAGCTCACCGTGGACCAGCACGTTCTCCACGTCCGCGGTATTGCCAGGCTCAAGGTAGAACTCGGTCAGCGGCACCCTGCGCAACCCGCTCGGACCGAGGATCTGCACGACCGCGTCGAGCGTCACCAGCGATACGGCCAGGTCGGAGGCGTTGAGGGCGATGCAGTTCTGCGACGCGCCCAGGATCGCGTGCATCCGCGCAGGCCCCGACACCGCGGCGCAGCCGGTACCCGGCTGGCGCTTGTTGCACGCTGCGACCGCAGGATCTCGGAAGTACCGGCAGCGGGTTCGCTGCAGGAGGTTTCCGCCGATCGTGGCCATGTTGCGCAGCTGAACCGACGCACTGCGGAGCAGCGCTTCGCGGACCAACGGCAGGCGCCCGGTCACGACGGGGTCTGCGGCGAGTTCCTCCATCGTGGTCGTGGCACCGACCCGGATCGCGTCCGCGTCGGCGGTAATCCACTTCAGCGGCAGCCGGGTGATGTCGACCAGCCGGTCTGGCGCGAGGATGCCGTCCTTGAGCATCAGGTCCACTTGCGTGGTGCCGCCGGCCAGGAAGTCCGCGTCTGGGTCGGCGGTGACCGTCGCCACCGCCTGCGCAGGCTCAGTGGCCTGGATGTACTCGAACGGGTGCATCGCTAGGCACCTCCTCGCCCCGCGACCTCGCGGATCGCCGCGACGATGTTGGAGTAGGCACCGCAGCGGCAAATGTTGCCGCTCATGAACTCGCGGATGTCGTCGTCGCTGCCGGCCCGGCCTTCACCCAGCAGCCCGACTGCGGACATGATCTGACCGGGCGTGCAGTAGCCGCACTGAAAGGCATCGTGGCGGATGAAAGCGTCCTGCACGGGGTGGCGCACACCGTTGCTGGACAGACCCTCGATCGTCACTACGTCGCTGCCGTTGCACTGCGCGGCGAGCGTCAGGCAGGACAGCACTCGCTTGCCGTCGACCAGGACGGTGCACGCGCCGCACGCGCCTTGGTCGCAGCCCTTCTTGGTGCCGGTGAGTCCGAGCCGGTCACGCAGGACGTCAAGAAGCGTGGCTCGCGTGTCGGCCCGCAGCCGCTCGGACCTGCCGTTGAGCCGCATGGTCACTGCGACTTCCGGGATGGTGCCCCGGCGATCGGGACCAGCATTCATCACGACAACGGCTCCTCTCATCGAGTCCATCGATTTGAGGGCGCTGGCCGCCACGGGAGATATGTGGCCCGTGCCCGGCGCGAAGTCCCGGCAAACATGGCGCATACCGGGCAAATGCAGTCACGAGTGGTGACGCACGCAGGTTTCCGCTAGCTGGCGGCCACGACCCGGTCTGCCCAGTCGATCAGTGAGCCGATGACCTCCGCGGAGTTCGTCTCGTTCAGAACCTCGTGCCGCGCCTCCGGATAGGTGACTACGGTGACATCGGTCAGGCCCGCATCGCGCAGCCGGTCGGCAAGCGGGTGCAGCACCGTGAGCCCGCCGTTGACGGGGTCTGCCTCGCCGACTGCGATGTACACCGGCAGGCTGGAGCGCAGCGCGGCTACCTGCGCCGGATCCGCCAGCCGCCGCGCGCCGATGAACATCTGCTTGGCCGACGGGGTGTCGATTCCGAAGCCGCAGTGCGGGTCGGCGACATACGCGTCGACTACGGCCTCGTCCCGGCTTAGCCAGTCGTAGTCGGTACGGGCCGGCTGGAACGGCGCGTTGAACATCGTCAGGTCCAGTGGCTGATCGAGGTCCAGCGCGGGCTCAAGCAGGTCGATGACAGCCGTCCCGGTCAGGACGACACCGTCGACGTCATCGCTGTGGTCGAGCACGTACTGCTGTACGGCGAACGAGCCCATGCTGTGGCCGAGGAGGATCAGCTTAGCGTCGGGATGCTCGGCGCGGATCCGGGCGGAGAGCAACCCGATGTCGTCGACCAGACCGGACCACCCGGCATCGCCCAGGTCACCCAGTTCACCGTCGCCCGCAGTGACGCCGTGGCCGCGCTGGTCCTGTGCGTACACCACGTAGCCGGCCCTGGTCAGCTCCAGTGCGACATGGTCGTAGCGCAGCGCGTGCTCGCCCATGCCATGGGTGATCTGGATGGCGGCCCGCGGAGTTCCTTCCGGATCCCAGCGGTAGGCGGCAATCTGCGTTCCGTCAGCCGACAGGTAAGTGAAGCTGCTGCTGGGTGCCATCGGGTGGATCCTCTCGTCGGTCCTGCGCTCGGCCGTAGCGAAGGACGCTCGCCGCCGGGCGGCGCACGCTG
>Ga0335073_10013564_pt1 | contig 11424 bp, 8 predicted proteins | sample Lox_Sample_22_FD_207093 | JGI IMG/M metagenome (GOLD analysis project Ga0335073, IMG submission 207093) | Soil microbial communities from Loxahatchee National Wildlife Refuge, Florida, United States - Lox_Sample_2.2 | ecosystem: Environmental > Terrestrial > Soil > Wetlands | place: USA: Florida... | reverse complement strand
CAGGTTCAATTGCATGATGCCGTAGACATCGCCGGGCGCCGATCCTTTGTAGACTACCGTCGCCGGTAATCCCGCGATGGTGGCGGTCACGTTGAGAAGCGGCGTGTTCAGGCCATTGCCCGTGCTGCCCGCGACTCCGCCCGTAGTGCTGGCGGGACTGGTGGCGCCTTCACCCGTCATATACAGGGCGACCTCGCTGCCAGCCGGAGCCGGCTTGGTTGGTCCGTTCACCGTGACACCGTCCGGATTCAAAATCACGCCGGGGCCGGTGCCCTGCAAATTCTGGGTGTAGAGTCCCGGGATAGCGGGCACGACGGTGTAGGGAATCGAGGCCGAGGATACGCCCGAATAAGTGATCTGCATACTCGTGGAGGCACGGCCGCCGATCTCGTAGGGCACCATCACGCTGGTCTGGGTGGCTGACGCGTAGATGATCGGCGCCGCGATCCCATCGAACGTGACTTGCGTCTGTCCGACATTGGTGGACACCTTGCCGGAAGACGTGAGTTGTGCGCCGACGATTTGGGCAGGACCGATGCCGGTGCCGTAGATGGTGATGTTCTCACCCGGAGATATCGATCCGGTCGCATAGCTGGCGGCATTGGCAACTCCGCCGATCACTGGAGTCGGAATCGCTGAGACCGTCAAGCTGACGTTGATGGTGATGGGCGTCAGCGAACTGGACGACGTAATGCTAACGATGCCGGAGTAGTTGCCGGCGGTCAGGCTGGCGGTTGCGGCGGCGATGGTCAGCGTGGTCGCAGATGTAGTCGCGGTGCCGCTGGTGGGCGAGACCGAGAGCCAGTTGCCTCCGCTGGTGGTGGTTGCCGCCGCGGTGAATTGCGTGCTCCCGGTGGATGTCAGGGCCACGGTTTGCGATGGCGTCGTCTGGCCGACCACCGCGCTGAACGTCAGGCTGGTCTGGCTGGGGGTCAGAGTAATCGCGGTGCCGACGTTGAGCGCGATGGGGATGGTGATGGGGCTGCCGGTGGCGCTGGCCGATGTAATAGTGACCAGACCGCTGTAGGGACCGGGGCTAAGGGTGGCTCCATTGACGGAGACGACCACGTTCGCCGGCGTAGTGCCGCTGGTGCCCGAAGATCCGACGGTGGCAGTCAGCCAGCCGGTCCCGTTGTTGGTGCTGGTGGAAACGGTGAAGCCGATGGGGCCGGGCGTGGATGTCACCTGGAGCGTTTGGTTCGCGGGAGCCGGTCCGCCGGCCAACTGATTAAAGGTGAGCGGAGTAGTGGGCGCGGAGATGGTCGCCTGGACCACGTTGAGCGTCACCGGAATGGTGATGGGGCTGCCGGCCACGCCGGTGGAGGTCACCGTAACAGCGCCGCTATACTGTCCGACTGCGAGGCTACCGGGAGTGATGCTCACGGTGACGGTGCCGGGGGTCGAGCCCGAACCCGCGGTGATGGCCGCGGACAGCCAGTTGCCGCCCGCGGGGGTGGTCACGCTGGTGGACGCGGTGAAATTCACGCTGGTCGGATTGGAGGTAATCTGCACCGTTTGCGCGGTTGCCGGCGAAGCTCCCAGAATCTGGGTGAAGGTGAGGGACGACTGCGAAGCCGCAATGCTGCCGCCGGTCACGGTGAAGGTGACGGGGATGCGGATCGGGCTGCTTTCGGCATTGGGAATGGAGACGTAGATGGCGCCGTGATAGGTGCCGGTGGTCAGGTTGGCGGCGTTAGCCTGCACGTTGAAGCTGCCGGGCGTAGGTCCGTTGATCTTGCTGACCGATAGCCAGTTCAGCGGTCCGGTATTGACCACAGCGGTGAACGGCAGAGACACGCCATCGGTATTGACCTGCACGGTTTGCGAAGCCGGCGCGTTGCCGTTCTGAGCCTGGGTAAATTGCATGGACCCGTCGGGCTGGGGAGTGACCACCGAGCCCTTGGCGGAATTGACGGTGAACAAGACCGGCAGGCTGAATGGACTGTCGGCAACCGCGGTGCCGCCGGAGTTGGTGGCGGTGATGGAAACGGTGCCGCTGTAGGTTCCCGCGGGCATGGCCGTCGCCGAAAGCTGGGTGGCGTTGACTGTGAAATTGGCCGGCGTGTTGCCCGCCGGATTGGTTCCGCCGACCCATTCACCGGTGATGGATTGACTGGCAACCGTCCTCTGGACTCCGGTGACGCTCAGGATATCGGCGGGCGCCGAACTGGAACTGGTGAGATTGATGGTGCAGAGCTGCGAGCCGGAGCTGCAAGAGGACGCCAGCGGGTAAGCCGGAGCGTTGGGCCAGGTGGAGAACTGCAGCGGGCCGGTGGGACTTACGATGAGAACGGGCGTGGCGCTGGCGTACAACTTCACATCGATGGAAACGGTATTGAGCGTGGCGCCGGTGTTGGGATCGGTGGGTGTAACCGTGATAGTGGCATCGAGGGGCGAGGTTTGCGCGGTCACACTGCCGATGACGGGCGTGACGGTGAAAAACGTCTGATCGGTTGTGCCACTGGTGGAACCGGTCGAACTGGTCACTTGCAGCCAGGAAACCGCCGGCGGGCTGATGGTGTAATTCAGGGGAGCACCGGTGCTACTGGATAGCGACACGGTCTGGGAGGACGGAGCGGCCTGGCCCACCTGCCACGGGAAGACCAACTGGGTGGTGCTCACCAGCAGGATGGGAGTAAACGTGACGTTCAGGGTTACGGGAATCGTAATAGGTCCCTGGCCGCTGCCACTCGCCACCGGAGTGACGGTGATGGTGCCGGAATAGGAACCGGGCGAAAGACCGGCGGCGTTGGCCGTGACGGAAAAGCCCGTCGGCGTGGTCAGAGTCCCGGTTGGGGCGATCGTAAAGGGAGCGTTTGCGGAGACCGAGACGTTGTAGCTCAACTGCTGTCCAACGTTCGGCGCTCCGCTGCTGGCGAGAGTTACATTCTGGCTGGACTGCAGAGTGGCGCCGCCGAACTGGTAGGAGAAGGTGAGGGCGGATGCCGACGTCAGATAGAGCAGCGGCGAATTGGAGACGTTCAGCGCGACCGGAATGGTCATCTGGGTGGTCCCGTTGGGAAACAGGGCGCCGGAGACGTTGAGTATCAGGGAGCCGCTGGTGTTGGTCTGGTTGCTGCCATCCACCACCACCGAGACCTGGGCAGATGCGCTGGAGGAAACGCTGGTGGGATTGCTGGCGGGAAGCGAGAGCCAGTTGGCATTCTGCCGGGTGACGGTGAAATTGACGGGCTGCGACGAGTTGGTGGAGAGAGTGAGGGTTTGGGTTGTCTGGTTGTTGGTTCCACCAGCCTGCCAGTTGAACGTCAGCGACGTGGGAGACACGGTGACCTGAGGCGAGGCAGTGACCGTCAGCGAGATGGGGACCGTCACCGGGACAGGATTGCTGCCCGAAGGCGTGATGGTGAGAGTTCCCTGGAGCGGCGTCGTGTTCGGGGTCAACGTGGATGCGGCGGCGCTATTGAACGACACGACGATGCCGGACAATGGATTGCCGAAGGCGGCGGCGGTATACCAGGTGTCGGCGGACGCCTTGGAAAGCGTGAAGTTGCCGGCCGGTTGTCCACCGGCTCCCGATACGGTGAGCGTCTGCGATTGCGGATAAATGGTACTTCCCGCCTGGTAGCTGCCCAGGTTGATGCTGGTGGGGAAGACGCTGATGCTGCTGACGGTGACGTTGACGGGGACAATAAAGGTCGAATTATTAAAGAAGACGGAGATGGAACCGCTATTGGCGCCGGAATTCAGAGTGGCCGGGTTGACGGTGACTACCACTGTGGCAGGCGATTTCCAACCGCCCGAGGGCGCCGCCGAGAGGGTGATCCAGGGGTTCCCCGCCGCGATACTGAAGCTGAGCGGCGTGACATTATCACTGCTGGTGAAATTGAGGTTCGCCGTCACCGGATTCCCGCCGGCCTGTGCGAACAGATTGATCGGGTTCGGATTTGCTACGAGCGTTTGAGCGTGAGCGGCTCCGGTGAGCAGCAAAACCGAAGCGAGCAGGGAGAGAATCGCGTATCGTTTCATCAAGGCAGACCTCCATCCGTTGGCAGTCCGGAGCGGAGAGACGCCTTTATCCGATCGGGCAGTTGCACGAATCGTGCCAACAGGCGTCTCCGCATAAAACAAATTGTACTGCTTTTGTTTTAAGTGTAAAAGATCCATTTGCTTGGGGCAATCACCCGGGATCGCGGCGGGGGTGGTAGCCGTCCAAGGCGACACAGGGATGTGACGAGGGGGAACGGCGGGGGTGGTACAGAGACGGAAGAGGCTTTGTGCGGAATATAACCGGCCGGGAGACAATTCTGCCTGTTCCCGGACTCCACCCTGTTTCGGGAGTGGGTTTGAGCAGGGGCATCGGCAGCCAGGCGACTTGGCGCAGCAATATCGAGGTGACGGAGACGGGCACCCGCCGGGAATTTGGCCGGAAGGCTGTTCGGACCGGAGGCGGGCACCGGCCGGGCGACGGGTTGACGGCAGGTCAGCCAATGCGGCGACGGGATTGAACCGCCGCTGGCATTCCGGCAGGTGAGACATGGTCTGCGGCGTGAGGCGTCCCTGGGGCGTGGGCTCCGGCGGGCGGGGCGTGGAATCGGGCCGGCGCTGGCGTGGCACGAACAGGCTTTCCAGGACACGCTTGCCGCGTTTCTTTGGCCGGAGGAATGAAGTCGGACATGCTGAGAGCTCTTCCAAAAAGATATCGCCGAGGATCGCGCTTGACGCGATCGATGGATTGAGGCGCGGGAAGCGCACGACGCAGGCGCAGGTTGTGTCCAGGGCAGAGTTCGAAATAAGGAGCCGGATCATGGATACAGCCGGTTCCGGATAATATAGTCGAGGACCGCGCCGGAGACGGACGCCGGGCGGACGCCGCGGCGAAGCTGTTCGCGAATCTCCGAGGACGAAATCGGCAGATCCACAGTGTCCAGGCGGTCGAGCGTCACCTCGGGGGGGACGCGATAGCTGTGGCCGGGGCGGCTGACGACCAGAAAGTGGACGGACGATGCGACATCGCGCCAGCGGTGCCAGGTTTGCACCTCGGAAAATGCATCGGCGCCGATGATGAAGAACAGTTCGTCCGCCGCGGATAGAGATTCACGGACCTTCTCGATGGTTTGGATGGAGTAGCTGCGAGGCGTGCCGGCCTCGATCTCGGAGGCTTCAAAGCGGGCGTCGGCCTGGCAGGCCAGTTCGGTCATACGCAGACGATCGGCATATGGGGCCTGCGTGACGCCGGATTTATGAGGCGGATGGTCGGCCGGAACGAAGAGGACGCGATCGAGGTGAAAGCGATCGGCGGCTTCCCTGGCGACGGCGAGATGCGCCTGGTGAATGGGGTCGAAGGTTCCGCCGAAGATGGCGATTCGCACGGGCGGCGCGGCCTCCGCGACTATACCTTCTCGATTTTCACCGAGTTGATGCGGACCTCTTGAACGGGACGGTCCTGGGGGCCGCGAGGCGCCTCGGAGATCTTCTTCACCACGTCGTATCCGTCGACGACTTCGCCGAAAACGGAGTGTTTCTTATCGAGCCAGGAGGTGGGAGCGACGGTGATGAAGAACTGGCTGCCGTTGGTGTTGGGACCGGCATTGGCCATGGAGAGGATACCGGGTTTGGAGTGCTTGAGATCGGGATGGAACTCGTCGGCGAACTTGTAGCCGGGGCCGCCGCGGCCAGTGCCTTCGGGGTCGCCGCCCTGGATCATGAAATCGGGGATGACGCGGTGAAAAATGGTGCCGTCGTAGAAGGGCTTTCCGGTTTTGGAGCCATCGGCCAAGCTCACAAAATTCTCTACGGTGCGCGGGGCCTGGTCGGCAAAGAGCTTGGCTTTGAAGGAGCCGGCGGTGGTATCGAAAATGGCGAAGACCTGTGTATTCATCTCTGCGATTGTAGCAACGCTCCCGGTCATGAGTATTCCGCTCGTAGTAATTAATCGGACTGCCCCGGCAATGAAGATGTTACACTTGGCTAGGAGTTTGCCGGGTACGGGACTCCGGTTTCAAATGCACCAGGCCTCATGCGCCAGGGGACGCCCATCCCGCTAACCTTTGAAGAGCACCGCCAGTTGGGCGGCGAGATTCGCAAGACCCGGGCCAAACTGCATCAGTTGTGCGATCTGGTAGCCGCGGTCTACGGTCCCAACAACCAGGCCGCGTTCACTTTCGCCCGAGCGGTGGAAGCGGTGGATCGGCTGTGTCTGGATTTGCAGGCGCAAGCCAGTGCGGATCTGCCGGGGTATCCGACGGACACACTGTACAGGTAGGGGAGGCGGCAGACACCACCAGGCGAGGTTCGATTCGGTGGTTGGCCGGGCCTTTATCAACCTGGCAGGCGCGAAAACCGTCCATCGAAGCGCATGCCGGGGTGGGCTTAAAAAAGAAACAGCCGGGAACCCCAGAGGTCCCCGGCTATTCATTGCCAATTCAAATTGTTCGCGCGGATTCTTCGGTTCCGCCCGAGGAAGCTACGATCCAGCCTGTTGCTTCCGCCGCAGGGAGAAACCAACCCCAGCCAGAACCGTCAAGAGCAGAGCAACGGTGCCGGGTTCCGGGGCTGCGGTCGTGTCTTGAATGAACGCCCCACCGGCGGTGAAGCCGGCAGCGTTTCTGATGATGTCAAGCGTAACCGTGTACGTGCCCGGTCCCAGGTTAATCGCCCCGTGGCTATAGTCGGTGTCAGCCCACGACGTGGGGCCAGTCGATCCCGATCCCAGGGTGCCATCCAACGCGGGGTTGATCGCGGACGTATTGAAGGTAGTGTTCACTGTGCCGGCAACTTGCACACTGAACTCGTCTCCGATATTGAAGCCGTCCGTAACCTGTAACTGCGTGGGAGCAGTGGTCGTAAATGTCCAGGTCGCGGGAGTCGTGGCCGAGGGCAACGTTCCACCGTCATCCCAGAAAAAGGATTCCCATGTGTTTAGCGGCAGCACATCGGCCATCAGGCCAGGTACGCCCACCGCAATCAAAGCGACAACTAAAATCAACGTCCTCCGCATTAAACACCTCTCAAAGTTAGCGTGAACTCTTCAGCTCGACTACGGGCGCAAGATCAAGCACGCAAAGCTCCAAACGTAAATTATTGTGTTCATGATGGTTAAAAATCATCAAACAGGCCGGGGGATTGGAAACGGTGGGATTGTTTCCGAATATTCCTCAAGGCGATGGCTTATGGAGCAATTCCCCGATTTGTAGAACGCTACCAGCCGACGGGCTTGCCCTGATTCTGTTCGTCGAGCCATTTCTGGAGGGGGGCAAAGTAGTCGCGGATGGCGTTGGCGTCCATCTGGCGCGTACCGGCGATCTTTTCGAGCGCGTCCTGCCAGGGCTGGCTCTGACCCATCTCCAGCATCGATTTGAGCTTGGCGCCGGCGGCCTGATTCTGGAAGATCGAGCAACGATTCAGCGGCCCGGTGCAGCCGGCGGTCTGGGCCAGGGCGCGGTGGAACTGGAACTGGAGAATGTCGGCAAGGAAGTAGCGCAAGTACGGGACATTGGCGGCGACGTGGTACTTGGCGCCGGGGTCGAAATCGGCTTCGGTGCGGCCGGGGGGCGGCGCGATTCCCTCATATTTCAATCGCAGATCCCACCAGGCCTGGTTGTACTTTTCAGGCGGGATCTCGCCCGAAAAAACCTTCCAGCGCCACTGGTCGATGACCAGGGCGAACGGCAGGAACGAGATCTTCTCGAGGGCTTTGCGGAGGAGCAAGCCAGTGTCCTTCGAAGTATCCGGCGCCTGGTCGAGAAGGCCGATTTTGACGAGGTACTCGGGCGTGACGGAGAGCGCGATGGTATCGCCGATGGCTTCGTGGAAGCCGTCGTTAGCGGAGTTGCGAAAGAGGTAGGGTTGCTGGTCATAAGCGCGTTGATAGAAATTATGGCCGAGCTCGTGATGGATGGTCAGGAAATCCTCGCCGGTGATCTGGATGCACATTTTCAGGCGAAGGTCCTGCAGGTAATCGATGTCCCAGGCGCTGGCATGGCAGACGACGTCGCGGTCGCGGGGTTTGAGGAACATCGACCGCTCCCAGAAACTGTCGGGGAGGCGATCGAAGCCGAGCGAGGTGAAGAAGCCTTCGCCGTACTTGACCATCTGCTTCCAGTCGGTGTCTTTTTTCTTCAGGAGGGCCGTAAGATCGTAGCCGGGATCGCCATTGGGTGGCTGGACGAGGGGATAAATGTTGTCCCACTGTTGCGCCCAGATATTGCCGAGCAGGTAGGCGGGAATGGGGCCATCGGCGGGGACGACGTCGCCGTACCTGGCGCGTAGCTTGGCGCGTACGTAGGCATGGAGCGAGATGTAGAGCGGCTTCACCTGGTCCCAGAGGCGGTCGATCTCTTTGGCGAAATCGTCGGGCGACATATCGTACTGGGAACGCCACATGGCGCCGTTGTCCTGGAAGCCGAGCTCCTTGGCGCCCTTGTTGGCGAGCTGCACGTACTTGGAGAAATCCAGGCGCATGGGTTTGGCGATGGCGTGCCAGCCGGTCCAGACGTCGAGGAGCTGCTTGGGATCGCGGGTTTCGGCCATGATTTTGGTGATGTCCTCGACGTCTTGGCAGCTATCCGGGCCTTTCGGGCAATACTTGCCCTTGCCGTAGGTGCCTTCCATGCCGGCGGTGATATGCGTGAGTTCTTCGCTCTCCTTGGGGTCGGCTGGGGTGGCGATCGTGAGGGACAACTTCAGCAGCTTGATTTTGCGGGCAGTGACGGGATCGAGGGCGAGGCCATCGAACCTGGTGGATTGCTTGACGTACTCGACGGCGGCGTTGATGGCGCGCTCGTCGAGCCGGGCGGCGACATCCTCGGTATCGTTGGTGATGTAGGTAGCCTTGATCCAATCGGCGCGGGATTGATCGATACTGAGGGCGAGAAGCTTCTGTTCGGCGTCATCGATGAACTTTTTAGCGTCTTCGGGGGTAGGTTTCGCCGGAGTGGAATTGCAGGCGGCGAGCACGGTGAGCGTCAGCGCAGCGGCGACGGCGGAAGCGGTACGCATCAAGCACACGGTATCAGATGGCGGCGTCTTTTGCGGAAGCGCGCGGGCGCGTGTTAGGATGAAGACGTTCGTGACAATCGCGGGGACGTAGTTCAGTTTGGTTAGAACGCCGGCCTGTCACGTCGGAGGTCGCGGGTTCGAGCCCCGTCGTCCCCGCCATACTTTCCTGCAGGTTTCAAAATTCCCTTTGAAAACACAAGACTTGGCGTGACAGCGATTTGGACGCCTTAGAACGCTGACGTGCGCGTTAGAACGCCGACGTGCGCGGTTTGGACCCGTGTCGGACCCGTGGGGTCCAAGCATAGACCAGCATTCGACGCCATCTCCTCGCGCGGCCCAACTCCCGTGCGGTCGCGCGCGGCTTGGGAATTGGACCGAGCATCATTGCGATACAATGTATCTCAGAGAGGCATAGAGGCAATGGCGACCACGATGGTTCACGTTCGCGTCGACGAGAAGACCAAGGAGAAGGCGGCCAAGACCCTGGCCGGGATGGGAATCTCTGTTTCGGACGCGGTTCGCATGCTGCTGGTCCGTGTAGCCGCCGAGAAGGCATTACCGTTCGAGGTACGGGTTCCGAACGCCACCACGGTCAAGGCCATGCGCGCCGCCGACCGGGCCAAGGGGAAGCGGCACCGTTCCGCGAACGCGCTCCTTGAAGAACTGGGGATCTGATCGTTGCGAACCCCGGTCAGCGGCGCCCAGTTCCGCCGTGACGTCAAACTGGCGCAGAAGCGCGGCAAGGACATGGCGAAATTGCGGGAGATTATCCTGCTGCTGGTCGAGGGGAAGCCGCTACCGGCGCGCTACAAGGACCACCCGCTAAGCGGCGAATGGAGCCACTTCCGCGATTGTCACATCGAGCCCGACTGGCTGCTGATTTACAAGGTGGACGGCGACGACCTTCACCTCGTGCGCACCGGCACACACTCCGATCTGTTCTGAACTACGTCAAGGGGAACTTCGCGTCGCCCGCCAGTCTCAGCATCGGGCGTTTTTCCAACCAACTGCCGGGCGGTCATTCTACGCTAACGGCTCTTCGTCCGCAATGCTTGTGCTGGCAGTGCGGCAAGTCACCGAAGTGTACTCTCAGGAAGTGGCTTCAATGGTGCGCGAAATCCACGCATACGGCAACCAGCCAGGATAGTGCTGCCAGCAGCCAAAAGCGTCCGCTTCGCCAACGTCGGCGGGCGACGATTAGTCCCATCCAAGCTAAATTCAGCACGAAGAAAATAGCCACGATCGGCAGCGTCCCAGCAAACCAGACGAAAGGTTCTCCCGTGATTGGAACGACCCCATGCTCTTTTGGTATTGCCCAACTGGGCGAAGCCCGCAATACATAAACAATGGCACCGACAGCGTTTGCTACGAGCAGAGCCAAGTTGCCTAAGTGCTCTGACGGAAAAGTCCTGTGCATCCACAGCCCGACGCTGCCTGCGTGAGTCGACTCCTCCATGGTCCGAGCATACCAGTCGGTTTCCCCCCAGGAAATGTCGGTTCTGGGCGATACCCGCCAATATCAGAAATTGTCATCCGGCCAGTTGACGAGTTGTCGCGATATCGGACGCTGGGCGCGCGTCAGCCGTCCTGGCACAACACGCCCATATGGCCAGGCCGGCCGCAACGTGCGCGCCCCCTGCGCGCCGGTCGCGGGAATTTTCCTTGCTCCTATAGGGAGTTTCAAGATACTTCTCACTTCGCTTTTGAAAGCGATGTGTAGGAACTGCACATTGAAAACATGCTTCCATGCCGTCCATACTCCCAACGCGATGATTCTACAACCGGATATCCTGGCAGAGCCACGGGTCCATACTCCCGTAGAATCGTCGCGATTCGTGGTCGAATTGGACCCGTGGTTGGACCCGTGGAATGCCGCAAGTGGTAGATACACAAAGAGAAACGTGGTTGTCGGCCCTTAACTGTCACGTCGGAGGTCGCGGGTTCGAGCCCCGTCGTCCCCGCCATCAAATCGGCCAACTGCAAAAATCCCCTTTGAAAACACAAGAGTTTACGCGATAGGGATTTGGACCCCTTAGAACTCTTACGTGCGCGTTAGAACGCTGACGTGCTCGTTTTGGACCCCGTTGGACCCCGTGTGGGTCGCAGTTTTCAAGTCAACTCTCCATCGGGCGTGATACGGCCGGGTGCGCGTGGGCACTTCTACGGTAACGTCCCATATCGGGAGCGTAGCGGGGAAGATCATGCGACACCGTTAATTCTCAAGGCCAGGAACGCATGCATGGCGGGATCGTAGAAAGCCTGCCAACAACATGTCCCTCCGTCCATGATGATGACGATGCGCTGACGCCAGTTCGGAATTTCATCACGGAACGCATTGACATAGATGAGCTTCTTGCCTTTTTGTACAACTGGGAAATATTGTCTGAAGTATTGCTCCGGGTGTTCGATCCGAAGGTCGTAACGGGGCAACCAGTTTTCTGCTCTTAACTGTGGCACCAGTGGAAG
>Ga0335073_10013562_pt1 | contig 11424 bp, 12 predicted proteins | sample Lox_Sample_22_FD_207093 | JGI IMG/M metagenome (GOLD analysis project Ga0335073, IMG submission 207093) | Soil microbial communities from Loxahatchee National Wildlife Refuge, Florida, United States - Lox_Sample_2.2 | ecosystem: Environmental > Terrestrial > Soil > Wetlands | place: USA... | reverse complement strand
TTCCCGGTTAGCACTGGCTAGTTGTAGTTTTAATTATGATCTCATTTGTTCTGCGTCTTAATATATAAGTTTGAGAGTGATCTTTCGCCCGTCTTTCAATTCAGGGGTTGATTCTGTCTTCGAATTCTGCGAACACGTGCCGTAGCACGGATCGCGTCAGTGCTATCCGACCTCCGCGATGCACGCACCAATATTTAACATTGAGCCACACTCCGCGACCACACCACCCCCATTTGATATTAATTTCGTCAGGCTAACAGCGAAGTTCTGAACTTGATCAAACGTTATCAGGTTCCCCTTTTTCTTTGACAAGATGTCCATGGTCTATCAAGCTAATGCTTTTCCAAATCAAACCTGGAAACCGTTTCCCCGCGAGCCAGCGATTTCTCTCACGCAAACCTCGGCTCCTGAAACCGATGCGAAATGTCTCATATTGGGTTGTGGCGACGCTCGAAAGGTCCTTTTCACCATCTTTAATGACGAAAACAAATTTTTCACCCCCTTTGTTAATGACTAACGGGAAGTCTTTAAAAGGTGCTATGATTTCACTTGTTGTGACATTGAGCCTGCAATTCATGGTTTGATCCACGGCGCAATCGACTAACGGTAGCTCGAAATGTCTTGCATTACACCCTTCTCATCGACGGCAATTCGTGTTTTGATGTTCTTCATATGATGATGTACCATCGTTTTGTCGACGGCGACACGCTGCTTGGCATTCCTAGCAGACGACCAAGTTAGCATCCCTTTCCGAAGATCTTTCGACGTGGAACAATGGACCCTACGCACACTGTATTCGAGTTATCAATTCCAAGACGGCTGACGTTTTGAGAAAATTTTGGCAACATTATTCTAACGATGGGCACTTGACGCCAACATATCAGGCAACGTACGGACACTGGGTCATCGACACCTTCAAAGATGTCAAGCTTCCAGAGCGCACCGACCTTCGGAATGGGACCTATGGAAGTTTCTGGATGTCTCTCGAAGTACGAGAGCGTGTGGTAAATCTGACACCGAAATGGTTGGCCGTACTCACAGAGAAGGGCGGGCACGCGAGAAGTCCAAGCGTGACAGTAAAAATACATTAGGATTGACAATATTGACCCCATCCAATAAACCTCTCAACTGCACTAGCATATACGGCGTGAACTTTTGCGGTTGGGTGCTCTCCGTCCCAAAACAAGTATTCGTTTGGGTTAGAGCAAAGAATTGGCGTTTGCCCTCCGGTCCCATTAATAAAAACCTCATAATTGGCCAAACAAGGAGACGTAACATTAACCAATCCGTAACCTCCTGGATTCTGGAGGATTTGTTGGGTAAAAGCGAGCGAGTCAAAGAACTTCACGTTGATTCCAGGGGGTGCCGCCGATGTGACGTTCGCGACGATCCTTGCGTTGACAGACAGCGTATATTCAGTGACAACATTCAGTTGAGCGGTCGAGAAGAGGGTTTTCGCAAGTGGCGTGTAACCCCAAGAAGGGATCAACATGATGAGGACATTTTTCGCTCCCGCCGTGATGAGTTTACCGATTTGATTGGTGATCAAAAGTGGCATCGACACTGCCAACCTGAGGAGGTCGGTGTCAACGCCAGTAGACGTCACCGAGCTCGGGGTTTCCAGTAATGCCAAGACGTCGTTGCTACCACCCCAGAAAACATAGAGGGTCTCGTCAGCGACACTGCTGACGTTGAAATGCTTTCCGATCAAATAGTCGTTGATTTGTGCCATCAAACTTGGCGGACCGCCGGCGGAGGCGGATTGGTTAATGATAGCGCCGCCGTAAGCATAATCGAGAAGGTCTACAGCTGGGAAATTCTCGATCCAGGTTGGGCCGTTGGAAAAACGATAGGCATAGTATGGGGGCAACGGAAGGAGGTGATCATATAATTGTCCGATCCCATTGCCGTTGTCGGAGAGAGAATCTCCGAAAAGAACGATCTGCGGTCACCAATTGCGTCGCGGAACCAGGAATACCTTGTCGGGGCACTGGCCGCCATGCACGATTGTCGCCGCCAGCAAAAGGAATAGTCCGAATAGCATTGAACGAGGGGAAGTGGAGAACATTGTGAGTTAGGGAAGGGAAACTGATCTTGTGATGCATGGCTTATGGATCGTTATGCGTCATCCCACGCACTTTAAGGTTTTCTCGTGCGTCGAATGCGGATCGACGGATTACGTATTGGTGAACAACAGTTCCCCGCATTATTTATGCCGGCAGCAGCAGCCGGCTATAAAGTGCCGAACCGCGAAAATTGGGAAGCATAATTGTCCAAAATTGAGTATTATTGATTTCAAACCAATGCTTTTGGTCAAATAATCGGTCGGAGCAAAATGTCGTGAAGTTGCGTCTGTCCGACGGGTATTACTGCTTCGTGATAATGGTATGACAAAACGCCATGAATTGTGTAGTGTTAGCGTATTGCCGTTAATTACCGGCTGTTCGGTGGGGGGCTCGGATTTCCGATGCTTGTCAATGAATTTTAGAAGGGATAGTATATTTAGGACTCGCGAAGAGAACAAAAGAGGATATGATGGGCAGCGCAACAGATCAAGTAAGAACGGTTTAGAGTCAATCTCTATGGAAGCTGTCACGCTCCACAATACTTACAGCAGCACGTGGGAGTGAGAGCAAGGGATTAATTGCGCTAATTCGGAACACTCCAAACTGATACCACGGAACTGATGACATAGTGGCTTCTGGCCCGTAACAGCGACTGCATGATAGAGATTTGGCCCAAATTGAGAAATATAGATGCGGGACACTTAACGTCGCCGATGATTGGACGCCAAGCACGTTTTTGCCGAGCCAGGCACTCGTGGGCCGAGCAGATTGAACCTTGTTAAGGCTGAGACGTCTCACCAATACGCCACCATTTCTCTGCCGCCAAAATAACCTTACAATAACCGACTACAAATTAACTGCTTTGAGTAGCGGGTCGCTTCGAAATTCACAATCGTGGAACGGATATGGCTCGGCGCTGCACGTCGCGTCGTACTGGCTCAGAATCCGGACCTATGGTTCTATTATCTCTATTATCTCTATCTCTATTACTAACTTCACAACTTTGGGTAAAATTTGTTCCATTGGCAATTTTGTGGATCTCGTTGAGGGTACACAAGACAAGGCTGATAATACGTATAAATAGAGGTGGATGGGATCGTAGAACTTCAGAAACAAATCAAAGATGCCTGTACCTGCAATTATCAACGGCCACCTTTACCACAGTCCTTATGTCTACACCCCCTCAGCCGCGGCCAACATCGCTTTCGTTGTTGTCTTTGCGTACCATGAACTCTCTTTCTCGTCTGATTTATAGGCTATTGACAATTGCACACGGAGCCCTTGGGCTGAAATACCGCACGTGGCTCTTCTCAACTCTGTTCATGCTTGGTGGAATTGGAGAAACCATTGGGTATATTGGTCGTGTTGGATCTGCGTACGACGTCACGTTGAACGTGTACTTTATCATGCAAGTGACTTGTCTCATCATTTCCCCAGCTCTGTTCTCAGCTGGCTTGTACGTCACGATTGGAAATCTGTAAAGCCACTCATATTCGTCTGCTAACTCTGACAGTGCTCGTATTGCAGGACCGAAGAATACCCTTCTCAAGCCGCTCTGGTATTTTGTCATCTTCTCCTCGTTCGATCTGGCGGCACTCGTGATCCAGGCAATCGGAGGTTCTCGAGCTTCAATCGCAGAACAGAATGGAAATGACACCACTCCCGCTACCCATATTATGGTAATCTGGTCCTAATATTTTTATGCTTATAGATAGTTGGCTGGTATCATTATTCAAGCATGTGGAAATATCGTCTTTTCCACCGTTCCTACTCTAATGTGGTACCGTACTCGCCACAACTGCCGCACAAACAGAGTTCAGACTCCTTGGCCCAAGACGAGCAAGTTCAACCTATTCGTTGCAGCAATTATCATCTCGGATGCAGCAATTTTGATCCGTTCAAGCTATCGTATCATTGAACTCGCCCAAGGATGGCATGGCTATCTGATCACCACACAGCCATGGTTCTACATCTTCGACACCGCTCCCATGATGATTTGTATTGCGATCTGGGTGATTGGGCATCCTGGAATCACTCTCGGAAGAGAATTGGCTACCTCAAAACTTCGTCCCAAGGCCGCAAGGACGGAAAGTGAGGCTTCCACCGTCGTTTTGAAGTCGGACGTCTAACTTATACATGTATACGGTTTCTGAACAGTTGTTACCAGCTTGTTGCGAATGTGTATTACGATAGAATCTATTTCTTCTTTGATAGTAATACTTGATCTATCAATCAGTTCTTCAAGTACTGCTGTGGTACGTACGTTGAAATAAATTTTCATCTTACTTCTGGTGTATTGGTTGTAGCCTCGTCCGGGCTTCCATAAAGCGAATAACAGCTTCCCAGTTTATCGGAGGCCGATATATCGAAGCGTCATTCTCTTCTAACAGCTTGAAAACAGCCCGAAATTCATCAATCGTGTGAAGACCCCAAAACGAGAAACGGCATCGATTCGGTCATTGAGCCACTTCATGATCGTACTCAAAGTGTTTGGAATAGTGGGTCCGCCATGCTTATACTCTGCATCCCCATCGTCAAACACTTTCCCGCATTTCTCTCAGACTGAGGTCATCGTCCCCAAGAAACAGGGATATTGTTCTTTCGCCTGCAAAGGAATTGTATTGGCAAATTCCCAATCAAGTACCCCTATCAGCTGTCCATCTTTTGGATTGATCAGAAATTGCCCGTGTGTAGATCCCGATGAGCCATGAAGAAATGCGTTCGAACAATAGCTGGCATCTCTATTGCGTTTGATACCCAGTCGAGTGTAGAGAGGAAGAGTGAAGCCTATATCATCCAACCAGCATCCCTCTCATGTATGGTTTCCTCACCCCGGTAGCGTCTGGGACCCTAAAACAGTACTGAGTTCATGTTGCCCAGTGAAATATTCCAGTCTCGAGTCGTACGCATTCCACACCATGTTTTGGAGTCGGTAATATCGGTCCGTTTGTTAATCAGTTTGTCCGTATAAGGACCGTCAGCATGAAAGATCAAGGATCCACAGCTCCCATATACGTAGATGATCTCGGAAAGAGAGTCGCATCTAAACATCGAAACATTTTATCTCGAGATACTCCTTCAGAAATAGCTTCCCTCCAATGAACTGCCTCCCACTATCTCTATAAAGAGGTATGGGATCCGGGCTGAATTCTCAAAATTTGGCGAGAATCCGTATACCCGTGGCGCGGGTCTGATTTGTCACTAGGGACGGAAGCCATAGGACCCGAAGACGAAGAGAGGAACCACGGGCTGTGCAGATCGGGATCAAAAGTGGATGAAGTCTGAAAGACAAAGGACGAAAGACAAAGGACGAAGGAAAGATGAAGTTGAAAACTAGAGAATGAAGAAAGCGGGGCTAGACTAGAATATATCGTGTGTGGGGCTTCGTGGGGGCTTGTATCGTGACACGATTTCTAATTCCTACAAAAAAAAAGGTGCAGCTGGGTTTGCTTGCAACCCATGCACACACTGCTTTTTTTCGTCATCTGCATCATGGCTGGGGTAAGTGGGGCATTCTGCAATCCATTCCAATCCATCATCGAAGAATAGAGTTAATGTTGAGAAATGATGGTCGGGAAGGACTAGTTTCATTGTACCAAAGTGGCTGCTAAATACCAAACCTATCACGGTGCCCTACAAAGCTGCATTTCCCCAACAGTTAAGACGGTGACGTTGAAGCCACCCCATGGTTCGCGATGTGAAAATTGGGGATCAGGCACATTTCGAGTACTTTTGTCAGCATAAGGCGTGCAGTGTTATTGACCTTCTTAAAGCATGACTCGAACCAGCTTTTGATAACCGCAGACTCATCATCGGACGGAGGTGGAAAGGTAGCTTGACTTCCGGTACTAGTTATTACTGCAGTGGACTGTTTAGCCTCGATTTTGCCAGGATTTCAGTCAGCGTCGACGACCCTAAAGCATCGATCCATTTATGCCGGAAATCTCGATTCGGGCGTTTGACTTGGATGCGTTTCTCTTCAACTTTCCTTGGAGCTTTTTCGGCACAAGCTGTTTTTGGACTTGCGTAGCTTCGACTCCGGGCTACTAGCTTTGGGAATTGAAAGGTCATTGGGGATTGGGGCGCCGCGCCCCGAGTTTCGGTCAGTTTCATATCCAATACCATATCCGTTAGATCCATCTCGGTATCGTGTTATCAAGGGTTATCACGCATTCAAAGAATATTTACTTTCCATTCTTTTGTCTCCATAATTATGTGCGCAAGTCATTCCGGAGTCTTTTTTATTTTATGACGTTATCGCAATACTAATCGGAGCAAGTATAATCGAATCCCCGTTCCTTGATACAAAGCTACGAACGAGTCCGAGGGGGCGGAAAGAAAACCCCCCCGACGGATAGCCGGGCTTAATTTCCGCAAAAGATGGGGGAGGTGTTTGATTCGCGGTCGCTAAAATTTATTGCGCGAATATTAAATGCTTAATATTCAGATAGTCGGTCGTGCTTGCTATTGGCGCGACATCCACACTCATCCAGGATTCCGATTCCGCCTTCCGTTACTCTCGGCCGATTCGTCATTCAGTCCGCATCAAGCTATGTCTACTGCGATGAGTCGCACAATTCTCCGTGCTGAAGGGACCCAATAGAAATGACCGATGTATCGAGACCTACAGCGCACTCCGTCCGCTCCGCCCTGCTTCCACGTTTCCCTATTTCTAATCCTGGTTCATCGTATCGTCCAACACGGCGCCGCTTGCACGATCCTTCCCCACTTCCCAAAGAAGGCCGACCCTTCGGAGTTATAGCTCTAATTGAACGCGAGCAACATGATATTTGTCACTGGGATTACTCACTCGCGACGTCTTCATCAGCGCTTAAATAGACTCAGGATTTCGCCCAGATTCCGTCTACCTCCCTCCCATAATCAATGTTCGACCTTCTGAGAGACGCGCCCCTTGGGCAAATTATTAGGTACGCTACAGGGAACAGAGTTCTTCTCTATCCAGAGGAGAGGTCAGATTTCGAACTCCCCAAATCTTATGCCGATAGCACTCCGCCAGACACCTCGGCGAATGTCTCGGGCACGACCACACCACAGGTTACCGACGAGAACAATATAGAGCGCCAGCTGACAGATGCGGAACATCCGGCCGACCGAATTGCTAGCGTTCCAGTTGCAATCACCCCCTCACGGCTCAAAGACGGGACAATCCTTGTGGATTGGTACACGACGGATGACCCAGAGAATCCTCAAACATGGACGGCCTCGAAGAAAGCGTTCGTGGCATTGCAGATTTGCCTTTACACTTTTGCGGTCTACATTGGTTCTGCAATCTACACGGCAAGTGAGGGGTAACTTCACAATCCGGCACGCTGAAATGACTAACGTGCTAGAGGTGTCATGGTCAAATTTGGAGTTTCACCTACTGCGGCTTCTCTCGGTCTCGTCCTTTATGTTTTTGGCTGTACGTCTCCTTTGATGTTTCCGCTAATGAAACCAGACGGCGTTGGTCCAATGTTATTTTCGCCATTGAGCGAGATCCCAATCGTTGGTCGAAACATTCCCTACCTCATTACGTTTGGGCTTTTCGTCATTCTTTGCGTTCCCACTGCACTTGTAAATCACTTTGCCGGGCTTCTGGTCCTTCGATTTCTTCAAGGATTTTTCGGATCACCGGCTCTAGCCACAGGCGGTGCGTCAATGCAAGACGTCGTACTATTCCCTAATCGAACTGCGTGTTAATTCGTTCAACAGTATAGCTTGCTCAAAGTGCCGTATCTGATGTGCTTTTGGGTTGGTGCAGCCACTTGCGGACCGGCATTAGGTCCAGTAATTGCAGGATTCAGCGTTGCCGCTGAGAAGTAGTCTCCTTGGGGATTGTGGTTACTAATGTTTCAAGTTGGCGTTGGTCTTTATGGGAAATGCTCTGGATCTCGGGCCCGATTTGGGTGCTCATGTTTCTTTGCCTACCGGAGACGTCAGTATCTACTATCCTTCTCCGTCGCGCTCGACGACTTCGAAAACTCACGGGAAACAATCGACTCAAAAGTCAGAGCGAAATTGACCAAGCTCATCTCACAGTCCATCAGATCGTGGTCAACGCTTTGTACATCCCCGTACAAATCGCCGTTCTGGATCCCGCTGTCACTTTTGCAAACGTCTATTCAAGTTTGGTTTACGGAATCTATTACTCCTTTTTTGAAGTATTTCCATTGGTCTATCCTCTTCTCTACGGATTCAATCTTGGTCAGACGGGCCTTACATTCATGTCCATCACAGTGGCTGTCATCATTGCCATCTGCATTTACAGTTCGTACATGTATTTCGTCGTCGAAAAAAGAATAAAGAAACATGGACTTCCTCCCCTTGAGAGATGGTTGATTCCTGCTCTTTTTGCATCGTTTCTCCCACCAATCGGTTTATTCCTCTTCGGTAAGAACATCTCGTCAGTCCTGTTCTAATCGTAGGTTGGACGGCAAGACCATCGGTCCACTGGATTGCGAGCGTCATTGGCATTTCGATTTATACTCTCGGCGTCTTCACCATATTTCAATGCGTCTTTATTTACATTCCATTGACTTACCCGCAATACGCTGCATCCCTGTTCGCTGGAAACGATCTTTGTCGTTCGTCTCTCGCGGCTGGCGCAATTCTATTTGCTCGTCCGCTCTTTTTGAATCTCGGGGTTGCTCCAGGGATCTCACTTCTAGCCGGTCTTACTTGTGCTTGTGTCGTAAGTTTCCAGGCGTGTGCATTCGATTAATATGTTTAGGCTGGTGTCTTCGTCCTCTACTTCTACGGGGCGAAGCTCCGGGCACGGTCGCGTTTTGCAATGAAATAGATAATGGGGATCATCCGCCTTCTTCGGGTCAGGGATAAGCAGCGATGGAGTCTAATTCAGGGATGGGTCACAGAGAGAGAACTAGAAATAGAAGAGCTTACATTTTATCCCTCCCGAGTCCCGGGGCGGTTGTCGGGTGCACTGCACAGTCAGCAATATGATTCCGATCCGCACGGAAAGATGCACAGCCTTTCAGTAATTTCCACAATCTGCCTCCTTCACTAGCTGCTAATTGGCAGATATAGAGTTTCTTCTCTTAAGCGGTCAATTTCCCAAAATAATGCTCCTGGGTGGGAGAGCGCGAACCCTAAATTCAACCAATAATTGCGCAAGGTTTTAAGGCGGTGCACCAATCCTTTTAATCAAAAGATAATCTCAGGGGGACGGTCCTCTTACACGAGACAAATGATTAAATTGAAGTCCAAGGGCTATTTATATCTGCAGCTATATATCGAAGTCTTGAAGCAGCTGACTACTTCGTCGTCAGTGGCAGTTCACATTATACGATTGACTCTCGATGAACTTGAGATTGCAGCCGTCCCATCACCCTACATTTGTAATGAATTGACAGGGAGGCCGCTGCAAAGGAGGTTGCCGGCATACTAGAAGGCAAGGGACTCGACGTATTGATAAATAACATCGGCATCAGTCAAGGCGAGAATACAGATCCAGAATTCACACCTCTTTCACTTTTTCGAGAGCAAATCGAAGTCAATCTTCTGGCACCACAGATTGCCACGGTAGCTTTCTTACCTCTTCTTCGAAAGGGTACCATGAAGACCATTATTACCATGTAAATCCACCAAATCCGAGATTTGGCTCGTAATGCTAGTTCATCATTGGCTGGCGGATTAGCGTACAACGATGAACGTTACCCATTCAGAGTTCCTGCCTATGGGGCATGAAAGGCGGCCTTAAATTTCCTTACTGCAGACTATGCAAAATACCTCAAACCCGAAGGATTTACAATTATCCCATTGAGCGCCGGGGCAAGTTTAGTGCGCTTCAAATCTAGTACGTTAGGACGCGGATGTCGCCAAAAGCTTCACTGACCATCGATGAGAGCGCGAGCCGGATTGTCAAGGTTCTTTTCAGCCTCTCACAAAAAGATGCGGGGCATTTTTATTCGGTTGCTCCCCTGGGCATGCCTTCAAAGCTAATTCTCAGTATGACGGAACAACTCACCCTTACTGACATCGTCTTCCAATTGCACAGACTGGACTGTTGAACTGAGTGCGTCAGGGTTTGTGAAATCTAATTTCAATTTGTACACGTCGGAAGGTTACCGGGCTCTTTTACTCGGTGGATGCGTGAACTCTAGTTTGATAGAACCACACAGGGATGCACAACCTCGGTCCAATTTGGTCCGACGTTTGGACCGACCGGAGCACGGTATCCGCGACCACGAACGTATTTCCCGATCCGATTTAATTTTACGTGGCGGAATGTAGCATGAAATTAAGCTTAAATTCCGAAAGTGAGAGGGCGATCATGCGACAAGCCACTGCACGACGAATTTTTTAATTATGGCCCAATTGAGCGTGTTTCGGTCCGGTCCGACCGAGGTTGAACATCCCTGGAACCGCACATCCATACTGATATAAGTTGAATAGAAAAGCACCACTATAGCGCTTTACAAGATAGTATTGCTATTACTCAAAGCAAATTTGGGACGGCGTGATATGATTTAATACGGCTACATCCCCGTTAATCTTGCAGCCTTGCTGCAGAGATCTGCAATTGGCTTACCCTTTCAGAATCAAAAATTCGCATATGGATATGTGCACGAACAAAGGCTTCGCAGGACATACAATGAAGACGATATCTCAGAATTCCATGAATTCTCTACCGATCTTTGGGTCTCAAATGAGGCTGAAATGCCACTATACAAGGACAGCAATTCAAGTAAGTAAGGAGACATGGTTCCAGAGGCTGATACTTCAGAATTTCGTAAACTTGCAGAGGTCACAATTCATGTGAGCACACTCCCTGCCGGGGATATTGTGAAGAAGCGGAACCGGGCGCCGTCTACTACAAAGTGCCCTTTGTTGTCGCAATTCACTTTCTCACTACACTTGAGTTCAAGGTGATAGTTGATGGAAAAGAGGAAGTGTAGTAACAAACTATTTATAAATCAATGACGGATCTGTCGAGTATTAATGAGTTCTTTACGCTCAAAAAGTTGAAATTTTCTCGCCCCAAACTTGGTATCTAGCATCCGGAGCTGAGAGCTTTGCCCTTTCCAACAAGGCAAAGGAAAACCCGCGGGGGCAAAACCAGGGCGCTCAAGAAGACGTGTCAATCTGTGGCCGAAGGTCGCCTGCACCCAGGACAAGGTAAAATAGATATGCTGTGACTATATATGGGACAACCAATGAAGAAAGGCCTAGATCTCAGCATGAATTGTCATCAACAGATTTGTAATTGCGATTTGGAATCATGATTTGAAATACAGGATTAGAAATGGGGGATTTGTAATGCCTGAATTTGTAATTGTCAAGTATATATAGATGCCATAGATCTCGTTCAATATCAAGTTCTTTACTAGTACTTTCATCA
>Ga0335073_10013561_pt1 | contig 11424 bp, 11 predicted proteins | sample Lox_Sample_22_FD_207093 | JGI IMG/M metagenome (GOLD analysis project Ga0335073, IMG submission 207093) | Soil microbial communities from Loxahatchee National Wildlife Refuge, Florida, United States - Lox_Sample_2.2 | ecosystem: Environmental > Terrestrial > Soil > Wetlands | place: USA... | reverse complement strand
CCCGACTGCCTCACAGTCGATACATGCAACCAGAAGCAAACTTGGAGGACAAAATACGATCGAAGCCACATCGATCGCCGAATCGATCCTGCCCGGTCTTGTGAAGTCGTGAAAAGCGCTGTACGCGCGGAGCCCGGCCGCGGCGAGCAAGCCGAGCAGCGCGAACTCGCCTACGATCCGCCAAAATTTCCGCCTAGCAAGCCAGGAGGCGCCCCTCCGAAACATATCCCAAGGGTACAGGCGAGGGCGATCAGAAAAAAGCGGCATTATTGCGCGGATCGCTGCGAGGTCCGGAGTCTGTCTGGCAACCGCGTTCGGGAACTTCAGGGGCTGAAGCCCGTGAAGATTAGCGCGGCTTATGTCGTGGCTGGAAGCCACGACCCACAAAGAGTCTCGGGTTGTCACACAGACTCTTCGGGCCCGCCTACTTGGGGCGCCAGCGCGAAAGATTGTTGGCGTAGAGGCCGATGCAGAAGAGATTCGCGGGGACGAATCCGAATTGCGCCGTCCGCATGCCGATGAGGCAGATGATGACGCTATTCACCGCTGCCACAGCCCAGCCGTGCCACATTTTCTTGCCGACCAGAATGGTCGAGACGATCGTCAGAACGCAGGACAAATAATCGAGCCGCAACATAGCCAGAGGCAGAGTAACCGGACGCGAGGGAGCAAGGCGACTGGTCGAAGGTACAGATTTCGCGAGAGGTTTCATGCTGTCCTTGCAGCCGGGTGCGCGGCGGCCGGATCTGCGCTAACGGCTTCGCAGGCCGGCCGATCGAGCGACGGCGGGCAGCGCGGCGAAAGAGCGCGAGACGACGGGCCAGGGGACCTCGATTCCCCATTGCGTGCCGCCGATGCGGCGCGGCAGCGCCCACCGGACGCGGCCGCCGCGAGCTTTTTTGTCGCTCGCAAGAATCGGGCGCAGCTGCGCGGCGCGGATTTTGCCGAACGCCGGAAGCGGGCCGACGGCGGCGATCAGCCGAATGATCCGCACGGCGTCCGATTCGGGCAGATGTCCCGTGCCGATGGAGATCAGAGTGGCGGCGAGCATGCCCCAGCCGACGGCTTCGCCGTGGAGGAAGCGGCGGTAGTTGGTGGCGGTTTCGAGGGCGTGGCCGAGCGTATGGCCGAAATTCAGGATTTGGCGGAGGCCGCCTTCGCGCTCGTCGGCGCTGACGACGCGGGCCTTGATCGCGGCCGAGCGGGGGATGATGTGGGCGAGCGCGGCGGGATCGCGGCGGAGGATCGCGTCGATGCGGCGCTCGAGAAACTCGAAGAGCTTTGCGTCGGCGATCACGCCGTACTTGATGACCTCGTAGAGGCCAGCGCGAAATTCGCGGTGCGGCAACGTGGCGAGCGTGGCGGGATCGGCGATGACCATCTTCGGCGGGTAGAACGCGCCGACGAGATTCTTGCCTTCGGGCAGATCGACGCCGGTCTTGCCGCCGATGGCGCTATCGACCTGGGCGACGAGCGTCGTGGGAATGTGGACGAGGCGGACGCCGCGCAGGTAGCTCGCGGCGGCGAAGCCGGCAACGTCACCGACGACACCGCCGCCGATGGCGACGATCACGGCGCGGCGGTCGGCGCCGGCGCGGACGAGTTCGCGAGCGATGCCTTCGACGGTCGCGAGGCGCTTGGCGGATTCGGAGTCGTCGAAGAGGATTGTGGCGCGCGCGGATTTGCCGAAAATCCTTTCGATGGGCCTGCCCCACTCGCGCCAAACGCGCGGCGAGGAGAGGAGAAACGTCCCGGTGGAATCGCCGAGGCGCGAGACGAGCGAGGCGGCGCGCGCGAGGGCGCCGGAAGCGCAGTAGACGTTATAGGGGCCAGTGGAGCTGGTGACGCGGATGGTCGGCATGTCGAGGGACGAATTTAGCAGAAGGAAGGAAGCAGAGGAAGCAGAGGAGGCAGAGGAGGCAGAGGAGTTCTCGGTGCGTGAGCGCGGAACAAATTGGGGGTTGCGGGCGTAAATTAGGGTAGAGGCGGAGCGAGATGCTGACGTTTGTTCTGTGGTGCATTTTGTTTGTGTTGTGCTGGCCGCTGGCGCTATTGGCGCTGGTGCTGTACCCGATCGTGTGGCTGATCCTGTTGCCGTTTCGGATCGTGGGAATTGCGGTGGGCGGAGTGCTGGATCTGGTGTGGGCCATCGTGACGCTGCCGGCGCGGTTGTTGGGGGCGCACCCGAGAACGCGGCGGGCGTAGGGCGGAGGCGGTAGCCCAGCGGGTGCCGGCCGGGCGGCTGTTGAAACACAGAGAACACCGAGAAAGGCGCGGAGTGCACGGAGAGCCGGAGCCGCAATGGCGTACGACGAACGACGTGAACCAGCGGCTTCAGCGCACCCGAGAACGCGGCGGGCGTAGGGCGGAGGCGGTGGCCCAGCGGGTGCCAGCCGGGCGGCTGTTGAAGCACAGAGGACACCGAGAAAGGCGCGGAGTGCACGGAGAGCCGGAGCCGCAATGGGCGAACCACCGGCTTCACCGCTGAGACGCAGGGGGCGCAGAGAAAGACGGAGCACGGCGGGCCGAGCCGGGCGCCGGCATGCGGCGAGCGTGGCGGATCGGGCGGCGCGGGTTAGCGCTGCTGCAGCGTGTTGACCGATTCGAGGATGACGTGGCCGACGATGGCCAGGCTGCGGGGGCTGAGCTTGTCCATCGTGTCCTGCGGCGTGTGCCAGTAGGCGGCGTAGCCGTCGAGATCGATGATGTCGACGGCGGAGACGCCGCGGTTCGTGAAGGATTGGTGATCGTCCTCGATGGCGGAATCGCGCGAGACGAAGACGTCCTTGTAGCCGAGGCGGGCGGCGGTGGACCAGACGAGATCGGTGAGCCACTTGGTGGAATTATCGTCGCGCGGGATTTCGAGATTTTTCTGGCCGATCATGTCGGCGAGGATCACGGCGCGAATGCGCTTCAGATCGCCGGCGAGGGCCATGCGCGCGGCGAGTTCGCGCGAGCCGTAGGTGTTGTCGTTGTCGGTGTCCCAATTCACGACCGCTTCTTCCCCATCGACGAAGGCGAGCCATACGGAATATTTGCGCTTGGGTCCGGCGCAGAGGCGGCGCGCCATTTCGAGCATGAGGCCGGTGGATGAGCCGCCGTCGTCGGCGCCGACGAAATTATCGAGGCGCTTCGTGTCGTAGTGGGTGAGAAGGAGGATGATCCCCTCGGTGGCGCCCGGGACTTTGGCGAGGATGTTTTTCATCGGGAGGGAGCCGACGGGCGTGGAGGCGTGGAAATCGTCGGTATCGACGGCGCAGCCGAAACTTTTCAGCTGGCCGATGATGTAGTCCTGCGTGCGCTGAAGGGCCGGCGAGCCGGACGGGCGGGGGCCGAAGGCGACGAGCTTTCCGGTGAAATCGTAAGCAGCGGCGCCGTCGAAACCGCCGGTCTGCGCGGGGGGAGGCGCGGCATCGGCAGGATCGAGCGCCGGTGGTTGTGCGGAGGGCGTTGCGGCGCCAGGCGACGATGGCACCGGCGCGGCGGCAACGGCGCTGCCGGTAGACGCGTTCGCGGGCGTGGCGTCATGTCCGCACGCAGCGGGCAAAATGGCCGCGCAGGCGAGCGTGGCGACAAGAATGGATCTGCGCAGAAGCATCAAGATCACGCTCCACCCGCCTCGCGCGCCTTCTTGCGTTTGCGGCGCACGACGAGATAGGCCACGAGCACGCTGACGAAATACAGCGCCACCATGGGCGCCATGAAGACGAGCATCGTGGTGGCGTCGGGCGTGGGCGTGACGATGGCGGCGGCGACGGTGATCAGCAGGATCGCGTAGCGGAAATTCTTCAGCAGGAATTTCGGCGTGACGATGTTGAAGAGCGCCAGGATGAACACCACCACCGGCATTTCGAAAATCACGCCGAGGCCGACGAGCACGACGACAATCAGCTCGAAGTATTCGTTGACGTTGATGAGCGGCTTGATCGGGCCTTCGTTGGCGAAGCCGACGATATAGGTCAGCACGCGCGGCAGCATGACGTAATAGCCGAAGACGATGCCGCAGAGGAAGAGCGCCGTGGCCGACACGATGAAGCCCGAGACGGCGCGGCGCTCGTGCTTGTAAAGCCCCGGCGCGACGAAGAGCCAGACCTGATACAGCACCCAGGGCATCGCCAGCACGATGCCGAGATACACCGAAAGCGTGATGATCAGGCTGACGTAGCCGGCGGGATTCGAGTAGTAGAGATTCGGGGCGGCGTGATTGGCACTCAGCGCGCTCAGCATCGGCTGCGTGATGAAGTTGATGAACCGCCGGGCGATGGCGAATCCAACCAGCATGCCAATGCCGACGGCGGCGAGCGAGCTGACGATCCGTTTGCGGAGTTCGACCAGGTGGTCGAAAAACGACATCGCGCCGCCGGCTTCTTCCTCGTTGCGTTCGCGGAGCAAGCGCTCAGGCTGTACGGGCGCGGCCATCGATCAGGTTTGGGGCACGTTTTCGGGTGGTTTCTCGGCGGGCTCAGCCGGTTTTGCAGCGGCGGGTTCGGCGGGCTCGGCCGGCCAGTCGGGAGGCTGCGGAACTTCAAAATCGAACCCGGAGAGGTACGGGTCCTGCATGCGGTCCATCACGCCGGCTTTCACGGCGGATTCGTTGGCGATTCCCGAAGGCGGATCGGAAGGCTGCGAGGGCACGGCGCGCGCGGGGGCGGAAGGCACGGGCTGCGGGCCGGCGGGCGCGTTAGTCGCGACGGTTGTTGGAGACGGCACGACGGAAGGAGCCGTGGCGGACGGCGTGGGCGCGATGCGGCGTGTTTCGGCTTCGCGCTCGAGGTCGCGCATGTGGCCTTCGAAGGTGCTGCGGAGGTCGCCCGTGGCGCGGCGAAATTCGGCCATCACCTTGCCGAAGTTGCGGGCGAGTTCGGGCAATTTTTCCGGCCCGAACACGACCAGCGCGACCACAAAAATCACGATAAGGTGCGGGATGCTAAGCATTTTGCGCGCCTTCGCGCTCCTGGTTCGCATGATAGAAGAGGGCTACAGGCGTGTCAAACGGGGGTACCGACCGCGCGTCGATCGCAGCCAGCGCCGCGCAGACGGCGTGCTATTCTTGGCGGCCGGGGCGGCGAGGAGAAGAAAACATGGACGCGAAAGCGGGAGCGCGAGAACGGTTCGAAGCGGCGCGTGACGGGCTGATCGCGCTGAGCCGTCGCATCCACGCGCATCCGGAGCTGGGGTTCGAGGAAGAGAAAGCGTCCGCGTGGCTGTGCGAATCGCTCGCCGACGCGGGCTTCTCCGTCGAGAAAGGGATCTGCGACCTGCCGACCGCGTTTCGGGCGAGCGCCGGATCGGGGCCGCTGAACATTGGGATTTGCGCCGAGTACGATTCCCTGCCCGGCATCGGCCACGCCTGCGGGCACAACATCATCGCCGCCTCGGCGATCGGCGCAGCGCTGGCGGCGGCGAAAGTCGCCGATGAAGTGGGACTCACGATTACCGTGATCGGCACGCCCGCCGAAGAAGTGGGCAACGCGGGCGGAAAAATCCTGCTGCTCGAGCGCGGCGGCTTTCGCGACATTCACGCCGCGATGATGGTGCACCCGGCGCCCTTCGACATGCTGAAGTCGAAGATCATCGCCGCGTCGATGTTCGAGGTGCACTGCACGGGCAAAGAATCGCACGCGTCGGCCTTTCCGGAGCTGGGGGTGAACGCGGCCGATGCGCTGACCGTCGCGCAAACCGCGCTCGGTTTGCTGCGGCAGCACATTCGCTCGACGGACCGGATCCACGGCATCGTCACCGAGGGCGGAACGGCGCCGAACGTGATTCCGGCGCATACGTCGGCGAAATACATCGTGCGCTCGGAGACGGTCGAGCAGCTCAACGAGCTGCGGCCGAAAGTCTACCGCTGCTTCGAGGCGGGCGGGCTCGCGACCGGCGCGAAAGTAACGATCACCGGCGGCGACAAGCCGTACGCGGAGATGAAGCACGATGCGGCCATGGCCGATCTCTATCGGCAGAACTCCGAAGCGCTGGGGCGGCCATTTCCCGATCTGGGCGAGTGGAACACGCGTCCCTCCGGCTCAACCGACATGGGCAACGTCTCGCTGGCGATGCCGTCGATCCATCCGATGATCGGAATCAACTCCCTGCCCGCGGTCAATCACCAGCCGGAGTTCGCGGCGCACTGCATCACGGCGGATGCGGATAAGGCGCTCGTCGACGGGGCGATGGCGATGGCGTGGACGTGCATCGACATGGCGACGACGCCCGAGGTGCGGACGAGCTTGCTTGCACGCGCGCAGAGATAGGTTCTGCAGCAGCAGAACCTAAGACTCACCACAGAGACACAGAGAACGCGGAGCAGCGAAGGTCGCGCGGCAGGATCACGGAGCGGCAGCGGTTGCCGTTACGGCGGGCTGCGACGCCTTCAACTCCTCGACTTCCGCCTGCACCGTCGCCCACTGTTTCTTTTTCTTCTTCACCGTATTCGGCGCGCCGGGATTACTGAAGAAATCCAAAAGCTCGGCGCGAACCGCCGGTGACGCACCGTTGAACTTTTCCTTGGCGAGCTCATCGAGCAGCTGGGCCTGCGTGTCGTCATTGAGCCAGTATTCGCCCGGTCCGGTGACGGTGCCGGTATCGAAATTGTCGTTGGGCAAGGCGGGATGGCCGTCGTCGACGTCATGCAGCAAACCGCGATAGCGGACGAGCGTCGCATTGAAGCTGGCTTCGAACATTTGCTCGGTCTGCGGCGTCGGCATGCGCAGCTCCAACACTTTCAAGGGCCCGACCTTGGGAAGGATGTTCACAAAGAAGGCGATCACTCGCTCGCCGAAGCTGGGCGCCTGGTAATTGCTGCCCCAATTCTTGCGGTAACTCGAGCGTTTCACGTTGTATAGAAATTGTCTCTTGGTGATGCCGGGCCGGTCCCGCTGAATATCGCTCTTCTTGAGACTCCAGGCCACGCGCGTCGCCCTGGGCAAGAGCGTGCTGACATCGTAGCGGTACGATTCCAGGACCTTTTGTTCGTCGGTGAAAACGGACTTCAGATCGAGGCCGTACGTTTCCTGAAAAGCCTGCTCGAGCAGCGGGACGGCGACGGAAAAGCCGATGAAGTCGTGATAGCTCTGCGACGCGTAGCGATTCTGGGCGACCTCGATCACGTCGAAGCCGAATTCGGTCTTCACGTGATCGAGCGGATTTTCTTCATACGTCACCACGTTCCCGTATTTCTTGTCCATCTTCGGATACAGGATGGGGACCGAGCGATTCACGCCGATGCTGTGCCCTTCGTTGTCGGCGGCGTAGTGCGAAAGCGCGCCGAGGGCGAAGGCGTAGCCGTCGAGATCTTTCGAATCGCGAAGCAGCGCCAGGATGAAGTCTCCGCTGCGCACGTAGTGGGTGAGGTCGCTGAAGAACTTGTTCCCGTGCGGGTAATAGCCCATGTCCTGGATGATGGCTCCGCCGTAGGCGTAGCCGTGGGCTTCCTTGAGCTGCGGGCCGGTGGCATCGGGAAAGCGCTTGAGCAACAAGGGACGAATGTCGGTGTCCCAGGAGCTGTCGATGATGGCTTCATGAGAGAGCACCGCGTAGCCCGAGCTGTTTGCGGGCCACAGGCACGTGAGGAGCATTGCCACCACCAGCGCAACGGCCCTCGCGAGCCAGCATCTTCCCGTGCCGTGACGCGGTCCGCCCATCCCGCCACCTTCCGAGCGCCTGCAATGCTCTCTTTAGTCTTATAGCACACGGCACCATTGCGAAATTGGGTGGCGCGCGAAAAAGGGGCCCTTGAGCCGGTGTGCTATACTTTTTGGAGCCAGAGGGGGCGGAAAGAGGCGGTATGAAGGCGACTAGGTTGGCGAAATCTTCGGGGTCGGCGACGCGCGGCATCGTGCTCTTGATCCTCGTGCTTGGGATTTCCGCGCTTCTGGGCGGATTCTACGGCCCGGCAGTCACCGCAACGTCGGCGGGATCGCCCGCGGCGGACGATTTGCAGGATTCGGTGAAGACGTTCACGCACGTGCTGGCGGTGGTGCAGCGGAACTACGCCGATCCGGTGGATACGGACAAGGCGATCTACGACGGCGCCATTCCCGGGATGTTGCACGTCCTCGATCCGCACTCGAATTTCTTCGACCCCAAGCAGTACGCACTCTTCCGCGAAGAACAAGAAGGAAAATATTACGGCGTGGGAATGATCGTCGAGCAGCGCGACAACCAGACGGTGGTGCAGGCGCCCTTCGTGAATTCGCCCGCGTACAAAGCCGGCATTCGCCCCGGCGACGTGATTCTCAAAGTCGACGGGAAGGCTTGCACGGGCCTGAGCACGACCGAAGTGGCCGACATGTTGAAGGGCGCGAAGGGGACGCCGGTCCACATTGCTCTCGGCCGGGAGGGATGGGAGAAGCCGATCGAGGTGACGGTGGTGCGCGACGAGATTCCGCGCCCCGGCGTGGAGTACTCGACGATGGTGAAACCGGGCATCGGCTACGTGCACGTCTCGACGTTCAACGAAACCACCGACGACGATCTGAAGGCCGCGCTCAGGCAGCTCGACTGGTCCAAGCTCGACGGGCTGATCATCGATCTGCGCGACAACGGCGGCGGGCTCTTGAATCAAGCCGTTGGAATGGCTGATCTGTTTCTGGACAAGAACGAACTCGTCGTTTCGCACCGCGGGCGTTCGTCTCCGGAGCGGCCGTATTACGCGGTGATGGGAAATCAGGGTATCGAAGTGCCGCTGGTGGTGCTGGTCAATAGCGGCAGCGCGTCGGCTTCGGAGATCGTCTCGGGCGCGATTCAGGATCACGACCGGGGACTGATCGTGGGCGAGACAACGTTTGGCAAGGGCCTGGTGCAGACGCAGTTTCCGCTGAGCGAGGACACGGCGCTGCTTCTGACGACGGCGCGCTACTACACACCGAGCGGGCGGCTGATCCAGCGCAACTACAAGAACGTGACTCTTTACGATTATCACTACAATCCGCAGAGACCGGCGAAGCCCGACGTGAAGCTGACGGATACGGGCCGGCAGGTCTACGGCGAGGGCGGAATCACGCCGGACGTCGCGGTCCTAGAGCCGAAGGCGAATGATTTCCAGGAACTGATCGAGCGCCGCGGGGTGCTCTATCCTTCGCCGGCGGGCGTGGGCGATTTCGCTCGCTTCTATCTGGGCACTCGGCCTGACGTGACGAAGGATTTCGCCGTGGACGACGCCGTGATTACGCAGTTCCAGAATTACCTCACGCAGCAGCATATTCCCTTCACGCCGGATCAGATCCAGCAGAACACGCCGTGGCTGAAGTGGGAGATCAAGCGCGAAGTCTTCACCACGGTCTTCGGCCTCGACGCGGGGTACAAAGTCCAACTGGAAAACGATCCGCAGCTCGAAAAGGCGGTTGAGTCATTGCCCCAGGCGAAAGCGCTTTACGCAAGTGCGCGGAAAATCGTGGCGCAACGCGAGGGCGGCAACTCGGATGTGGGCGGGAATGGCAACGTCGGCAATCCGTAGACCACAGCAGGCCAACCACCAAGCTACCGGCGTTCCCAGAGACGCCGGCCCGGTTTATTTCGAGTCGCGCAAGTCGAAGGCGCTATTGCGAAGGTTTGTTTTCGATGTGCGTCAGAGTGCCCTTCACTCCGGAGGCTTCGGGGGAATTCCCCGCGATTTTGAGATACTCGTGCAACTGCGCGGCCTGTCCCGCTGAGTCGCCCTTCATCTTGTCGATTTGGGCGAGGAGCAGATGAACCTGCGCCAGGTGGCGCCACTTATCGAGCTTCACGGAGTTCTGCGCGTCCTTTTCGGCCTTGGGCAGATCACCGAGATGGAAGGCCGCGTCCGCCGCGTAGTAGAAGGAATAAGCGTTGCCGGTTGGGTCGAGCGTGAGAGCGCTGGCCGATAGCGTCGAAACTTCCTTCCAGTTTTCCTGCGAAGCCGCAAGATCCGCGAGGCAGAGGTAGGGGGCGACGTAGTTGGGATCGACGGCGCGCGCTTGCGAGCACGCCTTCTCTCCATCGTCGCGCTTGTTTTCGCTCTCGAGGGTTTGGCCCAGGACGACCCAGGCGGCGGCGTAGTCCGGATAGAGCTGGATCGCGCTGCGCTCGTGCTTTTCGGCTTCGTCGTATTTCTTGTCCTTCAGCGCGCCGCACCCCTTCTGGTACTCGCCCGAAGCTTTCCCGGGAACGGCGAGCCGGCCAATGCTCACGGTGGGGCTCACCGCCGAAGATTCCGTCCAGGAATTGCAGGCCTCGGCGGCCAGCATCCAGTGGGTATCGACCGGAATCGGTAACAGCGGAAGGTCGGCTGCTCCCCATTGGTCGATGTGACTTATGGAATCGCCGAACTGCACCGATGTCGGATCGGTGTCATTGGAGTCGAACGCGCTGGGCGGAGGATCGTGGACGGGTTTGGGCGGAGGCGGCGTCGGCACCTGCTGGGCGGGTAGCGGTGCTGCGAAAAAAGCGAGTGCAGCGGCTGCAAGCAGGAGGGTACTCAGGATCGAAGACGAGCGGCCAAGCGCAGCCGAAGCCCTCGGCTGGCACGGTACGGCAGTTGGGCCAGCGGGAAGCCCGGGTTGGCTTCCGCAAGACAGCATGGAGCGATAGTAATCCACTTCGCCGCGCGCAGCGCAAGCGAAATCTGGACGGGAAGCGGAAACGCAAAGGGAGCTGGGCGACGCCTCGGGAGGAGTCGCCCAGCCTCCCCGTCACGGCCGCAACAAGCCGAACCGGATCGGGATGAGTTGTCGAAGGCGCGGCTCCCGCAGCCAGATGCCGAACCAGGCAATCACGGCGGTTGAGGCCGGGACCGTGATCGGAAACGGATAGTGGATGCGAGTGTAGGCGGCGACCGCTCCGCCGAGATAGCCGGTGAGAAGGATCGCGCCCAGAACGGCCGTGGGCGGAATGAGGTACAGGAGGAGGCTGGCCAATTGGAGGCAAGCGAGGAGCGTCAGCAGGTCCACCGGCCAGCCGATCTGATCAAACATCTTCACATAACCGGGATTTCGAGTCAGCTTCCAGTGAGCGCTCGAACACACGACAAAAGTGGGCCACATGGAAACCACCCATCCGGCCAACACCATCCAACGATTCCACTTCGCTCCCCCTGCCGAAACATCAGTCATCTGTCCCTCCCCTTTGGCCTGCTGCGGTGCGGCCAGCCCAGCGCCGCGAAAAACCGTCGCGTGGAAATGATCCCAAAACGACGACGCGAGATACCACAAATGCGCGTGGCCCGCAAGATTGTCCGAATCAATGCCAAGAAGGGAAATGCCGGAAGGGATTCAGAAGGGAGTGTTTGGGTCGTGGCCCGCCGCCGGCAGGAGGCCCGCCTACGCCTTTGGCTTCGGCGCGGCAGTCTTTGCTCGCCGGCGCAAGATGAGCGACCTGAGACATAGGTGACAGAACGTACCGGACACATAGGTTACACTCCCGAACCTTTTTGGGGAGGGAGTGATGCCTTGGAAGGAGTGTTCGGTG
>Ga0335073_10013557_pt1 | contig 11425 bp, 9 predicted proteins | sample Lox_Sample_22_FD_207093 | JGI IMG/M metagenome (GOLD analysis project Ga0335073, IMG submission 207093) | Soil microbial communities from Loxahatchee National Wildlife Refuge, Florida, United States - Lox_Sample_2.2 | ecosystem: Environmental > Terrestrial > Soil > Wetlands | place: USA: Florida... | reverse complement strand
GGCATATCGGTCAGCCCGCCGCCCGGCCGACCTGATTCGCCAGCAGCACCGCGACCGCCCGCACCGTGGCGTAGCCCCGCCACTCCAGCCGGGCGGCCGGCGAGTAGCTGCCGAAGTCGACCAGCCAGCCGCCGTCCCTCTGCTGGCCGGCCGCCAGCCGGGCCAGCTCCGCCTCGATCACGCCGGCCCGCACCAACCGACGGGCCGGCCGCTGCGGCCAGGGCGCGTAGTCGAGCGGGCGCAGCGCCTCGTCCGCGGCCCCGCCGGCCACCCGCAGCAGGCCGTCGGCCGGCAGCAGCGCCGCCAACCGGTCCAGCAACGCGGCGGCGCCCGGTTCGCGATCGGCGGCCGCGTCCAGGAACTGGATCGCATAGCTGAGTTCGTGCGCCGACGGCTCGGCCAGCTCGGCGATCCCGCGCAGGCAGTAGCCCGACGCCGTCGCCAGCCACGGGTGTCCGGCCAGGTCCGGCAGCCGGTCGGCGAGCAGGTGGGCGTGCGCGCCGACCGCCGTGGTGATGTGCAGCGACGAGGTGCCGGACGCGGCCTGCGCCCAGAACGGCGCCACGCCGGTGTCCTCGGCCACCGGCAGCGCGAACGGCAGGCCACCGTCAGGCAGGGTGTGGCCGGCCAACCAGTCGAGCAGTGCGCCCGCCTGGCCGCTCACCGCCTGCGGTGCCTCGGCGAAGACCTCCAGGGCGTGCAACGCGCCGGCGACCTGGCTGGTGCCGTCTCGCAGGTCCGGCTCGATCCCCCAGCCGTAGCCGCCGTCCGGGTTGCGGTAGCCGTCCACCGCGGCGATCACCGCAGTCGGGTCACCGTCGCCAGCCAGCAGCTCGAACCGGCGCCGGTCGAGCAGCCGGCCGTGCCCGGCCAGAAACGAACGGGCCCGATCGAGTGAGTACGCCATGAGGGTCGAGTCTGCCACCGGCCCCACGATCGGCCGTCAGCCTCACGGCGTTGCATGACCCACCCTGGCTGGTGATCGGGTTAGCGTGCCATTGCCGGTCACAACCCGAAGGAGCTGTTGGTGCCAGGGCGCTTTCTCGCCGATCCTCGGGTAGACGAGGCCATCGACACACTCGCACGATCGGGCCAGCTCACGGTCTTCGTGGGCGCAGGCGCATCGATGGAAGTCGGGCTGCCGTCGTGGCCGGCTCTCATCAACCGCCTGCTTGACGGCGTAGCCCGCGACCGAGGACTGAACGACAGCGAGGCGTCCGAGTTCATCGCTGCGATCACGGCGGAGGCGGACGGCGTCATCGGCGCGGCCACGGTGATCCGAGCGCATTTCAGCAGCTCGGAGTTCCGGGGCAACGCCGATGAGTTCATCAGGCGGAGCCTCTACCTCGACCCGCTCAGCGATGACCTCGTCGAGCCGCCGTTCGGGCCGACGGCACGCGCCGTGGCGAAGCTCATTCGGCTGTGGCCGATCGGCGCGGTGGAGATCGTGACCACGAATTACGACTTCCTACTCGAGCGCGCCGCCGATGAGGGGCTGCACGCCGACGGCAGCGCCCCGACCGGAGCGCGAGCGGGCCAGGGTGGCCCGCAGATCGAGGGCGGTCGCTTCACCGTGCGACACCTGCACGGCGCTCTCGGCCCTGGCGACGGAGAGTCAGATCTGAAGCCCATCGTGATCGCCGAAGCCGACTACCACCTGCTCCAGGGCGATGACGCCTGGCAGCGCGAACTCATGATCACGCGGCTGCGCGAGTCGAACTGCATCTTCGTCGGCGCCAGCATGACTGACGTCAACGTCCTGCGGTTTCTCCGGCTTGCCCGGGACGAGGGCCCGACCACACACCGGCACTTCGCGCTGCTCACCCGCCCTCCGCAGGACTCGCCGTCGGCGGCGAAGGTGACCGCCGCGCTCCGGGCCGCCGCCCAGGCCCGCTGGGCGGAATATGGGGTCGAGGTGCTCTACCCGGACTACTTCCTTGAAACCTCACAGTTCCTCGAAGAATTGGCCCGGCGTCGCCAGGCCGGGAATGCCGGACGGCTCCTGGACCGTCCGGAGGATCGCTACCAGCAGCGGCTCGGCAGCTGGCAGGACGCCATGGAGCGGACCGCGCTGCCACGTCGGCCGCTCGAACGGTTCGTCGATGCCCAGGATCGCGCCAACCACGCTCTCGGCGAATGGCTGGTGGAACTGGTCAACGCCATGCCCGGGCGGCTCCGGGCCTCGTGCACCAGGGAGACGTTCGGCCTCCAGTTGTGGATCGCCCAGGACAAGGGCGACAGCTTGCTGCTCTGGGCGCAGAGCACGAACAGTTGGCGTGACCCGAGGGTCCTGGAGCCGATCCCCGCGAAACTGCCCTCGCAGTGGGGAGCCGTCCAGGCATACTGTGCCGGATCACCGGTCCTGCAGGAGCTTGCTGCCACGATCGGCAGCAGGTGGCGCTCCGCACTCAACGTGCCGATCTACCTCGACGATGAGCAATGGGGACGATTACCCGTCGGGGTGCTGGGCCTGTCAGCAATGCACCGGCACGGCGCGGCGATTCTCACCACGCTGGATCGCGCGGAGCGGGACACCATCGTGAACATCATGGCGGCAGCAGCAACCGAGTACCTCACCCCGAACGCGTGAATCAGCACGGTCCGGAGCCCGACTGGCTCCGGACCGTGTCGTGACACAAAATGTCGTACCAGTCCGCCAAGCTGTCCGGGACGGCGTAAATTCGAGTTCGGAGGAACGCGATGAGCAGCCTACGTAAAGAGGAAGCAACTACCCAGGACGGCCGCAGCGTCATCGTCCCGTTCGCCGGTACGAAGCACACGGCCACGGAGGCGGAACGCCGCGCAATCACTCGCGTCCGTGAGATCAGCAGGAACGCGAAACTCGTGCCGCAACGCAGCGCCTGAGTTCAGACGCGACACCGGCGATCACTTTCCGCCGCAGAAACGCCGATGGGCGGCCCTCTCCAGAGAGAGGGCCGCCCATCGCGATTCCGAAGGCCGAGCGCACCCGTGGTCTTGCGCTCCTGTCGGCCTAGTACCAGTTGGTCGCCTGCGAGTGCGCCCAGGCGGAGCACGGGGTGCCGTACACGCTGGCGATGTAGTTCAGCCCCCAGGTGATCTGGGTGGCCGCGTTGGTCTGCCAGTCGGCGCCGGCCGAGGCCATCTTCGAACCGGGCAGCGCCTGCGGGATGCCGTAGGCACCCGAGGGGTTCTGCGCGTCGGTCCGCCAGCCGCTCTCCTTGTTCCAGAGGCTCACCAGGCAGGAGAACTGGTCGTTGCCCCAGCCCCGGGCCGAGACCATGCCGGCCGCGATCTGCTGCGCGTCGCCGGAGGCGGTCACCGTGGGCTGCGCGGTGCCGACCCGCTCCTGCTGGTTGACCGGCTGCTTCACCACGGCCGACGAGGTGGGCACCCGGCCCGACAGCTTGCCGTCGATGTAGACGAGCTGGTACGTGATCCGCTTGACGCCGTCCTGGCCCTGGCGGGTCACCGAGGTGGAGCCGGCCGGGCTGTTCGGGTCGTTCACCTTGTCGACGCCGTACGGGATCGCGACCTGGCCGACCGTGGTGCCGTACTTCACCCGCTCGATGGTGATGATCTCGCCGTTGCGGATGGCACTGCCCCGCGGGGCCGACAGCCGGTCGTGCGCACCGATGGTGAGGTGCGCGTCCTTGATCGCCTGCGCGACCGTCGGGCCGCCGGAGGTCACCGCGTTCACCTTGCCGTCGGCCTTGATCACCACCCGCTTGGGTGAGGTGATGGTCAGGTCGGTGACGCCGGCGTCCAGTCGCTTCGACCGGGAGACCGAGACCAGCTCGGACGAGCCGTAGCCCAGCTGGGCCAGCGCCTGGTCCACCGAGTCGGCATTCACCCAGACGTCCTTGGCGACCCCGTTCACGGTCAGGTGCAGCAGGTGGCCGCGGCTGATCACGATCTCGCCACCGTCACCGATGTGCGCGGAGAGGTCCGGCGCCACCAGGTCGTGCTGCCCGACCGGCACGTGGGCCGACTTCAGCACGCCCTCGACGCTGCTGGCGGTGGTGTGGATACGGCGCTGCTGGCCGTCCACCTTGAGTTCCACGGACTTGCCCTGGGTCGCCCAGGCGGCGGTGCCGCCGAGCAGGCCGGCGAGCACGACGCCGTAGAGGCTCAGTTTGATAGCACGTTGCACAACGAAAAACTCCCTGATTCTTCACTGCATCAGGGCATGCCGACGGATCATGCGTCGGTTCCCCGATTTTCGGACACACCTCTCGGGCACCGCGACCGGTCAGGCCGCCCGGCACCGAGCGGAGGTGAGGTATTTACAGGCGCTGCCCGCAGACAGGCCAGGGGCTGGCGCCACGCGCGGCGTACAGCCGGTTCGCCACGGCGATCTGCTGCTCGCGGGTGGCCAGGTCGGCCCGCGGGGCGTACGCGCCGCCACCGTTCGACAGCCAGGTCCCGCTGTCGAACTGCAGGCCGCCGTAGAAGCCGTTGCCGGTGTTGATGTGCCAGTTGCCACCGGACTCGCACTGCGCCACCGCGTCCCAGTTCAGGCCGCTGGTGTCGGCCGGTGGGGCAGTTCCACCGCCGCCGGAGGGCGCCGCCGGAGCCGGAGCCGGTGCCGGCTGCTGCTTGCTGCCGACCTTGTCGACCTCGGCCACCGGCTGGCTGAGCGTGGTCGAGCCGGTCGCGATCTTGCCGGCCAACTTCCCGTCGACGAAGACCAGGTGGTACGAGACCCGCTTGGCGCCCGGCTTGCCGGCGGTCACGACGGAGGTGGTGCCGACGTAGGAGTTCGGGTCGGCTCGCTTGACCGTGCCGTACGGGATGGCGACGGTCTCGGCCGTGCTGCCGTACTTGATCCGCGACACCCGGACGACCTGGTCGTCGGCGAGCTTGCTGGTGGCCGGCACCGAGAGCCGGTCGTGCGGGCCGAGGAAGATCATCGAGGCCTTGAGCGCGTCGGCCACGGTCGGGCCCGCGCTGCGCACGACCATCCGCTTGCTGCCCATCAGGAACGTCACGCGCTTCGGCGAGTCGATCGACAGGGTGGTGGTCCCGTGGTCGAGCCGCATCGAGCGCGACACCGAGACCAGGCTGGTCCGGCTGTAGCCGAGCTGGCTGAGCGCCTCGTCCACCGAGTCGGCGTTGACCCACACCGAACGGCTGACGCCGTCGACGGTCAGGTGCAGCAGGTGGCCGCGGCGGACCACGATGGTGCCGTGGTCACCGATCGCGGAGGCGAGGTCGGGTGCCACGAGGTCGTGCGAGCCGACCTCGACGTGGGCCGCCTTGAGCGCACCGGCAACCTTGCTGGCAGTGGTGTGGACCTGCTGGGTGCGCCCGTCGATCTGCAGGGCGACGGTCTTGCCGGCCGGGCTCTGTGCCCAGGCGGCCGTTCCTCCGACAACCCCCGCGATGACGAGGCCGTACAGGCCGGTCTTCACGCTGCGACGCAAAAAGAGACCCCTCAATGTTCGCGGCATCAGCGGGCCGCACTGGCTACGTGGCTAATCGGTCGGTCACAGCACGGTAACTGCCACGCGGGGGTCAGGCCAAGCCAGCAGCCAAAAAATCTTCGCCAAATCCGACCTTACAGCCCGAAAATGCGTCGTCCGGTGGCCGAAATCGTGTCGCAGACCACGGATTCGCTCACCCGGTGAGCCTCTGCCAGCCCCCGCACCACGTGCGGCACGAGGTACGGCGCATTCGGATGCCCACGGTACGGATGCGGCGTCAGGAACGGCGCGTCGGTTTCCACCAGCAGCTGGTCGAGCGGGGTAAGGGCGGCAGCTGCCCGCAAGCCCGGCGCGTTCCGGAACGTCAGCACCCCCGAGAACGACAGTACGTAGCCACGTTGCACACACAGGGTAGCCATCTCGGCGTCCCCGGAGAACGAGTGAAAGATCACGCCGGCGTCCGGAGCGCCCTCCTCGGCCAGGATCCTGAGCACGTCGGCGTGTGCCTCGCGGTCATGGATCATGAGCGGCTTGCCGACCCGCTTGGCCAGCTCGATGTGCCGGCGGAAGTGCTCCTGCTGCTCGGCCGGGGTCGTCCGGTCCCAGTAGTAGTCCAGCCCGGTCTCGCCGACCGCGACCACCCGGTCACCGGCCACCAGCTGCTCCAGCCGGTCGTAGTCGGCATCGGTCAGCCCGGCGACCTCGGTCGGGTGCACCGCCAGCGCGGCATAGACGGCCGGATGGGCGGTCGAGTCGAGGGCGGACTGCCACTCGCCCACCTCGCAGCCGACGTTCACCAGCCGGGTGACGCCGACCGCCGCGGCCCGGCGCACCGCCGCCGCCACGAACTCCGGGCCGGCCGGCTCGTCCCGGGCGGCGACCCCGGCCCGGTGCGCCATCGCGTCCAGGTGGCAGTGCGCGTCGAAGACCGCGCCGGCCAGCGGTTCCGGGGCCGGCGGCTCGGTATGGTCGGCCACCTCAGCCCTGCTCGAGCCGGGCCAGCTCCTCGTCCACCACGGACGGGTCCAGCTTGGCGATGATCGGGCTGGGCGGGCCCAGCTGCCGGCCGGCCGGCAGCGGCTCCGACGCCCAGCGGGCCTGCGTCTGGTAGTCGCCGGTGAGCACCGAGTACGACGGCGAACCGGGCGCGGTCGGTTCGGCCACCTCCACCAGTTCCGGCATCGCCGCCCACCGGCCCTCGCCACCGAGCGCGGCGTGCACCTTGGACGAGATCGAGGGCAGGAACGGCGTGAGCAGCGTCTTGGCGTCGTCGATCACCTGCAGCGTGGTGTGCAGGACGGTGGCCATCCGCTCCGGGGCGTCGTTCTTCAGCTTCCACGGGGCGGTGTCGGACAGGTACTTGTTCGCCTCGCCGACCACCCGCATCGCCTCGGCCAGCGCCGCCTTCTGCCGGTTCTTCGCGATCAGGTCGCCGACCGTGCCGAACGCGGCTGCCGACGTCGCGAGCAGGGAACGGTCCGGTTCGGTCAGCTCGCCCGCCGCCGGGATCGCGCCCAGGTTCTTGGCGGTCATCGAGATCGTCCGGTTGACCAGGTTGCCCCAGCCGGCGACCAGCTCGTCGTTGTTGCGCCGGACGAACTCGGCCCAGGTGAAGTCGGTGTCCTGGTTCTCCGGGCCGGCCGCGGTCAGGTAGTAGCGCAGCGCGTCGGCGTCGTAGCGCGAGAGCATGTCACCGACGTAGATCACCACGTTGCGGGAGGAGGAGAACTTCTTGCCCTCCATCGTCAGGAACTCGGACGACACCACGTCGTACGGCCGGTTCAGCGCGCCGTACGGACCCGGCGTGCCGCCCTTGGCCCCGATGCCGGAGTAACCGAAGAGCATCGCCGGCCAGATCTCGGCGTGGAAGACGATGTTGTCCTTGCCCATGAAGTAGTAGCCCAGCGCGTCGGGGTTCTGCCACCACTGCCGCCAGGCATCCGGGTCGCCGGTGCGCCCGGCCCACTCGATGGAGGCGGACAGGTAGCCGATCACCGCGTCGAACCAGACGTAGATCCGCTTGTCGTTCCGGTCGCGCCAGCCGTCCAGCGGCACCGGCACGCCCCAGTCCAGGTCCCGGGTGATCGCCCGCGGCTTGAGGTCGGTGAGCAGGTTGAGCGCGAACTTCTGCACGTTCGGCCGCCAGTGCGACTGGCCGCGCAGCCACTCCGAGATCACGTCGGCGAAGGCCGGCAGGTCGAGGAAGAACTGCTCGGTCTCGACGAACTTCGGGGTCTCGCCGTTGATCTTGGACACCGGGTTGATCAGATCCACCGGGTCGAGCTGGTTGCCGCAGTTGTCGCACTGGTCGCCGCGAGCGCTCGGGTAGCCGCAGATCGGGCAGGTGCCCTCGATGTAGCGGTCGGGCAGCGTCCGGCCGGTGGACGGGCTGATCGCGCCCAGCTCGGTGCGGGAGAAGATGTAGCCGTTGTCGAGCAGGCCCAGGAACAGCGCCTGGGTCACCTCGTAGTGGTTGCGGGTGGTCGTGCGGGTGAACAGGTCGTAGGACAGCCCGAGCTGCTGCAGGTCCTGGGCGATGACCAGGCTGTTGCGGTCGGCCAGCTCCCGCGGCGAGACCCCCTCGCGCTCGGCCTGCACCTGGATCGGGGTGCCGTGCTCGTCGGTGCCGGAGACCATCAGCACCTGGTTGCCGGCCAGCCGGTGATAGCGGGAGAAGACGTCGGACGGTACGCCGAACCCGGCGACGTGCCCGATGTGGCGGGGCCCGTTGGCGTACGGCCACGCCACCGCGGTCAGCACATGGGTGGAGGCTGTCATCGAACCACCTTGCTCGTAGTTGTTCGGATCCAGCCTAGTGAGCGTTCCCAACCGGACGATCTCGGGCGCGGTCGCGCACCACGCACCGGGGTTCGCCCCCTACGATCGGGGCGTGACAGCGACCCTGGCGGCCGACCCGCCGGCCACCGCGGTTCCGGCGGAGCGGGCCTCCCGGCCGCTGCCGCCGGGCCTGCGCACCTGGCGGCCCGACTCTGCGGTGCGCAGCTGGGGCTGGGCGCTGCTGGTCACCGCGATCGCCGCGGTCACCCGGCTCTGGGCACTGGGCTTTCCCGCGGGCAAGAGCTTCGACGAGATCTACTACGCGACCGAGGCGCAGGAGATGCTGCGCTACGGCTACGAGGACAACCGCGACTACATGTTCATCGTGCATCCGCCACTCGGAAAGTGGCTGATCGCACTGGGCTCGGCCCTCTTCGGCGACAACTCGCTGGGCTGGCGGGTGGCGCCGGCGCTGGCCGGCACGGTCGCGGTGCTGATCGTGGCCCGGGTCGGCATGCGGATGTTCCACTCGGTGCTGCTCGGCGCGCTGGCCGGCGGGCTGCTCGCGCTGGAGGGCATCTCGCTGGTCATCTCGCGGGTGGCGCTGCTCGACATCTTCCTGCAGGCGTTCGTGATCGCCGGCTTCGCGGCGCTGGTGATCGACCGGGACGCGCTGCGCGACCGGCTGGCCGGGCTCTACCTCGCCGGCGTCGACCTGACCGAGGGGCCGCCACCGCTCGGCCCGCGACCGTGGCGGCTGGCCGGCGGCGTGCTGCTCGGGCTGGCGTTCGCGGTGAAGTGGAGCGCGCTGTCGTTCTGGGGCGGATTCGCGCTGCTGTCGATCCTCTGGGACCGGGGCGCGTTCCTCAGCGCCGGGATCGAGCGGCCGTGGCGGGCGGTGCTGCGCCGGTCGCTGGTGCCGGGCACCTTCGCGCTGGTGGTCTCGCCGCTGTGCGCGTACTTCCTGAGCTGGACCGGCTGGTTCGTCGGCGAGAACTCCTGGAACCGGCACTGGGGCGACACCCACCCCGGCACCGGGCTGTTCGCGCTGCTGCCGTCGGGCTTGCGCAGCCTGCTCGACTACCACCACCAGGCCTACCTGTTCCACAGCCACCTCTACGACCCGCACCCGTACAAGGCGAACCCCTGGTCGTGGCTGGTGCTGGGGCGGCCGATCTCGTTCTACGCCCCGCAGAACGTCACCGGCTGCGGCGCGGCCAGCTGCACCCGCGAGATCCTCTGCATCGGCACCCCGATCATGTACTGGGCGTTCGTCCCGGCGCTGCTCTGGCTGCTCTGGCACTGGGCCACCACCCGTGACTGGCGGGCCGGCGCGATCTGGATGGCGTTCCTGGCCGGCTGGGGCGTCTGGCTGCAGAACACCCGGCGCACCGGCTTCCTCTTCTACATGACGCCGCTGATGCCGTTCCTGGTGCTGGGCGTGACGCTGGCGGTGGGCGTGCTGCTCACCCGCACCGCGGCCGAGACCGCCCGCGCCGAGGCGGCCCGGGCCGCGGCGCCGCCGGAGCCGGCCGACGGCGAGGTGCGCACGGTCGGCCTGCGCGAATGGATCGCGATCCAGGGCATGTCGCTCGGCCACCTGCTGCGGATCGCGGTGGTCGCGCTCTGGCTGGGCGCGGTGGTCGCCGACTTCGTGTTCATGTGGCCGATCTTCACCGGCGGCATGCTGACCAACGCGCAGTGGCACCAGCGCATGTGGTTCCCGGGCTGGATCTGACGCCCCGGCGGGCGATACTGGACGGGCGGAACCACACCGGCCAGCCGGATCGTTGGCCCGGGTGACGGACCCGCCGGACGAGTCGCCCGCGCGCGCACGGGAGCGAGGTAGCACGATGGCCATATCGGCGAACATCCCCAAGCCCGGTCTCGACCTGGAATACCCACTGTCCCTCGGGGTGTACGACAGCTACGCCGAGGCCCAGAAGGTGGTCGACCACCTCTCCGACAACGAGTTCGAGGTGAAGCAGGTCGCCATCGTCGGCACCGAGCTCAAGACGGTCGAGCGGGTCACCGGCCGGCTCACCCGGGGCAAGGTGGCCGCCGCCGGTGCCGTCTCCGGCTTCTGGGTGGGCCTGTTCGTCGGGCTGGCGTTCTCGCTGTTCGCCAGCGGGAACGCGCTCGGTTTCCTGATCAGCACCCCCATCTTCGGCGCCGTGTTCGGCCTGATCTGGAGCCAGCTCGGCTATGCGGCGGTCACCCGCGGCGGCACCCGCGACTTCTCCTCGGTCAGCCAGGTGGTCGCCACCAAGTACGAGGTGCTGGTCGAGCACCGCCTCTTCGACGAGGCCCAGCGACTGCTGGCCACCCTGCACTGAGCCGGGCGGGCTAACCGACCGTTCGGAACGCTATGCCGGCCGCCTGCAGCCGGGCCAGCAGCGCGTCACCCAGCGCGACCGCGGTGGTGACCTGGCCGCTGGTCGCGGGCAGCTCGTCGAGCGCGGTGCACAGCGCCGCCTCGGCCAGCATCTTCGCCGTCTCGCCGTAACCCGGATCGCCACCGGACACCTCGGTCACCAGCCGCCGGTCGCCGGCCTCGGCGTGGAACCGTACCCGGAACCAGCTGCGCGCCCGGCGCTCGGCCGACGGCCCCTCCCCCGGCGCGAGCCGGGACTCCAGCAACCGGCGGGCGGGCGGCAGCTGGGCGAGCCCGACCACCCCGGCCAGCCCGACCGCGCCGGCCGCCGCGACCGGCAGCCGGCGGAAACCGGCGTAGTGGCGGTAGGTGAAGTCCGGCCCGTACGCGGCCAGCGCTCGGGCCGAGCGGGCCACCACCTGCGGGTCCACGGTGGGCAGCGGCAGCAGCCACATGCCGTCCAGCCGGCGGGGCCCGGTGGCCGCGGCGCGGGCCGTCCGGCCGACCGGCCGGGCCTCGACCCGCTTGCGTTCCTTGGCGATGGCCGCCGCCTGCCGGGGCCGCGACAGCGCGGTGAGGGCCGAGGCGAGGGTGCCGCCGGACGGCTGCCCACCGGCCCGGACCACCCCGTCGACGGTGACCGGGACGTCGTCCGGCAGCTGCCGGACGGTGTAGAGCACGCCCAGGTCGTAGGGGATCGAGTCGAAGCCGCAGCAGTGGATCAGCCGGGCGCCGGTCTGTACCGCCCGATGGTGGTAGCGCAGGTACATCGCGTCGACGAACTCCGGCTCACCGGTCAGGTCGAGGTAGTCGGTGCCGGCCGCGGCGCAGGCCGCCACCAGCGGCTCGCCGTGGCGCAGGTACGGCC
>Ga0335073_10013556_pt1 | contig 11426 bp, 15 predicted proteins | sample Lox_Sample_22_FD_207093 | JGI IMG/M metagenome (GOLD analysis project Ga0335073, IMG submission 207093) | Soil microbial communities from Loxahatchee National Wildlife Refuge, Florida, United States - Lox_Sample_2.2 | ecosystem: Environmental > Terrestrial > Soil > Wetlands | place: USA... | reverse complement strand
TTCATCATGTCACCACCTCACTTCTTTGGAACTGCTTCTACGCCCTCAAGCGACAGGCAGCGCCAGGAGTGGACGGAGTGACGTGGCAAAAGTACGAGCAAGACCTGGAGAACCGGCTCATGGGGCTCCAGCGTCGCATTCATCGAGGAGCGTATCGAGCTCAACCCTCGCGACGAGTCTACATCCCAAAAGCCGACGGGCGGCAACGCCCGCTGGGCATCGCTGCTCTGGAGGACAAGATTGTCCAACAGGCGTTGGTGAGCCTTCTCGAACCGATTTACGAGGAGGACTTTCTGGGATTCTCGTACGGGTTCCGGCCGGGACGCGGGCCGCATGCAGCGCTGGACGCGCTGACTGTGTCCATCGAGCGGATGCCGGTGAAGTGGATTTTGGACGCAGACATTCGTGGCTTCTTCGACAATGTAGACCACGAATGGGTCATGAAGTTTGTCCAACATCGGGTGGCCGACCGACGTGTCCTGCGACTGATCCAGAAATGGCTCAAGGCGGGGGTGTCGGAAGACGGCCAGTGGTCGGAGACGAAGATAGGGACGCCACAAGGGGCAGTCGTTTCACCTCTGATCGCGAACATCTATCTTCATTATGTATACGACCTGTGGTTACACGCCTGGCGGCGGAAAGTGGCGTGCGGTGCAGTCGTGACTGTGCGCTACGCTGACGACCTGGTCGTGGGGTTTCAGTACCGGGAAGACGCTGAGCGATTCCAGAAGGAACTTCAGGCTCGCTTAGCAAAGTTCGGGCTGGAACTGAATACGGACAAGACGCGACTCATCGAGTTCGGTCGTAGGGCCGAACGCGACCGGAAGCGGCGAGGAGAAGGGAAGCCGGAGACGTTCAACTTCCTGGGCTTTACACATTCGTGTGGTCGGCACAGGAAGGGCTTCTTTACTCTCTGGCGGAAAACGACTCGTAAGCGGATGGTGGCTAAGCTGAAGCAGATTAAGCAACAGCTTCAGCTACGACGCCACGAGCCGATTCCTGTTGTGGGCAAGTGGCTAAAGCAGGTCGTCACTGGCTACTACAACTACCACGCCGTTCCCGGGAACCTCACCAGCCTTTCGCTGTTTCGTGCGCGGCTTAGCCGCATCTGGCGTCATCAGCTGCGGCAGCGCGGCGACCAGCGGAAGATCGCATGGACGAAGTTCGCTCGCATCTGCCTCCGTTATCTGCCCCCACCACGGACTCTTCATCCCCATCCGTATCAACGCTTCAACGTCACTCATCCAAGGTGGGAGCCGTATGCGTGAAATACGCTCGTACGGTTCTGTGCGGGGGGCGACTCGTGAGAGTCGTCCCTACCGCGACCTTTTTCTCCGGAGATTCACTAAGGTGGTGGAAAGTAGTATCCAAAGCCGTCGAATCGCGTCCACCAGGGAGATCTTCTCATTCCTCTGCTGTCATGGACTTCAGCGCTAGGGAATGTGCTCGATCTCCACATCGCCCCAATGCTCCTTGAGATATTCGGCCACGAGCCGACGATGGCAGTGGAGGGGTTTTTCCTCGCTGCATAGCAAGCAGCCGTCGGCGAGGATCTCTCGCGCTGTGCTTTCGATCTGGCGTGACCTCATCAAATCGAGAAAGCGGCGCTCGTACAACTCCCAATCACCATTCTTCTGCTTCTTGTACGCGTCAAGCATTTCGGCGGTTGGGGCAAGTTCGGGCAGGTGGACATACTCGATGTTGCAAATCGCTTTCAAGAAGTACCGCAAGTCATCCTTCTTTGTAAAACCTGCCAGTTGGGAAATGTTGTTGAGTCGGACATCAACCAGTCGCTTGACACCCGCATTCTGCAATCGGGTAAAGAAAGCCTCCGCCGACTTTTTAGTGAAACCGATTGTAAAAATCCTCATGCCGCTCCATCTCTAGTGGCCATGGACTCCTCGCCGCTCCGGTCGAAGGCAATTCGTTCCTCCTGGAGGCGGTACGCGTCGGCTATCAATTCCTCTTGTGAGGAGAACATATGGTTCTCATGCAAGTTGAACAAACGCGCCAGCCTATGGGACGCGTCATCGTGTGGTTCCAAGTGTCCATCGGCATGAATGTGCTCGACGGCAATACCAAGCGCTATCAACTGAGGGGCGACTAGAATCGTTCGGTGACACTCGAGAGGCTCCTTCTCTGCGCACATTAGCGCAATTCGAAAGCCTTCTTTGAGTCCACGCCGCACACGTTTCAAGCCATCTATGAATAGTTGCGTGTTTGCCAACTTCGAATATCGAACTTTGTCGCCCTCGTAGCAGGACGGGTCCTCACTCCTCGCGCCGAGTTCCCTGCCCAGAAACCGATATTCGATGCCGTGTGATGCTAAAGCCTTGGTCAGGTCTTCCCGGTTGAACTGTGGGTTCATGCGACTGTAGGGCTTCGAGCGCACATCGCAGACGGCAGTGATCCTATGCCTTTCCAGCAACTCGATGAAGTCCTCCTGCGTGTGTGTTGAATGTCCGATGGTGAAGACCGCGTTTTCCATTTTCCTTTTGCTCAGAACGGCGGATTCTTAATGACCGCAGCGACCAACTTATAGCACCGGCCATCCTGTGGGGCAGGTTCGGTCAAGCTAACGCAAAGATACACATCCTGCAACGGATGGTCGCCTGCTTTCGCAGAGAATGCGTCACGCACAACAGGGTCCGTCACGCTGAAATTGTAATGCGTCCCCTTGTAGTGGAACTTGCCTCGCCACGTCTTCTTCGTTTTGCCATCCCAGGTGCTGGTGCCGACTTCGATGATAAAGTCTTTTCTCTTGATAAGGAACAGCGAACTATCGAGGGTCTTCGCTTCTGCCTCGCTCATGCAGTCATACGATCCGCCCCTTGTGTGGTCGCTGTTGATCCAGAGTGAAGTGGGTCGCTGACGAAGTTGTTCCAAATCATCCCATGCCAGCACGCCCCTCTTTACCCACCAAGCTTTCGCATCGATGACGTGATTTTCTGTTTGATGGTTGTGAGGAAGCGCATTCAACAGTGGCACATCAATGATGTCCAAGAGCCTGGGGCCCTGACCATCCTCATATTTGTATTCCGAGAAAGATACTTCTTGGCTGTCCCGCACACTTACAGGCCGAATCCATGAGCCGTATTTGCCGTGTCCAAGAACTTCTATTCCGGCAATGCAGCGACCGTTCGGCGGTTTGTACGAGTTCGCCAAGCAGACGATACGTTTAACATACGACATATACTTCCCCGTCTGAGTGGACGCACGCCTCACGCTTGCGAGCGCAAGATCAGACCAAAAATACGCAATACGCGAAAATACGAGAGAGTGGCTATGACGGCGAGAAATACCCACACTGTCATGCCGACACGAATCGCCCACCAGTTCAGCTTGGTGAGATCAAAGAAAAGAGCCAGCGTGCTGAGGCCCGCCGAAAGAAACGACCAGTAGATGGCCCACATCAGGTAATCCACAAGAATGGTATAGCGGGCGCTATCTTTGAAATACTTAATGACTGTGCGATCCTGAATAGTGAACAGAATTGCTTTGGCGGTGGCGAGAAAACCTATGGCAATGGCGCTCACGCTGACAACGACGGCCATTAAGTCCCTCGGAGGAGGAGGAACTTGGAGGTGTGGGTCGGCATAGTAGTAGATTGCGGCAGCAAGAGCGGCAACCACGACCGGGTATCGCTTCTCCCATGTAAGCGTCATTGTCCTGGCCTTCTAAGGATCGCTCGAATTCGATCTCGCTGCGCATCCCAGGCTGCACGCACAGCGTTCCGGCGGGCCGTATAAGTGACGACCCTGTTCCGATTGACCTCTACCGTCCGGTACTCAACGATTCGGGATTCGAGAAGATCGAGCACCTGAGTTTCATCACCTGGTGCCGACCCGGAAACTTCGATTCTCCGCACGTCAACTCCGCCATCACGGGCTTGGCCTGTCAACCAATCGACAACGTTCCTGACGCGATCTCTGACTAGCGATCCTTTTCTGTGACCCATCGAAACCTCGATGTTGACCACCGGCCCAGCATAGTCATCGGCAAACTCGGCGAGGTGGGCGAGGGAATACGGGCTATCGCGTAGGACTTGGCCTCCGGCGAGACCCGCCACCTTGATTTCAAGCCGATTCACTCTATCGAACTCTCGCAGCCGTGCGATGGCATCACCGGATATGATCGGTTCAAGGGTAATCGAGGATTCAAAGGCTCCCATTTCCGTGCAGTAGCCCGCGAACGCGCTCGCTGAAACCGCGAAGCGGTTTCGTTGAATGGTCAAGCATCGGGTAGCGGGATCATAAAGAAACGCTGTTTCCTCACCCAAGCCTTCGTCGTCGTCAAGATCAAGCAAGGCCAACTGACCGGTCTCGATGTTGGACTTCCTGGGCAGCGTGTCCATCCTCGTCCTGACCATATCACCTTCGATGTGCCCGCCATGATTATGCAACTCTTGGAGGCGAACGGGGTCGCCGGTGATTTCTCGCGTACGCGCTTCATCGTGCATTGGGATTTGTCCGATGCGAGCCAGCAAGGCCTCGAAGGTGGTTGCGGCATTCTCCGGCATGACGACCTTGTAGAAGTCGATGTTTACAGTCTTCGGCATATGGGTTGTGGGAGTATTACGGGGGAAGAACACAAAGAATACACCGAAACCATCCGACTCCAACGATAAACTGTGCAGCGTTCGATTTTCAGAACACCCTTCGGGCCTTGGAAACTGCGACCGGGATGGGTCCGACCCAGCTCGTAGACCTCGGCTCTCCTATTGCACGCAATCGGCCCTATCTGAATTTCCGGCGAGCGCTTGCGGCTCTTAGCTGAGACTCGACGCCCGTCATGCGAAGCCGAAAATTGACGAGCGTCTCCGTGACATCGTACTGTTCAGCGATCTCCGCGACGGAAAGCTCGAGCTTTCTACAGCACAGCAACGCATCTCGTGGCAGGAGGATGCACCAAGCCAGCCAGTTGGCTTCATCTTCTTGCGCTTGATCGTAACTTCTCATGACAAAACTACCGTCCTGAGACATCACGACAGTCGCCGGCTGGTGGCTCAGAATCAGGTGGGCTAACTCGTGCATGATGTCGCTGGCGCGTCTGCCTGCAGACTTGCGTGGGTTGTAGATTACAAACGCGCGATCAGCACGGTAAACGCTAACCGCGGACCAGCCCCAAGGATCCTGATTTAGCAGCTGGTCCACTACCTCTCGGGTTATTCCTGGAACCTCCATTGGTGTCCATAGCGCGACATCCAAGTAACCGGCGAGCACGGTCGGAGAGAGGGGTTCGTGTGGCAGTAGCTTCAACTCCTGCCGAAGGCTAGCTGATGTTCGCTCTGCCCAGGTCTTGAAACCGCGTTCGAAGTTCATCGGCGCTTGCCCCTAGGAGCCCTCGTCCGGAGTCTTCGGCTGAGAACGAGACGCTAACAACATCATTCTTGCTAATGCCTCCACCGTTGCCTTCTTAGGAGTTTGGTCGGATCGAAAGTGGCCAGCGAAAATGGCTACCGGCTCGCTTTCTGGCGAGGCGCGCCTTTCGAGTGCGTCTAGGCCTAGAAACTCTCTTGGGTCCTCTCCTAGCCATTTACACAGTTTGCCAAACGTGTCGAGATCAGGAATCCTTCCGCTTTCCACTCGCATTAGTGTCGCGGGCCCGATCCCTATCTCCCGCGCCGTCTCCCGAAGTTTCTTCGCTCCTCTCTTCTTCCTCACCATAGCGCCCAGACTTTCGATGGGGCGTCTTGGCATGAATCCTCCTTTGTGAGAAACAAAACTTTACGTACGGATCAGTTTCGTGTATTCTAATTATCGTCGATAACTTGCATTAAGAAACGACCACGGCACCACCAAAGTAACCGGGGCGTTTCGGGGCGGTGTGAATGTCCCATCAATTTCGTGACGGCCGGACTGGCCTCGAAAGATTCGGCAGAATCGCCCTCCTGTTTCTGACGATCTGCCCGCCGTCTCTAGCCCAGACCGATGTCAGACCTTACCGCGCCCCCAACCACATTGTAATGGCCCTGCGGCATCTGCTGGCAACTGATTCGTGGACGGGTATGCTCTATACGGAAGGCACGGAGCGATATGCCGTCGTCTCGTGGGGATCAAGCTGTGCTGTTTCAGCAAGCGGTTACCTGGTCACTGCAAATCACGTCGTGAAAGACGGGGAACGGTTCATCGTCGGCGGATGGGATGACACCAAGAAGCTGGTGGTTGCTCAGGTGGTCCGCCGGGATGAGAACGCTGATCTAGCCGTCATAAAGGTGGACCCACCGAATCAGGTTGCCTGGATCACTGGAGATTTCCTCGAAACAGGTCAGATACGAGAGGGGATGGAAGCATTCATCTGGGGATATCTAGCAGTCCCGGGCGGGTTTATGCAGTTCCTTCGCCGTGGGGTCATCAGCAACAACACTCCCTTGGACCAAGAGAGCAGAGTCGTCTACATCGAGACGACTGCCAGCTTCGGGTCGAGCGGTTCTCCCGCGTTTCTCGCGGACGGTAGGCCAATCGGGATTGTGACTTCAGCTGTGACGCTGCCTGGAGGACTCCCACTACCCGCTGGTGTTGCTGGCGTAATCCCTGGTGAAAAGGTAAACAAGATTCTCCACGAGGCTGGCGTGGCGGGTCCAGCCCAGGCCAGGCAAGCTGGGGTGCAGTAAAGGAGACGCGTAGTGGAGCCTTGCGTAGCAGGCAGTAATCGAAGGGGGTTCTTTATGTCGAAAAACAACAAGCACTGCAACAGCGGGATGGATGATCGTTGCCGCGACAACGATGGCGAGGTCCGGCAAAAGCGCGGCGACACGTTGGTAAAAACGCTGCGGAAAATTTACGGCCCGGATTTTGCGCCCGGTGTTCGCGGCGACGCAAAGCTGGAGACAGTGCGCGACCGTTCCAACGGGGAATCGCTGTCGAAGCTGCTGAAAGACGCGCGCGGCCGCGGAGGGAAACGATGAGCACGTTTCAGGCGTCCACTTTTGAAGGCCCCCTTTCGGCTCCGCAAATCACGCACGCCGATATTGCCGACTTCGCGGCCGACTCCGTAAACCTGAGCCGCGATGATGCCGAAGAGTTTCGCGAGCAGGTACGACGCCTGCGCGAGAAACTTGACCGATACGCCTCCGATCACCCCGACTACGGTCTCATCAAAACGCTGCTTTCCGGCAGCCTTGCCAAGGGCACTGCGCTGAAGACGCTCAACGACATCGACGTTGCGTTTTATGTCAGAGCGGGAAAGGCTCCCAGCGCCGAACGGGCGCTGCTTGACTGGTTGGCGGAGCGCCTGCGCGAGGCGTACCCGCAGATGAAGCCCGATCAGATAAAACCGAACAATCACTCGGTCTGCATCAAGTATGCCGTCAGCGGGCTCAGCGTCGATGTCGTTCCCGTGCAATACAAGGGCGACGCCGACGACCGCGGATACCTGTTCGCCGTGAGTGGCGGCGAACCGGTGCTCACCAGCATTCCCTTGCACCTGACGTTTATTCGCAAGCGCAAGGCGCAGCAGAAGGATCACTTTGCGCAGGTGGTTCGCCTCGTGAAGTGGTGGGTCCGGCTGCAGAAGATCAACGACGAAACCTTCCGGATGAAGTCGTTTCTGGTGGAGATGATCGTCGCGCACCTCGCCGACAGCGGCGTGAGCATGGCGGATTACACAATCGCTCTGGAGAAAGTATTCGGCTACATCGTGAAGTCGCGACTGAAGACGCGGATTTCCTTCACGGATTACTATCCCGCGTCGAAGCTGCCCGCGGCGACGGGAAAAGCAATGGAGATTTTCGATCCGGTCAACCCGGCGAACAACGTGGCCGCGGATTACAGCGACAGCGACCGGCAGAAAATTGTCAGCGCCGCGCAGGACGCGCTCGAAGCCATATCCGAGGCGCGCTATGCGACGACGCGCGGGCGTGCGATTGAGCGCTGGCAGGATGTTTTGGGGCCGTCATTCCGGGGATAGAGTCATGACCTTCAGCTATACGAAAACAGCAACTTTCACCATCATCCATGCGCGCTACCTCGCATCGAAGACCGCGGCCGACATGCATCTTTGCGCGCAATATTATGGCAAACCGTCTGAATCGCAGATCCGTGAATACGCGGAAGAGCTGGCGCAGTACCTGAATGCCGGCTATCTCAAAGAGTATGAATTCGGCTTTGAGAAGGACGGCAAGCGCATCGTGTCCTGGCGCTACAAAGTGGACTCGAACGGGAACCTCACCACCGACGACCGCCCCGGCAAAGTGGTGCCCTACGTGGACATCACCGGCGCGATTTTCTTCAACTATCTGACCCAGAACTCGCGGTTCTTTGAGCTGTCATCCGACGAGCGGGCGGATTTCAGGGCTGGGCTCTCCGTGCAGCGAACCTTCGGTGACCCCCCTTCGGATGGCGCCGGGTACTGGACTTCAGATCGCAACTATTACTCGGGCGGATGCGGGATGAACCGTCAGACCTTCCAGCCGTACTCATGATGGATAACAAGGTAGGCATATTCGAGGAGGTTCGCCAGTTTCCGGACCCGACTGCGGCGAGGCGCTTTGCGTCGCTCGTGGGTCTGGACGAGATGAAGGAACGCCTTCTCAAGGAAGCGCGCCTGCTGCTTGACCCGGAGAGCCTCTCCGCGTGGAGCACAAAACATCACCACCGAAAAATCAAGATCATCGACTTTTTCCGTGACCGCCCTCCCCTTTTCATCTTTGCAGGCGATGTCGGGACGGGAAAAACCATTCTTGCGGAGACGTTCGGCGATGCGGTCGCACGCGAAGCAGATATCGGCGTGACACTCTATGCGCTGAGCCTGAATGCTCGCGGCACGGGCGCAGTCGGCGAGATGACGAGTCTGCTTTCGGCCGTCTTTACGGAGGTGAAGCAGGCTGCCAAGAAAGGCTCTGGCCGCGGCGGCAAACATGGCTCAGGCATTATTCTGCTCATCGACGAAGCCGACGCCCTTGCGCAATCGCGCGAGCTTGGGCAGATGCACCATGAGGATCGCGCGGGAGTGAACGCGCTGATACGCGGTGTAGACGACTTGGCAACTGGCAATCTGCCCGCCATCGTTGTGATGTGCACAAACCGGCTGGACGCGCTCGATCCGGCCGTCAGACGCCGTGCCGCTGTGACGTTCACGTTTAAGCGGCCGAACGAGGCGCAGCGACTGGCTTTCCTGAAGCCGGTGCTGGAGGAACTGGGATTCAGTCCGCAGCAAATTCAGTCGCTTGTCACGGCGACCGGGGCCACACACGGGCGCACCTATGGCTACACGTATTCAGATCTGGCCCAGCGCCTTCTGCCGGGATTGCTGCTGGCAGCCTACCCGTCATCAGCAATCACGCATGAGCTCGCGAAGCGGGTGGTTGAACAACATCCTCCCACGCCGCCATTCCGCGAGAGCGGGGACGCAGGCTCATGAAGGTGAAAACGTCATGAACAAATGGTCTCTCTCTGAATTGCTGGCGGGCCTGCATGATGATATCCAAGGCCGACTGGCGCTTGCCCGCAAGACGCTCGGGCATCCCACTACCAAGGGTGACGCCAGCGAGGAAGTTTGGCTCGAAATGCTGCGCAAGTATCTCCCCCAGCGTTACCAGGCTGCGAAGGCCCATGTCGTGGACAGTCTCGGCGTCTTCAGCGAGCAAATTGATGTCGTCGTGTTCGATCGGCAATATTCACCGTTTATCTTCAATTTTCAAGGCCAGACCATCATTCCGGCGGAGAGCGTGTACGGCGCCTTTGAGGCCAAGCAGGCAATCAACGCCGATGAGATTGCCTATGCGCAGCGAAAAGTCGCAACCGTCCGGCGCCTTCACCGCACGAGCCTGCCAATTCCGCACGCGGGCGGAACTTACCCCGCGAAAATACCGGCCCATATCCTGGGCGGCCTGCTGACGTTCGAAAGCGAGTGGAATCCTCCGCTGGGCAAACCGCTCATGGACGCTCTAAACAAAGGTGGACAGGAAGGACGGCTCGACCTTGGATGTGTGGCGGCTCACGGAACGTTCGGCTGCAATGACAAGGATTGCTACGCGATAATCCCGCAAGGTCGCCCCGCAACGGCGTTCTTGTTCGAGCTAATTGCGCGGCTGCAGGCGACCGCTACTGTCCCCATGATCGACATCAGGGCCTACGCGAAGTGGCTGGCAACGTAAAGCGGGGACCGCAGAGCTACCGATCCGTCTTGCCCTGTCTGTACTTTTTGTCCTCCTTGCCAGCATCTGCATCCGCAGCGATGTAGAAGTGTGCAGCTCAGATTTTTCGGGGCTTTGCGCTGCCCAACTCTTCGACTTACTCTCGGTCAGACCCCGGACTAGGCCGAACCTCCTCAGATGGTTCCCGGAAGCCGACTTGAACTAAGCCGCTTTGCGGCGGACGCATTCGCGTGTTGTGGCGCCGGCGGTCGAGGTGATCTGAGCTAGTTTGTGGCGCAGAGGAGGAACTCTCTGTGACCCATCTACGCCAGCGCTCCCGACTCTCCCTCGACGATCCAGGACACCAAGCGTTACCTGCGGGACTTCGATCGGCTGCAGAAAGCAGCGGCGTCAGACCAGAAGCTGTTCGATCAGATGACGGAGCTAGAACCGCATTGGGTAGCCAATCAGTCGTGGTTGATGTTCGGGTTCCCGCAGCCATAACTCATATCAACCGCTGATGCGAATGATTCCTCGCGACGGAGCTGGCTTTGGGGCACGCAAGAAATATGGTGAGGGCTCCGCCTGTCCCCGGCTTTCCAAGTCCACTCGCACGAAGGAGGCCGACACGGTTATCTCCTCAATCCTGTATTTGATCAAAAGGCACGTAGGGCATAAGTCTGAAGACAGATCCAAGGAAAACATCATACAATTCAAATGTGATTGGCAAAACAAAAGCGCCCAGGTCGAAGCCCGTGACGCGCGACGTCGATATTCGGAAAGCGCTTTTGGCGAACCTGGAAGTGAAGTACAGCGACAGCAGTCACGACCTTATCGTCGAAGAGTTTGGATGCAAGACTGCGAGGGCCGATGTTGCAGTCATCAATGGTTTTCTGCATGCCTACGAGATTAAAAGTGACAGCGACAGCCTCGACCGGTTGCCGTCGCAAATCGACGCCTATCAGGGTGTATTTGAATATGTGACCCTGATATGCGGCCGTCGCTTGCTGGAACGTGCGCGTACGGCGATACCAAAATGGTGGGGACTGCAAAGAGCGGAGTTCAGGGATGGCGGGGTTTTAATTCATGAGCTGAGGACCGCTAAGCCCAATCCAAATCAAAATCCCTTCGCCGTAGCAAGAATGCTATGGAAGACAGAAGCGCTTGCGGTCCTGCGCAGATTTGGACACCGAGGAGTAACTTCGAGATGCACAGCCGATGAGGTCTGGAACGCCGTTGCCGCCCATGTGCCGATCACGGAACTCACCAACGAAGTCCGCCAAGCCATCAAAGCTAGGGGAGGTTCTGGATTTGCGAAGCTGTCAGTTCTAGATGATGATTCGTGCACCAC
>Ga0335073_10013555_pt1 | contig 11427 bp, 15 predicted proteins | sample Lox_Sample_22_FD_207093 | JGI IMG/M metagenome (GOLD analysis project Ga0335073, IMG submission 207093) | Soil microbial communities from Loxahatchee National Wildlife Refuge, Florida, United States - Lox_Sample_2.2 | ecosystem: Environmental > Terrestrial > Soil > Wetlands | place: USA... | reverse complement strand
TCCCGAACAGGCCGGCCTTGTGGCCCTCGCGGATGATGTCGATCGCGTACTCGATGAACACGGTGGGCTCGTTGTACGTGAACGTGAGGCCCGCGCAGCCGTAGCGCAGCGCGCCCGCGACCGCTTCTTTCGGCGACAGGGACCGGCCCGAGACGAGATGCTCCTGGGAGATCTCGGCGTTCTGGCAGTACTGGCAGCGCCAGTTGCAGCCGACCGTCCCGATCGAGTAGACGCGGGTGCCCGGGTGGAAGTGGGAGAGCGGCTTCTTCTCGATCGGGTCGACCTGGATCGCGGCGGCTCGGCCGTAGGAGAGGAGCACGAGGCGCCCGTCCTCGTTCTTCCGGACGAAGCAGAACCCTTGGGAGCCGACCGGGATCGTGCAGTACCGGGCGCAGGCGGTGCACCGGACCTTCCCGCCCTCGAGCGGCTCGTAGAGCTCCGCCACGTGGTGCTCCGTCGCCAGCATCGTCCTCCTCCGAACGAACGAGACGTCGCGCGCTCAAGAAGCAATCTCCGCGGCTCCCATCCGGCCGAAGGTTCATCTCCCCGCCGGCGTCCCGTTCCCCGATGGCGGAGGACCGGCCCGGGCCCGCACGGTCGGCCGAGGCCGACGCGATCGAACGACGGGTCGCCGAGCGCCTCGCCCCGTCGCCCGAGTTCCTGGAGCGTGTGGGCCGGGTGCGGTCGGAGCTGGTCCGTCGGGTCGAGGCCGCGGCCCGGTCGCGGCAGAGCCCCCTCGTGCGCGCGCTGGTCGCCGGGAGCGCCGCCCGGGGGACATTCCTCTCCGACCGGCTCGACATCGACCTCTTCCTGCTGTTCCCTCCCGATCTTCCGCGCGACCGCCTTCGCGAGGAGGGCCTCGCGCTCGGCCGCGCGATCCTCGAACGGTCCGAGACGCGGTACGCGGAACATCCGTACCTGCGCGGGGAGTTCGAGGGGTTCCGGGTCGATGCCGTCCCGGGCTACGCGGTCGAGGACCCGTCCCGGCCCCTTTCCCCGGTGGATCGGACCCCGTTCCATCAGGCGTACCTCGTCGAGCGCGAGACGCCGGAGCTCATCGGGCAGGTCCGCCTCGTGAAGCAGTTCCTCAGGAGCCTCGGCGTCTACGGATCCGAGGCCCGAACGGAGGGGTTCTCGGGCTATCTCGTCGAGCTGCTCGTCCTCCGGTTCGGATCGCTTCGGGCCCTCCTCGAGGCGGCCCGGGGCTGGCGACTGCCCGTGCGGCTCGCCGAGCCGGGCCACGAACCCCCGCGGCTCCCGGCGGACGTCGCGCTGATCATCGCGGACCCGGTCGATCCGAACCGCAACGTGGCGAGCGCCCTTTCGCGCCGCAACCTCGCGCTCCTGGTCCTCGCGGCCCGCGAATACGTCGAGCGTCCCTCCGAAGCGTGGTTCTCCCCCCGTCCCTCGCGCCCGCTGCCGCTGCACGACGCGCTGAAGCGCTTGGAGGCCCGCGCGAGCCACGTGACCGTCGTGCGCCTGTCGCGGCCGGACCTCGTCGACGACACGCTCTACCCCCAGATCCGCAAGGCCGAGCGCGCGATCGTCGAGGAGGTGGGACGGTCCGGGTTCGAGGTGATCGGCTCCGCGAGCGTCGCGGGACCGGACCGCGTGCTCGTCGCGGTCGAGGTCGCGCACTCGCACCGCGCCGGGGTCCGGGTCCAGGAGGGTCCGCCTGCCGGGCTCGATCGGGTCGGGCACTTCCTCGACAAGTGGACGGGGCCCGGGGCCGAGGTGCTGCAGGGCCCGTTCGTCCGGGCCGACGGCCACCTGGCCGTGGAGGCGCGCCGCACCGACCGGGATCTCGAGGGCGTGATCCGCGGTTTCCTTCCTCGCCTCGCGCTCGGACGGGACCTCACCCCGGGCGACCCGGCGGCCGCCGAGATCTACCCGCTCGCCGGGACCCCCGACTCCCCGGCTCTCGGGGATCTGCTCCGGGAGCTGCTGGACAAGGGGCTGCCGTGGCTGGACGGTCCCTAGAACGCCCGGGGCGCGAGGTTGAGCAGCAGGAACCAGAGCGCCAGGAAGCCGAAGAACTCGAGCGCCATCAGCCCGGCCCAGTCGCCCTTGGTGTAGAGGCTCGACTGCGCGCGGAGCCGCCCGATCACGAACGGGCTCAGCGCGATCACGACGATCCCGATCCCGAACGGCGCCAGCGACGGGAGTCCGACCACGGTCAAGGCCCAGCAGAACACGCCGAGCACGACCGTGATCAGGCCCGCGAGCATGAGCCCGGTGCCGAGCTCGAACTCCTTGGTGGCGAACGCCGACTCGTCGAACGCCGGGAACTCGAAGGCTGCCGCCTCCTCCTCCTCGAGCTTCCGCCGCGCCTTCTTCGCCATCGATCAGCCCCTCCGCGCGACGATCGCCGCGCGGTACAGTTCCTCGGCGTGGTACGAGCTGCGGACCAGCGGGCCCGCCTCGACCCCCACGAATCCGCGGGCGAGCGCCCGGTCCCTCCAGGCGTCGAACTCGTCCGGGGGGACGTACCGGTCGATCGCGCGGTGCTCGGCCGAGGGGCGGAGATACTGGCCGAGCGTCAGCAGGTCGACGCCGGCGGCCCGCAGGTCGCCGAACGCCCGGTCGAGCTCGTCCGGGCCTTCCCCGAGCCCGAGCATGATCGAGCTCTTCGTGACCAGATGGGGCGACCGCTCCCGAACGCGGGACAACAGCTCGAGGGAGCGGTCGTAGCCGGCGCGGCGGTCGCGGACGGCGGGGCTCAGCGACCGCACGGTCTCGAGGTTGTGTGCGAGCACGTCCGGCGGCTCGACCAGGACCGCGTCCAGGGCGTCCGAACGGCCCCCGAGGTCGCCGATGAGGAGCTCCACGAGCGCGTCCGGGGCGGCGCCGCGCAGCGCCCGGACCGTCTCGGCCATCAGGGAGGCCCCCCCGTCCTCGAGGTCATCGCGGCAGACCTGCGTCAGGACGACGTACCGCAGGCCCCACTCGGCCACGGCCGTGGCGACCCGCTCGGGCTCGGTGCGGTCGACCTCGCCCCGTGGCCAGTGGGTCGTGACGGCACAGAAGGAGCACCGGCGGGTGCACTCGGTCCCGAGGAGCATCAGGGTCGCGGTGCCCGCCGACCAGCACTCCGACAGGTTGGGGCATCGCGCCTCGCGACAGACGGTCCCGAGGCGCTGTCGCTCCAGGATCCCGCGGACCTCGGGGTATTGGCCGCGGGGAGGCCGGGTGCGGATCCAGTCGGGGAGGCGGCCCGACGGAGGTCCGGGGAGGAGTTCGACGCTCGAGGACACGGGCCGCGGACCAACGCTTGGACCTTATCGTTTGCGCGAGCGCGGGCCCTCGGTGCGCTCCTCGAGCAGGGTCGTGAGCAGGCTTGCCGGCAGCTCGTCCATACCGACCTGGCTCGACTCGCCCGACCCCGCGGCGTCGAGGGTCACGAGGCCGTCGCGCTCGAGCTCCTTGAGCGTGCGCCAGAACGTGGTCCGGCTCATCTCGGGCGCGCCGAGCTCCTCGACGAGCTGGGCGTGCGCGCTCCGCAGCTTCTGGCTCGGGACGGACGCGCCCCGGCGCTTCAGCGACCGGCTGAGCGCGAGCAGGACGCTGAGCTGGTTGGTGGAGAGCGCCTCGAGGTGGCCTTCGGTGACCGTCGGGAGCAGCGAGCCCTTGGCGCGCCGGACGTGCTCCGCGGAGATCGCGTCGGCGCCCGCGTCCTCGGCGACATGGGCCGCTCCGGTCAGGACCTCGAGCGCGAACCGCGCGTCGCCGTTGGCGGCGGCGATCCGGGCGATCTGATCGAGGACGTCGCGGTCGAAGCTCCCGGGACGCAGCGCGAGGCGCGCGCGATCCTCGAGGATGTCGGTGAGCGCGGCGCGGTCGTAGGGAGCGAGCGCGATCCGGTGCGTCACCCCGAAGCTCGAACGGCTCGGGGCATCCAGGAACGGCAGGAGGTCCTCGACCGCGACCAGCACGAGCGAGATCGAGCCGAGCTCGACCTCCCGCGAGCGCGTCAGGAGGTAGACGAGCTTCGTTTCCTGGCGCACCAGCGCGGCCGCCTCGTCGAGGACCACGACCAGATGCTGCGGGGCGCGGCGGAGCCCCTGCTCGAACACGTCGACCATCTCGGCGAGGCTGTACCCGCGGTCGGGGAGCGAGACGTGCACGCTCCGGAGCAGGTCGAGCATTACCGTCCGGTCGCTTGCCCGTCGCCAGCAGTTCACGTAGGACGACTTGACGGGGAGGTTCCCGAGGCGGCCGGCGCGCTCCAGGTTGGCCGCAAGACGCCGGACGAGAGCGGTCTTCCCGCTCCCGACGCCCCCGGTGACATGCGCGTGGAACGCGAGGCCCTTCGCCAGGTTCGAGCGGAACCGGCGCTCGAGCACGCCGAGCTCGTCCTCCCGATGCACGAGCCGTGCCGGCAGGTACGACGGGTCGAGGGTCTCCTCGGCCACGAGGATGGAGGGAGGAGGCATGGAGCCGGGGGCGGACCCGGCGCGGCCATATCACCTTCGCCGTCGAGCACGGCTGCCTGCGCGCCGGCGACCCGATCTCGAGACCGGTCCGAGTCGTCCCGCGAGCTCCCCGACGATTTCGTGGGACGGTCGGGTCGCGTCGACGACCCACCACCGCCCCTGACGCGCGAGGCGGCGGTACGCCCCGGCGACCCGGCGCTGGACCGCGCTGCCCTCGAGCGGAGCCCTCGACCGCGCGCGCCCGGCCCGGCGGCGCGCGGCCTCCCGGAGCGGAATCTGGAGCAGCACCACCCGGTCCGGCACGATCGTGGCCCGCCGCTGGAGCTGGACCAGGCGGCGATACTGCGCGGGGGCGAGGGAGGATCCCTGGTAGGCGAGCGTCGAGTAGAAGGATCGGTCGGTCAGGACGAGGTCGTGCCGCTCGAGGTCGCGCACGAGACGCGGCCGCGCTGCGAACCGGTCGAGGGTGAAGTAGATCGCGCCGGTCCAGGGATCGAGCGCCCCGGCGCGCTGGGCGAGCGACCCGAGCGCGGCGTCGGCCGGCTCGCGGCGCAGGGCGACGGAGAGCCCCTGGCGTCGGAGGACCCGGGCGAGCGCGGGGACCACGGTCGACTTGCCCGATCCGTCGATCCCTTCGATCGCGACCAGGCGTCCACGCCGACGCCGACCGGAGTTCATCCGGCGCCCCCCGACGAGCTCTCGGGGCGGAACCCGTACACCCGCTCGACGGACTCGACGAACGGGACGTGCAGGAGCTCGACCCCCTCGGGTCCGCGCTCGGCGATCGCGGCGGCCCGGCGAGGGACCGTTGCGAGGTCGAGCACGGCCCCCGGTCGTCGCGGGTCATCGAGGAAGTCCGTCTCCAGGAACCACGGAGCGGGATCCCGCTCGACCGAGCGCACCAGTTCGCGCCGGGCGAGGTAGGACGGAACGACCCCGTGGGTCGCCGCGACCCGCGCCCGCGCGTAGTGCTTGACGACCCGGTCCGGCGGAAGGTGCGCGGCGCGCGCCCGCTCGGCGAGATCCGCGTAGCCCGTCGCGTCGAGGTCCGCGCTGTGGACGACCACGGGACAGCCCACGTCACGAGCGACGTCGAGAGCATGACCGAGCACCTCGTGCATCGCCGACGCGACCGCGGGATCGACCGGGAAGTGGGCCTCACCGACCTCCCCGAGCGCCACGGCCTGTCGCTCCCGCACCAGTCGACCCGCGAGATCCAGGGCGGCCCGCTGGAGCTCGATCGCCCCGGGCAGTCCAAGGATTTCCGCCGCAGCGAGGAGATCGATCGGGTACGGCGCGAGCACCGGATAGACCATCACGTCCGCCTCGGCGCGGACGTTCTCCGCGAGCCGGAGCGTCGTGCGGAACTGCCGCTCATACTCCTCCAGGGACCGGGGCACTCCGACCTCGTAGTTCTGCGTCGCGAGGAACAGATGCGTGCCTCCGGCCGCCCGAAACCTCCGGGCGGCCCGGACCCCTTCCCCCGCCGGGGCCAGATGGCAGTGGTGGTCCACGACGGGGAGCCCCGGGGGAAGCGGCACGCCGCCTCCGGGCGCGGCTAGCGCAGGAGGCCCGCGCCCTGGAGCTCCTTGGTGATCTTCTTCACGGCGACCTCGACGTCCGACGGCTTCCGGGCCCCCGTGCAGACGAGCTTCCCGCTGCCGAACAGGAGCACCACGACGCGAGGCTCATCGATCCGGCAGACGAGACCGGGGAACTGCTCGGGCTCGTACTCGACCCGGTCGAGTCCGAGGGTGACGGCGATCGCGTTGAGGTTGATCTCGCTCTCGAGGTCGGAGCTCGCGACGATGTTCTGCACCTCGATCTTGGGGTGCATGTTGATCTTCTGGCCGCCCTTCTTGATCTGGGCCGCCACGGTGCGGATCGACTCCTCGACCTCGTGCATGCTCTTCGCGCCCGTGCAGACAACCTTGCCCGAGCGGAACAGCAGGATCGCGGTCTTCGGCTGCTTCAGCCGGTAGATGAGGCCCGGGAACTGCTCGGGCTCGTACTCGGCCCCGTCGAGGCCCAGCGCGATCGACTGGAGGTCGAGCTCGTCACCGAGGGAGGTCGATGCGACCACGTTCTCGATTCGAATCTTCACCAACGATATCCCCGGCCGCGGAAGTATTTAAATTGCTATTTAAATGTTAGTCAATCCGCGCCCCCGTTCCCGGCCGGCGGAGGCGCGACGGGCCTATCCGACGTCGGACGGCGGTCCCCGGAGGAGTCCGATGACCATCACCGCGACCAGGACCATACCGGCGGCGGCCAGCACGACCGCCATCGCCCAGAGCGGCCGCACGAGGGCGGCGGCGAGCGTCATCACGGCCACGACCGGCGCGACCACCATCAGACCCCAGCGGACCAGATGGCGGGCATCGTTGACGTGCACCGGGGACGGGGAGGTCGCGCTCATCGGTGCTCCGACGCCGGGGCCGCTTCCGCGCCGGGCGCGGGCGGGACCTCGGCCGCGCTCGGCTTCATCGAGAACACCGAGAACCGGTGGCAGAGCGGGCAGCGCATGTAGCGGGAGGTTCCCAGGCGGATCGAGGTGAACGAACCGCCGGGAACGAGCTCGTAGTCGAACTGGCCGCCGCACTTCGGGCAGGTGAGGTGGCGGGTCCAGGTGAGCGGCATGGTCGAACGAGGGTCGAGCGATACTTGAGGTCCGTCGCCCCGGAGGGCGTCACGCCTGGGGGGCGAACGGGAGTCCGCCCAACTCGTCCTCGGGAGGGAACCCGAAGAAGTCGCGGAGGACGCGGCGCGTGAACCCCCAGAGGATGTGGCCGTCGTGGACCGTGGCGGTCACCTCGATCCATCCGAGCGGGGTGTCCCGCGGCACCTGGCGCGCGTGCGCCAGCGCCGATCGGGGCAGCCAGAAGACGTGGGCGACCTCCGTGCGGCTCGCCGGGATCGGCGCCTTAGCCTTCGGGGCCAGCTCCCCCACGAAGATCGCGACCTTCAGGTGGAAGCGGGCGGCGAGCCGAGTCTCGACGAACCTCGGACGGCCTTCCAGGTCGGTCTCCCCGAGCCCCACTTCCTCGTGCAGCTCGCGGAGCGCGGTCCGCTCGAGCGAGGTGTCCTCGTCGTCCACGTGGCCCCCCGGCAGTCCCACCTGGCCCGACGCCGGGTCCGACTCGGACTCCGCCCGCTCGATGAGCAAGGCCTCCACCTCGGCCCTTCCCTGGCGGAGCACGATCGTGACCGCCGCGCCCGCGGTACCGGTGGGAGGTCCCCCGACCGGGTACCGGCCGAGCAGGTCCGGGATCGAAGCCGGAGCGGAGCCCGCGAGGGGCGCGGGCGGCCCGCCGCTCATGCCTGCCAGTCGTACGCGACCTTTTCGCGGACCGCGGTACGATCGGAGGGATGCTCGGCCCGCGGGTCCAACTGGTGCTCGAGCGCCGCGAGCCGCGACCGAAGCTCCTTGAGGTCCTTCTCGAGCTGGGCGAGTCGCTCGGCCATCGCCTCGGCGTCGTCGGCCATCGGGACCGGAACGTCGCTCGGGACTCTTAAGCCCGACGACTACGACGGGGGCGTCGTCCCCGTACCCGAACGCTTCTGCTCCGCGGCGCGCACGAAGCCGAGGAGCGCCTCGGTCGTTTCCCCCGGTCGCTCGAGCGGGATCATATGGCCCGTGTTCGGAAGGATCCGGATCTGGGAATCCGGGATCGACTGGCGCAGGATCCGCCCATGCGACGCGTCGACGACCTGGTCGTCCATCGCCTGCACGATCAGTGTCGGTCGCCCGATCGATCCGATACGGGCTCGCTCGTCGAACTTCTCCATCGCCGCGGCCCACTTCTCCGCCGGGCCGAAGTCCTGGTGCTCGACGTTCTCCCGGACCTGGTCGGCGAAGTCCATGTGGGCTTCGATCCAGTCCGGGTAGTAGAGGTCCTTGAGCAGTCGCAGGCCGAACGCGTCCCGCCCCTCCTTCGCCAGGGTCTGCGTCCAGCGTTGCGAGATCGACCGCGTATGGTTGTCGGTGTACGCGGCCCCGCTGATCATCACGAGACCCCGCACTCGCTCCGGGTGGTCGAGCGTCAATCGGAGCGCGAGCAGGGCGCCGCCCGAGAGTCCGACCACGTACGCCGAGTCGACCTGCTTCGCATCCAGCAGGCGCAGGAGGTCCCCTTCGAGCTCGTCGAACGAATAAACGGAATCGGCGGGGGCGGCCGTTCGGCCGTGCCCCCGCAGATCCGGGGCCAGAACGTGGAACTCCTTCGCCAGCGCGGGGAAGAGGCCGTTCCAGACGGTGTGACTGCCCCCGACCATGTGGAGGAGCAGGATCGGAGTTCCCGTTCCGCCCTCTCGCAGCGTGAGATCGATCGGCGGGGCTGCATTATCGGGCACGGCGGTTCGACCCGGCTCCGCTATTTACCTCAACGGTGGGACGCGGGAGGCGGTCCGACGGTCTTTATAGCCGGACCCGAGTAGAAGGCCCGATGGCGCGTGGGGTGATGCTGATGAGCGGGGGCATCGACTCCCCGGTGGCCCTGAACCTCGTGCTGCGTCAGGGACACGAGATGGTCGCGGTCCACATGGACAACCGACCGTTCACCGACGATTCGCCGCTCGAGAAGGTCGTCGACCACCTGGGATTGCTCCGCGAGCGCTACGCCCAGCCGATCCCCCTCTATGTCGTCCCGCACGGGTCGACCCAGACGACGCTGATGCGGTCGACGGACCGCCATGTCGGCTGCGTGCTCTGTCGGCGGTTCATGTGGCGGTCGGCCGAGCGGATCGCCGAGCGCGAGAACGGTACGTTCCTGGTCACCGGGGAGGCCCTGGGCCAGGTCGCCTCGCAGACGCTCTCGAACATGCACAGTGCCACCGCGGCGGTCCGCCTCCCTATCGTCCGGCCGTTGATCGGGTTGGACAAGCACGAGATCGAATCGTACGCGAAGTCGCTCGGGACCTACGGAATCTCGACGCGGCCGGGGGTGTGCTGCCAGGCGGTCCCGGACCGACCGGCCACCCGGACGAAGCTCGTCCAGATCCTCCTGGAAGAGCAGCTCCTGGACGTCGACCAGATCATCGACGACTGCGTGCGAAAGGCGATCGTACTGTAGCGCCGGCCGACCGTCGGGCGTCGACGCGTTCGCGACCGCCCCGGCCGCCGAGAATATCGCCGCCGCGAATCCAGAGCATTTAAGTAGGATGGGGTCGGCTGGCGTATCGTCCTTCGGGACCGGTGAGACGTTGCAAGCGATGGGGTTCCAGGAGCCGCCCGAAGCGCAGTCCGTCCGGTCGATGCTCCACATCGCCCGGATCGTCGCCGTCATCTTCGGGATCATCTGGCTGCTCGTCGGGCTCGCGGACCTGGGCCTCACGCTGGTCGCGGCCGCCGCATGCAACACCACGCTCGGTACCGGCTACTGTGGCCCCGTCGCGTTCCTGGTGATCTTCCCGATCCTCGCGATCATCTGGGCCGTCCTCAACTTCGTCATCTACGTCCGGTGCCGTTCGATCGAGGCCCTGGTGAACCAGCGGCAGTACGAGCGGGCGAAGTCCGACACGCTGATCTGGATGATCCTCGGGTTCATCATCGGCGGGATCATCATCGGCATCATCCTCCTGGTCGCCTGGCTCAAGTTCGACCCCCTGATCACCGCGCAGCGCAACATGGCGGCCGGCGGCGGCCAGATGCCCCCCCCGATGGCCCCGCCCCCGATGGCGCCGCTCGCAGCCCCGATGGCCGCGGCCGCGCCGGGAGCGCCTCCCGCCTCGGGCGTGCAGACCGCCCCGTTCTGCGGAACCTGCGGGAAGCCGACGACGTACATCCCCCAGTACGGTCGCTACTACTGCTACGACTGCAAGCAGTACGTCTAGCGCTCGGGCGCGCACCCGTTCCCCGCGACCAGGAGTCGTGCCGGCTCCGCAGCCGAGCTCCGTCCAGCTAAAGCGGCCGTAGCGCTCGGACCGCAGATGTACCGGCGGCTGCGGGTCTGCTCGAACGGCGGGGGGTTCGAAGCGATCCCGAGTCCCCCGGTCCGGCTCGACCTAGCGAAGGCGCGGCGCCTGCTCGAGGCGGAGGGCGTCGCCGTCGTGGACGCCCGCGTGATGCTGATCGCGGGCACCGACCCGGAAGCGACGATCAGTCTGAACGGTCGGCTCCTGTTCAAGACCCGAGACCCCCACGCTGCGGAGCGGGCGTTCGAGCGACTGCGGGCGCTGCTCGACCTTCCCGGACTCGAACCGGCGCGCGCGTAGCGACCGCGGCGGGCTAGCCTAAAGCCCTCCCCGGACCTTGACACACCGGAATTCGATGCGCGAGACGTGGGTGGTCGGCACCGGATCGAACCGGTTCGGCAAGATGACCGAGACGGGCCGCGAGGCCGCCACGCGGGTGGCCCTCCAGGCGATCCGCCAGGCCGGGCTCGAGCCCAAGGACATCGGCTACACGTTCGTCTCGAACGCGTTCGGGCTCACGGAGAAGCAGGGCCACGTCGGGCCCTTGATCAACGGGGGGCTCGGCATCCCCGATGTACCCTCCTGCACGATCGAGTCGGCGTGCTCCTCCTCGAGCGCGGCGCTCCACGAGGCGTTCGTCCACGTGGCCGGGGGATTCACGGACGCGGCGCTCGTGGTCGGGGTCGAGAAGCTGTCCCACCTCGACACGCTCACCGCGACGAGCTACTTCGCCGAGGCGGCGGACTACCCCTTCGAGACGCGCAACGGGGCCACCTTCCCCGGTCTCTACGCGACGCTCGCGACCGCGTACCTCCGCAAGTTCCCGATGAAACCCGAGGTGCTGGGGTCGGTGGCCGTGAAGAACCACGCGAACGCCGCGCTCAATCCCCACGCCCACTTCCAGAAGCCGATCTCCATGGAGACCTACCTCCGCTCCCCGATGATCGCGTCGCCGCTTCGCCTGTTCGACTGCTGCCCGTTCTCGGATGGCGCGGCGGCCGTGGTCGTCGCGGCGAAGGAGTTCGTGAAGACCCCCGTGACCGAGCCGCTCGTGATCCGCGCGTCCGCCCGCGCCGGTTCG
>Ga0335073_10013552_pt1 | contig 11428 bp, 13 predicted proteins | sample Lox_Sample_22_FD_207093 | JGI IMG/M metagenome (GOLD analysis project Ga0335073, IMG submission 207093) | Soil microbial communities from Loxahatchee National Wildlife Refuge, Florida, United States - Lox_Sample_2.2 | ecosystem: Environmental > Terrestrial > Soil > Wetlands | place: USA... | reverse complement strand
CATAAAATCCTTCTTTCTCAACTTCGTCCAGCTTGATTCTCTTCGTTATCATTCCTTCTGGTTTCATTCTACCAGATGAGATCGCATCCATTACACCCTCAAAATCACCATTGACATAAGTAGCTATGCCAAGGTACTTTCTCTCTTTAAAGACAAGCTTATTGACGTCTATGCTACAAGGTTTCTCCCACACTGCGATGTTGACGATCAATCCTCGGGCTCGTACGGCCTCGATGGCTTGATCCAGACCAGCCTGAACACCTGCAGCGTCGAAAACGATATGAACACCTTGATCTTCGCACAAATCCCTGCATCGCTTTACTACATCCTCCTTTGTCGGATCTAAAATGTAATCAGCTCCGAATTGCCTCGCGTATTCTTTTCTCTTCTCTGCAACCTCCGAGCAGATAACTTTCTTGACGCCGCGTGCCTTAAGAACCTGAATGACCGACAATCCTATTGGCCCACCACCTAGTACGAGTACAGACTCGCCACCCTTAAGGTCTGCCATGTCAACGGCATGCCATGCGACCGCCAAAGGCTCAACGAGGGCGCCGATGTCGAGTGGGATGTTCTTCGGCAGATGATACAGAAACGACTCGTCCAAGACGACGTGCTCTGACAGACCTCCACCATAGCCGCTGAGTCCGACGAATCCGTTCTTGTAGCAGCAATTGATCTGCCCGGCTTTGCAGGCACCACACGTCCCATCATAGATGATCGGTTGAACCACCACCGCGTCGCCTTTCTTGAACTTGGTCACGCCCTCGCCGACTTCTTCCACCACACCGCTGAACTCGTGGCCGAACGTCACTGGCACCTGCTCGCCCGTGATCGGATGCGGACTGGTCGGGCACAGATTAGCGCCTCCGAGATACTCGTGAAGGTCTGAACCGCATATTCCCACCCAGGCAGGCTTCAGCTTGACTTGACCTTTTTTGAGCTCTGGGATTGGCACGTCTTCTAGGCGGAGATCGCGTTGTCCATGAAATCGGACTGCTTTCATCGTCTTCTGCGTCATGGTGATCAAATAGTACAACGGGCTTGGAGGAATATTAATGGAATGACAGTCAAAGTTCGAATTCAGCGCTGAAAGCGATGTTAAGGTAAAATGGAACGTGGAAATCGTCGGATTTAAAATTATATTGTCATCCTTTTGCGAGCACTCTCCTTGCGTCATTGGGTCTGGTAACCAGTGGAGCCGCTCTCGGATTACTCGTTTTGGAGGATTCGCGAGGGAATCACCCCGCATCAGCTTTCTGCGGGGAAGAGGTAGTTGCCATTGCAATTGGATGTTTATTTAGAGACACGACCAAAAACCAATTTTTAGGATCTCAAGCCTGTTAGGTTGAGCCTATCGGTGGCAATACTGTAGAAGCATTAAAATATCCGGCATACCTTTGGATTTCTCTGCGCCTTTGATGGCTGCTCCGTAAGCTTTCACAACGTGGCAAGGACACATCTTTTTGACAACTTTATCAAAGCTGAAATCACATCAGGCGATCTGGGCAGATGTGACAACGATACAAGAATCCCACGTTTGCAGTTGTTGAGTTTCGAGGCAGTGGAAGTCGGTGGTTGGCTGACTCCCAACCACGCAAGGGTCCGTGCGCACTCGCTAGACGCTGTTCAAACCTTCAACACCAAGAATTTTAGCAAGAGAAATCTTGCTTTAAGCAAACTCCAAACGAACTTAAAGCGATGTAAGAACCAATGATCTATAATATCACAAAATTCAAAACAATTAAGCCAATTGTAGCGCTCGAATATACCAGGGTTTTGTATAGTGACTTTACCCGAACCACGGCTTCCCAGCCTTCATCAACCTCCTAATTTTCACAGTCAACCTCATTATTTTCGAAAACTTTATATTCGAACATCATGGACCTCAATTACCCTGTTCTTTGGCTTACCACTCAACGCCCTGAATCCTGGAGAAATTTCTGTCTTTTCTGTCCTGAACTCAGTCCTGGTTCAAGATGCGGTTCTCACATCAGTTTCTGCTGACCGCGATTCCTCTGTTGGTCGTTGCGCAAGATTCGCCTTCGGGGGCGGAAGTGATCATTCCTATTACCATCGATGGTACGTATATCATGTCTAGGATCATTCATGGCTCTGTATCTAACAGAAGGTAAGGATATGTCACGTCGATAACACTACCGGCCTTCTCAGGTCAAACCGAGACCATCGCCATTACCATCACAGAGACAGCACCAGGGGTGATTGTCACAGCTGCAGCATCAAGTGCCGCATCTGAACTATCATCTATCGAAAGCAGCGCCAATTCAATCCTCTCGGGCTCTGCATCGGTGGTTCTGTCCACGACGGGGATTAGCGTTGTCGTTCCAGTCGTTGCGACGACTGCTGCATCATCTTCGGGCGCACTTAACACCCAGTCTGTCATAACCTCACCTCTGTCACCTCTCGCGAGCGCTTCCAGTGCTGTAGCGGTGGTCCCAGCGTCGATATCGTCCAACAGCGGTGGCCAGCCCTCAACTTCTGTTCAAACCGAAATCGCGCTTAGTCAATCAAGCTCACCGCTGAATGCTGAGTCGGTGTTCCATTCGGCCTTGAGCTCACTGATAAGCGCGAACAGTGCCGCCTCAGCCGCCACTGCAACCACCTCAGCGTCCGCATCAGCATCGGCGTCGGCGTCGGGCAGCGTAGCTGCTTCTGGCACTGGCAGCGCCGTATCCAGTGCCTCATCGCCAGCGAGTGCAGCTTCATCCGCCGTAGGAAGCGCAGTATCGAGCACATCCTTTACAGTTTCGTCAACTGGATCTAGCGTGTCTTCCGCTACCTCGTCTATTGGGTCCAGCGGGAGCGCGAGTCTATCGAAAGCTGCTTCGTCGTCAACAGCTTCAAGCACGCTTACCTCCTCGACCTCTTTTACGACATCTACCTCCTCCAAAAGCAGCTCGACTAGCTCAACCGCGTCCCCTACAGCACCTGTCCCGACAGCCAAGAGCGAGGCCGTTTCAATCGGATTCAACGACGTGTTCGCATTACTACTCTGCATATTCGCAGTAGTGTTGGTTGGAACGTGAACGTTGGCCGTCTAACTCTTTCCGATTTACAAAGTTGCATCGTATTATACCCCTACCACTGTTTGAATTAGTGTATACCAATGCATCGGCGTTATTGGAAAACACGGCAACCCGGGATACCAGGTATATGAACAGCTTCTTGTCGTCTTTTAGCGGGACGTCTAATGTGTACCATTATGCTAATCACATGATATTGAACGGATCTTCGTTGAATGATAGGATTGATGGAGAGACAGAGCGTATTATACGGTGACGAAGACCAAAGGTGTAAATGAGTTCAAGAAATGAAAGTATCTTTACTGTCAATTAATCCTTCTAGGATTTCCAAGTATTTGCACAAATTCCTAAATAGTTTGCGCCAGCTGATGCTCTCGTTCCCCAGAATCACAGCGTGCTAATGGTAAGTCCAGCCTTCTCTCCGTCTCTCTAAGCGCGTTTGCCAAACTGCTTGTCATAATTGACAAGAGTGAAGCGGTACCTGACATCGCCTTTGTACACTCTTTCTACTACTTGCTTGCATCCTTCTTCGCTAATATCGACGGTTTCCACCCAGCTCTTGATGTTCTGCTTACTAGCCAGGTCCAGCATTGCAAGCATTTCAGCTCTGTTGCCAAGGTGGCTCGTTCCAAGATAGCAGCAGTTGCCACAGAAATCTTGCAGCATAAGCTTCTCAATTGGGTGGTCTGGCATACCGACATTATGGAATTTACCCATGACCTTCAGTGTCGAGAAGTACTCCTTCAGGTTAAACTTATGCGTCGCGTCCGCCGTATTGATGATGAAGTCCAATTTGAAAGCGAGCGGCTTATGCCAGTCCTTCTGGCTGGTGTCGATGAAGTGCTTCGCTCCCAACTTCAACGCATCTTCCTTCTTCCTCGGCGAATGTGACAGCGCGTAAACCTCCGCACCCAGCGCATTCGCAAAGAGGATTCCAAAGTGGCCCAACCCGCCGATGCCGACAATTCCCACCTTTTTGCCTGGTCCTGCGCCCAGGCGAACGAGTGGACTATAGCAGGTGATTCCGGCGCACAACATGGGCGCTGCTAGCTCCGTTGGTATGTTGTCCGGGACCGGGAAGACGAAATACTCATGGGCTCGAATATGACTGCTGTAACCACCCTGGGTAATAGTTCCGTCAGGATACGTGCCACCGTAGGTATCGAGGGCATTTGGGCAGTCTATGCGACAGTCAGACACCGATGTTCGTCTACATGGCGATCATGAAGCGCCTTACAAGTTTCCTCGTTTGCCTTGCAGACATCGCACGTCAAATCTGCACCAATCTGGGCGCCGACGCCCACGCGGTCGCCGACTTTAACCGTTGTCACTTTGGGACCTGTTTTCACGACTTTTCCAACAATCTCGTGCCCGACGCAAAGTGGCATTGGAGCTTCGCCCCATCCGCCGTTGATCTTGTGAACATCGCTACCGCACACTCCACAAGCGTCAATTGCGACGTCGATGTCAAAATCTTCAAATCTCTTCAGCTTGAACTGGAGAGGCTGTAAGCTTCCATTGCAGAGTTTCTGGCTTTGCGTGATGTACTGACTTCTTGCTTGGTGAAGGTGCTCCAATTCTTTTGATCATTGACCATGAAACCCTCGGCGGTCTCTGGATAAGGCATCTCGGAAATCAATTGTACTCTTCGAACACTAGAGAAAGAAAGGAGAAAGGGTTCAATTGCAGGATAAATTATGGCAGTCGCGTCTGGTGGGAATCGACGCTGATTTATTTCCAGCACATTTTTCTCCCCCGCGGCTGTCACGTCCCACTTTTGAGCTTGGGCCGGCTAGGTAGGGTCCAGTCGAGCTTCCACGCATCATGGTGACGACCAGGTGGAAGAAAATCGGGGCGCGGTTAATCTGCACGTTGTCGATCGGGGTTATCCGATGGCAACGGCTTTCCGATTTGCGTTGGGCAGTACTGATTTTCGATGCAATCATCCGCCACATCAACGGTCCAATTGCGGATGCTCTCGCTGTACTATCACGGAGAAGTATCCACAGCAATGTAGAAGGGAAATTCTGTTCAACATTCCTTCATCTTCGTTCCCCGTTCATTGCATCTGTTTAAGGTTACCAAGCCAAAGCAAGCACGCTCTTCAACATTGGGGACCTTTTGATATCGTAGCCTTGTGGCGCGGCCCACATTATTCCACCAATGATGGTCGTCAGGATAGCTGCATTTCTCCTAAGCCTTTGAAGCATTCAACAGAAAGCCGAAGTCGGCAATTCAGGGTGTTTGCAAGGCATTCAACTTGTCATTCCCAAAAATCAATACACTCTACTTTCTGGACAATTGCTAGCGAAACAAGGCTCAAAAGAGAAAGCCGAGAGAATAACTTGATCGCGCTCGGACTCAACCGGCGACCATCTGCGAACCAAGTGTTAAGCAGATGTGATAATCAATTACACCACACTACCTTGACAACAAACCGACTAATCCAGCATATATCACTTCGAAATAAGGCCAATGACACAACAAAATGTGAGAGTTGATATGGGCATGCAGATGCAGATTGTAATATATGCAAATCGGCCAAAGCAGTGACCAGCGATACAGAGGCGTTATCCAATTAGAGTATAGCGTAAGGATCCTTCTACGACGTAAAGATGCTTCCGCATCACAAAGTAGGGATCTTTCTGCGGTGTTTCAAGAGTTATTGCGGCGTAGTTCCAGGGGCCAAAGCCATAACTTGTCCACTCCAAGCTTCCTTTGATACTACAGCCGTTGACGTGAACTGCAACTTACCTTAGGTTCCTTAAGTAACTATGGGCTCTTTTTCTTTCTTAGTCTGCTATTTCTTTTCTCTCAGCCTCGTTTATGCCAACCAAAGAGTTATCTTGCAAATACCGAGCCTATTTGAGTGCGAGAATGGTGGAGAATTATACTGTTGTCAGTATGTTAATGGCGAAGGCGGTCCGCACTGTTCTGGTGAGCACTCTAACAATTTCTTGTGATATAAACTAAGCTAGTTGTAATTAGAGAAAGTCAAGTCTCCAGACGAGTGTTCTCGCGAACGAGCGAACCAAACACTAGCTTGTTGTATTACGAAAGTTTGTGGAAATCTCTATCATAAAAAGATGTTGGAGCTTACCAGGAATAGGCTGGGCATTACTACTGTTGGGGTCTTCCCTATTTTTCTGGCACGGCGCTTTGCTGTTGGGACTGTGATAATAATGGGAAAGGCTGCTGCTGTGATCTTAATCCCGGATTGCAACGTTGCGGGAAACACGGCTGCGAGCTCCTTCACCGAGAGTCCCAACCATAACCCGGTCGGTCACCGATACTAGTTAGTTTCACGGTCTGCTTCTGTGGTGTGCTTCAACGACTTCAATGCACTGCCATCATAGCCCCTAGCAACTTGGGTTGTGCACCTCTGAGCATGGTGTTGAGGCCGTGCGAGCTGGTAGGCAGACACATTTACTCTAGTCAGCAGGTAGCTGAAAGCCTCACGCCCTAGTAGGTAGCTTCAAGCTGGGAGGGACAAGATTCATACAACACCACAGTTCCGATCATGCAGAAACCATCTCAATGTCCTAGCGGAGAACCAACCACTAGGGGCGCAAAGGAGTATCACTTTCCTACTGCGATTTCATCAGTAACCAATAACTGCTAAAATACTTATAATTCGAGGTGAAATTGCGGCTGAATTGGATGTTTACTTTTTTATCGAAATCTATATTGGTGGATTCACCCTTGTATAATCTCATCCATTTGCTTCCTCAAATGAAGCATCGCGCTTAGGTCTATTACGTCGCCAGCGCCACCAATCCTCAAATCGAATCAGCCTCCATCCCACGTCAAATTCGGACCATTGCGACTCATCTATCCCGGAATGCCAGCTGGCCTTGGATCGCGAGCAAAGCCGTAATCCGTGCGTGGTCGCTACGCTTTGCACATTTTCGAGTCATTTTAGGATGCCCGCTGTGTTAAAGGAGGCGTATGGTATTTCTGTTCTTGATTTATGATGTCTCCCCTAACCGATCGAGGGAGCGGAGAAACCCCTTTCACCATGGAGGCGTTTCTTCCACGTAACACTCCACCTTACGGTGACCCAGTTCATCGTCCGATCTGACGTACGAGGCAATATTGCGGTAGTTGAGGCTGAATACCATGTCTGCCTGGTAGCCATCTACTCCGTATACGGTTTCAACATCAGCCTGCTTTTTGCCTTACGCCCACCGAAGCTTGGTGACGGGATGGATATATTTGCCCACTTCTGCGCATTGCACCGCTGCACCCTTGTCCGGCTTCGACAGACCACAAATCAATAAGAACAAATCCCCAAAGTTTGCCCAGATACGATGGCTGATACCGATATTAGTCAGAACTTTTTCTCTCGCGACCCCAACCAGCGGGCGAGGCGCTCGGCAAAATTCCGACAGTTAAAATGGAAATTCGCGCTCTGGCTCCTTTCCGTTTTGTGTACGGTCCTCCTCTTCTTGTATGTCTACGAGGTTCTATTGGTTACGGATCCGCATATCCCCCGTACCCTGTTCTCGCCGCCTCATGCGAACTTAGTCGTGTCCGTCCTCTGTCAGGCTTTCGCTCAGGTTACCCAATATTTCCTCGTGGATATTCCAGATGTTCTGCTCTGGCAACTGGCTTCGCGAGCAGGAGGTATATCCATTCCGATGTTTCTTCAGTTAAACTCGGCGACTCAATGGGTGGGATCCTTCATCTTGGCGACCCTGCCTGGTAAGCACTTATTGTGGACGCTGCATAGGTACCTGACGCTGCCAACTATCGTCAGGAGCCTTGGTCTGATCGAATGATAGGCTATTGCTCCCTTTCTTATCACTATTCCTCGGTAACGTCCTGAAATGTGTGTAAGACGTCCACTGCAATCTGGTCCCGCAACTAATTCGTCCACGCAGTTGACGCAACATTTGAGTACCTTTACCTCCCTACGGGCGGAAACACTACCGTATATGCCGGATTGATGCCAATGGAGACACCAGTGCTTCAAGTGATTCCTACCTCTGTGTTCTCGACCTATTTCACATCTTGGATATCGAGTCTACTGGGGGTATCACTATACGTTATTGGGCAGTCCGTTTCGAACTGTTCTAATAATTGCACATCATTCTTCATTCCAGGTGGCCTGGAATTGGCTAGACTCTACGGTCAGAACCTGAACGTGTCCTTGCTTGAAGGTGGGCAGTTCAGCGGAGTCGAGGCCGTCGTTCTTCAAGATGCGCCGGGCCTCAACGTGCAGTTCTCACCTCCACCCGCGAACCAAACCTTTGACACCCAAACGGATTGTGAGCTGTACAGCGAAGCCACCACCAATGTGACAGTCGATGGCATCCAAATATGTATTCAATCGTACGAATCCTCCCTAATCATTGGTGAGCGAAATCACGAGTTGTCTATTTCTACAGTATCTCACGATTGAGCAGGATGGACTATATGTCCGTCGAGTGTGTATAATAGTCCTTCAAGTTCCTCAAATCAGACGTGTTCCACCCAAGGCCAGTGGTCAGAACGGCCCGATCAGACGATCATGTTGACAACTTCTTGGCAGAGTGCCTCGACAACATACAGCCGTCAAAATCTTTCCATCCTTAATTCCGTTAAGACTTCAGACATAGAGCCGTACTCCATTGATCCAGGAATTTACCAAGCAATTTGGAACAAGCTGTTCAAAGATAACTCACCTCTCCTGAGGACATTTTCATGATGAAGTCGGTCTTATTTTCGCTTGGCTGGTACCTTCGCCTCTACGAAGACCGATTCAGCAAGGATCAGCAGAGCCCTCTCTTCCTCCTTAAGAATTTCTTGACCATTCCACTCCTCTTCTCAGTCACCGCTTACCAGTGGTCCAATGCAACATGCCAAAGCCTCCCGCAACAACTCTGGTCTAATCTCAACTGCAAGGATTTCCCCATGCCCGACACCCTCCTCACTAACGCCTCCGCTACGAATATCAGTTACAGATTCGTGGGTCAGCACTGGACTATGTATGTCTTCTACGCTGTCGGCGGTATAATGGTCCTGTGGCCCGGGTGCATGCTTCTATGGATTCTGCTTCAAAAGCCCACATTGAAGTTCATCTCTTCCGGTTTCCCACCCGTCGACGCGGCGTTATATTCAGGGAATGATGCAAGCAACCAACAAGGAACACAATCATTCTCTCACATAGTAGAAAGACTCGGATCGACCGCAAACGTATGTGAGGTCAGGAAAGTCATGCGGAAGTTGCCAAGGATACAGATAGAAGAAGGACGGTATGAGAACGTCACACTCTATGAGGTACCTCAGAGAACGTCCGAGGCTATCCCTCTAGTCCAACGGGATAGAAGGGAAATAGGCAGCCAACATGTTGAGGGCGGGGACAGCTCGAGGGATCGCGACGGGAGCGACGTTGTGGAACCGCAGACTGAAGTTCAAAACACGAGCTCCGGCTTCTCGTAACGACAGCGCGGAGAAAAGACATGTTAATGGTAGTTAGAATAGTTATCTAAAGTGGCGGATATGTTCTCCAGCTCTTTTCTTACTATTTATTTTATAAGAGCACCTTCTTTCAATAAGGGGTTTCTCTCCAATAGATGTACTTACGTTTAGCTAGATCTTTCGATTGGGAACTCTTAGGTAGATAAGGTATTCGCTAGAGATTGAGAGCTTAATATCGTCTCACACAAGTCTCAGCGGCGAACCTACTGACAATAGCCCTCTCTTCCAACGCGGATGGGCATTCTTAGAACGACTTCTCGCCCTAGCATCCCTTCATTTCATAGAAGTTTACTAGTCGGCGCATGCCGCGCTGAAATTGAGGCCAGCAACCTCATTATGACCGCGATTCCCATCCCGTTACCAGCAATCGCCCTACTGCCAGCAGCCGTCTTAAGGCGCATAATAGACGTGCCTCCGGCTATTACCATTAATTGCGTTCATACTTCGTGGCGGCCCTTACATTACCATCATAGTGCCAATAACAAGACCACAGAGCCAACTCATGATCACCACCATCCTATCCCCAACAATAATACCATTCGCCGCACCCGTCGCTAACAGGCCAGTGTATCCAGTAGCTGTCCCATTCGTTGTTTGGTTCGCTGTCGGCCTAACAAAGGCCCAGGCTGTAGCGGTGTTGTTGCCCCAGAAGCCGCCTATTCCACTCATGATGTAGTCACCCACGCCTGCGGATGGACTGGACGAACAAGAACTGCAGCTCGAGTCGGCAGAGCTCGTTGAACTCTCAGGGCTCGTCGAACTGCCAGAGCTCGTCGAACTGCCAAATGATACTGAAGGCCCAGCGTTGCCCATGTTCAGAGGCTGACTTGCGCCGGAGCTTGCGCCCTCCGACGCCGCGGAGCCAATTGTAGTTATCAGCTGGTTGACGATGACCAGAGGAGATGGATAGCCGTTGAGAGAGTCTGTACACCAGGGCAAGTCTGGGTTTTCGCTGTGGAAGACGACGTCGAATGCAGGGACTTCGGTCGTTATTGCCTCTGGGAGGTTGGCCAGGGCTGACCCGTTACCCCAGAGTGAGTCAGAGATCGGTAGCGGAGCAGTTATAAAGTAGACTGTGGGAGCCAACTCCGTCTCGAGTGAGGAATTGAATGTTGAGCCTGCCAAGGTACCATAGCAGTAGTATGTGATGTCTATTTCATCGATGGTAGCTTCCATGTACGCCGTCGGCGGAAAGAAAGTGACTAGCGTGCTATAGTCTAAGTCTACCGTCTCACTGAAAACTCCTTGGTACTGAATATCGGGTGTGGTAAAGGCCAGGCCAACAGTTGTCTGCGCAGTTCCTACTCCTTCGCCTAAGGTTTGGGGGGGTGGAACGAGCGCGTGTGCAATCGAGCTATAGTAGGAAGAAAGATTGTTGGTCAGTGTGTACGGTGGGCTGACGTCGTAATAAACGGTTGCAGCAATGACATTGATGGTTGTAGGTAAGAAATAAAGTATGACAACGTCGGCGGAATACTCGCAGTCAAGTACGGTTGGAGCTCCATCCGGACATGACAAGAGGCTTGATAAGATGCTGTTTGTAGTCGATGAACAGCCGCTAGGTGTCGATGATGGCAACCTGCTACAGTTATAATGTACCGTAGTAGTCGCTGAGATTGACATAAGCGCCTGCTTGGGTGATAATTGTCCTATCATTCACTGACCTGGAGTCAAAGCCGTCGAAAGCGATGCCAGACTGATTAGCACCACGGTGCTCAGCAGCCTCCCCATCTGAGTTAAGTCCAGCATATCTCTGAGCTGTATTTTCATTTATAAAGAGCCCCTTCCGGGTTCTCATATGTTCGCAGCTACAACGTGCGCTCAGGTCGTAGTTTCGACCGCATGAGGTTTGTACGCTGGCGAAAGGTGACCTGGTGTTGGAGAACTGGTTAAGCCACTCGTACGAGATCTAATTGTACCAA
>Ga0335073_10013551_pt1 | contig 11428 bp, 10 predicted proteins | sample Lox_Sample_22_FD_207093 | JGI IMG/M metagenome (GOLD analysis project Ga0335073, IMG submission 207093) | Soil microbial communities from Loxahatchee National Wildlife Refuge, Florida, United States - Lox_Sample_2.2 | ecosystem: Environmental > Terrestrial > Soil > Wetlands | place: USA... | reverse complement strand
GCCGACTACGCGACCGAGACCCCGCTAGTCGGATGGCTCGTGGGCGGACTCAATCACCATATCGTCCATCATTTATGCCCATTTGTGTGCCACACTCACTACGCTCCACTGACCCGGATCGTGAAGCAGACCGCTGAGGAATATGGCATACCTTATCGGCAACATCCGACCATGACCCAGGCGATCAAACATCATCTCCTACTTTTGAAAAAGTTGGGAACGGGAGATGACGTTTCCCTTCTGACCCGGGTGAGCGCTGAGAGCGAGGCGTGAGCGTGCCGCAAAGCATACCGGCCGTCCCCCGATCCCGCTCTTTCCTCGATTCGCGTGCGATGGCGCGCAATCCTGTGCAGGTTCTCTCCAAATACACCGCGCTTTATGGAGACACCTTTCGCTTCTATTTTGGCGGCGCCAAGGAGGCCACTGTCACTACCAATCCCGTCGTCATTCAGCACGTCCTGAAGACGAACTGGGAGAACTACCACAAGTCCCATATCCAAAAAAAGCGGATGGGCCATTTCCTGGGCAAGGGACTGCTCACGACCGAAGGCGAAGCCTGGAAAACACAGCGGCGCCTCATCCAATCCGGTTTTGAGCGAAAGCAGCTCGAAGTTTTGTCTTTGATCATGCAGAATTCTCTCGCCGAATCGCTGCGGGATTTCGACAAAGAAGCCCGAATCGGCCCGGTCGACATCTATCCGCACATGATGAAGATCACCTTCGCGATGGTCGGCAAATCTCTGTTTGGCGCGAAGTTGAAAGAGGATGACATCGAGACCATCAGCGAGGCCATCTCGACCGTCCAGGAATTTATGGTTCGCCAGACCATCCAGCCCTACCTGAACCCCTGGTTTGCGGTCTCGGGTGAGTTGCACCGTCATGAAAAGATGCGCGCCCGCGCCTTCGATATTCTGGGCGACTACATTCAGCGTCGGCGCCAGGAGGAACCCGGCCACGATCTACTGCAGATCTTGCTGGATGCCCGCTACAGCGACGGCACAAGCATGAGCGATGAGTTGGTCATCAGTGAGAGCATGCAGTTACTGGTCGCCGGGCATGAGACCTCTTCCAATGCCCTATCCTGGACTCTGTATCTGCTCAGCACGCGTCCGGATTGTGTCGACCGGATACGGGATGAGTTCGACTCGGTGCTGGGCGAAAAGTCTCTCGGCTTCTCGGACGTTCCAAAATTCGAATTTACAACCCAGGTCATCAACGAGGCGCTGCGTCTTTATCCGCCATTTTGGATGGTCGACCGGATGGCTCTGGCCGACGACCACGCCGGGGATCTCGACATACCCGCCGGCTCGACGGTCGTTGTGTTCATTTACGGTACGCATCATTCACCGCGGTACTGGGAGAACCCGGAGAAGTTCGATCCGGAACGCTTCACCAAAGCGAACGAGAAACTTCACACTCCATTCGCCCATTTGCCCTTCGGGGCTGGGCCGCGAGGTTGCATCGGCGGCAACTATGCCATGCTGCAGATGCTCATGATTCTGAGTGTTCTGCTCAGAAAATACGACTTCCATCTGGTTCCCGGCCAGACCGTCGAGCCACGTCCCATGGTGATCCTGCGACCGGAGAACGGAATCCGCATGACCTTCACCGAGGCCATCCCTCGCGCCGTCGGCAGATTGTCCGATTGTTCGGCGTGAGATGTTCAGCACGAGATGTTCGGCTTTTTTATGCCTATTCCTTTAAATCCCCACGCTGATCCGTCTTGATCTGACGTTTCCCAGGCTGTACTCTCGGCCTCGCCCCTATGTCGGTGCTAGCCACGAGCATCGCTACGCTTACAGCCGCGACCTGGTCTTATCTCGTCTTAGCCAGAGGATCTTTCTGGCGAGGATCTCCATGGGGGACGAAAAGTGCTGACCTCGACGCCAGCGACAAGGCGGGATTTTCGGGTGGCGTCGTTGCCGTGGTTCCGGCCCGCAATGAGGCAGAAGTGATCGGGCCGGTCGTCACATCCTTACTCAATCAGAATGTGGCTATGCCCATCGTTCTCGTGGACGATGAAAGCACGGACGGAACAGCGGATGTGGCTCGGCGCGCCGCAGAAAAAGCAGGCAAATCCGACGCCCTTATCATGATTCAGAGCAAGCCCCTGCCTGCAGGTTGGACCGGAAAAGTTTGGTCAATGCACCAGGGCATCGAATATGCACGCGCTCGCGCCTTCCATCCCGCATGGTTCATGCTCACAGACGCCGACGTGCTGCACGGCCCGGAAACCGTAGCGAATCTGGGCCTCATTGCCTCGCAAGGTCACTATGATCTGGTCTCGTTTATGGTGAAGCTGTCTTGCGAAAGCCTTCCGGAAAAACTGCTCATTCCCGCCTTCGTATATTTCTTTTTCATGCTCTACCCGCCAGCTTGGATTCGCAATACCCGGCGCTCGACCGCCGGCGCAGCTGGCGGCTGCATGCTGGTCAGAGCGGAGACTCTGGATCGCGCCGGAGGACTGGAAGCCATTCGCGGAGCAGTCATCGATGACTGCGCTCTGGCCGGGCTCCTGAAGCGGCATGGCGGAAGATTGTGGATAGGCTTAACAGATCAGAGCCGAAGTTTGCGACGATACGAGACCTTTTCTCACATCGAGCACATGGTCTCGCGCACGGCCTTCAACCAATTGAAGCACTCTTCATTGCTGCTGCTCTGCACTATTGTGGGCATGGTAATCACTTATCTGGCGCCCCCACTGTTGTTGTTCACCGGCAACAGGCTGGCAATCTTGATGGGTGCCGCGGCATGGACGGCCATGACGATAACCTACTCGGGCATGGTGCGTTACTACCGACTGAACCTAGCATGGGCATTGACCCTGCCGCTCGCGGCAATGTTTTATCTGGGGGCCACTATCCATTCGGCGATCAAGTACTGGACCGGCGCTGGTGGCGACTGGAAAGGAAGAATCCAAGACGTTCGAGACCAGGACGCCCAAGACCGTTAGATTGCCGAAACTCCTCTCTGCTAGGCCAGTGTGGTGTTTCGACCAGAGCCGGCGCGCGAATGCCACTCCACTTCTTTCGAAGTCTTGCCAGAAGCTTTGCCCGGCATGAACTCACGCGCCATGATTGCTGCCTTCTTCGCGATTTACTCGGATCAGTTGATGATTGTCGCCGGGTGTGCAGAAGTGATCACAGAGGGCGGACCTTGCTTGATGATTTCGAGCCCGCGTGAAGGCGCGATCCCTCCCGTATCGGCCGGCTTGGTTGATAGATTTCCGGTTGCTTATCCTTCTGGAGTGCTTCGCGACAAGTCGAGTAGTTCGTTCGCCTGCCGGATGAGTTCGCCCCGCTCCACGTTCCGGTATCGCTGCGGCAGCAGGCTTTTGCTGGTGCACTCCAGCACCGCGACGATGTTCTGCAGATCGATTTCCGTCGGATAGTAGGGCGGGATGAAATCCTCGAGAGCGGCCTTCAGATCGTCAGTATCGACGGCTGTTTTGTTTTGCAGGCTACTCCGCATGTGGCTGCGGACGAGCACCGCTTCGATATCAGCTCCCGAAAGACTGCCGGAATGATCGAGGAAGAACTTCTCAATGTCCGCAGAGAAAACTGGCATACCGACTTTTCTTTGCATGGCGCGAAGCAGAGCAAGACGCTCTTCGACAGAATCGGGATAAAACAGCGCAATGTGTTCTTCTGCGCGGCCCTGTCGCTTTAAGTCGACGGGGAGAAGGTCAGGACGGCAGGTCAGCAGAAACCAGAGCACCTTGCCACGCAATTCAGTGTTGCCCATAAATTGCGCGATTTGCGCGAAGACACGATTGCTCACGCCGCTGTCACCGGAACTGGAGCGATCGCCAAGTTGCGCATCCGCTTCATCGACAATTACCGCGATCGGGGACATCGCTTTGAGCAGATTCAAAACGCGTTCCAGGTTGCCTTCGGTCACACCCTGCCACATGCTGCGAAAATTCTTCAGTATGACAGCGGGAATTCCGACTTCACCCGCGAAGCAAGTGGTGAAGAATGTCTTCCCCGTGCCGACCGGGCCGCAGATCACATATCCCATGGGAAGGACTTCGGTTTTGCCAGCGCGGATCGCAGCCGCCGCTTCCTGCAATTTGCGCTTTGCCTGATCATTGCCAGCGACGAATGACAGATCAAAACGGCTCTGCACAAACTCCAGAAGTCCGCCGGATTCGGCTTCGATGAGATCTTTCTTATGCTCGCTCAATGCCTTCATCGTGAGCGGTTGGCGATTTTGCGTGGCATGGGAAATCAGACTCTGCAGTTGAACCCGCTTCAGACCGGCGCCTAACTTGGCGAGTGACTCTTCGTTAACGTCGGAGCCAGCCGGAAGCGGCTGAGCTTTGAGTTGCTGATGGATGAAATCGAGCCGCTCGGAATAGTCCGGCAGCGGTATGCTGATCGACGCAACGCCCGGATGCTGCACAATTCCTTGATTGACTTCGATCTGATTTTCCGAAAGCAGGCAGATCGTGACATCAGCATTGAGAAATGTTGGATTGCGCGCCCATCGCTTGAGAATGACGAGTGAGTTGCGATCCTCTGCCGACATGCTGGAAACGTCGCCGGCCGGAACGATCGTCTCAGCAAAGTCGATGACGAGCCCGATCTTCTTGCCGTCGGCGATTCGGAGACGCAAATAATTGTCGAGCAGATTCAGCACCGCATCCGGGCTTCGTGGCAGTCCGCCCTGTGTGTAATTCGTGCCGTGAAAACTATCGTAGCCTTCGAGCGCGCGGCGGAAGTCGGCCTGGCTATCAGCCGATCCAAAACTGAGTCCGCCGCGATCATAGTGCAGGATCAGGTCGCGCTCGCCAAACAGTGCGCTCGATAGAAATTCCTCGACTGAGACGAAGTCTCTATCTTCGTTTCTGCGCAAGAGAACGAGATCGCGCACGTTTCCCGAGAGCAGAAACAAGGCGAATGACCGTGAGTAATATTTCTCGGAGAACTCGCGCGCCCATACTGGCAGGCCATCGAGATACGTCTCGGCTTTCGGCGATGTGGCCGACATCAGTTCGACATCCTTATTCGGGCGGTGCCGGAAGATGAAGACGCGACCGAGTCGTCCAGCGACATGAGTCCATCGAGCTCCGGCGAAAGATCACTGAAGATTGCTTCCACTTGCTGCACGGTTTGCTCGGTCTGTTCGACATCGTGCACCAGGCTATCGAGCCGATCGCTGACCTGCTGCGGATCGCGCATCGTCACCGATTGATCGCGTACTAGCATTAGAACGTCTTCGACCGCCGACAGCTGCGCATCTACGACTTTGCGGTTTTCAGAAATCTTGTCGTACTTCTCTTGGCGCTTGGTGAGAATTTCGATGCGCTTCTTGTTAATCTCCTGCACTTTCGGTGGATCATTCGCCATGGCTTTCTGCAAACCGGTGATTTCACGTTTGAATTCCCCGGGATCAGTACTGCGCATGTATTGTTGCTGCTGCGACGCCGCTAAGAGCAGCCGCGCATATCCGCTCAACAGCCCCTGCAAACGCGCATCAATTTGCTGTAGGAAGATCTGTGATGTCGATGAAAACTGCGCGAAGTTCGAGCGAATCACAGTGCAAATCTGCGCGGAATGAACATAGCGGCTCTGCATCTCTGCCGGCAAAGTCCGCAGCATTTCCCCGAGCTGTTGCTGTCTCTTCCTTTGTTGCTCGGCGAACTTCCAGGACCGAACCAGCCGTCGAAAGCGATCGTTATGAGGTACAGTCGCCAGGTACATCAGTTCTAATCCGCCGGCCAGAATGATGGGAAGGAAGCTCCCGCTGATCAGCGCAAACGCGCCCACACCCGCGAGTGCGATTAAGTTGTATTGGAGATGGAACGCTTCTTTGACGTAGCTGATTTGCTCTTGCTGCTCGGGAGCGTTCGATTGACCTTGAGAGCTGAGCAGAGCCATTAGACACTCACTCGCACTTGTCCGTTGCCGGGCGCGCGGCGCAGGCATCCGAGAACGTAGTTTTGCAGCTCGTGAAATTCGTTGCGCTGCTTCAGGCTGAGATCTCTCGGACGGTCGAAGGGTACTTGAACATCTTCCACGATCGTTCCGGGATGGGCGCTCATAATAAAGATTCTGTCGGCCAGAAAAATCGCCTCTTCCACATCATGCGTGACGAACAGAACTGTGCTGGCCGTTTCATCCCAAACCCGCAAGAGAAGTTGTTGCATCTCACTGCGTGTTTGCGCGTCGAGAGCCCCGAAGGGCTCGTCCATCAAAATTACCGAAGGGCGCAGGGCAAGAGTGCGCGCAATCGCCACCCGTTGCTGCATTCCTCCGGAAAGCGTTTCGGGATACGAATTCTCGAATCCGATCAGCCCCACAGCCTGGATCAACTGCCCTACCGTTTCTTTTCGTTCTTCCGCCGGGACCCCGTTGATCTTCAGACCGTAGCCTATGTTATCAGCCACACTTAGCCAGGGAAACGAGGTGTACTTCTGAAACACCATGCCGCGATCCTTGCCCGGCGCATACACCGGCTGGTCGTTGACGAGGATTTCTCCGCTGTCAGGATGATCCAATCCTGCGATCAAGCGAAGCAGCGTCGATTTTCCGCAACCGGAAGGACCGAGCAGAACGCGAAACTCTCCGATATCGCGGCCCTCTTTCGAATAAGCATCTTCAATCTCGAAGTTGATGTTCTCGAGCGCATCGATCCTCTCGCCTTTGGGCGAGGCAAAGGAGCGATTCACATTCTTGACGGTGATCTTGGATTTTCTAGGCTCCATGTTTGGCCGCCTTCAGATGCGCGTGCGCGCTCGGGACTGCCGCGGCCGCTCCGGACAAAGTGGATGCCGCCTGGCGCCAAGGGAATAAACGCCTCTCCAGAAACGTAAGCAGGAAGCGGAACAAGAACGCCGCGATGCCGATGGCGATGATTCCTGCATACACCCGCTCGAAGTCCAGTACCTTGCGCGCGGCTTCGACCATGTAGCCCACACCTTTGCGGGCGTTCACCATTTCGGCGAGGATCACATACGTCCAGCCAATGTCGTACAAGATACGAAAAGAAGAGAAAATCGCCGGAAAAGAGGCGCGAAACATAAGCCATAATGCATGCCGCCGCTTGGCTCCGAGCGTAAATGCGGTTTCGAGCAACGCGTTGTCGACCCGATTCGCTTCCTCCACCACGACAGCCAGCAGATAGAAAAACATGCCAAACCAGAGGAACGCGACTTTCATCGTTTCGTCCATTCCGAACAGGGCGATGAATGCGGGAAGAAACGCCGTTAGCGGCATCGCTCGCATGGGCGCGGCCACTGGATTGATGAGCTCAAACAGCCAGCGGAAGCTCGCCATCAGAATGCCGAGAGGAATTGCAACCACCGCGCTCCAGAAAAATGCCTGCGCAATGCGCCACCAGCTTTCGACAACATTGCCGAGCAGGTCGTACTCCGTCCACAATTTACCGAATGCGCGAATCACGCCTATCGGCTTCGGCAGCGAAAAGGGCGGCAGGATCTCCCAGTGCGTCAGCCCGAACCACACGAGAACGACTATGCCCCAGCTTAGAAACGCGAGGGCAAGCCGCGCACGGGGAGAGATTTCCTTCCGGATCGTTAACAGATCGCCGAAGTTTGGCATGGCTTAGCTCGCCGGGTTTGCGTAGACCTTTATGTCAGTCCGCCGATTCTTCTCGCGTCCTTCTGCCGTCGCGTTCGTGTCGAGCGGTTTGTCCGGGCCATTGCCAGCGGTCCGCAAGCGTGCTTCCGGGAATCCATACTTTTCAACCAAGTAGTCTTTCACCGCGTCCGCACGCTGATGCGAGAGCTGAATATTGTAAGGGCGCGAACCAGTCGAGTCCGTATTGCCCTCGATGTCGACGACCGTGTTCTCGTACGCGCGCATGGTGTTTGCCAGTTCATCGACGACTGCGCGTGAATCCAGGCTCATTCGCGCCGAGTTCGGATCGAAGTAGATGGAACGATGCTGCGTGGCTAGCGGCGTCGCGCCCTTCGCAGGATCTTTGTATTCGATCGGTGTTTCCGTCGAGGCCATCGAGAAACTGTCTTGCAGTTTTTCGACGTAGCGCCGGTCGAGACTGTCCTCTGGATTGTTCGTGTGCTTGATGATCAGCGCTTCGTGATACATATCCTGCGCCATACGGAAGATGTTGGCGTAATCGGAGTTCGACCCGGCCGTGCCCATGAACGAGCGGTTATCGGCATAGTCCGCGAGTTTGACTCCTCCCAGCATCGTCTTCGCGAGGTCCGAGGGAATGTTGAAGTCTTTCACTGCACCGATCAGGTTGTAAGCCCGGTCCGGTTGAGTCTTGATGAACTCCACACCTTCGAGCCAGCCTTGGGCGAGCTGCAACACAGTCTGCGGATGTGCCGACGAGAAGCTGTCGCTCACCACCAGAATGTCGGCGATGAGACGGTTCGCAATCCGCGTGTCGTAGATTTTTTTCGATCCCGGGCGCTTGGCGACTGCGTCGCTCATATCCGGATCCCACGCGACCGCGGCGTCGACTTTCTCCTGCGCAAACAGCGTGGCCGGCTCGATACCATCTTTCGTGTGCACGGCCTTATTGAAGATTTCATTGCGCTGTTGCGTGCTCAGACCCGAAGCCTGCAGTCCATTCCACAGCAGGAAGTGCGACGGCGTGTACGGGGCGAACGCGATCGTCTTCCCGGCAAGATCCTCAATGCTGTTAATCCCTTGCTTGCCGATGACGCCATCCGCGCCGCGCGACCAGTCAACCATCAGGAAGGCGTGCGAGCCAAAGCCTTTTTCTTTGAATTGGGCGTAATCCTTGGCGTAGACGTCGACCGTGGTCAGCATCACGTCGACGTTATTTGTGGCCAGGGCTGCCGCGCCTTCGGTCCAGTCATCGATGATCTTGAACGAAACCTTCAGCCCTTTCTTGCCGTAAATCGAATCTGGCTGGGTATCGAGACCGCCGTTTGCGACTAGGCCTCCGACGCAGCCCACCCACACATTCACGCGTACGCGGACTTCCGGGTTCTCGCTGGTCGAGGATGCCGGAATCAACAGCGGCTTCGAAGCATCCACGGTCTCGCCGGTGGGCGTCGACGAAGAGCTCTTCCCGACGCCGAATTTGCTGAGATCGATTAATCCATAACGGGCCAGGCTGTATCCCACCAGCGCTGCGCCAATGATGAAGATGAGTACCCATCCGCCTCGTTCGATTTTTACCGCCATGACATGCCTCCCTTAGCTGCTTCTGTGGACTTGACGCGAGCAGGCCAGTTGAAACTGGATCGCCCTCGGTCGAATCTCTGCTTACGCAGTACGCTGTGGTTCTTTCGCGGCAATGGTTTTCTCGGCACCAGCGGTTGATGCCTGCGCCGGTGCCAATCCCATCTCGATTTTGAACTGCTTGACCAGTTCGCTGGCCTGCAGTTTTTCGGCGTCGTCGTCGATCTTTACTTTCTGCTGGTCGACGTTGCTCATGGCCATATCCATGCGGGCTTCGTTGACGGCGGTGGTCTCTTCGATCTTTCGGACCATCTCGTCGTGCGTCTGGCTGATGCCGGCCACTTCGAACTGTTCCATGGCATCGGCAACTTTTTTCTGCCACTGGGAGCGGCGATAATCCGCGATGGCGTTGAGCGCTTCCTGCGTCTTGCGGTCTTTCTCGCGCATGAACGCCTGCTTTACGGCCATAGCTTTCTCGAAAGCGGCGCGAGCCGTCGTGAGCTGGCCCTGGTTTCTGGCGAAGGCCCCCTTAAGCTGCTCCAATTGCGTGGCGTAGGAGCCGGCGATGTCGTCGCGGCCCGCCTGGATGGCGGCTTTGATCTTGGCTGTCAGATTGGCCATGTCGGTCTTATATTTTGCCTCTTCTCTTTCCAGCAGCGTCACATTGGCTTTGACCATGGCAATGCTCTCGTTCATGCGCGGCACCTGGTCGTTCATGTCGCGAATGTTCTGCTGCAGAATCAGTTCAGGATCTTCCGCCGCGGAGATAAAAAATCCTACGAAAGAGCGAATCATTCTGGAAAAGCGTTGCCACATAATTGCCTCCTCTTACGATCTCTGCGCAATCTTTGAAGCCGGCGGTTGCGCCTGCACCGGGCCGGTGGTGATGGGGTTTTCGGTGACGAAATATCCGACAGCATCGGCGATTCTTTTTTCTTCCTGCTGCTTTTTCAGCCTCCACCCAGTGATGCGTTCTTTTTCGCGCGCGACCTCATCATTGTTGGTCTGAATTTTGGCGCGCTGTTCAGTGAGGTATTTGTCGATTTGCGCCTGAAGTTCCGCGTTGTCTTTGTTCTTGCGATTCTCCAGTTCATCGACGGCGCGCTGCTGCACACGTTCATAGGTGTCGAGTGCGCGATCGCGCCGCACTGCATCCTGAATCACATCCTTGATGTCGGCTCCCGCAGCTTCCAGGGCCACTAGGACCGAAGATTTCTTGACGTCAGAAGGAAGGTTGCGGATGTGCGCGCTCTCGAGCATGTGCGCCACCTTCAGGATGGAATAGCCTTGCGGCGCTTCGGAAATCTCTGCGGCTCTATAGATTTCGTCGAAAGAAGTCGGATCAGAAACCGGAGTGGTAAATTTTGGTTCCGCGGCGATTCCGGAAGCAATCTCTGCCACGCTCTGGGCAGCGCTCTTTGATGCGCCAGTAGAGCCTTGCGCGGAATTATCGTCCGTGCTGCTGCCATCGACCGAGACGAAGTAGTTGTACCATTTCTTGCTCATCGTCCCCTCCATCGCGACCACGTCCACATAACGGTTGCGAGCAGAAAAGGTTTAACCCAGCCATACATCGCGACAGTGAAAACTACAGGGTCGCCCCCGAGTCGTCTGTGCGTTTCATCACATCCCACCATTTCCTGGGGCTACCGTTACGAGGGATGTTAGGTCGGCCGAAGAAACGTAGCAATTCAGCTAGAATGAGCGTTCTTAGCGTTCAAAATGAACACCGGATTGAACAATCCAGAAGGACGGAGAGAGCATCGTGTCTACTGCGGAATTAGCTTCAATTCTGAGTCGCACCGTGGAAAGCAAGGCTGAGTACGATATCCGATTACTAGCGCAACAGTTGGGGACGAACTACCGGTCCCTGATGTACTGGCTGCGCGGAGACCGGCCCCTGCCGGCGTACTTGTTGCCAAAGATCTGCGGCCTGGTTCGCAACTATGAGGCGCTCGATTTCCTGGAGAGCCAGGTAGGTCGCGTCGCGTTTAAGATTCCCGATCCCAAAGTCCCGCTGGATAAAGAGTTGCTGGCCGTTTCGCGCCTGATAAAAGATGTCGGCGAGGCTTTGGAAAGTGTGGCGGAAACCCTGGCCGACGGCGTCGTTGAAGAACGAGAATTGAAAATCACGATTCCGAAGATTGACGCAGTCATCCAGGAGTGCGCTTCTCTCAAGTACCTGCTGGAAGATTTGCGTAAGAGAAGAATGAAAAAGACGAGGACGGATGGTCCGACCTTCCGCTGATTTCATGATGTCGAGCGTTCCTTTTGCCGAGTGTTGT
>Ga0335073_10013550_pt1 | contig 11429 bp, 11 predicted proteins | sample Lox_Sample_22_FD_207093 | JGI IMG/M metagenome (GOLD analysis project Ga0335073, IMG submission 207093) | Soil microbial communities from Loxahatchee National Wildlife Refuge, Florida, United States - Lox_Sample_2.2 | ecosystem: Environmental > Terrestrial > Soil > Wetlands | place: USA... | reverse complement strand
ATCAGGGCCCGATCTCCACGATCGGGCCGTTCCTAAAGGTGTGGGTTGAGGAATGCCTCAGTGCTCGACTCTTCACCAAGTGAGTTGACGATTGCGCGCCAACCAAGAGATTAGCTTGTTTCGGTCGCTTGAGCGTTTGTGTGCTCGTGAAGTGCTGGCTTGATGCGTTCGAAGCGCGGTTCTCAAACCTGACAAGCACTTGTGTTTTGGGGTGGTGAAAATGAGGTTAGCGGCTCTGCCCATCTTCTGCTTCTGCGATGGCAGCTTCTGCTGCGCCGGGGAGGAGGGGCTGTTGGACAGTTTTTAGAAGCCTGTGCGTCATCACCTCAAAGTGATACCCCATCACCGCCAGCGTCATGGCTGCGCCAAAGCAACGTCGATAGCGCGTGGCAGCTGTCAGCAGAAACTTCCAATAACTCCGGCGCTGCCGACCGAAGACGCCCTGCCGAACAACCGACGTAATCAGAGCGCGCGCATTGCCTCGTTTCAGCCACTCTTGGTTCGTCCTCGGCTCTCCAGGTTTTGGCATCGTGCGATTGAGATAGACCTTCACGCGCTCGTAGTACGCTTCGCAGCCATAGATCCGCTTGAGCACCGAACGGTAGCCCTCAATCAGCCGTGTCGCGTCCATCCGCGGCAAGAAGTTCAAATGCTCGCTGGTGTTATTGCCGTTCCCCGCATCCAAAATGCGGCCTTCCTTCCGCAAGCGCTGAAATAACTGCGTCCCGGGCATGGCTTGCAAGAGTCCTACCATTGCAATCGGAATGCCGCTCTTCTGAATGAATTCCACCATGCGATCGAAGATGTCGACGCAGTCGGTGTCGAAGCCAAGGATGAATCCGCCCATCACCTGCATCCCGTAACTCTGAATGGTCGCGACGCTGTCGAGCAGATTGCGGCGGGTGTTCTGCAGCTTGTGGCTAGAGATCAAACCCGATTCGTCGGGGGTTTCGATGCCCAGAAAGATCGATTTGAAGCCGGCATCCTTCATCAATTGCATCAACTCTGGATCGTCGGCGAGGTTTAGCGAGGCTTCGGTGATGAAGTCGAACCTTGTGCTCGATCGTTGACGCCACTCCGCCAGTGCCGCGCACAAGTGCTTCGCTCGCGCCTTGTTGCCGATGAAGTTGTCGTCGACGATAAAGACCCCGTCGCGCCAACCAGCCGCACGCAATTGGTCAAGCTCGGCAAGCACCTGTGTCACCGCCTTGGTGCGCGGCCGTCGGCCGTAGATTTCAATGATGTCGCAGAACTCACAGTTGAAGGGGCAACCGCGTGAATACTGCACCGTCATGGTCGAGTAGCGTTTCATCTTGATGAGGCTTACATCGGGCAGCGGGCTGGTCTCCATCTCTGGCTTTTCCCGGGCTTGGTAGACAGCTTGCGCCCTGCCCTGCTCCAGATCGCGCGCCAATTCGGCGATCAATTTCTCGGCTTCGCCAATCACAATGTGATCTGCACGTAGATCGGCCGGTTGCACGCTGCTGGTAATCGGGCCACCCACTACGGTCTTCAACCCGCGCGCCCGACAGCGCCCCACGATGGTCATCAGGGCCTCGCGTTGAATGTGCATCCCGCTCAACAGAACCACATCCGCCCAGTCCAGGTCTCGGTCGCGGAGCCGTTCCACATTCGTGTCGACGAGGCGCTTCTTCCAGTCTTTCGGCAACAATGCAGCGACGGTCATCAATCCCAGTGGAGGCTGCGCCGCTCGTTTGCCCAGGAAGGAAAGCGCATATTTGAAGCTCCAGAAGGTTTCGGGGAATTGGGGGTAAATCAGGAGGGCGTTCATCGGAGCCTCAGTGGGAGAGGGGGTTGGCGCGAGCGAGGTGCGGGAGGTTCAGGTCGTGCTTCCCAGGCTGGAAGCAACTGCGGCCATGCTCAGTGCGCCGAAAGGGTCCCCGAACTTATTGTCTCACCGGTCGTCAAATGATGCTTCAGGTCAACTCACTTGGTGAAGAGTCGAGCACTGAGGCATTCCTCAACCCACACCTTTAGGAACGGCCCGATCGTGGAGATCGGGCCCTGATTTTGTGCGGGTTAGGGTGAGGGTTTTCAGACCCCTTTCGGAACAGCGGCTTGGGCGGGGTTCTGGGGATGAAGCACGCGGTGAACGGTGGTGCGGCTGATGCGGTGTTCCTTTGCGATCTGCCCGATGGAGCGGCCACAACGGTGGTCGCGGAAGATGCCCTCGCGATCGACATCAAGCGCCGGCCTTCCGATATGCCGTCCCTCGAGGCGCGCCCTGCGCATGCCGCTTTTGACCCGTTCGACGATCAGCGAGCGTTCGAGCTCGGCGATGGCGCCGATGATGATGGTGATGGCCCGGCCCAGCGGGCCGCCGGTGTCGAGGCTCTCGCGGAAGCTGACGAACTCGATGCCGAGACGATTCAACTCGTCAAGCACCTCGAGCAGATGTCGTGTCGATCGCGCGATGCGATCGCAGGCCCAGACCAGCAGGACATCGAAGCGGCCGCGGCGGGCGTCGTGCATGAGCTGATCAAGTCCAGGCCGGCGGGCCTTCACTCCGGAGATTTTGTCGGTGTACTCCTGGACGATCTCGTAGCCGCGCTGCGCTGCCATCTGACGCAGATCGTAAACCTGAGTCTCCGGGTGTTGATCGACGGTCGACACCCTCATATAAAGGACGGTGCGTTTCACTTGTCACCCCCGGTCTTCGACCAGAGTCTCGACAGATAGGGCGTCCAGGAGCGGCCAAGATGAAGGACCCGGGCTAGCAGCAGGATCTGTTCCCAGGCCACTCGAAGCTGGCCGGCTTCGATGGCTTTCCAGTCCGTCACCGTCAAGCCGGCTTGGGGTGCGAGTTCTTCAAGACCGCGGTCGTCGCTCTGCCGGAGCGAGCGGATATGTTGACCGAGGATCTCGGCAGAGTGCCGCGCGTGGTAGGCGTCGTTGACGGAATCGTGGAGAGACGCTGCTGCATACGATTTACTCATACGTACTCCTTGCTCAGGTTCTCTGCGATCTTGCGCACATTGTTCAGTGCTGCTTCCTGATCATTCCTCGGATTGACCCAGGCCTGCATGGCCAGGTCCAGATATACCTTCATCAGCACCAGCTCACCAGGGATGGTGCGGTGATCCTGGGACGGATCCACCGAGTTGATGGCGGGATCCACGATGTACTCCTGGTACTCACGCTCGCTGTCGACGGAGAAGGACGGAATACGCTCTCACACCTGCAGCACCAGGTCCCTCTCCTCCCGCGCAACATATATCTCCCGCGCGCGGGAGCGAGAGGCCGGTGTGGTTCCGGTTCTACGCCATCGACCGGGACCGGAATTTTCACCTGACCGGGTACGCTCAGACACCAGGGTTCTTTTCCGGTCCGGCCATCGCTGGATAGCTTCGGGTTGCAAGTAAAGGGACACCGAGCAAGTCGCAGGATGGCATTTTCATCGCGCCTCGATGGAAAGGACACAACAGGCATGATTTTGGCAGGAGAGAAAAGTGTGCTCGGGATCTTCGTCTCTTCGTCTTCCGGGTCGCGTCGGAGACGGACAAGATGGTAACCGGACAAGTTTAGTCCGCAGATTACTTTCGCTTGGCCCCGCCTCGGGGCACTACCAAAGGCATTATGGCCGTAGTTCGTTGCAAGCTGGTATTTAACCAGACACGCGGTATCGCCAAGAACAGAGCAACGAGTGCAAGCAGATGTCTCGGCATTCGCCAATCCTAATCGATCCCCAAGAACTGACTACAGATTGTCATCGCGAGAGGATGGGCGCCAAGTGGGAACCTGGCCAAAACTTGCGGAGTTTCCCGTTGACCAGGTATTTGCCTGCTACTATGATCCCACTCCTTTTTCGACGAGGTGGCAGCCCCATGCGTTTGGCAATAGTCCTTTGCTGTGCTCTTCTATTTTCCTTTCCTAGCCATGCTGACGGGCCCGCAGACAGGAGACCAACCGATCCCCACACCGTTACCTCAGAGAGTCGGCCAGTCTCTGCGCCACTGCCCGTTGAAGCGCTGCTTACCACGAATCGCGTTAGTGGCATTACGCATTCTCATGACGGACACAGTCTGGCCTACATTAGCACGGCATCTGGTCGTCCAAATCTCTGGATTATGAGCGTCGATGGAAGCGGCGCTCAGCAACTGGTCACCAATAACGACCGCCAGACCGGCGCCCGGTTCACTCCCGATGACAGCGCGCTCGGTATGGCCAGGATCGCGGCGGCAACGAATACTACGACATCTATGTTGTGCCTGCGAGCGGAGGTGAGCCCCGCAACCTGACCAATACTCCCGATGTCAGCGAAACGGTTGAAGAATTCTCGCCGAATGGCAAGCTGCTGGCGATTGGCGTCAAGCAAAAGACCGCGCCGGCGACAAATCTCGCCGTGATGGAGTGGCCCGGCGGTACCATCCGCTTGCTCACGCACGAAGACAACCCTAAAGCCTCGTGGGCGGAGAATGCATGGAGTCCCGATGGCAAGTTCCTTTACGCGACCCGCTCTATTGGAATCGATGATTCAGAAATCTATCGCGTGAATGTGGAAACGGGAGCGGCAGAACAGCTGCTTGAACATGGCGGAAAAGAACTTATCGGCATAGCCGATGTCTCACACGACGGCCGCACTCTGCTTATTACATCGAACGCTAGGGGCGGCTATGAGAATGTAGCGACTCTCGATCCTGCAACCAGAAATCTGATCTGGCTTACAGATACTCAGTGGTCTGCAAACGGGGTGGCTTTCACACCTGATGGCACCGGCGCCGTGATTGTCCTGAACGCAGATGGACGGATCTCGACACTCTTCGTGGATCTGAAGACCAAGCATCACTCCGAGCGCGGCGTGCCGCCGGGCTTGAACGTTCCTGCTGGCGCGCCTACTCCGTTTCTTCCCGACGGCTCAATCATCTTGTCGCATGAGGACTCGAGCCATCCGCAGGAGTTGTATCGGTTAGCCCTCGATAACAAGCTGACCCAAATCACCCATAATGCTAATGACACGCTCCAGCACATCGTACTGCCGAGATCCCAACTCGTCACTTACTCCAGCTTCGATAGTCGTCTCATCTCGGCGTTCGTCTGGATTCCGTTCAATCTCAAACGAGACGGCAAAGCGCCGGCGGTGGTAATGCCGCACGGCGGTCCTACCGGGCAAGTGACGGATTCCTTCAACGGCCGGGCTGAACTACTGGCCTCGCGAGGATTTGTCGTGATTGCGCCCAATGTGCGCGGTTCGACCGGATACGGGATGGACTTCCAGAACGCCAATATCAAGGACCTAGGCGGCGCCGACCTGAAGGACGAGATTGCCGGTGTGGAGTTTCTCAAAGCCACGGGATTCATCGATAGCAAGCATGTGGGCATCTGGGGAGGTTCATACGGCGGCTACATGACCTTGATGGCCATCGGCAAGACCCCCAGCATATGGTCGGCCGCAGTTGATGAGTATGGGATCCTGAACTGGCTCAGTATGCTCGAGCACGAAGACCCGCGCCTTCAGGAATATGAAAAGAGCCTTCTTGGAGACCCGGTAAAGGACCGCGCCGTATATGAGGCCAGTTCGCCGCTCAAGTACATTCGCAACGAAACTGCCCCCCTGCTTGTGCTGCAGGGGGACAATGATATTCGGGTTCCGAGAGAAGAAGCGGAGCAAGTTGTCAGCCTGCTTAAGGCAGAGGGTCGCACCGTTGATGCCGTCTACTATCCCGAAGAAGGACACGGCTTCGTTAAACGCGAGCACCAGCGGGATGAACTGACCCGATCTGTTGCCTGGTTGCAAAAGTACCTGCAAGGAGTGCAGTGAGGACGTGAATCACGCCGGACCTGTTCTGGTGCAGAATCTGAGGAGATTTTGACCGAAAAGTCGTCAATTTCCCGTTTGCCGGTGATACAGCAACAGATCGATTTGACGAACCTCACTGAGGAAGCTCGACCTGGACTTCAGGAGAAAACTGCCCATCCATCTCTAGTGTTTGTCCGTCGATTGCGATGCGAAAAACTCGTTGGGCCCGGTACTGATATGTGGTCCCTTTCTGGGTATCAGGATCGATGACGCTTGCTGATCCATCGGTGGCCGAAAGGTCGATAGTGGGACGGGTAGGAAACGGAACTGACCCCTCACGCATCGCTTGAGTAGCAACTGGAGGAAGCCCTTCTGTTCTACGCAGGCGAACTGTTGTCTCCCCTGTGGTTGCGGCTGATTCAGGTATCCATCGCAAAAGTACTCCTTGCTCGGTTATCTCGGCCGTAAGTCCCTGAACAGCCAATGGCGGAGCGCCTATCAAAACGGGGACGCGATTCGCCAACCCTGTCGGCCTTCCATTGCGATCTATTAGCTCCACAGAGTAATAGTTCACTCGTGGAGCGCCGGATGCCATCAGTCCGGGAAGCTCTTCGGTAAAGGTTCCGGCGGCTGCGGGAGCGAGAAGAACGGGATGCCCTGCCTCGATACATTCGGCGTGAGTGCTCTCCTGCCGACAGACTCTCATTTTCACTAAACCGTTGACGATGAGCTTGCTCATTCCTTTTCGCGGTGTAGTCCAGTTTAGTGATATCTCGTCGCCCGCACGAACGGCAGTTAGGTCTTTAATGGGGCCAGAAGCTTTGGGTGCTAGCGCCGTCACGACCTGCGTTTTCCGGCATCCAGTCAGAGCTACGCATATCGAAACGATTGCAATCGCTGCAGCGGTCTGCCTACCTGAGAGCTTCTTCATCGAGATCGCCATCCCAACCATTGTGCCATTCAATCTCTGTTCCGATTCGGATGGTCGACAACGGGGAATCTGACAAGTTCTTGGCCTCAAAGTGATAGTGGCCGGTGATCCAGGCGCAACGCAATCGATGGTCATCCGTTCACTCACAACACAAGCTCGACGTATGATTTACGCATGCTTCGCGGCGCGTCAAGGTTCCTGATCCTACTCACAGTTCTTTCTGCAAGCTCGACAGCGCTCTTTTGTCACGCGCAGCAAATCCAGCCGGACGCCCCCATCCGCTACCACTTCGGCGACGACCCGGATGGAAAGCTGGGCTGGGCCGACCCCAACTTCGACGACAGCGCCTGGCCCATCGCCGAGAATGGCCAATGGCCGAGGCCCCCGTTCTATTCCGATGGTTTCATCTGGATCCGCTTGCGCGTGCCGGTCCGCAGCGATACTGCCGAGCCCCTCACGCTGCGCATCGGCAGCCTCAAGCACGTCCTGGCGGCCTACGAAGACTTTGTAAACGGAAGTCGCGTGGGGAGTTTCGGCAAAATCCCGCCAGGTCTGCGGCTCGAAAGTCTGCCCCGAGATACGGTCTTTGACCTTCCCCTAGGACTGGTCCGGGCGGGAGATCAGGCGCAGATTGCGATCCGCGTCTGGTACCCGCCATTTGAGCGGCGGATGGGTGGGCGAGACACCATTGCCTTCGAATTCGACCACAGCCGGACGCTGCGTGCAGAAGCAGAGGTAAAGCAGCAGCAGGCTTTGCTGCGCAATTTGCCGCTGATGCTGATCAACGTTCTTGTCCTGCTGCTCGGCTCCGCGGTGGCCTGGGCCGGGTATACGTCGCGCAACCGGGATGTGCGGTTGTGCGGCTTGATGCTCGGTTCGCTTCCGTTGCTCCCCCTGTTCCTTCAGGCTGTAGACGCGCGAGTGATCGATATATCGGCATCTGCCTACTTTCCTCTGCAGGTGATTGCGCAAATGCCGTCGATGCTCATGTCGGTCGTATTCATCTGGGGCATCAACGGATTCGAAGACGTTTTCTTCAAACGGCTGATGCTGGCCGCGATGGTGGTTTTCAACGCGGCATCTCTGACCGCATTCGTGCCACCAGAACCTTCGCCGCTGGTGATCGCATCCATGGTGGCACTGCCGATCAGTCTGCGCGCCTTCGACATTCTGAACGTGGGCGCCAATACGTGGGCGTTTTTCAGCGTGCGGCGTAACCGCGTGATCGCTGCGACCATGGTGCTGGTGCCCGTCGCTTCGCTGATCCACGGCTTGCGAGCGACGTTCGAAGGGCAGAGTACCAATTATTTCGACCTTACGTTTACCGCCTTTGGCATCTGCCTTGCGGCGGTGCTGGCTCAGCGGGCCTGGGCAGAGTGGCGCACGCGCGATGCCCTGCAGGCCGAGTTCGAGGCGGCGCGCGAGCTACAACAGCGGTTGGTGTCGCCGGCGGTTCAGGTGCCCGGCTTTCACATCGAGAGCGTGTACAAACCAGCGAGGCATGTCGGTGGAGACTTTTTCTATCTCCGCCCCGACGACGAGGGCGGCATCCTGGTCGTGGTGGGGGACGTCAGCGGCAAGGGGCTGCGCGCAGCCATGACGGTGAATTCAGTGATCGGCGCTCTGCGCACCATGCCTTCGCTGCCGCCCGCCCGCATTCTGAGCGCATTGAATCGCGGCCTCGCGGGTGAGATGCAGGGTGGATTCGTTACCTGCTGCGCGGCGCGAATCGACCAGAATGGAAAAGTGACGATCGCCAATGCCGGTCATCTGCCGCCGTATTTGGACAGGGCCGAGGCGCCGGCGCCTGCGGGACTGCCGCTGGGCATTGCCGCCGCGGCCGACTACGAGGAGAGCGGTTTCCTTCTGCGCCCGGCCAGCTCGTTGACCTTTCTCTCCGATGGCGTCGTCGAGGCGCGCAACAAGTCGGGAGAACTCTTTGGGTTCGAGCGCACGCTTGGTCTCAGCAGCTCCGGCGCGCAAGCCATCGCACAAGCCGCCATCGACTTCGGACAGGAAGACGACATCACCGTCCTCACGCTCTCTTTTGCCCCCGTTGAGGTGGCTCATGCGTAAGCTTGTTCTACTCGTGATTGCCGCTCTGGCACTGCCTGCGTGCGCGCAGGTGTTCAACATGGAGCACGACCGCTCGCAGATGGCACCATTGGATGGTCCGATGCGATTCCAAACCGGCAGATCTCGTTTCGGAGGACTGATCCACGAGAGCGCAACCCTCACCGCGTGATCAGAGCCTCTTTGTATACAGCCTGCGCAATACGTGCGATCACCCGTTGACGGGCGGTGTCATTGGCCCGGCTATCGGTCACGAAGACAGCGATCGCCAGTCTTCGGCCATCGGGCAGCGTCACCAGACCGATGTCGTTCGTAGCGGCCGTGATGCCTCGACGCGTCCCGGAGTGGCCAGTTTTATGCGCAAGCGTCGCGCCCGGAGGAAGTCCGGCGCGAAGCTGTTCCAGGCCCGTCTGAGAGTCGGCCATCGTTTTCAACAGGAAGGCATTCATCGCCGGCGAGACCGGAGAGTTCTTCGCCAAGCGTTCCAACAGCCCCACGGCTGCCGTCGGCTCGATCCAGTCTTGATATTGAAGGTTCTCATCCCGATCTAGATCGCGCTCGCTGTAGCGCACCTGGATGGAGTTGATGCCCAGCGAGTGCATGTAGTTCTCCACAGCGAGCGGACCGCCGACCAGCCGGACGAGAATCTCCTCCGCGCCGTTATCGCTTTCCCCGACCGCCAGTTCGATTACGTCGCGCAGCGTCACATCGACGTTGGCCTTCGGATACCGATCCGTCAATGGACTGTAGGAATTAGGAATGATATCCGTTGGCAGAAAGCGAACCTTCCGGTCCAAGATCACATCTGTCGACTCCCCGGGCCGTTGATCGGACAGCAACTTGCCCATTTCGGCAAGATGCAGAGCCGTCAGCGCAAGCGGAAGCTTATACATCGACTGCATCGGCGCGTGATTGTGGGCGTTCAGGTCGCAATTCAACTTCGTGCCTGGAAGCTCGCAAGCAACGCCTACGGTTCCATCCGCGCCCGTTGCAATGGCAGCGATCCGGGTTCGAAGCGAATTCTGGGCAAAACCACTGACCGTCAGGAGAAGGAGAAGCGGGGCGAAGGCGCGCATATCTCAAAGACTAGCGGAGAGGTTTTCCTCGCTTTGCTGTTGATTTTCTGAACAGATGTACTGCTTGGGTTCCTCTTGATAGGTTGATCAGTGACCCAGCCCATCTGATTGTTAACCGTTGATAACAGGGCAATGCACCCATTGAGCACCTCTCAATACGTCGAATGCGGCCCGTTTCTCGATTCGTGAGTGTGTGGTCGGCAATGAGGAAATTGACAAGATTTTGCCTTCGGGTTCCTCTTGGCGGTAACTCAGTCAGATTACCTCCTTGCTACTATCGACAGATGGATCGATCTAATGGATATGAGGCGGTCTCGAAAGAGTTTCTCGCCCATCGCACCCATCCTGCTACCAAGTCAAATGCAATTGGAGTTGAAGAAGTAAGGAATTGGGCGCGAACGTTGCCGCGTGGCAGCAGTGTCATCGATCTCGGTTGCGGTCCCGGCTTTCCCATTACGGTGGTGCTTGTTGAAGAGGGACTTCAGGTCTTCGGTGTCGATGCGGCACCCTCCCTTGTCGCGGCGTTCCGACACAATCTCCCCGAGATACCTATCCTTTGCGAGTCCGTTTTGGAATCGAGTCTCTTTGGCCGGACCTTCGATGCTGTTTTGTCAATCGGCCTGATGTTCCTTCTCAAGGCTGATGAGCAGCAGCGCCTGATTCAGAGATTCGCGGAGATACTGGATCCGGGTGGTCACCTGCTATTCACCTCACCCGCTAAACAGGTGAGTTGGCATGATGTGATGACAGGCGTCGAGTCTGTTTCGTTAGGTGCTGAGCGATACAGGAAGTTGCTGGCAGATTCCGGCCTCTCGATTGTGGATGAGTTCGAGGACGTTGGGAAGAATCACTATTTCGACGCCCTTAAAACGAATTTAAGATAAGGGAGCGATGCACTGAACTCGGCAAACGCCATTCCGGGGAGGATGGTCGCCTAATGGTGACTCTGACAAGTTCTTGTCCTCAAAGCGACGTTTGCCGGTCACTGGATCTTAGGGCTCAGTTTGGCTCGATGAGCGCATTGGCGATGTTGCGCTCATCGATATATTTACAAGTCTCGGGGATATACGCCGGTCTATTCAGTTCGTAATGCCTGAATTGGATCGATGCGCGATGCCCTCCACGCTGGGATCAAGCAGGCCAGCACTGCGACAGCCATCAGCATCGCCGCTGCGCCCGCAAACGCCGCCGGATCGAGCGGCTGGGTTCCATAGAGCATGGATCGCAGCAGTTGCGTGGCCAGAGCGCTGGCAGCGACGCCCAAAATCAGTCCGATAATCGCTGGCCGCAGCCCTTCGAAAAGAACAAGCCTCAGGAGCTGCGATCGCTGCGCGCCCACCGCGATGCGGAGACCGATATCGGGCGTCCGCTGCGTTGTCAGGTAGGAGAGCACTCCATACAGCCCCACTGCCGCCAACAGAAGCGACAGGGCCGCAAAGGCCAGCACCAGATTGGCCGCGAACCCCTGACTGGCCGACGTCTTGCCAAGAATCTGGTCCATGGTCAGCGCGTTGTAGACGGGCAGCTCCGGCTCGAGCGCCGAGATCTGTCGCTGGATGGGCATCGAAATCGTCAGCGGATCGGCGGAAGT
>Ga0335073_10013549_pt1 | contig 11430 bp, 10 predicted proteins | sample Lox_Sample_22_FD_207093 | JGI IMG/M metagenome (GOLD analysis project Ga0335073, IMG submission 207093) | Soil microbial communities from Loxahatchee National Wildlife Refuge, Florida, United States - Lox_Sample_2.2 | ecosystem: Environmental > Terrestrial > Soil > Wetlands | place: USA... | reverse complement strand
CAGGCGCCCGCCACCATTCCCTCGACAGTCGACCGGCAGGCTTCCAGCCAAGCCGCACATCACCTTTCTAGCGCGCGGCTCCAAGATCATCGCCAGTCCGCTTACGATCTGCCGCCAGGTGTAGTCCAGGTCGTGGCCCTTGGTTAGGGTCGCGACAACTGCCAACCGGGCCCCTAGTTCCGCAGGCCGGAGGCGACTGAACTGACCATGGTCATCGCATGGTGCATGGGTGTGACGGAAACGCGAGTCATGGCTTAAGAATGGCGGAACGGGCGATCATGATCATTTAGGGACGAGAGCGACGAAGCATAACAAAGGTGATGAGTGGAAGGTTGGACGCGACGGCACGACCCGGATAACGCGAAGTTGCGGTCTTGTCAGACGTCGCGGGATGCGCCGCGTACCCTGCCGCCGACTTGGCCCGGCTCGCGAACCTCCTTCCGGTCCAAGTCGAACCCCGGCGTCCCGGCCAACCTCGCCTCGCTAACGCGCGCCGGAGCAGGTCTTACCCGTGAGTATCTCAATCTCACAGACGCAGGACTAAGTACCCCGAAGCAGATACCCGCGATCCGGACCAGCGGTGACGTTTCGCACACGCCCACTTTGCGGTCACCACCGCTACGCCGAAGTCCGTAATGAACCGAGACCGCCCTGCACCCCGTCCGCGCTCCCACTGAACGGGCCTTCCGGGTCAGGCGCTCGTGCCTTCCTGCCGACTGATGACTCGGTCGGTGAGCTCCACTGTCGCCAGGTACCACCAGAAGATCCAGTCCAGGAATACTGGGCCGTAGTCGGCTTGCTGGCCTGCTCTCTGGTGGCGGATGGCGAACTTGTTGGCGATCTGGAACAGGGCGCCCTCGTCGGCGGTACCAAGTTCCGCCTTGATCAGCTGACGGCGTTCTTCGAGCACGCCTGCAAGAGTGAGGATCGCGGAGCGCTTGTACTCGGCGTCTGCGCTACGGCTCCGGAAGAGCGCGACAGCATGCGCGACCTGACCTGCCGATTCTGGACGTGCGTTGGCAAGTACGTTGTCAATGAGCCCCGACCGGCCGTCGTTGTAGGTGGCGACTAGCCGGCCCATGTCCTCGCCGGTGCCCGCCAGGGCGTAGCCGATGCCAGCGATTTTCAGCAGCTCATTGACCTTCCACCGGTAAACTTCCTGCCCGGCGGTCACGGAGAACTGGCTGTAGTGCCATCCGCACCCCGCATAGCTATGGAGGTGCCGCACCCTCGGTCGCGCCACAAGGTCGTGGAACACCTCAATCAGGCCGTAAAAGGTGGCCTCGTCCAACTCCGCAGGTGCCAGGGGCCACAAGCCAGGAAGGCCCAATCGCGCCGCCAACTCCGCAGCCGGATCCGGGTCCGGCGAATCCTGGTCGTCAACGCACGAGCGAGGAAACGCCTGGTCAAGGTAGCCAGTGCGCTCAAGCTCCCCGACAAAGCCGGCAAACCTGTCGCGTGCTCTCACGGCATCCAGATGCGGGCCAGCCGCGGCTTTCCCGTGGCGTTGCGGCCAGTACGGCCGGGGTACAGAGAACCGCCGGATGCTGTGTGCGGCCTCAGCCAGGCCCGCCAGCGCCTCCCCTGCCGACAATGAGACTATGCTCTCGCTGCCTCGGGCACCGAATGGTACCGGGGAGGCAACGTCCTCGGCAGGGCTGTCGTCGCGGAAAGCTTCGCGGAGAAGAAGGTCAACTGCGTCGGGGTTCACCGGGGACCGGGCGAGGATGCGTCGCGCTTCGGCCGCGAACAGGTCTGGTGGCCACACAAGCTCGTAGTCGGCGACGTCCAGCATCCTCCAATGCTGCCGGAATAACCAGGCATACACAGCCGATTTTCCCCGAGCCTGCATCCAGGAAATTTGCCCTGACCCGTGCTCATATCGCGTCAGGCGCATAGCCCGGCAGGCCGCCGACCTGTTGTTGCGTATCAGGGGGCAGGTGGCTTGTTTGGCGGCGCGGGTGTCGGTGCTGGGTGCCATCCTGTACACATGGCTTCACTTCCCGGCACGGCCCCGGCCAAGGCGCCCGGCCAGTCTTGCGACCTTACCTCGGTCACCCGGAGGGACATCTTCGACCTCCTGCGGGCGGAGGAAGGTCCGTGGTGGGGGCGGCTGGAGGAGACCGAGTTCCTCGGTCGGCTTTACGACCTGGACGCTCTCCCGTCGACGGACTCCCGGCACGCCACGGCCAGGGAGGACATCGTTCGGCACCGAGTCGCCAACTTCGACTGGGACGACGACTGGGTTTTCAGTGACCAGCGGTTCCAACTCGCTGACGGGCCTGACCAGGTGCTGCTGGACTTCCTGGCCCTCATGGCCCACCCGATAGTCCAGCCCGATACGGAGCAGGCCGCGCGGCTGGTGCCGGCCCTCAACGTTCTGTTGGCACCGGATGGCTGGGAACTGCGTCCCGGGTCGTTCATGTCTGGGCGGCCTGTTTACTCGGCATCGCGGGCCGTCAGCGGGCCGGGGCGGATGATCCGCCTGGATATCGGAGACGACGACGCCGGCAAGCTGGACATCGTCCTGGGCCAGACTCATCAGCTGCTCGGCGAGGGTGGCGATGCCATGGCCCAGGGCCTGATAGCAGGCGCCACGCTCGCCCTGCGCCGCGACGGCGGCTACTTCCACCCGATCCCGGGTGACAACTGGACCAGTGCCACCTACGACGCCGTCCTGACCGTGGCCCCTGAGCTTGCACCCGAGTTCACGCCTGACGTCGAGGCCCGGGTCTGGAGCGCGCTCGGGGCGGTGCTCGCGCACCACGGCCGGGACGATGTTGTTGGGCTGGTGATCGCGAGGGCGATTGCGCCGCTGCCTGCGGTGTCGGCCGACTGGCGCCTCCACGCCGCAGACGCCGCCCGGCGCCCTACGAACCAGGGTCGACGCGAGCGCGCGGGCGACGGGTACCCGTCTCAGGACGGCCTCACCTTCGGCAGCCACGCCGAGCTCGCCGTCTACAACATCCTGGTAGAGCTCCAGCGGGATTTCCCTGTCAGGAACGCGTTCGCCGTGCTCCCGCTACCCGGCGCCAGGCTCCGCGATACGGCCGTGCGCACCCCGGATTTCGTGGTGATCGGCAACGGGCGCGCCGCTGTCATCGAGGTCGACGGACCGCACCACTCCAGCAGGAACCGCAGAGCCGACGACGCCGACCGCGACCTGCACTGGAGGCGGTGCGGCGTCGCCACCATTCGCATCGCCAGCGAGCACGCCAGCGATCCTAGGGGTCTCAAAGCCCGCCTCGAGGAAGAGCTCAAGCGAGACCTGCGAGTGAGCTAGGTCCGTTCGATACGGCACGACGAAACCCCGCCACGTGGACCGGGGCTTCGTCGTGGTCCACGAACTGGCCCACGTCCGTCACCTCCACCACGACGCCGTCTTCTGGCGTGCGGTCGAACGCCCTCTCCCCCCGACTTCGCCGCCCGCCTCCGCCAGGACGGCCCCGCATTCTGGCTCCCATAGCGGAAGCCGAGTGGACCGTACGCCCCTGCGTCACCTCACACTGTGCGCACATGTAGTCTCGCGCGAGAATAGCACCATGGCCGAGTGCTTCTTCTGCTTTAGTGACAGCAAGCTCACGCGTGCTCATCTCTTCCAGAGGCGCTTCCGAGACGCTATCAATGCGCATCCCGGCAAGCAGGTCTACCTCAGTTCGGCAAGCGTCAGTCACAGAGGTATCAACCGATCGCTTGCATACCCAGGCGACATGCGACAACTGCACGTCACCGCTCTATGCCGTGACTGCAACTCTAATTGGATGCAAAGCATAGAGATCGCTGCGGCGCCGACTTTTGCCGAAGTCGTGCAAGGCGACCGAGTGCCGCCGCCGGTCGCCATGTTGACCTTGGCGCATTGGGCGGTGGTGATTTCAGCCCTCTCAAGCGAGCTGTATCCCGCGTTGCAAATTCCGAAAAACCAGCGTCGAGAAATCCGCGAGTCGCCTGGGCTGCCGAATGCATACTCGACCTTCTTCATTTGGACAGAAGATTACCTTCGGAGCAGTCAGCTTGATCTTTACCGTGCCGTGTTGTCAGCGTCCCGTAGCCAGTCTGACGTCCACTGGAGCAACCTTCTGCACGCGGGATACATAGTGATTATCGCCGCAACCCCCGATATTAGCGGCAGGATTGCCCGTGTGCTGGCCGAGGCCGATATTCACTCCGCTTTGGGATTTATCGGCCCCACACTCGTGTATGTGCCCGACGGCTGGTCGTCCGCCATGACCGCGGGTCCACGGCCGACACATCAAACTGTTCACGATCTTGGACCGATTATCCTTGGCGGCAACCGCAGTTTCACGTCGGCGCCGAATGGCCAGGATATGCTCGACCTCTCCGCTGGCCTCCAGCCCGTGGAGACCGAGATGTCCTTCGATTTTAGCGGACACCTATTTGACTATCGACAGTTGAAAGGCTCGTCATAGGCCTTGCCATTGGCATACAGATCCCACGAGTCGCTTACGTCGCATGCGCTCAGGCCCCGGCCCAGTCGCAGCCGTTCAGCTCCACTATGCGACTGACGGGACGACGCACAGTCGGCACCGGCCGGTGATCGTGTCACGGTTGGCGATCACCTGCAGAATTCCAATCGCTTGTTCTCTAGCTTCCTGACGCCGCTCGAAGTTTTCCCGTATGGCGGTGGCTTCTGGCCATGTGTCGGATTCGCGGACGAACCGCTCGAATGTCCGCTCGCGCTCGCTCGCATCTTCCGGATTGTCAACGTAGATGATTGGTGTAGGGTTACCTCCCCAGTAGATCTCGTCGTCTACCTCCCTCCAGTGGAACTCCAGCTCAAAGTCTTGCGATCGCTGCATCGATCGGGCCGAGATAACGGCGGAAATGATGTTTATGACTTCCCTGAAGTTCAGCCACGGATGCCGGTCCATCCCAAGAGTGACAGCTTCTTCCGCCAATCGGCTGCAAAGCGCCGTTAGGGCATCACTGGAACCTTCCAAGGTTTCCAGTGGAATTCTAAGGCTCGGAAAGTGCTCAAGGATCGCCGCTCGAAGCAGGCTGTTATCCGCATCGCCTGAGCTACTGTAGACAGGTGGCTCGTATTCATTAATGCTCCGATTTAGCGTGGTCGCGATGTCCCGAAGGAGCTGTGCATGCTCAGGAGTGACTGGCGCGGCTTCTAGTTCGGAATTTCGGGCTGTTGACACGGCAAGCCGCCGTCTGAGTTCATTTCTTTTCTGGAAGAGAGCATTGGCGAGAGCCCAGATGTAGGTAATCACGCCTACTGCGGCGGTGGCTATGCCCACCCCCGCCAGTGCGAATAGAGTCCGCTTGAGTACGCTCGCATGTGCGGGCGGGACAATAATTGCGCCGACCACCACCGCAACTACGCTGAAAATTACTGAACTAATTAGGAATGTGCCACGTTGGCGGGCAGCACGGTACCAAGCCCACTTGAACACGCCGCGTTCGGGCGATGGTTCGACCATGACCGGAAGCATAAGACTCGGTGACTACACTTCAGGCATCTGAAGGCGACTTTCATGACGAGCCTTCGCGCCAGCGGCGCATGAATGGGGACCTCCCTCCGGCAGGGCGTGGTTGGATGCCGCGGGCGCGCAGCAATGCACCTGCGGCGGCGGCGGGCCTTCCAGTGAGTAGCTCGATGTGGTGCAGGCTGAGTCCACACTCCTCATACAGATCGATGACAAGGCTGTCGGTGAGCTGGTGTGGCGTGGGGAAGCGTTCCCAGATCGGCCCTGCTTGCGTAACGACAGGAACGTCATGCCGCTTCAGAACGCCGCGGACCTCCGGGTCGGCGTACAAGGCGGTGAGCAGCTCGATCTCCGAGGGCCCGCGGGTAGGCGGTGCCCCGCCGACCCGCACCGGGAGACCCTGGTCATGGGCGGAGCGCAGCACGATGTTGCGGGACACGCCGAGCATCTTGCCGGCTTCGTTGGCAGATAGCCCGCCGTGCAGGTACAAAGCAGCGAGATCGTCCAGGGAGACTACCGAGCGATCTTCGCGGTTGTTGCGGCCGCGGGACCGGATAGTCACGCCGCGAGTGCGCAGCCGGGATATGACGGCATGCTCCGGTACACCAGTAAGCGCGGCGATCTGCGTGGAGGTCATCCGCTGTTCTTGGTACACGCGTGCCATGAGCTGATCGAGACGCTCGCTTTCGGCGGTCCGGCGAGTAAGGCGCCGCCCTGCGCCGCTGGGTTTCACCTCGACTCCGCCTTCGTGCAGTAGCCGGGTGATCCGTTGCCTGTCGATGCCGGTAACCGCCCCGATCTTGTACGTGGACAGCATCTGGCAGGCGTAGAGGTGAGCGGCTCGCTCGGGCAGCGGCGCACCCGGAAGATCGTCGGGACAGCCTTCTGTTCCGGTGCTGGCGGTGTCATGTGGGCAGCATCCCGCTGGGCACCCATCGATTACGCCACGCGACATAGGTCAGGAACCATCCGCGGCATAGACGTTCTTAGTGTATTCATCAAGCACCAGTCGGTACCTGGCCAGGGCCGATACCGCCTCCCGGCCCTTGCCGACGCCATGAATGTCAGCTGCGCCCACGGTCCGGCAATGCGCGGCAAGATCCCGCAGCCCGGCGTCGTGCTTCCACACCTCCTGGTAACGGAAGTCGCAGACCTCGGTCATGGCTTCGAGCGTGGTCACCGCGTCGGCGCAGCGGGCGATGATGTCGTCATACTCACGGTCACGCGCCCCTTCCAGGGCCGCGGTGATTTCCTCGTCGCCGGTGAGCGCGTTCGCTCGCAGCAGTACCGCGGAGCCGCCAGCGTCGGAGATCATCGCGCGGATCCGCCGCATCACCCGTTCCGTGGGACCAGCGGGCGCTAGTGCGCACGCCGGGGTCAAGTAGACGGCGCCGGCCGTCGTTAGGTTCCGGTGTACCCGTGACTTCAGTGCGCCCGGCTTCGGAGGCAACCGGTAGACGAGTACCAGCCAGGCAGCGGCATCGGCCGCCATCTCAGACCGCTCCCAGGAAGTAGGCGAGCAGGATGACGGCGAATACGTAGAGCAGGTACAGATTGACGTCACCGGACTGAATCGGCCGCACCAGGTCGGCGAGCCATTCCAGGCAGCGCACCAGAGGCCGGTACAGATAGCGCTGGAAGACGGGCGTGACCTGCGTTTCGTAGTGCACGGGGCCGGAGCGGCCTGCCGGGTCGTCGTCTGACGGCCGGGTGACGGACACCGACGGCCGGTACAGGGCATCAAAGGTGACCCGGGTGGGGGCAGAGAACGTCATGGACGAGTACTGCATCCGCGGCCGGAACGAGACCATTCCCCCGTCCCACACCGGCACCGATACCGAGCGGGCACGCGGGCGCCCGGCCAGGTAGATCAGCCCGGGCACGGCGAGGGCGCAGACCAGGAAGACCGCCAGGTAGGTCGGGGAGAACGCGGAAAAGTCGGCGTGCGCGGGGATCACGGTAAGTTTGCCGGGCAGCAGCAAGGGACCCAGTGTGACCCCGGTGACCGTGCGTACCGCCCGGGCGAGCGCGGCGAGCACGATCGGGGCGCCAACCGCCAGGGCCACGCACGCGACCGCCAGCAGTCCCGGTCCCACAATCGGCTGGCCCTTCTCCGACGCCGCGGCCGCCGGGCGCGTCCGCGGCATGCCCAGGTACGGGATGCCGAACCCGCGGACGAAGGCGTAGATCGCCAGCCCGCCGGTGAGCCCCAGCGTTCCCGCGGCGAGCACGATGAGGATTCCGGTCAGATGGCTGCCAGTGCGGAACCCCTGGAACAGGCCCTGGAAGATCAGCCATTCGCTGACGAAACCGTTCAGCGGCGGAAGCGCGGCGATACCCAGCGTCCCGGCGAACGCGATCACCGCCGATCGAGGCAGGCGGTGGATCAGCCCGCCGAGGCGGTCCATGTCCCTGGTGCCGGTCGCGTGCTCGGTCACCCCGGCCTCGAGGAACAGCAGCGTCTTGTAACAGCCGTGGTTGGCCACATGGTAGATCCCGGCGATCAGCAGAAACGCCCACAGCGCCTGTAGCCGGTAGGCGTGGAAGATCATTGCGGCGCCGAACGCGGTCACGATGATCCCGGCGTTCTCGATCGTGGAGAACGCGAGGAACCGCTTGATGTCGCGTTCGGCCATCGCGTACAGGATGCCGATCGCCGCGGTCACCGCCCCGGCGCCCATAGTGACCAGACCGGGCCAGGTGCCGGCCGGGGGGGCGAGCCGGAATGCGAACAGCGTGATGCCGTAGATGCCGAGCTTCACCACCACGCCGGACAGGAACGCCGACCCGTCCGCGGGGGCGACCGGGTGCGCTTCAGGCAGCCACACGTGCAGCGGGACCAGACCGGCCTTGAACCCGAAGCCGGCTAGCGCCAGCAGGAAGGCGGCGGCGCGCCACCCGCCAGGCACCGATCCGGCGTGCGCGGCGATCCCGGCCAGCGTCGTGAAGCCTGTCTTCGACGAGAGGATGACGAACGCCGCCACGACGAGCAGGAACCCCGCCTCAGACAGGGCCAGGAACCAGAACGCGCCGCGCGCCACCGGCTCGGCCCGCAGATGGCGGAGGATGAGCAGGTAGCAGGCCAGGCTCATGGTCTCCCAGGCGACGAGGAAAGTGACCATGCCGCCCGCCGCCAACACCGCCAGGCAGGCCAGCAGCGCCCCGTTGTAGGCGGCCAGGTACAGCGAGGTTCCCTGCGATGGCGGGTGATATCGGGGCGCGTAGCACGCGATCGCCACGGCGACCACGCCGAGCAGTGTGGTAAACACCCCGGCCAGGCTGGTCGCCTGCAGCTGCAACGGGCCGCCCACAACGGTGGGCCCCCCGGGAGACACCACCGGCGTGTCGCCGTAGACCAGCGACCAGCCCCCGCCGGCTGCGGCAGCGGCGCCGCCCAGCGCCGACAGCACGCAGCACGCGAGAAGTCCGGCCGGTAGCCGCGCGGTCAGCAAGCCGACCAGGGCGGCGGCGACCCAGGCGGCGGCCGCGGTGTAGAGGAAAACGAGCGGGGTCATGAGTCACCACGGGTACGTTCGGGATGATCGGGGGCGGTGAACGGGAGATCCCGCACCCTTTCCGCGAGGCGGCCGACGGCGACCCCGAGGCCGTGCAGCAGGGCGAGCGGGCTTGGCGGGCAGCCGGGAATCCACACGTCCACCGGCAGCACCGCCTCCACCGTGCCGTGGGTGAACGGATCTGACGGGTAGACGCCGCCCAGCGCACAGGCGCCGGTGGCGACCACGATCTTGGGTCCGGGCATGGCCTCGTAGGTCTTGCGGGCGGCGGGCGCGAACGCGCGGATCATCGGCCCGGTGACCAGCAGCAGGTCGGCGTGCCGCGGCGCGGGCGTGAAGAAGAAGCCGAGCCGGTTCAGGTCGTAGTGCGGCGCGGCGAGCAGCCGGATCTCCTGCTCGCATACCGCGCACGACCCGGTGTCCAGGGTGCGGATATGCAAGCTGCGGCCGAACTGCCGCGCGACCGTCTCCCGTAGCTCTTCCGGTGTCACCGCGGCTCCCCCTGCAGCGGGATTCGCTTGATCAGCACCGAACGTACGGTTACTGCGAGCTCGAACTCACCGCTTGACGTGACCGCGGCCGGCGCCTCGGCGGCACATCTCCCGCACGCCGTGCACCGTCCGACGTCGTAGATCAGTGCGCTGTCCTCGCGGCGGAGCGCTCCGCTCGGGCATACGGCGGCCAGGCGATCGGCGCCCTGGCGGGTCAGCGTGTTCGGGCGGAAGGCCGGCGGAGTCGGCAGGAAGCGGGCTGACTTGTCGGCCCGCGCCGGGTAGCGGGTGGTCACCACGCCGCGGCGGATGCCGCGAAGGAACCACTGCGTCATTCGGCGCCTCCCATCAGCGGGCCATTCCCGCGGCGGTCAGCCAGAAGCTGGCCTCGATGATCGGGATGTCGGTGAACACGTTCCGCGAGCGGCAGGCGTCGTCGAAGCCGCGCCAGTTCCGCGCTGAGGCCGGGCGCAGCCGGGCGCGGGTGATCCGGCCGTCGTCGTCGAGCGCGATCCAGGCGAGTGCCTCGCCGCGGGGTGATTCGGCCCAGCCCAGCCCGGTTCCGCTGGTCCGCGGCAGCTCGAAGCTGCCCGCCGTAGCGCCCGCGTCGAGGAATTCGCCGATCAGCCGGACGGATTCGGCGGCCTCGGCGAGCATGACAGTGAAGCGGGCGAGCACGTCGCCCGCGGTGCCGGTGGCGACGGCGACGCGAGCCTCGTCCTGGTAGGGGCCAGCGGGAACCAGCCGCGCGTCGGCCTTGACCCCAGCGGCGCGGGCGACCGGGCCGACTAGGCCGAGATCCCTGACCTGGCCGTTGGTCAGGATGCCGGTCGCTTCCAGCCGGTCGAGGAACGAGTTGGTGTCCAGCAGGGCATCGGCGGCGCGTTTGAACTCGCCGTACGCGTGCGGAAGTTCCTCGCGAATCGCGACCGAGTCGGGCGCGCGGCTCGCGCCGCCGATCCCGATCACGCCGAACAGGTACCGGTGACCGAACGCCTGTGCGTTCAGCCGGAGCAGCCGTTCGAGGGCGATCTCGGCGGCGGACTGACCGACGCTCAGCCCGGTCGACTGGCACAGTGCCGCCATCGCGGCGGCATGGTTGTACAGCCGCTCAAGTTCTACGGCGACGGCACGGGTGCGCTGGGCGCCTTTCGCGGGCTGGACGCCGGTGGCGGCCTCGGCCGCGGCCGCGAGCGCCCAGCTCATCGCGACGGCGCTGAGGCCTTCGGCACGCTCGGCGAGGAACAGGGCCTGTTCCGGGGTCTTGCCCTGTAGCCGCCATTCCAGGCCGCGGTGCTTGTGCCACGTGAACAGGTACAGGTCGACGACTTCCTCACCGCTGGTCACCAGGCCGTAGTAGAGGGACTCGACGCCAACCTGGCGGACCGGGCCGAACGGAAACTCGAACGCCTGGCCGCCGACCATGTGCGGCGCATGCACTTCTGCCGGCTCCTGCCTCGGCTTGCGGCCCAAAGTAGGCAGATCCGCGTGCGGCGGCAGCATGATTCGGTTCAGCGGCTTGCCGGCCGGGGGCCGGATGCCGAACTGTTCGTAGATCTCGCATTCCTCGACAAACGCGGCGGGCGCGATGTCGGAGAGGGCCGGGTACTCGCCGTTGTCGATCGGCGTCTCGGTGATCACGTACCCGGCGTGGTCGGCGCCGTCGTTCGCCCAGACCAGGCGCAGGGTCGGCTGCTCGCCGTCGGCGGCGAACATGTCGGCGAGGCGCAGGCCGGCGAGGTCGGTTACGACCGCTTCCAGGTCCGGGGAAGCCACCTGGAATGTCGTTACCTCGCCGGGGATCGTCCGGGGCTCGATGGCGGTCATCCGATCACCGCCGCCGACTGCCGCAGGACGCTGTCCAGCCCGGCCGGGATCCACAGCCCAAGGACGAGCAGCGCCGCCAGCCCGAGCACCAGCGGCGCCGCGGTGACCGCGGCCGCGGCCCGGTCCCGGTAGGGGCTGACCGGG
>Ga0335073_10013548_pt1 | contig 11430 bp, 8 predicted proteins | sample Lox_Sample_22_FD_207093 | JGI IMG/M metagenome (GOLD analysis project Ga0335073, IMG submission 207093) | Soil microbial communities from Loxahatchee National Wildlife Refuge, Florida, United States - Lox_Sample_2.2 | ecosystem: Environmental > Terrestrial > Soil > Wetlands | place: USA: Florida... | reverse complement strand
GCAGGTAGCAGGTGGTACGCACAATGTCGTGCCAGGTGCAGCCCTCACTCTCGAGCAATCCCGTGATGTTGGCCAGCGTGCGGCGCATCTGCGCGCGGAAGTCGCCAATGTGCACGCTCACGCCGTTTTCATCGATCGACGCCGTACCCGAGATGAGCAGCATGGTAGCTCCATTCAGGTCGATGCGAATGCCGCGCGAAAACGAACTGGGCTTGGCGTAGGCGTATGCCTCATTGAGAACGCCGTGGTTGGTTATCGCGCGCTTTTTCACCGGTGCGTTGGCCATGGTTTCTGGTATGTCTCCTAAAGCGATCATTGTTTGGACTCCTTAAGAATTGTTGCATGATCGGGCCGCTCGAGAATCCCGTGGGTTAAGCCGTTACCTGTCGCGACCCAAATATCGTTTCCCTGAAAATCGATTCCAAGAATGTAGTTGTGCGCGGGCGCGGTTGCGACCGGTAAACTCCACTCGTGACCCTGCGCATCGCGCACTAGCATTTCGGGTTTGCCGGTAGTGAGGGACGGCCGGTAAACGGCCCAGTTCGCGCCGTCGTAGTAGGCCAGACCCCTATCGGTGCAGAACCATGCGCGGTTCTCGTCTACTCCTTTGACAAAATTGGTAAAGTTCGAGGGTAGGCCACTGTCTTTGGTGAGGAAGTTGTGCCAGTAACGGCCGTCGTACCGACTGTCGCCAAAGTAAGTCGATACCCACACGATTTTGTCAACGTAACTCACCGACGAGACTATATTGTGAATCAACCCTTGATCTTTAAAGAGAACCATCTCGGTTTCTTTGTCTGGATCGGCGTAGAGGTCCCATTTTCCGGTTTGTTGCGTGAGTTCCAGCAGCCCGCTGCCCCACACCGCGAAGTAAACCTTGTCTGCGGCGGCCGAAACGCCATAAACCCAGATCTCTTCCATGGGCGTGTTGCGCTCGTTGTAGAGCGACCACTGGCCGGTCGATAGATTGAGCCGGCACGCACCCGCAGCCGTTGCCACCCACACGTTTTCGCCCTCAACTGAAACTCCGTAGACCACATCATTGCTGAGTCCTGAGTTAAGCTGCGTATAAGTCTCAATGCGGCCCGCCGAGATGCGGCTCAACCCGCCCATCGTCCCGGCCCATACGTCGCCGGTGCGCTTGTCGAGCGCCAGCGAAAGCACGGCCCGATGCGCCAGGCCGTCGCCCGTGGTGTAGGTCTTCCACTTGCCATTCTCGTACAGGCCCAGGCCATTGTCGGTTCCTGCCCAGATGCGGTCGCCGTCAACCACCACCGCATACACGTGATCGGCGGGCAGACCGTTCGCGGTGGTGAAATTCTCAAAACGGTAATGCGGTACCTGCGGTGGGGCGGTCGGCGCTGGCGCGCCGTGAGGTTGTTGCGTATGAGCTGCCGGAACCCGTACTGCACCCGGCGTCTGCGCTCGACCAGCAATGGTTCCGGCCGCGAATAGTTCTGCCACGAGCAGGAACAGTCCGAGTTTGTTCAATGTCGTAGTTTTCATCGCGTCCTCAGGTACTCAACCAAATCGTTCAGTTCGTCTTTGGTAAGGTCATTGGTGCGGCCGTGCTTGTCGCCGGGGTTGTAGATCGTCCAGATCTCTTCAAGCGTTCGAGCCGAGCCATCATGCAGATAAGGCGCGGTGAGCGCAATGTTCTGGAGTTGCGGCGTATCGTAGAGTCCGGTATTGTCGATCGGTTTGCGCGTGCCCACGTCGAAAGATTTCTGGCTTGTGCCCTTGTCGCCGCTATGGCAATAAGAGCAGCGGTTCTCAAGCGGAATCGGCTTTCCGAATTTGTCAACGGTTCGGTTGAACAGGGCGAGGCCGCGCGACTGCGCAGGAGTTAGTTCGGCGTCGGGCGAGTGCCAGCGGTTGGGGCGCGAGGGCAGCGAAAGAATGTAGAGCGCGAGATCGGCCAGGGTTCGGTCGTCGTACTGCTCCGAACGCCAGAAATATTTCTCGGTGCGTGGACCGCACTCGACCGGAATGCTCGGGTTGCCGCCATTCCATTTGAATGGTTCCGTTCCGCGAAGGTCTTCTATCAGACGGTTATCGACGATCATGCGGCCGAACCCATCAGGTTCAAGGTTCCATTGAATGCCGTCGAAAGTGGAATCGATGTGGCAGCTAGAGCAACCGATCTGACCTTGAAACGAATACCGCGCGGTATAAAAGGTCTGTTCGCCGTGACGCAGCGCAGTAACCCGGCCCGGCCCGGCCAGCGCAATCGTGGAAGCCACTCGATTGGTGCGCGTATCGATCACGCTGATGGAGTCATCGAGCCGGTTAGCCACAAATAACGAGCGACCATCACGGCTGATCGCAAGCCCGCGAGGATTGGCGCCGACCGGTATACGCGCGATAACGTAGTTGCCGCTGGCCGCAAGATCGGTTGCGAACGAGCGATTCACCGGACGCTGGTGCGAGTGAACGAAACGTAACAGGCGCTGCACATCGATGGCGAGAACCGCCTCGGAACCGGCCAGCGAAACGTAGAGCGTGCGCTTGTCGGGAGTAAACGCAACTGCGAATGGCTGCGAGGCGTAACGATCGAGTTCGTCGAGAGGTAACTCGATTGGCTCGCCCACGTCGGCTCCAAAAAGCATAAGCGTAAATGCGAAAATGCCGCCATGCTCGAGATGAGCAAGCGGAATCATGTTTTTCGGATGGAACTCCGCAACGGCTCCCAGGCGGCCGTCTCGAGAAAGCGCCAGATGAAAAACACCGGCGATGGAGTTTAAAGGAATGCGATCGACGACCGTGGCTCGCGCCGAGTCAATCACGGTGATTTCAGATTGCGGCGGCGTACGATTTTCCAGTCCGGTGCGCACCGGCGGAAGATTGGGATAAACATGCGTCGCATAAATGCGGCCGCCATCGGGCGATAGCGCGAGGTAGCTCGCGCCGCGCCCAGCCAACAGGCGCTTTTCTTCCTCACCGGTTTGCGCGTCGAGCACGGCAACGTCATTTGTCACGCGATTGGCGACGAAAATGTGTTTGCCAGCTGGATCGGAGACAACTCCCGACGGTTCGCCGGCAACGGGCCATGTGGCGATCGCTTTGAGTTGCCGCGTATCGATTACCGAGAGTGTGTCGTCCCAGGAGTTGGTCACGTAGAGCCGGTCGCCTTTGCGCGAGAGATAGATTCCACGCGGCACGCGTCCAACGGTGACTGATTTGATGAGCGTGCGTTTTGCCGCGTCGAGCACGCGGACTTCGCGGCTGTCCTGGCAGAGCACGTAGAGCCTTGCGCCGTCAGGCGAGACCACAATCTCCAGTGGCGATGCGTAAGCCTCCAGGCCATTTTCATCTCGCGCGGCATGAGTGGCCGGCGTAATGGTGGCGAGCAACATCAAACACACGCCGCACGCCGCCATTATGGAAAGCGCGCAAGCCGGAACAGGTCTTGCGAAATTGCTCGCGAACCTGAACGTGCGGCTCATTTAGGCTCCTCGACAGTAATGACGCAGTCGACAGCCTGACCGGAGAGCGTTTGCACGTGTCCACTCGGCCAGCGAACGGTGATTTGATCGATTGAGGTTGCCGCGCCAAGCCCGAAGTGCAACCGGCCGTCGTTCTGCGAAAGATACCCGCTCGAAGCAACGCGTTCCTCAGTCTGGCGCTTGCCGGCGGTGACGATTTCAACGCGGGCGCCGATGCCGTCGCGATTGCTCTTCGCTGCCGGGCCGGGCGCCGCACCCCGATCGCCGGCATGCATCGCTCCCACCAACTTGATCTCAACCCAATGCCCTGCCCCCGGCGAAACATTTCTTACCAGGGTGCCTTTTGCGCCAAGATTCACGACAAATGCGCCGACTTTGCCATCGTTCTCGTAGTCGGCAAAGCACGCGCCTCGCGCCACTGTGCGATTGCTCAACACGGGTCCGGCATCGCGCGAAACATCTTTGAACTTGCCGTCGCCCATCCCGCGGAAAAGCGTATGTTCCTGCGTGATCAGGTGAATGAGACCGCCATGAAATACCAAAATGTCGAGCTGGCCCGAGTTGTCGAAGTCGTACACTCCAGTGCCCCAACTCACGTACTGCGCATCGGCCTGTGAAATGCCGTTCGTTGCGCCAACATCCTCAAATCCCTGCGCGCCCTGATTGCGCAGGAAGCGGTTGTAATTCGCGTCGGTAACCCACAAATCGAGCGCGCCCCGGCCCTCAAAATCCGCAGCGATCGGGCCCATCGACGAAGTAGCCTCGCCATTCTGGCCGAACGCTGAGCCGGTGTCGTTGGCAATCTCGTCAAACGTTCCGTCGTGCTTGTTGTGAAAGAGAAAATTCTCGGTCTGGTCGTTCGAAACGTAGATGTCGTCCCAGCCATCGTTGTCGAAGTCGGCCGCAGTCACGCCCATGGTGCGGCCGATGAAGTTGCCGATTCCCGACTTCTCAGTCACATCGGTAAATGTCCCGTCGCAATTGTTATGGAAGAGCATGTTCGACTGGCCGGCATAATCGAGCGGGCCGGGGTAATTGTCGGCCGCGTAGTAATTGCGATACTTGGGATCGAACTTGATGTAGCGGCCCACGAACAGGTCGACGCAACCGTCCCTATCGTAATCCACCCACGTGGAACTGATGGCGAAACCATCCACCTTGATTCCGGCCTTTGCAGTCACGTCGGTAAAGTGGCCGTTGCCGTCGTTGTGATAGAGAACCACCTTGCCATAACCGGTCACGAGCAGGTCTTCGTTGCCGTCGTTGTCGTAGTCCGCTGCTGTCACAGCAACCGAGTACATATCGGGATTGAGTCCCGACTGATCGGTCACATCGGTAAAGTGGCCATTGCCGTCATTGCGAAAGAGATGGTTATGGGGCGTGGGATTCGGCTTCACTTTGAGCGGAAATGGATGCATCGAGTCGTCGAGCGGGCGACCACTCACCACATAGAGCGACTGCAGCCCTGAATTGTTGTAATCGAACCAGAGGCAGCCTGCGCCTGTACCCTCGAGCAATGAGCCCAACTGCGCCGAACCAAAGCTCTCGGTGAAATCGATGCCGGCGCTGGAAGTGGCGTCTTCAAACTTGATGGTCGACTGCGGTGGAGCAGCAGGCGCTTGCTCGCTCGCCGTTGCAGGCATGTCTGAGGCAACCTTGGGAGCAGTTTGCGCGGATGCAAACTGAACCGTCCATAATGCGCCGATCAATAATAGAGAAAGACTCTTCATATCAGTTGCCTTTGTTCATCGTTGCGGCCATTACGGTCTTAGAGCCGGTCAGGTCAACGGGCGTGGTGGTGCGCATCAAGACTGCAGGAACGCGATTTTCAGAGGCGCGCTCCGGTCCGGTGTGACACCCGACGCAGTATCGCTGCTCACCTCCGCGAATCCAGAACCATCCATGCTCCTGGCGAACAACATTGCCATGCTGATCGAGCAGCGCAAAACGAATGGGCCGGTCGCCCGGCACCTGCACAAAGAACGAGCCATCGGATTCAACCGGCGCAGTGCCGTTTGAAACTACGTGCCCCTTCGCGTCGAGCGTTTCGAGTCGTACTGTCGCCGCCGCGATCTTCAGGTCGCCTTCACGGGAGAGCCGCGAGTCGAGCGCCATCAGGTTGGCGTAGTTCCACGGGTGCAGCCCAGAGGGATGCCGATGCGGTCGGGTGCGTGGCGCGACAATTGCCGGCTCAACCAGATCGGCATCGACGCGCGTGAGCAGCGTCCGCGCTGTTGCAGCGCCGGGCGAAATCAATCGAAGCGAGTAACGAGAATTGGCCGCCGCCCGCGAAGCCACCAGCCAGGAGCCCGCAGGGATCTCTGCAATTTCGCCGGCATAGTCAGCACGCGGCGCTGCCACCGGCATTTCGTGCGCTAGTGCCGACGTAAACCGTCCGAGTGAGGAGCCATGTGTGAAGATCACGTCGCCGGATGCAAGCTGATGACCTCCCCAACGCGCCCGTCCATGGTCGCAGCGATACGATTCAACTCCCGAGCCGTCGGCGTAGACAAGAAACTCTTCGGGCACTGAGCCCGCGCCAAGCGGAAAGAATGACTCGAAGAGAATGCGTCCGTCCGCCAGTACATCGTCTGGGATCGCGCTCGCCGGGAGATACGTAATGGGCAGCAGCTTCGTGCTGGCATTAGCATCGATCTGCACAGAATTCTCAGTCGACTGCGTTCCGGCAACCATAATCTGGAATCGCGAGTCCGCGCGCCTCGCGAAAACAAATTGCCCTGAAGAAAGGTACATTGGCCGGATCGCATCGTCCGCACCGGCATAGAGCATGCGCAGCGAGCGGCCGCGCAGAGTCATCTCCCAGATTTGCCAATGATCGCTCTGCTTCTGTTTACCCGCAAACAACACCCGCATTCCGTCAAAGGAAACATTTGCATCGGCCGAAGCCCACAAAGAGGGCGCAAGGGGCTCTGCGCTGCCGTTGTGAACCAGTAAGAGTTGCGCCCCTTTTGGAAAGCGCTCATCGCCTCGAAGTGCCGCCAGGGGCTGGTAGCTGGGAGCCGCGGTCACGATTACGTCAGGCACTGCGGTCTGTGACAACTCCGCAGCAAGCCGACACCACCCGCATAAGGCAACCGTCAAGACCAGGATCAGAGTCGCGCCGCGAGGCAGCCTCATCCGACCACCTCTACGGAATCGAGATCGTTTTCGAGACGCGACCGCATTTCGTCCTCGCGCAACGCGATCCACGGCGCAAGCCCGGCCATCATTGCATCGAATTCCGCAAAGTCGAGCGATTGATCGCCGTCACTCCACGCAGTATCGGGATCGGGATGGACCTCAACGATAAGCCCGTCTGCGCCTGCGGCAATGCCGATGCGCGCAGCCGCAGACACAAGATCGCGCCGTCCCGTGGCGTGGCTCGGGTCTGCGATCGTGGGCAGATGCGATACCTGTTTTATGAGCGCGATCGATGCGGCATCGAGCGTATTCCGCATGGCAGTTTCAAACGTGCGGATGCCGCGCTCGCAGAGAATCAGATTGGGGTTGCCGTTTTCGATCGCGAGCTGGGCCGCGCGAAAGAGATCGGCGACCGTGGCTACGAGTCCACGCTTCAGCAGCATCGGCCGCCCAGATCGCGCAGCCGCGGCAATCAGCGAGTCATTTTCCATGTTGCGCGAGCCGATCTGCAGAATGTCGGCATATTCGGCAACCAGCTCGACGTCGGTTTCACTCATGACCTCCGTCACGATGGCCAGGCCGGTTTCTTCGCGCGCGCGAGCCATCAGTTTCAGTCCTTCGAGACCGAGACCCTGAAATGAGTATGGAGAAGTGCGGGGCTTGAAGGCGCCTCCGCGTAGAATGCGCGCGCCGGCACGGCGAACACTGTGAGCTGTGGCCATGAGCTGGGCTTCGGTCTCAACCGAGCAGGGCCCAGCCATGGTGATGAACTCGCCGCCGCCGATCTCAATGTCGAGCACCCGCACGATTGTCTGCTCGCGCCCTGTGCTCTTGAGAACGTCGGGGGTTGCGGCAAATCGATCCTGCCAACTTTCGCGCACTCCGCGCACTCCAATCCGGGGAAGGATCAGTGTAGGTCTGGCAGAAATGCGCCGCCTCAATCGAAGGGTTGAAGAAGACGCGGTCGCAGCAAGAGGCGTGATGGCTATCACAACTGCGCGTTCGGAGAAGATTCGTCGATTGACAACCAGACCACTCTTCGTCCTGAGCTCGCTAACAGCGCGCCAGCGCCGGCGGACGATAGCCAAATGCGGAATCGACAATTGCTGCAACGCCCAGCGCAATCTCGTCGTCGAAGGGCCGGGCGGCGATTTGCACGCCGATCGGCAGACCTTCAGGAGATGCACCCACCGGAACAACTGCGGCGGGACAGGCAAGCGCGTTGAACCACTGCGTGTATCTCCACGCATCGAGGTACTCCACCGTCTGGCCGTCGATGGCCCAGCTTCGTTCGCCGTGGCGGAAGGCGGGAACCGAAGCCACCGGGCAAAGCAGCACTGGATAATCTTGAATTTCTTCTAGTGTTTTTGAGCGAAGCAGGTCGAGCTCGGCCCACGCGTTGAGCAGCTCGCCGGCTGGGAGCGGGCCGGCCGACTCTGCAATCGAAAGAAACTCCTTGAAGATCGGGCTGAGCCGGTCGTGCTTTCCGCGAATCTCTGGCTCATAGAACATGGCCCCGCATTGGACAAAGAATTTCCACCATAACTTGCGGAGCTGCTCGAGTGTGCGCGGCCGAAACGGCTCCACGCGAAAGCCTGCTTCGCGCAACGCCTGCGCCGCGGAATGAATCGCGACGCGCGTTTCGGCGGTCACCGGAGCAATGCCGTCGTCTTCGAAAAATCCGATCGTGTAATTGCGAAGCTCGGCAAGTCTCGGCGTTCCCAGCGCAATCGGCGGGCTTGTGGGGTCGACTGCATCCTGACCCGCGAGCGTACGAAACATTAGCTGCACATCGGCAATGGTCCGCGCCATGGGACCGATGGCTCCAAGAATCGAGAACGGTCCCACGCAAGGCGGCAAATGCCCGCGCCCCGGAATCCGCCCAGGCGTGGGCTTGAGCGAGCAGATCCCGGTAAAGTGCGCCGGCACGCGCACCGATCCGCCGCTGTCGCTCCCCAATCCAGCCGCCGACATTCCCGCTGCAATTGCTGCAGACTCTCCGCCGCTCGAGCCTCCAGGTGAGCGCTCCAGGTCCCATGGATTGCTGGTGCGGCCGTGCAGCAGGTTTGCTGTCTCGTAGGCCATCAGGAATTCAGGGCAGTTGGTCGCGCCCAGAATCAGCGCGCCGGCCGCTCGCAGCCGCGCAACAACCTCCGCATCTTCGCGCGGAACCTCGCCCTTGTGCAGCAGGCTGCCGATCTCGCATTTGTAGCCCGCCGTCGCGATCGACGACTTGACCGTGACCGGCAGTCCATGCAGCGGTCCACGATCGCCTTTGAATGCGTCGAGTAGTCTCGCCTGCGCGCGGATTCGCTCCGCATCGAAATCGGCGAACGCATTTAGTTGCGGCTCAAGGCGCTCGATCTGCCGGATGTGCTCTTCGGCCAGTTCAACGACTGAAAGCTCGCCTGAAGCTAGCAACTCCAACTGCCGAACCGCCGACTTTAGCATCAATTCGTTCACCAATGGCCCCATGACCCGCTTTCAAGACCGCCGTCCAAGTCACTCCCCGGGAAGCCCGGATGGAGGCTGCGATTAGCGGCTGCGTCGAAATGCGATCGTGAAAAAACCGCTGCCGCGATTGCCACAAAAACTAGCTCGGAGACATATGAACCCAATTCGGATGCTCGGCCGTACTCCGAATAATAAACAGCTGTGGCGGCGTTGAACGAAGTATGCAGCAGAACACAGGGCCAGAGACTGGCACGTCCAAGCTCAAATACGGATCCCAATAGTATCCCGATACAAAAGACAGTGGGCGTGTATATGTAAAGCACGTTCGCCGGCATACCTTTGCTGTAAAGGTATGCGATATATCCGCCATGCCAAAGGGTCCAGCCGACAGACATCAGCAAAATTCCTCCCGATGCCGGATATAACGATCTGACTTTATTTAAGAAGCATCCCCTCCAGACGATCTCCTCCCAGAACGGGGCCAGGAATAAGTTCAATGCAAACACCCTGCCAAGTTGAGCAAGGGCCTCGCGCCCCCAGGGAAACTCCGGGTGACGAGTGCCGAAATAACTCGTAAACGGGAGGATCAGCCCGGTAGCGATGGCCGCCAAATAGAGTTTCCAGCTTGCATTCAATTTCCTGAGTGATGATCGACTTTCCGGATAGGCGCAAACACAGTAAAGCCCAGGCAGCATCGTCGCAAAGGTCAGGAGAATAAAGCTGGTCTCGATGGAGAGTTCCAGGGGACGAAACGTGATTGTGAAGTCGGGGCCAAATGAGGCAGCGAAAGAAAACACCCAGCATACAAAGCAAACGGATAGGGAAAAGGAGACCGCCGCGAACCCATCCCACACTCTCGTTGACCTATGCCAAATTCGCACGGTGGACTGCCTTTCGTTCTTTGGCTTTTTCCTATGTACCGAATGTCAAGCCGAGGGGTCTTTATCGAGTCGTCTCTGCCGGTAACTGCGGCGCAGCATCATCCGCAGGTGTCGACGGTCGCATCTCGTAGTCGAACCAATGCAGATGCGCCGGCTCTCCTGAATCGAAACGCGTATTCCAATTCAGTTCGTAATCAAGCGAGCCTGCATCATCGGGATACTTCTCTGCGCTCGGATACGGATAAGTGCTCATCGCATGAAACGGCATTTGCGATACGGTGAACGGCGATGCATCCCACCAATCCATATCTTTCACAAATCCATTCGCGTAGAAGAAGTAGTCGCGCTTCCAGCCGGCAGGCAGCGCCGGCAATTGCGCAGTGTCGAACTCGGCGGCAATCTCCTCGCCGCTGCCAAATATCACAAACCTGTCGTCTACGGACTTGAGCAGCGGCGTCACATCACCCATGCGCGTGTAATTTCCGCGTTCGCGCTGGAACGGCCCGGTCACGCTCACGAGGTTATAGTTGTAGTCCAGGTCGCCGGGGCTTGCACCCTCAATCTGCTTCGGATATCCACGGAAGCGCAGAGCGGCCGAGGCCAACGGCATCTCCGTGGCGCGCGCCTGAGCGTTCTCCGATTGATCGATCAACACCTGATCCCAGTAAATCTGCAAATTCGTCATCAGCCGGATGCGCCGCGTGCCCGGAGGCAGTTTTCCTGTGAGGTCGACAACGATGGTGCGCTCGAGGCCCGCCGGGAATCCCGCTTCGCCAGGGATTCGCTGCCACGAGCCGTCGGGGAGTTGCGCTTCTACGTATGGCGACTCCGGCTTCACGCCGGCCTGCCATGCCGCATAAAGCGAGGTCGCGCTGAAGTAGTTCACATAGCCCGTCATCAGCAGCCGCAACGGCGCGCTCTCATTCACAGCCCCTAGGTCGAGTGTCAGCGCGTGCAGATTGGCAAACCCGTCGTACGGCAAAGCCTTAAAGCCTGACGCAAACCTGTGATCGCGGCGGCTCAACGTTTCGAGAACGTCGCGGCCCTCACCGTCCCAGGCATCTGCGGGCAAGCGAGTTGCATCGCTTGCAATCACGCGACCCGATGCAAAAGGCGGATCGTCGAGGAAGCGCTCGTCGGGATTCACTTCGACATTGGCCGGATGATCGACAGCCAGCAGCCGCAGCTGATCTGTGTAGTTCACCTCTTCCATCGGCTCCATAAAGCGAAGGCTCACCTTGCCATTCACCAAACCGACATTTTCACCATCGATCTTGATCCATTCGCCGGGATTCGGTATATTTCGCCGCGTGGGCGTGAACCAATGGCCCACTACCGCCGCGCCAATGATGTCGGTGATGAATTTGTAACGATGCCCATTCCACGCAAAGACCACCGGGCAGGAGCTGCCACGCCGGTCAGCTTCTTTCATCGCGATCACCTGGGTGTGCGGCAGATCGATCTCGTCCTGCAGCACGCCGGTGGGCCAGAGAATTCTAAGCAGATCG
>Ga0335073_10013547_pt1 | contig 11431 bp, 14 predicted proteins | sample Lox_Sample_22_FD_207093 | JGI IMG/M metagenome (GOLD analysis project Ga0335073, IMG submission 207093) | Soil microbial communities from Loxahatchee National Wildlife Refuge, Florida, United States - Lox_Sample_2.2 | ecosystem: Environmental > Terrestrial > Soil > Wetlands | place: USA... | reverse complement strand
GCGACAGTAGGCAAACAGCTCAGGGTGAGGGTGGGTCTGGATACCGGAGATTTTGAGACGGCTTTTGACCTATCCGGTTATTCGCGCGCGAAGGCACTCGTGGACAAATGGAAATCAAGCGAAGCTCGACCCTGACGTGTGCCTCAGCGCTAGGGGTTCGACAAGCAGGCCCGCGGATCGTCAGATAAACCCAAATAGTGATATTTGATCTTCCCGGCAATGCCACTAAGACCAGGAAATAGCGAGCCGTCGTGATTACCTATACGGTATAGAGCGTATCTCATCGACCAAAAGTCGTCTGCCGGAATTTCGATCTTCGTTAGAGGCTCAAAATCCTTGCTCGCCTCAAAGTTCGCAAACTCATCCGCACTCGTCTTCGCATGCACAGTAAACAGACCATCTTGCGCTTGAATGTTTTGATAAAGATGTTCCGGAAAGTAGATCACGCTTTGGTTGATGTCGAAAGGGTGTTGGTCAGCATCTGAATTCGCGATGCGGGCGAACTGATATGAGTATGCCCACACGATCGCTGGGGTGGCCTGGTCTCCACCCGGCTCCCTAATCGCAAACCAGAGCGCCGTCAGCGGATTTTTTGTCCAATCGAGCAATCGGGTAGGCATTCCGTTATGCTGAGCCAACGCCAACCATTGCCAGTCGGTGAAGTTAGTCCTATCGAGAAACGGAACCGCTTCCTTCTTGAATTGATCGAGCATCTCGCGTTCGGATTTAGCTAATCCGGTGGCGCGTGCAACCGACGGAAGCAACGGCCAATTTTGCTTTTGCCCACGAAAGGCCACCTCACAATCGTTGTAGAGCCATAAGGTCAAGCCAATGAAGTCGAGGAGCTGTTTAACCTCGTAGACCCGGCTACCATATTCGTTGTCGTCTTTCCTAAATTGGTCCCAAATGCGACTTCTCGCGATATCCATACGTTCCTCGTTTGTTTTGAAGCTCTCAGCGACTGGACGACCACCCACGTCAGTTTATTCGCCCGGACGCCCGACAGGACCGGCGACTTGTGCGGATACTCCGAAGAAGGTGGTTCTGGCCTGCCCCGTGTGCCCAGCAGATTTGAGGTAGAGTCCGTCACGCGAAGGAGGCGGATGGATGAAGTGCAGCCGGTTCAGCGAGGATCAGATAATCGGGATTCTGCGCGAGTCAGACGCGGGTGCGAAAACGCAGGAAGCTTGTCGGCGCCGATGGCGCGCCAGTGTTCTCTTTATACTGGCGGTGATCTTCGCTGGACTAACGCTCTCCGCTTTTGGGCAAAGTTCTCTTCCTGATAGGGCAGCCAAGGTGCTGTTCAGCCAATTGAAAGTTAAGCCAACGAGCCTCTCTTTCTCATCGGTGAATTTTCAGAAAGGCGCCATCAGCTCGGATAGAAGCTTCCTGGTAACGAATAGCGGCACCGAGGCTTTATCCGTAACTGTCGGCAGCCCCTCCACTTCGGCCTTCAACGTAATTGCAGGCGGGGGCCCCACTACGCTGAACGCGAAGCAATCGGAAACCGTGACGGTCGGGTTCTCGCCCGTTCACGCCGGCAGCTTTGGAGGTGAGATCGCGATCAGCAGCGATGCGACCAGGGGCCGGGGAAACGCAACGGTCGATTTGAAAGGCAAGGCAAAGGGAACGCAGCCTACGCCTTCGCCAAGCGGAACCCCGACTCTGTTTGTCAGCAACTCTGCCAGCAGTATCACGACTTATCCGGCCAATGCCGATGGTAACGTCGCGCCTAGTAGCTTTGTTTATGGTTCGAACACTGGCTTGGATTTCCCTTTGGGAATCACGACTGATGCGAGTGGGAACGTCTACGTGACAAATGAAGGAGGCGGACCCTCGGATGCCAGTGCAATTCAAATATATGCAGCTGGCGCCGACGGTAGCGTTTCTCCCACAGCTACGATCGCCGGACCGGATACCGGACTCGAACTCAATTCGGCTCCAACAGGCATCGCCCTAAGCTGCGATGGAAGCATCTACGTCGCAGTCCAGGATAATGGAAGCGTCCTTGCTTATCCGCCCAATTCAAATGGCGACATTGCGCCCAGTGTTTCCATCGCCGGACTATCCGATCCCGTGGGCATCGCATTTGACATCAGCGGAAAACTCTATGTAGCGGAACAGGGAACTGATCAGAGCGGTGGCATTGTGGCCGTGTTCCCCGCCGGAGCCAACGGCAACGTGGCACCGATCGCAACCATATCAGGGCCGAATACGAAGCTGTCCGGGCCAGAGGGTATCGCTGTGGATTCCAACGGAAATGTGTACGTTACGAACGCCTACAGCGCTGTGACCGTTTTTCCTCCTTTAGGAAGTAGTACCGGTAATTTGAACGAACCTCCGCTCGTAACGATCGAGGGCAACGAAACAGGGCTTGGTGCTCCCTACGGAATCTCGGTCGATCGCAACGGAAGCATATATGTCGCGAACGGAGTTGGGGGGCCTGATGGCAACGGCAGCATCACTGAATATGCCCCAATCGCGGCGCTGCCGAGCCAATCCGACTATCCTAATGTAACGCCGATTTCGATCATCACTGGCAAGAACACTTTACTCGGGCAGCCAGAGGGAATCGCCATAGATACCGGCGATCAACCATCGAAATGCCCGTAGCCTAACTTGAAAAGTTGAAGAACTCTCGAAAAGGGGATAAGGGGCGTTTTGAATTCGACAAAGCTGGCGATCTCTTCCATCGTCCAAACATGATCGTTGTCAAGGAAAAGGGAAATAGGTGAGCGAGCCGTCTACGGAAATATTGTCCTGGCTACAACCGCATAAACTGCTCATCGCCTTATTGTGGGTATTCATGGAGCGACGCTCCGCCCCTTATCTGTCTTTCATCATCCTCGTATTCAGTGGTGTGCTGCTTTCATCAAATATTACCTCTCGATTGCAATTGAACGCAGAAGTTCAACAGCACCATGATGAGATAGCGCTAGCTTTTCTTTTCTGCCTCATCGCGCTGCCGGTCCAAATCGTTTTCAGATTTCGGTATTGGCGAGCGTACAGGTTTCAACGCTCACAAGGCTGGACCCTTTGAATTTTCATTGCAATCCAGAGGATGAACAATAGGAATGATCTACCTATCGCCAGATGACTTGCGGGAGTGTTCTATATCATGTTCTTTCTGAGAAGAAGTTTACGAGCCATAGAGACACCAACCATCGAAACATTCTTGCGGCTATCGCTAAGCTTTCAAACAGCGCGAGCTAGCCGACAAAATCTGACATCAAAATTTCCATCCACTACCGAAAAGGAAGGTACCTTACTCTTTTCATGTGTGATAATGTCCTTTATCACACATGAAAAGAAGAGGGTTGCCCGCAGTCCCGGCGGGTCCGCGTTGACCCCGGGCCGGAGCCCTGCTACGAAGAATTATTAAAATTTAATACTCAGGGACGCCATGAACATTTCCGTCTCGCTGACCCCGGAGCTGCTCGATCTCATCAAGGCCAAGGTCGAGTCCGGCCGCTATACTTCAACCAGCGAGGTGGTGCGCGAAGCGCTGCGCCTGCTGGAGCGGGCTGACCAGCAGGAAGCTGAACGCCTCAAGAGCTTGCGCCGGGCCTGGCGGGAAGGCGTCAAGAGCGGCGACGCCGGAGAGCTGGACTTCGCCGAACTGCGCCAGGCCGCCCAGCGCGAACACGCGGCGCGCAAGCCAAAAGCCTGAGCGGTGCCCCAGGTCCGCCATACCATCCGCGCCCGCCGCGACCTGATCCACATTTGGCTGGAAATCAATGAGGTCAATCCGGCGGCGGCGGCCAAGCTCTATGACCGGCTCGAAGCCCGGGTCGAGATCCTGCGGCGGTTCCCGGCGGCCGGCCCCGCCCGGCCGGACATCGCGCCCGAGGCGCGCGCCCTGGCCGAGCTGCCTTATCTCATCCTCTACCGCCTGGTCCCGGAAGGCGTGCAAATCGTGCGCGTCCTGCACGGCGCACGGCAGATCGACCGCGCGGCGTTCATGCAAGGCCGCGAGTAATCCGGCAGCCGGCCAGTGAGCAATAAGGTGAGTGAGAATCAAAATGAGCACCCAGCAACTGAGCCTCTCTCCGGTCCCTGTCCGGCTGTTCACGCCGACCCCGAAGGCCGCCCGCCGCGTGGCCGAATTCTTCACTACCCAAATCAATAACGACCACACCCGCAAGGCCTATATGAATGCGGCGCGGCGCTTCGCGCAGTGGTGCGCCGCGCGCGGCATCGGCGAGCTCGCCGCGGTCGAACCGATTCACGTCGCCGCCTTCATCAAGCAGCTGCAAAAGGAGTTGTCCGCGCCGACCGTGAAGCAGCACCTGGCCGCGCTGCGCATGCTGTTTGACTGGCTGGTAACCGGCCACGTCCTGGACGTCAACCCCGCCCATGCCGTGCGCGGTCCCAAATACGTCGCGAAGAAAGGCAAGACGCCGGTGCTCACCGCCGAGGAAGCCCGCGAGCTGCTCGACAGCATAGCGATTACGAGAAACACTGGGGGCAGGGGTAAGCCGGAATCGACAGAACCCGCGCTCATCGGACTGCGCGATCGCGCCCTGATCGGCGCGATGGTCTATACATTCGCGCGCATCAATGCCGTGCTGCAGATGAAGGTGAGTGACTATTTCGTGCAGGGCCGCCGCGGCTGGGTGCGGTTGCACGAAAAAGGCGGCAAGCAGCACGAGGTCCCCTGCCACCATAATCTGGAACAGTATCTTGATGAGTACATCGCCGCGGCCGGCCTGGCCAGCGATCCCGACGGTCCCCTATTCCGCACGGCGGCCGGCAAGAGCGGCGCGCTGACCGGCAACGCCATGTGGCAGCAGGACGCCTACCGGATGATCCAGCGCCGCGCTTCGGCTGCCGGCCTCAAGACCCGCATCGGCAATCACACCTTCCGGGCGACCGGCATCACGGCCTATCTCAAGAACAAGGGCACCCTCGAAACCGCGCAGTATATCGCCAACCACGAATCCCCCCGCACCACCAAACTCTACGACCGCCGCCAGGATGAGGTTTCGCTCGATGAGGTTGAGAAGATTGGGATTTAAGGACGTTAGCGAGGCGCGCCCGCTTGTGAGCCTACGGAGGCGCCAGTCGCGGTGCTGACGTTTTACGGGGACGCCAGTTCTAACGAGGCGGATGCCGGAACGCCCATAATGGTGGTGTCAGGCTTCATCTCATCGGCGAAATTGTGGTCAGAATTTGAACGCCGATGGGCAAAGGTTTTAGAACGGTATGGGATCGCCTACTTTCGCATGAGTGAGTTCGCTGGCTGTCGAGGACAGTTTGAGGGCTGGCGGGAGCGTGAAAGTGATCGTCGGGAATTTTTACGTCGCGCTATCGATATTATCCGCGACATTGCGTGGGGCAGTTTCGCGGCAGGTGTATTAAAAGACGATTGGAATTTATGCAACCAGGACTATGAACTGGAGGAACGGTCATTCATGCCGTATCCGCTTTGCGCATGGGCTTGTGTCGATCTTGTTCGCCGATGGAGTCGCGGAGAGCGAGGTAATAGGCCTTATCGCTTTGAGGAGATCATGTTTGTTCTCGAAGAGGGCGACGCCGATCAGGCTGCGTTTGTGTCTTTGGCGAAAAAGGACTTTGAAACGATTGTGCGACCCGAACCCAAAATTCCGAAAAATGGGACTCCGCCAATCGGCGCGTTACAAGCGGCGGATTTCGCCGCATGGCATGTCAGAAATGCGCTTAATCGCTATGACATGGGAACCTTGGAGCGATTTCGAGAAGATTTCGAGATGCTATTTGAGGCCGTCCCATATCGGGATCATGCACATTTCGGGATGAAGCCCATAGCGGTGATGCCAAAGAACAAGCTCGTAAGAATGAGCACTCAGAATAAGGCCGATGAGGCGGTTTCCAGTTTAGTAAGGTTTTGTCAGGACAGAGGAATCCGTCCCCGGAAATGAAGAGCAATCTCGTCGCGGCCTGCTGCATCGTTGCGCTAGCGCTGATCGTGGCCGCGCTGTTGAACGGCGGGATTTATCAAATGGAGAGAGGGGCTGATGGTACAAAAGTCTGGCGGGTCAATAGGCTCACAGGATCGGTCAGCCTATGCGGAACTACGTTCGGCGGATGTGCTGATTTCGGCGAAGTAGGGAAGATGAGCTTCGGCGGACTCATTGATTTTACCGGCAAGCCGCTGCCGCCGGGTGCGACGCTGGGCACGCCCGTGCCGAAGCTCCTTAATTGGTCACAGGCTAAGATTCTCGACACTCCGACCTCCACCTAACGTGCGCGCGCCAGTTCTCGACCCTACTGTCAAAATCAGCTGGCCCATTTGATATTTTTAAATCGTCAGGGATCAGGACCTTGAGACAACAGGAAGGCGCAAAAGTTGCCGTTGCCGCTGTTGTTGGGCTTTTTCTCGCGCTGGCGCTTGCAAAAGTCGCTTTTGCTGAATGTCAGAGGGACACCATAGATAGAATCGAAAAGGGTGTCGTTGTCACCTCTATGGGCCATGGTGCATGGGCACTACAAGGAGATGCCGGATCCGGCCAGAGTGTGATCCGCGATGATCCGTACTTTTGGCTCGACAATTGGGGGTCAGATGATGAAATTCTCATCTGTTTCAGAGATAGACCGCCTTACCCCGAAGACAGAGCCGGCTGGGTCATCATCGACCTGAGCCAAGATCGAGAATGGGCCGACGCGAGACCTCTCGATCCACTACACCCACGGATACCCGGAGACACATGGCGCGATCATCTTCACAACTTGATGATCGCCTTTGGGGGTCTTACTCTCGTCGTTCTGGTAATTGTGGTTGCAACCTCCATTGCCGGTGTTATCGGCTATTTCGCTTTAAGATTCATCCGCTGGTACTGGTACTCAGTCGACAATCCGAAGGTTCAATAATCAAGTGGAAGTCAGACTCACAAGTCTGGGACGGGTGATCGAACGGTGCTGGAAGTGTGCAGAGCAGGAGACCTCTAACGCCGTCGCTAGAAAGTACCATGCCCCCAACGAGGAGCAACTTACGTTCCTTTTCGCGAGTGAACTCCGCGCGGTAGTTGCCGAGGCTAGCTCGACTGGCGAGGTGGAACGTGCGTTTCGGGCGGACCTGCGTTCGATCTCGGGTCTAGATGATGACGCTGCTCGGCGTGCGAGTAGCAAGCTGATAGCGCGGGTCAACTTTCATGGTCGCCAGCATGAAGGGAAGAAAAGCGCCTCGGATTTGGGCATCGTCATCAGACGGCCACTCGTTCGTCTCACACCCTATGGCGCGCGCCTTGAGCTGCGTCGCGACCAAGCGATAGGGCTGCTGGCACAGGCAAAGCTTAGGCGGCTGGCGGCTCCAAAAAAAAGCGGTCGTCTAACTCGCAAGCAAGCGCGTCTGTTCCCAGAGCGAAGCGCCTACTACTCGCTTCTCCTGTACCGACTTGACGGCCAAAATACAGATGAACTAAAGCCTTTCCGTTGGCAACTCTGTAAAGAGCATACAGTCGAACAAGTCAAAAGTTGGTTGCGTTCGGACGCTTTTCCGGAAGAAATGTCTTCCCTGCAAATAATCCGCAAGTTGTTCGATGGGACCATCGGCACCAAAGACGCAGCCATCATCCAGACCATCATCGATGCGCCCGCTACGTCCGAAGCCCGCTTCATAGACATTCAGATCTTCTGGCCTGAGGGTGCACCTCCCCCACCGCGATTTCTTGAACTCCGACGGCATGCGCAGGAACTACAAGTAGTGCAGCCCCGGCGATAGGCCGCATCATTTCTTCTACCGCGCGCGTGCGTACCAATGGCACCCCACCCTATCGCCATATGAAACACCGTATGTTAAATTGCATGCAACTATTCATGCAGTTAAATATAAAAATAAGGTTGCATACAACCAGACCTGCATAGATGAAAACGGTCGCTATTCTCAGCCAAAAGGGCGGAACGGGCAAAACGACGCTGGCCCTGCATCTCGCCGTGGCCGCCGACAAGGCGGGAGAGACCGTCATGGTCGTGGACCTTGACCCCCAAGCCAGCGCGACCGCGTGGAAGGATATTCGCAAGCCCGAGACGCCAGATGTTATCTCCGTCGCTCCAGGTCGGTTTCACAAAGCCCTTGAAGCGGCTCAAGCGGCAGGTGTCACCCTGACTCTAGTAGACACCGCGCCACATTCTCAGGACGTTTCCTACGCTGCCGCGAAGGCTGCTGATCTGGTTCTCATTCCATGTCGGCATGGATTCCTCGATGTCACCGCTATAGGAACGACAGCCCAGCTTGTTGAAAGCGCCGGCAAGCCCGCCTTTATCGTGTTCAACCACCTGCCGCCGCGCGGTAAGAATATTCTGGATGATGTTACCCAGGCGGTCGCCGGCTATGGATTGAAGACCGCACCTTGCGCGCTTCATCAACGAGCGTCCTTTGGCAATGCTCTTACGGCTGGCCAAACGGCTCAGGAATTCGAGCCCGAAGGGAAAGCTGCCCAGGAAATCGCCGCACTTCATGCGTGGCTGCGCAAACTGTTGAAAGCAAAATAATTGCGCGGATTAGATCATTGCCAAGAACCATAATTGCATGCAACCATATCTGTAGCGTTGCATAGTTGTGAGGTTGGTTTGCTATGAGAAACCGTCCATCTGTCGCAGAGGCCGTGCGCCGGAAAATGGAAGATGGTGTTGCGTCTTCTATGGTTTCGCGCGTGGACGACGCGATGACGACGCCTGTCGCCATCCCTAAAACGGCCAGCACGCGCATCGCCAAAAAATTCATCACTTTTCCCGTTAGCGCCGAGGCGAAACGGCAGTTCGACATGCTGGCCGTTGAAACTGGAATGCGGCGGGAGGAATTGATGCGCGAAGCGCTACAAGACCTCTTCTTAAAACGCGGGAAACCGCCGATCACCTGAGAACGGCGAAATCGGATTAAAGGAAAAGTATCGTGGCCGACGAAAAGCCGAAAATATCGCCTGTCAAGCGGCGTCTGGTCGATGCTTACGTGACTATGCTGGCGGACCCTGCCGACGATATCGGCTATCAGCATACGCTGCTTTGCCAGACCTCGCTTCCGTACCGGCAGCCGCCAACCCAGATCCGGCGGTGGGAGCGCAGTAATGGCCGCGCTCACTTGCAGATTGAAGCAGGATCCGCTTGGGATGAGGCCCATCAATGTTGGACGGAGCTTCCATTGCCTTATGGCGCGAAGGCCCGGCTGGTTTTGATCCATCTGAATAGCGAGGCGCTCAGGACTGGTCAGCCCTGCGTCGAAGTTGACGGCTCGATGACGCACTTTCTTAGGCGCCTCATTGATCGTGATCCTAATGCGCGTGATATTCGTCGCTTCAAGGACCAGCTTTCCGCGTTAGCCGTCGCCAATATTCGTCTGGCTGGCAGCTCCGACTGTCAGACGGTTCAGTACAACACCCAATTCATCGACCGACTTGATCTCTGGTTTCCGAACAATCCCCAGCAGCGCATTCTCTGGCCCTCTCAGATAACGCTCTCACAACGCTATTTCGAGAGCCTGCAAAAGCACGCGGTTCCGCTGGATCATCGAGCCGTCTCGGCGCTCGCCAATTCGGCGATGGCACTCGACATCTACACTTGGCTCGCGCAGCGGCTCCACCGGATTCCCGACAACAAGCCGCAATTCGTGGCTTGGTCGGCCGTCTACGACCAGTTCGGACAGGGCTTCAAACGTATGGTTGATTTTCGGCGCAAATTCCTGGAGGCGCTGCGTAACGTCCATGCCGTCTATCCCGATGCTTCCCTCCGCGAGGAAACCAATGGCCACGGTCAGCCAGAGGGGCTTCGGCTGCTCCACAGCCCACCGTCTGTGGCAAAGCGGCTCATGCTCGTTTCCAGATAGCTCCGAAGATCACGTGCTTTTGGTCACACCCCTGTATGCGAGATCGATTCGTATACAATCCTTTAGTCAACCGCTTTGAATCGAAACGGGACCAACACGGAAGGAAATATCCCTAGAGAACTGGGGATATCGAGAGTTATTCACGTGCCTTTGGTCACAGCATTCACGTGCCTTTGGTCACATTTGCCCCTAATTTCCACGTGCCTTTGGTCACACAACCCTATATTAGAACCTATAGTCTTACCTGTAGTAGTCGGCTTACGCCGACTCACAACCATCAAAGGTCGGCCCTACGGGCCACCAAGAATCCAAACACACAACCAAAAACTACCGCGCCGCCGCCCTGCCAAAGCCCAGAGCGGCGGGGAAATGGGTCGCAAAAAGCGGCCCGGAAGAGCCAGATATCGGATCGGTTAACCACTCACCGCCGACTTTCCGCATAGGCAGCGCCGTTGCCGTTGACCTTTGCCACCATCTCCGGCCGACGGAAGTAGATCGCCCGTCCGCAGCGTAGCGGCGGGGCGTTCTGAATGAGAACGATCTGTTCGTCGTAGCGCAGGCGGTGGAGGACCTCCTCGGGCTTGATCAGGCGGCGGGCAACTTGCTGGCGGCTGGTGGATTGATGGGACGAGCGGGAGCTGTGCTCCCAGCTAGAGGAGGAGCCGGAACCTTCGGTAACCGAATCGCCGAGGGCGGTGAATTCGCCGCAAGCCTTGGACAAGTACTCGGCGGCCTCATAGTCCTGGATATGGGAAAAGAGCCGGAGAAAGGCGGCATCGAACCACGCTTGCCGGCCGTGAGTGCCCCAGCCCTGGGTGAGCTGGCCAAGCGACTGGTAGATCAGGCAGAGATTGATACCGTACTTGCGGCCGGTATCGCGGGCAGTCTCGAGGATGCCCATGTAGCCGAGCCGGGCGACCTCGTCGAGCAGGAACAGCAGCCGCCCACCACGCAAAGTACCGCGAGCCTCATAGACCGCGTTGAGCAGGGCGCCGAGAATCACGCGGGCCGCCTGCGGACTGCTTTGCAGGACCTTGAGCGGCAGATTGATGAAGACGTCAAGCTTGCCGGAAAGCAGATGCCGAGTCTGAAAGCCGGAGCCACAGACCAGGCGGGCGAGGGAGGGGATGGCGAGCCAGGCAGTGGCGTTGCCGGCTTCGCCATAGAAGCCGGAGAACTGCTTTTCGGTAATGTCTTTCAGATTACCAGCCAATTGGGCAGGAAAGCCGAAGCCGTAGCTGGCACCCTTGGCGTAGATCGCTTCGAGCAGCTCCTTGAGTTCCGGGATCGGCAGGGCGACCCGCTGGCGCAGCAGCACGAGCGTCTTGCGCGCCGACGGGAGGGCGGCATCGAAAACGATATCAGCGAGGAGGCAGCCGAGCAGGGCGCGGGCGGCGTGCTTGAAGTAATCGTCATAGCGCTCGCCGGGGGTCTCGCCGCAGAGCCAGCCGACCACCGCCTGAATATCGATCAGGGCACGATCGGTCGCGGGATCGATCCAGTCGAGCGCGTTGAAGGAATCAGATGTCATGCGTCATGTGAAACTCCCCCCTCAGATATCATTTGAAACTCCCCCCTCCCGAAGAACGATAGGAGACGGGAGCAATGGAAGAGGATCGCGAACAGGTAGTTTCT
>Ga0335073_10013544_pt1 | contig 11432 bp, 8 predicted proteins | sample Lox_Sample_22_FD_207093 | JGI IMG/M metagenome (GOLD analysis project Ga0335073, IMG submission 207093) | Soil microbial communities from Loxahatchee National Wildlife Refuge, Florida, United States - Lox_Sample_2.2 | ecosystem: Environmental > Terrestrial > Soil > Wetlands | place: USA: Florida... | reverse complement strand
AACAGCGGCCTGGAGTCCTCGGCAACCACGCCGATTGTCAACTGGCGGAAGCTATTTCTACCTTCGAATTACAAATTCGATTTCTCCATCACCAATGTCGGCGGCGTGACCAGCAGGAACAGTATCGACGAGGCATTTCTCGATCTGGAGACCGCGGGAGGCATCGCTCCGGGCGCGGCCTTGCATTTTTACACTTCCTATCCGGATATCCTGCCGGCCATCTCTGAAGCGCTCGACGACAACACGGTCGACATCCTCAACGTGAGCTACGGGAAGTGCGAGAAAAACGCCGGTAACAGCGACAATCAGACGATTCTGGAAGACTGGAAGCAGGCCGCTGCGCAAGGCATTGCGGTGGTGGTCTCAGCCGGAGACACGGGCTCAGCGCGCTGCGACCCGAACGGCATCAACGAGGCGAACGATGGCCTGGCCGTGAACTACTACGGATCGACACAGTACAACGTCGCAGTCGGTGGGACAGATACCTGGGGCCTGGTGAATAACTTCAGCGAGTACGTAGAGCCGGCATCGTCGGATGCGGCGAAGGTCTACTATCGCACGTTGATGAAGCCAATTCCCGAGTCAACCTGGGACAATTCGCAGGACAGCCCCTCGGCGGTGCCCGGTCCAATCAGCGCGGCTGTGATGTATACGGCAACGATCGGAGCCGGCGGCGGGGGGGCCAGCAGCTGCACCACGCAAACAAGCTCAGGCGCATGCGTTTCCGGCAACCCCAAGCCCTCCTGGCAAACCGGGCCGGGCGTGCCCCCGGACAGAGTCCGCGACCTGCCTGATGTCGCTCTTCTTTCGGGCAACGGTTATGACAACGCCGAATGGCCGGTGTGCTCAACGGACTTGGGATCGTGCGCGGTCGAAACGGGTGGCTACATTTCATTCACCGGCGCGGGAGGCACGTCCTTCGCGGCGCCGGCCTTTGCCGGCATGTTGGCGCTTGTCGAGCAGAAGACCGGCAGCCGTATCGGCGCGGAGGCTCCCAGTGAACTCTACACACTCAACCGCTTTTTCGGCAGCAGGATATTCAACGACATCACGCTGGGCAACAACGCTCCACCATGCTACGCGCCGACGGCGGTGATTCCCAGTCCGGATTGCGTGAAGAATAAGGCAGGCTATTACTTCGAGAGCGGCTACAACGCCGGCCCAGGATACGATCTGGCGTCAGGGCTCGGCTCAGTGAATGCGACCAACCTGGTTGAGTTCTGGGGCGCGGCGGCGCCGCAGCCGGCCGCTGTTGCGGTGAAGCCGCAGTCCGCGAGTGTTTTCCGCGGTGACTCCCTGGCCGTCACAGTAACGGTGACCGGCAAGTCAGGCACGCCGACGGGAACGGTGCAACTGGCCGGCGGCGGATTCGCTTCCAAGGCAAAGGCTCTGTCTGGCGGCAAGGTGGCGTTCGACATTCCCGCAAACCTGCTGGCGGCAGGAACCGATACCTTGACTGCGATCTACTCCGGAGACTCGAAGTTCGGCGGCGCGACAAGCAGCGCAAAGGTAACAGTGACGCAGCTGACACCGACAGTCAAGGTGACAGCGGCAATGTCCAGCACGTCCATCGGAGAATCATTGAAGGTCGCAGTGCAGGTTTCAGCCACAGTCGGCACGCCGGCAGGCAGGGTGACGCTATCCAGCGGGAGCTACGCTTCGGCGGCTACGGCGCTCTCAAGCGGCAAAGCGCAAATCACGATCCCAGCCGGCAAACTCGCGGTGGGAACGGACACGCTGACCGCTGTCTACGAGGGCAGCGCCGATTACAAGGAAGCCAGCGGCCACGCTTCGATCAAAGTGACCCAGTAGCGAGTCATGCCCACCAAGTGGCGTCACGCTGCAACTTGTCCCATCCCTGCACTCGAAAAAGGGTGCGGGGATGGAAGCAAGCCGCAGTGAACGCGGGCGGCGCGAGTTGCGTACTTTCAGAGAATGAAAGCGGCACGCCGAGTTTTCGTACGCACGTTGCTCTGCGGCGGTCTCTGGCTCGCGATCTGCGCCGCAATCGGGATCGAGCTCGGCGAAGCCGCACTGCATCCGGCGCGCCTGCCGTTTGGGCGAAGCGACGAAGCAGCGGCCCGGTCGGAGGCGGTCCGTGATCAGGCCGCGCTCGCCGACGTCTCACTGACCGCGGCCGACGGCGCAATCCTGCGTGGCTGGTCCATGCGCCCGGCGGCGGGCAACGGCGACGCGGTGATCCTGTTGCACGGACAGGCGGACAATCGCGCCGGGATGCTCGGCCCCGCCCACCTTCTGCTGCGCCACGGCTACTCGGTTCTGTTGCCCGATGCGCGCGCGCACGGTGCAAGCGGCGGAGCAATCGCGACCTACGGCCTGCTTGAAGCGGGCGACATCCGCCGCTGGATCGATTGGCTCGAACGCGCCGAGACACCACATTGCATTTACGGGCTCGGCGATTCGATGGGCGCAGGCCAGCTGCTCCAGTCGCTCGCGCAAGTTCCCGAATTCTGCGCGGTTGTAGCCGAGAGCACTTTCTCGAGCTTTCGCGAAGCCGCATACGACCGCGTGGGCCAGACCTTTCGCAGCGGTTCGTGGCTCGGCCGCACCCTTCTTCGTCCCGCGATCGAAGAAGGCATGCTGTACGCGCGCTTCCGATACGCGGTCAATCTCGAGGCAGCCTCGCCAGAATGGCGGGTTGCTCAAACGCAGGTTCCCGTCCTGTTAATTCACGGCCTGGCTGACACCAATCTCCCGCCGCGCCACTCCGAGCGAATCAAGGCGGCCAACCCGGATGTGGTTCTTTGGGAACCACTTGGCGCGGACCATTGCGGCGCTTCGACCGCGGCGCCCGCCGAATACGAGCGCCGCGTCCTCGGGTGGTTCAGCGGCCATCCGGTCCGTTAAGCCTGTCTCTGCATCCTGCGGTAACGGCGGATGACAAAGAAAGCGGGCGCGCCAAGGATGGCGATCCAGATCAGCAGTGCGGGACCAAACTCTTCCACGAAGAGCAGAATCCCGAGGATCGTCCCACCGGCATGGCGCAGCCCGGCGACGAACGCATTGCGCAGCTCGGTTGCGGCCGAAGACGATGCACCTGCTGGCGCGAGCTGCTCCCGGTATTCCTGAAGGATTTGGAGATCGACCGTCACGAAGTCGACGCGATGCTCGAGCGCGTTCTGCTCGGCTTCCATCTGCTCGATCTGGCCGCGCACGCGCGCAATCTCTTCTTCAACCTGGAGAACGTCTTCGATCTTTCCCGTGCGCTGTTCCAGGATGGCGCGCAGCCGCGTTTCCTCTTGGCGTGAGTTGGCCAGCCGCGCTACCAGGTCTGCGTGCTGCTGTGTTACCTCCTCGCCGGACTGCGACTCGGCGAGCACGCGGCCAAGAGCCTTCAACTCGGTGAGCGCGGCTGTCACTTCGTCTGCGGGGATGCGCAGCGAGGCCTGGAAGCTGCCCGGACCGTTCGCCGGCGTGTTCACTGCCAGGCTCGCGCTGTAGCCGTGATGCCTCGCCAGCATCGAATCGAGCGACGTCCGTGCCGCCGCGAGATCCTTCGCCAGAATCGTGAACGAGACGGTTCGAGCGATCATGGGGCCCATCGGAGCGGCGGAAGCTTCCCTGCTCCATTGCGGATTCGTCGAGGCTTTCCGTGAGGACGGCTCATTCAGCGCTGCCTGCGGAGCAGGGGCGGCGAGCCCGCCGCCGGGCGCGCTTGCGAGGGCATCGCCCTTCTCCAGTCGCGCTCCCTGCAACGCATCGACATCAGATTCCCGGATCTCTTGCGGCAAAACGGCCACCTGGCCGTTTTTGGCACGCGACTTCGATGCGATGACGACGCCGGCGACAAAAAGGGCAAGCAGAATGCCGCCCGCAACCAAAGACATGTTCCATCGCGGGCCGACTCGCGCGACATCCTCAATGGCGGGCGGGGCTGCCCTACCGCCTAGCGCGGCGGCAGTTCTGTCTTCATCGGTTTGCTGAGCTGATTCCGTATCGAGTGCGGTCGAGTGCAGTGCGAGGATCTTCTTCGGCATGGTGCGTTCTTCTTCGCCTCCGCCCGGAGAACGCAGCACCCTGTCGATCTTGCGCGGAATTTTTCCCGATCCATTTGCGGGATTTGCGACGCGCCGAGCCGAATGCGCTCGCGACCTACCCGCCGCGGCTACGGAAGAGGAGCCGAATAGAACGCGTAATCAGCCGTGTAGGGAACGCGCACGGTCGCGCCCACGTCCGCCTTGACGGCGCAGCCGGATGCGGGGGCGGTCCCGCCATGCGTTGCAGAGCGCCGGATGAACGCCACCTCGGCGAGCGTGCCGCTCGCTGATCCGGCTTTTGTGCGCAGAAGCAGCCACGGCACGGCGCCGGTTTCCGCGGCGAGCTGTGAGGCCACGAGCTCGCCCTGCACTTGACCTCCGTCGGCGAGTCTCCAGGTCGGCCCGGCGAAATGAGATCCAATCTCTTTGCCGTTGGCATCGAAGAGCTTCGCGTCCGGTCCCTGCAGCGTCCACTTGAATGCGCCGCCCGCCCGGGAGCACCCGTAGATCTGCACGCCCTTTCCTTTCGCCTCGAGCACGATGCGGGAACCTGGCGGCGGGTCAATGGACGCAGCCGGCGGTTGGGAAACGGCGGGCAGCGCCAAAGCCGGCATGAGGGACAAGAACAACGAAGCAAGTCGCATCAGGGAGAGCGTAGCAGACTTTCGGAGTCTGATGAATTCTGACAGCGGCTTCGGCTCCCATGAGGCCGATCATCTGGCATTTTGATCGCGCTTTTCCACGCGAGCCCGGCCCGTCGCGCTCGTGTATCTTGGCCGCAGTGCTGAATCTTTATTTTTGCGGAGTCATCTGTTCATGCCCACTCTTGCCGCCATCGACGTTGGATCCAATTCGTGCCGTTTGAAAATCGCGCGCGTGGTCGCGCACCGGCTGAAAGTGCTGCACGAAGACCGCGAAGTGACACGCCTGGGCACCAGCGTGTTTGATACGGGGCTGGTTTCGCCCGAGGCCATGGCAGCGACGCTGCGCGCGCTCAAGCGTTTCCAGCGCGCGGTGCAGACGCATGGAGCGGACAAGATCCGCGTGGTGGCTACCTCGGCCATGCGCGATGCGCGCAACGCCGCGGCCTTTCAGGCATGGGTCAAGGCCGAGACGGGCTGGAACATGGAAATCATCTCCGGCCTCGAGGAGGGACGGCTCATCCACCAGGGGATCATGGCCGGCGAGCCGGGTGCTGGCGGCCGCGTAGTCCTCGTCGACATCGGCGGCGGAAGCTGCGAGATCACGCTCAGCGAGCACAAGCGCATTCGCGAGACGGTCAGCCTGCCGCTGGGCGCGGTGCGTCTGACGGAAGAGTTCGTGCAAGCCGATCCGCCCACGGCTGATGCGCTGGCGCGCCTGCACCAATTCATTTCCCGGGAGCTCAGGCGGGCACATCGCAAGATCGAGCCGCCGCAAGCGTCGCTGGTCATCGCGACGTCGGGCACTGCGGCGGCAATCTCAGAGGCGCTGACGCTGGCCGGTAAAGCTTCAGGCAAATCGTCGAACAAGACCGGCAACAAGACCTCTTCGGGCCTCGCCGATATTCAGACGGGGGTGGTTGCCACCGCCGACGTACGCAAGCTGGCCCGGAAACTTGCACGGCTGGCGCTGCCCGAGCGCGAAGCCGTACCGGGCATCGGACCGCGGCGCGCGGAGATCATCGTGGCCGGCGCCGAAGTGCTTTCGGCGGTGCTGGAAAGCTTCGGCCTGGCCGGCTTTCGCTATTCGCCGCTGGGGCTGCGCGACGGCGTTCTGGCGCAGATGCTGGCCGAACTCGACGCGCGGGCGCAGGTCCACCGCGAATTCGAGCATGAGCGTTGGGAGAGTGTGCTGGCCACAGCGCGCCGTTACGGCGTCGATCCGCGGAGGGCCGAACCGGTGCGCGCGCACGCCATCCAACTCTTCCGCGAGCTGAAGGCGTTTCACGAGCTACCCGCCGACTATGAAAGCTGGCTGGCAGCCGCCGCCCTGCTCAGCGAGACGGGCAAGTTCATCAATCACCAGAACCATCACCGGCACACGCAGTACATCATCTCGAGCTCGGAACTCTACGGCTATAGCCGACTGCAGTGCACGATCATCTCGGCGATCGCGCGTTACCTGGGCAAGAGCCGCCCGCAGCCGGGCGACCGCGCCATGCGCAACATCCCGGCCGAAGAGCACCGCAACGTCCACTGCGCGGTCGTGCTGCTGCGGCTGGCCGTCGCGCTCAACCAGGACCGCGCCAGCGACGTGCTGCGGGTCTCGGCGAAGGTGTATCCGAAGAAGGTTTATCTGGAACTGAAGCCGGGGCGGACGGGCGCGGAGCTCGAGCTGTGGTCGCTGCGCAAGGAATCGGACTATTTCCGCGAAGTCTTCGGCCGCGAGCTCTTCGCCACGCTCGAATAGATAGCCCGGGCCATGCGCGGATCGATAATCCACTGCAGCTGCGGCGGATGACGGTCGAGGTCGATGCGCGCCACGGAGCCTTTGCGCACGCGGATGTTCGCCCCGCCATTGCCCGTGACCAGCCGGCCGAGAAACTGGAACAAATTGGGATTGTGGCCGACAATCAGCACGCCTTCCATGTCGGCATACTTCGCCAGCAGCTTCTGGAAATCAAGGTAATTCGCATCCATGTCGAGCGCCGGGCACACTTCCACCTTGCCTTCGTATCCCAGTTCGGTGCCCACAAATTGCGCGGTCTGCATGGCGCGCTTGAGGGGGCTCGACAGGATTACATCCACCTGCACCTTGAATGCGCTGAGCAGCGCCGCCATCAGGACGCACTGATCCTTGCCGTCCTTGATGAGGCCACGCTTGGCGTCGAGCACTGGATTCCCGCGGGGCAGTCCGGCATCGGCATGTCGCATCAAATAGAGGTTCATAAGCGATTTACATACGGCTCCGTCCAATGGGCGAAGCTGGTCCCTGAGATTGGGAGTTTAACACGTTTGTAACAATGTTGGCCCAGCCGCCAATCCGGGTGATCTGGCGAGTTTATACCAGGCTTGCGAACAGGGTATGACGCGGCGCCGCCGGCCTGATTCGCACGATCCGGCACCCCGGCCGCCCTAAGATGGAGGAGTCATTCAGGGTGCTCCCGATGCAGCAGTTCGAGCGTACGGGCCCGGCGATCTTCGCTGTCCTTTTGCTTTGCGGGGTGAGATTGGCTCCAGCCCAGACACCGGCTTTCACCGCCGCGATCGCCCTCACGACGGTAGACGAGAACGGCGCGCCGGTTCCCGGCGCACAGGCCGTGGTCGAGGAGCAGGGGCACGCCGGCGTCCGCCTCACCACCGACTACGCGGGAAACGCGGCCTTTTTCCTTCACGCCAACGCGCCATATCGGCTCCACGTTGAAAAACCGGGGTTTTACGCGACGGATGTCGAGCAGCCGGATGCTTCTGAGCGGTTGGTACGGGTGGTGCTGAGCCACGAGCAGTTTGTCACCGAGCAGGTGAGCGTGGCTGCATCGACTCCCGGTATCGACACCACGCAGACCTCCGATGTGCTGACCATGAATCCGCCGGAGATCGTCAACGTTCCGTATCCCACCTCGCGCGATATCCGCAACCTGCTGCCGTTCTTTCCCGGCGTGGTACAGGACCTGACCGGCGTGACGCACGTGGCGGGAGCGGAGACTTGGGAAACCTTAGACACGCTCGACGGCTTCGATATCCGCTCGCCCGTCGACGGCGCGCTGTCGATGCGTGTGAGCGCCGACGCGGTGCGCTCCATTGACCGGCAGGCGACGCGTTACCCGGTCGAATTTGGTCGCGCCACGGGCGGCGTGATCGGCCTCTATACCGGAATGGGGGACAACAGGTTCCGCTTCAATGCGACGGATTTTCTGCCGTCCTGGCAGGACATCAACGGGATCCGCTTCGACAAGTTCGTGCCGCGGCTGACGTTTTCGGGGCCGATTCGCCGCGGCAAGGCATGGTTCTTCGACGGACTCGAAGCCGAATACGACGACACCTACATCCGCGAGCTGCCCGAGGGCATGAACACCAATCACGAAATCCGCGGCAGCAACATCGTGCGTTTCCAGGCCAATGCGGCGCCGTCGAACATCCTGTCCACAGGTCTCCTGTTCAACGATCTGCATTCGCCCTACGACGGCATTTCGCCGCTGGTGCCGCAGCAGAGCACGACCCAACGCGACACCATCGGCTGGCTGCCCTACGTGCGCGACCAGCAGAGCTTCCACAACGGAGCGCTGCTCGATGCGGGCTTCGGCGTGCTGCGCTTCCGCGATGGTTACGAGCCGCATGGCGACGCGCAGTATGACCTGACACCCGAGCTTGCGCACGGCAGCTATTTCGAAAGCCAGACCAGCCGCTCGCAGCGCGTCGAGGGCAATGCGGTGCTTTATCTGCCGCCTCGGCACTGGGCTGGCCGGCACGATTTGAAAGCGGGCATCGATCTGGATCACATCGGCTTCAGCGAGTCGGCCGCGCTCGCTCCGGTCGATTATCTGCGCGAGAATGGATCGCTCTCGCGGCGCAGTACGTTCCTTTCGCCGGCACCATTCACGCGGCACAATGCGGAACTCGGAGCGTATCTCGAGGATCGTTGGACCGTGCGCCCCGGGCTGCTCATCGAACCGGGCCTCCGCTTCGACTGGGATGAGATTGTGCGCCGGCCGTTGTTCTCGCCGCGCATCGCCGCCGTACTCTCACCGCCCACGTGGGAGGGTCATACCAAGCTTTCGGCAGGCGTGGGACTCTACTACGAGCACACGCAGCTTGAATATCTGGCGCGGACCTTCAACGGGGCTCGCTCCGACACCTATTACGAATCCGACGGCGAGACTCCGACCGGTCCGTCGCTCCGGACAACCTTCACGGCTGACGGTGGCTCACTGCGCGAGGCGCGCGCGCTCAACTGGAGCGTCGAAGCCGAACAGCGTCTGCCCGGTGCGGTGTTTGCCAAGGCAACCTACATGTGGAAGCGCGCGACGGATGGATTTGTTTACGCGGATCAGACGAGCCCAACCACGCTCTACGGCAACTTTGCGCTGACGAACGATCGAACCGATCACGACACAGTGGCGTCGATCGAGGCGCGGCACGCGTTTTCGGGCGGCTACACGCTGTTCGCGGCCTACACGCGTTCCTCGGCCCGCACCAACGCCGCATTCGACTACCTGCCTACCGTCTCAACGCTCGGGCCGCAGCAGAGCGGGCCGCTGCCCTGGGATGCGCCTAACCGCGTGATCTCGTGGGGATGGCTGCCGTTTCCCATGCCCATCCTCAGGAAGAGCTGGGATTTCGTCTACACCGCCGATTGGCACACCGGCTTTCCGTTCACCGCAGTTGATGCCGACCGCAAAGTGGTTGGCGCCGCAGGCGGGTATCGGTTTCCCGACTTCGTTTCGCTCAGCCCCGGGCTCGAGTGGCGATTCCACTTTCGCGGGAAATACTTCGGGCTCCGCGGCGTGATGGAGAACGCCTCCGACACCGGAGACTACTCTACGGTCTATAACGTGATTGGATCGCCCCTGTTCGGAACCTTCAGCGTAATCCAGGGGCGAGCGCTCACGGCGCGGCTGCGCCTGATTGGTGAGAGCAAGTGACAGGCAGGATTGAGTCATGGCACGGCTTCGGTCGCGCCGAAATCGCCTGAATGACTCGCGGGCTTCGGCCCCTGAGGGTGTCTCTCGTGTCTCTCTCGTGCGTCGGGATCACGTGCGAGAGCCGATCCACTGCTCACCGTCCACAACTCGCTTGTCAGCAATCCGCTGAGCCACGTGCGCCGATTCACCAGTGCGAAACCGGCGCCGCGCAGTGCCGCCGCGTAATCGGGCAGCCTGCGGATGCGCAACCCGGTCAGCGCTCCGAACGCGAAATAGAGTGCGGCGACGAGAGGACGGGCGACAAATTTCCCAAAGCGGTTTCGCGGGATCGCGAACTCCGACACGACCCACAGCGATCCTTCCGCCACGGCGCCGCGGACAGTCTCCGCAAGGCGCCAAACTTCGTCGGTGGTCAGGCAGTCGAGAAAGAAATGGGTGACGACGAGGTCGTAGGTCTTCGCCACCGGCTGCCAACGCCGCGCATCGGCGACATACGGCGCAACACGGGCTGCATGAAACCGCGCGCGGCGAACCAGCGCCCGCAGCATGGCCGGGCTCGCATCGACGGCGTCGATTGCGATTGCCGGATGGGCACGCAAAAGTTGCGCTGCGAATCGCCCGTCACCGTCGCCGATCACGAGCGCGCGCCGGCGGTCTGCGAGCCGATTGAGAAACGCGCAGCGGGTTCGATGGAGCCAGGGGCCGAAAGTCGCCAGTTCCATCCAGCGGTAGATCACGGCCAGCCGGTCGAAGTTGGGGCAGGCTCTAGGGTCCGGCAACGGTTCAACTTCTGCGTGAGCCGCACGCCCTGCAAGTTCTTCCGGCGCGGCGACGAGTGCTTTATCGTCTTCCGCCACGGCAATGGGAATCTCGCGAATCAGAGACCTCCGATCGTTTTCCGCGCGCCGGCGTCAGCGCCACAAAAGCAGTGCGAGCGGAGTGAGCAACGCCAGATCGGCGGCGGCGCGCAGAGCCAGCGGCGTAAGCCGGCCGCGCACGCGGCCGAGCAGGTTGAGCAGCAACGCCGCCAATGCTCCGGCGGCCAGGAGTGCCGCCCAACGGCTCTGCACTGGAGCAGCAATCAGCGCAATCAGCGCCCCGGCCAGGCCGAGTAAACCGGCAGGGACAGCGATTGTCCTTCGCGCCGCATCCTCTGCGCGAGCTTCCCAGAGATCGATCGCATGGCAGTTCAGCCAGGCCAGCGCCGCGAAAAATAATGCAGCAGCGGCAAACTCCCACGAACGTACCGCTGTGCGATTCCACGCCGGCAGCACGCACGCTGCGGTGAAGAGCACGCCGACCAGCAATTCCTTAGGAACACAAACCCGCAATTGAGGCGAACGAATTCGCAGACGCCGGCCGTTCAGGTTTGCCGCCGCGTCAACAAAGTGAACCCGCGACAGATAGACCATCGCCGCGGCAGCCAGAACCGAGCCTCGTTCGCGCGCCGCCTGCGGTAACAGACTCAGCGCAATTGCGCCGGCAACCAGCGCCGCCGCAGCAGCCATCGTCGCCAGAATTCGCCGATGCCGCCAATGGAAGAAGTGCCGTTCCCGCAGTCCGTCGGTCCGGCCCAGCCGCAATGCGCGCCGCGCGTCGAGCAGCCGGTCAGCGACATAAATCACCCATGCGGCCATCGCCAGCAGCACCGGAATCCACCACGGCAGGATGGCTCGCGCAGCCCACGCAAATGCCAGCGCCCAGGCGACCGCAACCGTCGGCGCATCCATGCTTGTCAAATGCCAGAAGCGGATCGCGCGCGGCGGCTGCATTCGGCGCGGTGAGGCGGCCGAGCCGGCGGCCCGTTCTACAAAACGCGTGCTCGCATCCTGCAGTAGCGGATTGGGGAAGACCTGCGGCACTCCACCTTC
>Ga0335073_10013543_pt1 | contig 11432 bp, 11 predicted proteins | sample Lox_Sample_22_FD_207093 | JGI IMG/M metagenome (GOLD analysis project Ga0335073, IMG submission 207093) | Soil microbial communities from Loxahatchee National Wildlife Refuge, Florida, United States - Lox_Sample_2.2 | ecosystem: Environmental > Terrestrial > Soil > Wetlands | place: USA... | reverse complement strand
CGAAGGACTGGGCCTACCGGGTGCTGGAGCAGGAGGGATTCGCCTACGACGCGAGCCAGCACGACTCGCCGGCGCTCCGCGATCGCGCGGTGGCGAGCACCGCCGCTCCCCATCGCCTTGAGGTTGGCAACGGCGACGGGCTGTGGGAGTTCCCGGTCGCGGTGTGGCGCGTCGGCCAGGCCCGGCTCCCGGTCGGCGGCGCCTCGTACTGGCAGGGGCTGCCGACGCCCGTGATCCTGCGCGGGCTGAGCGAAGCGGGTCCCCTCGCCGGCCTGTACCTGCACCCGAACGAGCTTGATCCCGAGCCTTTGCACGCGCTGCTCCCGAGCGACGCAACGCCGGCGCAGCGAGCCCACGCCAAGCTACGCGAGGCACAGCGGAACGGCGCCCGCCGCCGAGCCCCGGGGGTCCTCAAGGCAATCGCCCGCCGATTCGAGCTGATCCCCTATGGTGATGCGCATGCACGACTCGACGGCAGCGCCTGAGCGCGTCCGAACCCGGTTCGAGGACAAGGCACAGCAGTTCGACGACCTGTACGACGACGAGCGCTGGCTGGTCCGCACGCTGCGCCCGGGGCTGTTCCGCCGGCGCAAGCTCGCGGTCGACACCGTTCGCGCCTACGGCGCGCCACGCGTGCTCGACGTCGGGTGCGGATCGGGCCGGATCGGCGAGTTCGCGCTCGAGGCTGGTGCCTCGCAATACGTCGGCGTCGACTTCTCCGAGCCGATGATCGAACTCTCCCGCGCGCGACTCGCACGCTTCGCCGACCGGACGCAACTAATCATCGACGACTTCCTCACAGCGCCGCTCGAGGGACCGTTCGAGGTGATCCTCGCGGTCGGGCTGTTCGACTACCTGCCCGAACCGCACCGCTTCAGCCGCAAGATGTTCGAGCTGTGCGCGCCGGGGGGCACCGTGGTCGGCTCGTTCCCGACCTGGTCGCTGCTCAAGGGTCCGGTGCGCAAGGTCCGCTACGAGTGGATCGGCAACTGCCCGATCTTCAACTACAGCCGCCGCGAGCTCGAGATGATGTTCGGCGCCAGCGGGTTCGACCGGGTCGAGATCGAGAGCCCGGGCCACAGCGGCTACCTCGTGCGCGCGTACCGGACCTAGGACCGCCGGCGCCGCTCCGGCCAGAACCGATGCCCCCGCTCCACGCCCTGGCCATCTTCGCCGCGGGCATCGCCGCGGGAGGGATCAACACGCTCGTCGGCAGTGGCACGTTGATCACGTTTCCGATCCTGCTCGCGTTCGGGTACGCGCCCGTAACCGCCAACGTCTCGAACACGGTCGGACTGGTCCCGGGCTCGGTCGCCGGCGCGGTCGGCTACCGCCGGGAGCTCTCCGGCCAGCGCGCGCGGGCACTCCGGTTCGCGACCGCGTCCACGGCCGGCGGAATCGTCGGCGCGGTCCTGCTGCTGACCCTGCCGGCCTCGGCGTTCAAGGACATCGTGCCCGCGTTCATCGTGATCGCGCTCGCGCTGATCGTGCTCCAGCCGCGGATCGGGCGCGCGCTCGAAGCCCGGCGCTCCCGCGCGCGGGGCCATCCCGGGCCGGTGGCGATGGTCGCGGTGTTCGCCACCGGCATCTACGGCGGCTACTTCGGCGCCGCCCAGGGGATCATGCTGCTCGCGATCCTCGGGCTGTCGCTGCCGACCGAGGACCTGCAGCGGGTCAACGCGCTCAAGGTCGTGCTCGCCGGGCTGGTCAACCTCGTGGCCGGGATCATCTTCGTCTTCTCCGCGCACATCGCATGGCTGCCGGCGCTGCTGATCGCGGTCGGATCGATCATCGGTGGGATCGCCGCCGCCCGATGGGGACGGCGCCTCCCGGCGTCGGCTCTGCGCGCCGTGATCGTGGTCGTCGGGATCACCGCGATCGTCCGTCTGGTCTAAGACCTCGGAACGCGGAACTCCTTGCGCGCCCGGGTCGCCTGCGGGCGCACCGCACAACCCGTCATGTGGTCGTTGACGAGACCCATCGCCTGCATGAACGCGTACACGGTCGTGGGTCCGACGAACCGCCAGCCGCGCCGCTTGAGGTCCTTTGCCATCGCAAGCGACTCCGGGGTCTGCGCCGGCACGTCCCCTCGACCCACAGACCGCGGCCGGCGCGCCGGCTCGAACCGCCAAACGTAGGCCGCGAGCGAGCCCTCGGACTCGACCAACTCGACCGCCCGCCCGGCGTTGTTGATCACCGCTTCGATCTTGCCGCGATGCCGGATGATCGAAGCGTCACCGAGCAGTCGCGTGACGTCGCGCTCACCGAAGCGCGCGACCTCCGAATAGTCGAACCCCGCGAACGCGCGGCGGAAGTTCTCGCGCTTGCGCAGGATCGTCAGCCACGAAAGGCCGGCCTGGAACCCCTCGAGGCTGAGTTTCTCGAACAGGCGGTCATCGTCGGCGACCGGGAAGCCCCACTCGCGGTCGTGGTAGGCGCGGTACTCGGGAGCCGAGTCCGCCCAGGAGCAGCGCCGGACTCCATCCTCGCCGCGGACGATCCCGTCGGTCATGACGCGCGCGCGAGTCCGAGCACGGTCACGTACGGCATCCGGAAGCTGCCACCCCGACCGTCGATCACCGCCGCGATGTCTCCGAGGAGCCGCTCCCGCTCGGGCGGGTCGAGGATCAGACAGGGAGAGTGCGTACCGAGGAGAGCGACATATTCAGCCGCGGTGTACTCGGACTGCCACCGGTAGCGGCGGACCTCGGCTCCGTCGAATCCGGACGCGGCTGCGATCTCTTCCGACCAGAAATCGTCCTCGAACTCCTCCGCCGGGTTCATTGGGTCGCCCGGGCCGGTGCTGCCGTGGCGGCGGTAAACCTCGCCGAGCTCCCCGCGCAGATCGCACGCGCTCCACTCGGGCCGGTTCCAGAACGCCGCCAGCGCCCCGCCCTCTTCGAGTGCCGCCCGGGCGGCGACATACCGCACGTCCGGTGAGATCCAGTGCCACGCCTGGCCCGAGAACACCAGCCGGAAGTCGTGTCCCGGCGGCCGCCACCGCTCGAACTCGGTCTGCTCGATCGTCACATTCGCGTAGCCCGCGCAGTTACGCCGCGCGAGCTCCGCCATCTCCGCGCTCGGCTCGATCCCCAACACGTCCAGACCGCGGGCGGCGAACAGCACCGTGGCCTTGCCGGTGCCGGCGCCCACCTCGACCGCCCGGTCCGCCACAGCTCCCGCGGCGCCGGCGTACTCGACCACGTCATCGACAAGCGCCCTCGGGTACGACGGGCGCGCCTGGTCGTACAGGTCGGCCACGCCCCCGAAGCTGAGTCTCCGCCGGTCGTCCATGGCCGACAGTCAACCAGCCGCGGGGATTTGGCAGGATGGACGCGGTGAAGGAGTACTACGACACCCGGGCGCCCGAGTACGACGAGTGGTATCTCGGAGTCGGCAAGTTCGCCTCACGCGAGCGTCCGGGCTGGCATGAAGCGGTTCGGGACCTCGAGCGGGCGGTCGCCGAGCTGGCGCCGGCGCGGACGCTCGACGTCGCGTGCGGGACCGGCTTCCTGACCCGCCATCTCCGCGGCGAGGTGACCGGTCTCGATCAGAGCGAGCAGATGATCGGGATCGCTCGCGAGCGGATGCCCGCGGCTGAGTTCGTCCAGACCGACGCGTTGCCGCTGCCGTTCGCCGATAGCTCGTTCGACCGGGTGTTCACGGGGCACTTCTACGGCCACCTCGACGGCGCCGAGCGGGAGCTCTTCCTGGCGGAGTCGCGGCGCGTCGCCCGCGAGCTGATCGTCGTCGACTCCGCGGTTCGGCCCGACCACGAGCGCGAGGAACTGCAGGAGCGGATCCTCAACGACGGCTCGGCCTTCGAGGTCTACAAGCGGTACTTCGACGGCGACGAACTCTCGCGCGAGCTCGGCGGCGGCACCGTTCTGCACGTGAGTGACTGGTTCGTGATGGTCGCCTCCCCGGCCGCGACCTAACGCGATGTCTACTAGGAGCCGCTAGCCTCGGTCCACGGTATGGGACGACTGTCGAGAGCCGGGGCGCTGCTTTCGGCGTGCGGGGTTGCCGCCACGCTGTCGATCGCCTCACCGGCCGACGCGTCCGGCCCGGTGCGGCTCGGCTCGGCGCCTGTGGTGCCCGCGACCGCGCACAGTGTCGGCGCGCCCGCCGCGTCCACCGCGATGCACGTCACGGTCACGCTTCAGTCACAGGATCCGGCCGGACTGGCCGCGTTCGCGGAAGCGGTTTCGACCCCGGGCTCACCTCTGTACCGCGACTACATCACGCCGGCCGAGTTCGCGCAGCGATTCGGCGCGACGCCCAGCGCGGTCCAGGCGGTCGAGTCATCGCTCGAAGCCCACGGCCTGGTGCCCGGGCCGGTCAGCCCCAACTCGCTGTCGATTCCGGTGACCGCGACGGCCGGGCAGCTATCCCAGGCGTTCTCGACGTCGTTCGCGCGCGTCGCGCTGGCAAGCGGGAAGACCGCGGTCGTCAACCAGCAGGCGCCCTCGGTCGACCCCGGAATCGCTGGAGACGTACAGTCGGTGATTGGGCTGGACACGCTGTCGACAGCGAAGCCGCTCCTGCTGCAGTCGCATCGCGCCGCCGCCGCCACGCCTCACGTCGTGCCCGCCACCGGTGGACCAGAGCCGTGCGCAGCCGCCGGCCAGGTCGGCGCGAGTGAGGGCGGCTACACCGCCGACCAGATCGCCGCCGCGTACGGCTTGTCCGGTCTTTACCAGTCCGGCGACGAGGGGGCTGGGCAGACCGTAGCGATCCTCGAGCTCGAGCCCTACGACCCCAACGACATTGCCGCGTTCGATGCCTGTTACGGGGCCAGCACGGTGCCCTCGAACGTAGCGGTTGACGGCGGCGCCGGGAACGGCGTCGGCGCCGGAGAGGCCGCGCTCGACATCGAGAACGTGATCGGGCTGGCCCCGCAGGCCAAGATCGACGTCTACGAGGGCCCGAATTCCGGCACCGGCCCATACGACGTTATGAGCGCGATCATCAGCCAGCATGCGGCGCAGGTGGTGACGACCTCATGGGGACAGTGCGAGCAGCTCGAGGGATCCATCCAGGCGCAGTCGGAGAACACTTTGTTCCAGGAGGCGGCGGCTCAGGGGATGACGATCGTGTCCGCGTCCGGCGACGACGGCTCCGAGGACTGCTTCCCGACCCCGCAGACGCTCCAGGTCGACGATCCGGCTAGCCAGCCGTATGTGACCGGCGTCGGCGGCACGACCCTGACCGCGAACCTGACGACCGGGGCGCGCCTCGGCGAGACGGTGTGGAACGACGGACCGTCGGTCGGCGCCAGCGGCGGTGGGGTCTCGAGCTTCTGGCAGATGCCCTCCTACCAGAAGGACGCGCCGTCGTCTCTGCACGTGATCAACGGCAACTCAACGGGCGCGACCTGCTCGGCGCCGTCGGGCGACTGTCGCGAGGTGCCCGACGTGTCCGCGGACGGCGATCCGGACACCGGCTACGTGATCTACTGGAACGGCAGCAATTCCGCCGTGCCAGCCGCGACCCCGGGGTGGCAGGTCGTCGGCGGCACGAGCGCGGCCGCGCCGGTGTGGGCGGCGCTGATCGCGCTGGCCAACGCCTCGGCAACGTGCGCCGGCACGCCGATCGGGTTTGCCAACCCGGCTCTTTACCACGCGGCCGGAACCGCATACGCCAGCGACTTCAACGACATCGTGTCGGGCAGCAACGACATGACCGGGGCGTTCGGGCTGTACCCCGCCGGGTCGGGATACGACATGGCGACCGGGCTCGGCTCTCCGAACGGGACCGCCCTCGCCCAGGCGCTATGTACCGACGCGATCACGCTCGCGAACCCCGGGTCGCAGCGCTCGACGGTCAAGACCAGCGTCAGCCTGCAGATCGGGGCCGTCGACACCCGCGGCGCGGCAGTCACCTACAAGGCCGACGGATTGCCGAGCGGCCTCACGATCAACGGCTCGACCGGCAAGATCACCGGCCGCCCGAAGCGGCTCGGAAAGTCCACGGTCACGATCACGGTCGCCGACGCCGTGGGCACCACGAGTCAGACGACGTTCACGTGGACGATCCAGGGCGCCCCGACGCTGTCGCACCTCTCGCTAACGAGCGTCGGCGCGGCGCGCCCGAGGCTTTCGTTCACGCTGACGGCGGGGCGGAACGCGCCCTCGATCAAATCGGTCAACGTCGGCCTCCCAGGCGGGCTTCACTTCACGACCTCCCGCTCGACTGTCACCGTCACCGGGCGCACGGGCAAGAACCTGAGGTTCACCACGCGGCTCGTGCACGGCGCGCTCGTGGTGACGCTGCGAACGGCATCGGCGCAGGCGCATGTCACGATCTCCTCGCCGCGCCTCGTCGCCAGCGGCAGCCTCACATCGGCGATCGCGCGGCACCAGGCAGGCCGGGTGACGCTCACCATACGTGTCACCGACGCCGACAAGCTGACGACGCGCCTGTCGCAGAAGATCAAGCCGAGCTAGGCGGCGGCCGCCGGCTGGGCCGGTCCCTCGGTGTACCGCTTGGCGACGTCGGCCAGGACCTTGATCATCGTGCGCGCGGCCGGAGCGACGCCGGCGGCACCGATCGTCGCCGCCACCACCCGCCGTGCCGGACTGCGCGGCGCCAGCGCCCGCACGACGATGCCCGGGTGGACGTTGGTCAGCGCTAGGCGCGGGATCAGAGCCACGCCGACGCCCGCCGCGACCAGCCCCTGAACGGTCTCGTAGTCGTCTGACTCGAACGTGACCTTCGGCTCGAACCCAGCGGCGACGCACGACCGCACCACGTGGCGCGCGCACGGACTGGTGGCCGACGTCTGGACCCAGTCCTGGTCGCGCAGATCGCCGAGCGTGAGCGCCGGCTTGCCGGCGAGAGCGTGCTCGGCGGGAAGCACGACGAGCATGGGGTCCTCGAGCAGCAACTGGGTCCGGAGCCTCGCCCCGTGCCGCTCCCGGGTCCCTGGGAACTCGAACAGCAGGGCGAGATCGAATTCGCCGGCACGCAGCCGCGGCGCGATCTCCTCGGGCTCGCCCTCCGCGAGCGTCAGCGCGACATCCGGATGGCGATCGCGGAAGGTGGCGATCGCGAGCGGCATCAGCGTGGCGCCGGCGGACGGGAACGACGCCATCCGCAGGCGACCTGCCCGCACGCCGAGGACGGCGGCCAGGTCGGCCTCGGCGGCCTCGATCCGGGCGAAGATCCCCTCGGCGTGCTCGACCAGGCTGGCCCCAGCGGCGGTCGGCCGCACACCGCTCCGATCCCGGACGATCAGCGTCGCTCCGGTCTCGGCCTCGAGCCGGGCGATCGCCTGCGAAACGGCCGATTGGGTGTAACTGAGCGATTCAGCGGCGGCCGAGAACGAGCCCCTGCGCACCACCTCGGCGAGCACCCTCACGCGCCCGACATTCAGCATTAGCAGAGCTTATCAATGACATGATCAACTTCATTAGCGCTGATAGTAGGTAGCTGCGATCCTCGCGCGGAACAGGACGGCAACGACTTCTTCCGAGGACTGGAGGGCCCCCGAATGTCACCCCGAGCGATCATCTCCTACGACGACACGCCTGGCGATCACGACGCGCTGATGCTTGGCCGCATCCTCGCCGACGCCGGCGCTGATCTGACGCTGGCCTACGTGCGCCACTGCACGCAGAGCGAGCGCTCGCAGGAGGCGGTCGAGGAGCAGCGAGCCGAGGTTTTGCTCCAGCGCGGCGCCGATTGGTTCTCGGGCCTCCGGGTGGACACCCGTGTGGTCGTGAGCCCGTCCACTCCGGACGGACTGCGCCGGCTCGCCGAGGAGGAGGACGCCGACATCGTCGTGTTCGGCTCGGACTACCGGACCGCCCCCGGACACGTGGCTCCGCAGCATTCCACGCAGGCCTTCCTCGACGGCGGGGCGACGGCGGTCGCGATCGCGCCTTCGGGCTACCACGGCGAGTGGTCACCCAGGGTTCGCCGGATCGGGTTGCTCGCGATCCCCGGCGACGACGCGACGATCGACACCGCGCGGTCGCTCGCCGACAGCTTCGGCGCGACGCTGACGCGTGACGAGCACCAGGTTGACCTGCTGGTCGTCGGCTCGCGGCTCGAGGCGCCGATGGGCCGAGTGATGATCAGCGCTCAGGCCCAGAACGAGATCGAGAACGCCACCTGCCCGGTGCTGATCGTGCCGCGCGGGGTCTCGATCGACTTCCCGGCCGTGCTCGCTCACGCAGCGTAACGGAGCGCCCCCGAGTGAACGACCGCGCGCGGCCACCGCGCGGTCGTTTCACGGCAGGATCAGATGCGAGTCGCCGAACTCGTGCCATAGATAGCCGGCGTCGAGCGCGGCGTCGTACGAGCGAGCCAACAGTTCGGGACCGGCAATCGCCTCGAGCATCAGCAGATGCGACGCCTCGGGCTCGTGCCAGCCCGTGATCAGGCCGTCGACGACCGACACCCCACAGTCCGGCGTGACAACCAGGCCGGTCCATCCCGAGCGAGCGCAGCTGCACCGCTCGGGGCCGCCGGCCGACTCGAGCGCGCGGACGACCGTGGTGCCGAGCGCGATCACGCGGCCACTCCCTTTGCGCGCTTCCGCGATTTGCTCCGCAGTCCGCTCAGGGACCTCGTACCACTCCGGGAACGGCGGCTCGTGGCTCTCGGGCGAGGACACACCGCAGTGGAGCGTGATCGGGGCAACCACGATCTCGCGCGCCACCAGGCGGGAGATCAGCTCGCGGGTCATCGGCCGGCCGGCGCTCGGCATCTCGGCGCTGCCCGGGCTGATCGCATACACGTTCTGGTAGGCCTCGAGCGGCCACCGGGCCGGGACGTGGGAGTACCGGATCGGCTCGCCGTGGCGCTCCAGGTACTCGTCGACCAGTAGCGCGCAGCAGAACCGCGCGAGCATCAGCCGCTCTCCGGATGCATACGGCGCAACCAGGTCAAGCGTGGCGCCGCCGCGGAGGGCCAGGGATTCGCCGGCGGTCAGGCGAACCGGCCGGCTGCCGTCGGCGCTGCGGATCTCGACCACCCGCCAGTCGTCCTCGAGATGCGGCGCGCGCGTCGCGAAGTGCACGCGGACCGCGTCGCCGTTCCGGCGGCGCGCCGGCACGGCGGCGGGGATTGTGGCCGACACGTTGATCACGAGCACATCGCCGGGCTCGAGAAGCTCAGGCAGGTCTCTGAACGTCCGGTGCTCGATCGAGCGATCCGATCGGCGCGCGACGAGCATCCTTACGTCGTCGCGCGCGAGGCCTCGCGCCTCCGGGGGCTCGTGGGCTTCGAGGTCGGACTCGAGCTCGAACGCCAGTGCGCTCATCGCGCGACGCTCTCCGCCGCGGCGAGCTCGCGCGCCCGGTAGCGGCCGCTGGGCAGGTCGCCTTCGATCAGCGTGAGCAGGCCCGGGACCCTCTCCTCAGGCAGCGGCCGATCGGAGATGTCCTCGCCGGGGAACGCCTCCTGGTGCATCTGCGTGCGCATGTCCCCGGGATCGACCGAGTAGATCCGCAGCGACGGGTGCTCCTCGGCCAGGATCGCTGAGAGCTGGTCGAGCGCCGCCTTCGAGGACCCGTAACCGCCCCAACCCGCGTACGACTCGACCGCGGCATCCGAGCTCACGTTGATGATCGTGCCGCCGTCGGGCATCCGCGGCAGCACCAGCTGGGCAAGCGCGACCGGCGTCAGGACGTTGACCTGGTAGACGCGCTCGAGGACATCGAGCGGGTAGCGGCCGAGCGGCGGTTGCGGGCTCGGCCCGAGCATCGAGGCGTTGTTGACGAGCAAGTCGACGTGCTGACCGGCCGCGTCAACGAGCGCTCCCCGGTGCCAGTCATCGGCGACGTCGCCCGCGAGCGCTACGACCTCGGTGAGGAGACCGAGTTCGCGCGCTGCGCGTTCGAGCTCGCGGCCGCCCCGGGCGTCGATCACGAGCGACCATTGTCGCTCGGCGAGCGCGCGGGCCAAAGCGAGGCCGAGGCCGCGAGAACTTCCGGTGATGATTGCTAGTGGCATGGCCGCCACGGTAGGACGGCCGCGGTCCCGGTTACCAGGGGTAATTGGTCTTAGGACCTGGGCTGTGCGACGCCGTGTTGCACCGCGAGCACCGCGGCCTGCGTGCGGTCGGCGACCCCGAGCTTGGCGAGCAGGTGGCCGACGTGCGTCTTGACTGTCTTCTCAGAGATGCCGAGCTCGAGCGCGATTCGCTTGTTCGAGCGCCCCTGCGCGATCAGGACGAGCACGTCCCGCTCGCGCGCCGTGAGGTCGTCGAGGGCGGTGGTGGGCGGTCGCTCCGACAGGGCGTGGACGAGGCGCGCCGCCACCGTCGGGTCGATGATCGCCTCACCGGCATGCGCCGCCCGAACGGCGCGGGCGAGCTCGGCGGGCTGTGAGTTCTTGAGCAGGTAGCCGGCGGCGCCGGCCTCGAGCGCCGGCAACAGCCGGTCGTCCTCGAGGAAGCTCGTGAGAACGATCACGCGGCTGCGGGACGCGCGCTCCTTGAGCAACTGCATCGCGCTGACCCCATCGCGCTTGGGCATGACCAGGTCCATCAGGATCACGTCGGGGTCCAGTTCGCCGGCTCGTTCGAGCGCCTCGTCGCCGTCGGCGGCCTCGCCGACGATCTCGAACCCGTCCTGGAGCCCGAGGAACGTGCGCAGCCCCTCGCGCACGACCGCGTGATCGTCGACGACGAGGATCGTGATCGCGTCAGCCATCGGGTTTGAGCTCGATTCGCACGGTGGTTCCTTTTCCCGGCGCCGACCGGATGTGAAGCCGTCCGCTGAGCTCCCGCGCGCGCTCTTCCATCGACGTCAATCCGAGGTGGCGCGAGCGGAGCTCGGGGCGCCCAGGGTCGAACCCCACCCCGTCGTCGGTGACCTCGACGACGAGGGCGCCGTTCGTGCCGCCTACGCGGACCGTCACGTGCTCGGCATGGGCGTGGCGGACCGCATTGTTGAGGGCTTCGTGCGCGATCCGCAGCAACGCCAGCTCGCGCTCGCCGGGCTCGATCTTGGCGTCCGGGTCGAACTCGAGCGCGACGTTCGTGCCGTGCATCCGGCCGAGCATCTCGATCTCCTTGCGTAGCGCGCCTTCGAGGCCGTCGCGTTCGAGCTCGGCCGGCCGGAGGCCGAGGATCAGCGACCTGAGCTCGTCCAGCGCCTCGCGCGCCAGCTCGCGTAGGCGCTCGATCTGCGCTCGGGCGGCCTCTGGATCGCGGTCCATCTGGGTGGCGGCGGCCTCGGCCGTCAGCATCAGGCTGAACAGCTTCTGGCTGACCACGTCGTGCAGCTCGAGCGCTAGGCGGTTGCGCTCGGACAGTATCGACAGCTCGCGGCTCTGCTCGTACAGGCGCGCGTTGGTGATCGCGATCGAGGCGTGTGCCGCCAGCAGCTCAATCAGCTCCTGATCCTTGGCGTCGAACGCGTCGGCGCCATCCTTCTCGGTCAGGTAGAAGGCGCCGATGATCGCCCCGTCCGGCGAGA
>Ga0335073_10013541_pt1 | contig 11433 bp, 4 predicted proteins | sample Lox_Sample_22_FD_207093 | JGI IMG/M metagenome (GOLD analysis project Ga0335073, IMG submission 207093) | Soil microbial communities from Loxahatchee National Wildlife Refuge, Florida, United States - Lox_Sample_2.2 | ecosystem: Environmental > Terrestrial > Soil > Wetlands | place: USA: Florida... | reverse complement strand
AACAGCTATCCGTTGACCTGCCGCGCGTTGGATTCGACCTCCGGGTCGCTCCACCCCTGGGAATCGACTTTCGGGCTATCAAGACTCAACGCCAGCCGGCCGTTTTCTTCCCTGGCCCAGGCAATAGAAGCCCGTTCGCTGCCTCGGCCTTCAATCCGCCACGAGCCATTGTGCTCGACCAGTTGCATTGCAGAGCGCTGACGCCACCACCGATTCACTTCGTGAGGAGTCGTGGACCATACCCCTTCCTCCTTCACCAGAGTGGCCAGGTGGGCCAGCAGCGATTCGAACACGGCACGGTTTCGGGCATCGATGACGTAATCAGGATGAACAATAAAGCTCATCAGCCCGTTTCGCTCAAGAATCAGACGCGTCTGCTGCTTCCACAAGTCGATGGAGAAGTCCTGCAGAATATTGAACAGGGTGTAGTCCTGCACGCAGGTCACCGGGATCTCCAGCAGTTTCCCGACGAAATACGGCATCACCGTACAACAACCCCCGCGCTGCGGATCCAGATGGGCCACATTGGGGACTGACATCTCGTACGCGAAATCGAGCGCCTCGAACCATTCCTGGTTCCGGTAAAGAACCCCCGCGCGAAACCCTTCGGCCTCGAACTTCTGCGCGTAGCCATTGATTTTTTCCACGCGCCGAAGAAATTCCGAACGCTCCCGGTAGAGATGGCCGTCATGATTCAGGTCGTGAACATCCACCTCAAATCCGCGGCTGCGGATCGCCTCCAGGAATTCGGGAGTGACGGTGTACCGTTTCTCCGGGATGATCTGGAAGGACGCTCTGAAGCCGTATGCAGCGTCAAGATCCATCAGGGTAGTGCAGAAATCCCGGCCTGCCGCCTGTTCGACATCGTGGGTCATGAGGATGCAGGCGGAGTGTCCTTCCGGCCAGAACCAGATGAACGGGATCGGCTGGCCGGAAGCCCGGGAAACGGCAAGGAGCAGGCTTTCCATGAGCGCGTCGACTGAAAAATCGACCGGCCAGTGGGGAAAGGGCAGCTGATCCCAGTTGCGAAGACGGAATTTCTGCAGATGCCGGCGCACCGGGACAGGCAGCAGAGGCCGCAGCAGATAATACAGCCGGCCGGCCATGCTGGAAGAGCCGGAACCGCGCGCGCTGGTGTAGTTTTCGAGGCGGAGATTCCCAGCCACTTCACAGGGATCGAAAGGCAGAGCGACTCCTCCGCGTTCGACCGACATGTCCTCCGCGGCATCGTAAAGCGTGCCGTCGGGCGACTCCGCTGGCTGCCGTCCGGCCACCCGGCCAAAGCAGGTCGTTTCTTCGCCGAAACGGAAATAGCCGGCGGTGCTGCTCAGTCGCTTGCCGATCTCCAGATGCACAAGCTCCGGCGGACAGCGGAAATAGTCAACCACACAGCGGGAACTCTCAGGGACGGACATTGTGGATTTTTCCCTCATCTCGAAATCGCAGGGTGTCGGGGATCGGATCGCTTCCGTGCAGCGGTCTCTATGCCCGACAAATGGCTGAAATCGAAAGAAACGAGAGGCGAATCTCTCGGCAAAACATCCAGAAAGACGGCTCTCTCAGCTGGGGCGGATGAGGAGCGTTTTTCAAGCCCCTGGCACTGAGCGCGCTGAAGCAAAACGCAGTCACCAGAAGTCAACTGTCCTTCAGTTTTGGAGGAGAATACTGAATTTTCAGAGGGATTACCAGAGGAAAACGAAAAAGTCATTTGACGTAATTTTTGAATTGGAGGACGCAGTCTGTCGTCTGGAATATGCGGCGGCACGAGTGGCTCTCCCTGGCGGTGAGGTTTCCCCAAAAGTCCGCTTCTTCCCGGATCGAGCGACAGATCGCGGGATTGCGGTATATGCTGGTCCTCACAGTCTCTACCCCGATGTGTCGCGTCCCCCCAGGTTGTTCCCCGCCCGGCGACGGAGAAGAGACCTACATATCAATCACTTATGGCGGACAGCCCCAGGCGACCGGCAAGCGACACGCCGACGCAATTCGGCCCTTCCACTGCCGTGAGCAGCTCCAGCGGCGATGTGCGGCCCGGAGAAACCATGGTTCCGGGATCGCGCACAGACGCGCCGACCCTGGCAGGGGCTCCTGTTTCCGGCCAGTCCGCACCGTCAGCCCCCGCCCACAGCCGGACCCAGGCGGCGGGCGGCTGGGCTGAGAACGAGGTCGAGCTTGAGCCGGGTACGACCCTCGCCGGACGCTATGAAATTCTGACCGTCCTCGGCACCGGTGGCATGGGGTCGGTCTACAAGGCGCAGGACCGCGAGCTCGACCGCCTTGTGGCCCTGAAGGTGATCCGGCCGGAGCTTGCGCGCAACGCTGCCATTGTCGATCGGTTCAAGCAGGAAATCCGCCTCTCCCACAAAGTGACGCACCGCAACGTGGTGCGGATGTACGACCTCTCCGAAGACGCGGGCATGCGCTTCGTGACCATGGAACTGGTCCCGGGCCGCGACCTGCGCAGCATTCTGGAAGACCGCGGCAAGATGCCGCCCGACGAGGCGGTCCAGATTCTGCAGCAGATTTGTATGGCGCTCGAGGCGGCGCACAGCGTTGGCATTCTGCACCGCGACCTGAAACCGCAAAACGTCATGGTGGAAGATTCGGGGCGCGTGGTGGTAATGGATTTCGGCCTCGCGCGCACCATTGAAGGCGATGGCATGACCCAGTCCGGCGCGCTGCTGGGCACCATGGAGTACATGTCGCCCGAGCAGGCTCTGGGCAAGGAACTCGACCAGCGCTCTGACATCTTTGCCCTGGGGCTCATCGGCTACGAAATGCTCACCGGCGATATGCCCTTCAAGGCCGAGAGCGCCATCGCCAGCCTGCTGAAGAGAACTCGCGAGCGGGCGAGACCCATCTCGCAGCTGGACGCGACGCTCCCCGGTGCGCTGACTGAAATTATCGGCAGATGCCTCGAAACCGACGTCGAGCAGCGCTACAGGAGCGTCGGCGAAATCCTCAAGGACCTGGAGCAGTGGCGGGAGAAGACCGCGGCGGCGAGCCTGCGCTTTACCGCCAACGTTCCCTCGCAGGGCATCAGCGGGCGCTGGCTGCTGGCCATCGGTGGCGGCGTCCTGGTTATCGCCCTGGCAGCGGGCATTCCCATGGCCGTGCACTACTTCCATGGCGCGCCGGCTTCGACGGCCCCCGTCGTCGCGAAGCCCAGCGTTTCGCTGGCGATCCTGCCCTTCTACAACGCCTCCGGCAACACTTCGCTCGACTGGCTCAGCGCCAGCATGGCGGAGATGCTGACCAGCGATATCGGCCAGTCCGCCCAGGTGCGCATGGTTTCCGGCGACCGACTCGAGCAGGTGCTCAGGGACCTGCATGTCTCGGCCAACTCGCAGCCTGATCCCACGATGCTGCGCCGCGTCGCCGAGTTCACAAACGCGCAGACGCTGATTTACGGCCAGTACATCCAGGCCGGCAGCCAGATTCGCATTACGACAACCGTGCGGGACCTTGCGCACGATGCCCAGTCCTCGGTCACCACTGATGTTCCCGACCAGAATCAGTTGCTGGCTTCGGTGGACAAGCTGGCCGCCGACCTGCGGCTGAAGCTCTCAACCGATCCGAAGGTGCTGAACGACCTGAAAGCGCATGCCGTTCGTCCCACAACCAACTCGGTCGACGCTTTGCGGGCCTACGAGGCCGGTGTGACGCTGGAGCGGGACGGCAAGGATCTCGACGCCCAGCAGCAGTTCCAGACCGCCATCACCGCCGATCCCAACTTTGCCCTCGCTTACGCGAAGCTGGCGGACGCGTATTCGAATCTGGGCCACGACGATCTGGCGCAGACCCAGTCGCGCCATGCGGTGGACCTGAGCGAGAATTTGCCGGCCCAGGAACGCTACCTGATCGAGGCCGACAACGCGCGGATCAACCACAACACGCAGAAGGCCATCGACGCCTATCAGCAGCTGGCCGCCGCGGATCCGTCCGACACGGACGTGCAGTTCGCGCTGGCCGGCCTCTACGAGCAGCAGGGCGACTACAAAGCGGCAAAACAGAAGCTCGCGGCCGTGCTGGCGAATGATCCTAAGAACGTGGAAGCCCTGCTGGCGAGCGGCCGCGTTGAAAACAAGAGCGGCGATCCGCAGGGCGGCCTGGAATTCCTGGGCCGGGCCCTGCCTCTGGCGACAGAACTGAACAACCAGGAGGAGGCGGCAACGATTCTGCAGGCCACCGGGATCGCTTACGCCGCCCTGAGCCGGCCCGACGACGCTCTCCGCAACTACCAGCAGTCACTGGCAATCAAGAAATCTCTCAATCCCCCCGACAAGCGCGGTGAAGCCGCCAGCCTCAATCAAATTGCGGATATCCAGGACCAGCAGGGCAAGCCCGACGAGGCGCTGGCCAGTTATAAGGAGGCGCTCGCTCTGGTCCGCGAGATCGGCGATCAGGCGGACATCGGCATTTTCCTCATTGACATGGGCTCGTTCTACCACGATCACGCAAAGCCCGCTGAGGCTCTCGCGAATTTCACCGAGGCGCTCCAAATCGAGCGGCAGTTGGACGACGAGGACCGGCAGGCGCTCTGTCTGCACAACATCGGCGCCATCAGGATGGATCAGGGCAACTATCAGGATTCGCTGACGTATCTGGAGCAGGCTTATGAGCTGCAACAAAAGCTCAACGTCCCCGCCGATCTCGCCGACTCGCTGCACGACCTGGCCGAGGTCAACACCAAGATGGGGCAATTCGACACGGCGCTGAGTGACTACGAGAAGGCCATTGACATCGATCGCAGGACCAATGATCTCCATGGCGTAGCCATGGAATCGAATGGCATGGCGAAGATCTTTGCCGCTGAGGGCCGCTATGGCGCGGCACTCGGTTCGATGAAGGACGCCCTGACGGTCATGCAGCAGTCGAAGGAAATGACTTCGCTCACCGTGGAAGTCACCGGTGGGTGGGGGGATCTGCTGGCCCAGGTCGGGCGCAGCCAGGACGGGCTGGCGAGCCTCGAGCAGGCCCTGCACATCGCCCAGGAGATCGGCAACAACTGGGCCGCCGCTCTGGCGATGAACTGGATGGGCGATGCTGCTTATTACCAGGGGAATTATGCGGCGGCGCGCGACCAGTACGACCGCGCCCTGGCGACGGCATCGAAGACCCAGGACAAGGAAACCATCCTGCTCTCCAAAGTGAATCGGGCGAAAGCCGACCTTGCGATGGGACATGCGGCCCAGGTGATCCCGCAGTTCAAAAGCTTCGCACAGGATGCCGACTCTCTCGGCCTGAAGGCGCTTTCCGTGGACTGCGCCGTCTACCTGGCGCAGGCCGAGATCGCAGTGAATAATTCAGCCGCAGCGCGGCAGCAGATCGGCATGATCCTCGCCCGCGCCGAGAACCTGGATCTGCGTGTCCTGCAGGCAAAAACGGAATACCTTCAGGCTTCGCTTTTGGCCGCCGCCGGCAAGAGCGGCGAAGCAGCCATCCACGATCGCCAGGTCGTCACCATTCTCGACACTATCGGCAGGGAAGACAATTCAGCGAAGATTACCAGCCGGGCCGATCTGAAGAATCTCTACGCCGACGCGCAAAAGGCGCTCCAGAGCAGCCACTGACGAGGGCTGACTGCAGATCGGTCCGCCGGCCGACTGGCGGAGTCGCGGCCCACGATCGCCGGAGAAGACAGAGGCGTCCCGTGGAGAACCGGACGCCCCTGAATCGTACAGCCTAATTGCCCGTGCCGCTGAGAGGCGCGCTCTGCGAACCTTTCTGCGTGTTGTCCGTGACCACCACGCTTGCGCTGTGCGCTCCCTTCGAAAGCGGCTTGAACGTCACGCTGATCGTACAGTTGGCTTTCGGCGCCAGCGAGACGCTCGGGTTGGATGAAACCGGGCAGTTGTCGGTTTCGTTGATGAAGTCCGTCGTATCGCCGGTGATGGCGATATTGCTGATCGACAGCGGCGTGCCACCGGAACTGGTGAGAACGATGGATTTGGTGGAGAGGCCACTATTGGTTTTCACCGATCCAAAGCTCAGGCTGCCCGGACTGAACGACGCCTGGGGATCGATGACGTTCACTGTCAGCGGCACGGTCTGCGGGCTGCCCGCCGCGCTGTCTGTGATGCTGAGAGACGCGTTCTGCTGACCGTAGAACGGTCCTGCGATGAAGGTGACCGTCATGATGCAGCTCTTGCCAACGGCCAGCGTCTTCGGGCAGAGGTTGAGGGTGATGAACTCCGACAGGTTGCCGATGGTGGTGCCCGGGAGAATGGCGATCCGCGGATCGCTGATCGTCATGGGCGCGGCGCCCGTGTTCGTGACGGTGATCGTCTTTGTCACGATCGCACCCAGATACAGCGTTCCCAGGTTGATGCTCGTCGGTGAGATGCCGGCCGCCGCTACCGCCGTGAAAGTCGCTGTGATGGTTTCCGGCGCGTTCATCATGATGGTCGTCGAGGCGCTCCCCGTACTGGCGATGGCGCCGGTGGTGCCGCCCGTCCAGCCGCTGAAGACATAGCCGGAGTTGGGCGTCGCCACGATGCTCTGGATGCTCGCCGCGTTGTAGTAGCCGTTCGGGACGGTGACGGTGCCGCCCGCGCCGGCCGTTGCCGTCAGCAGATACTGCGTCGTGAAATCAGCCACGTAGCTGGTCGTATTGGCGGACGCGATCACTGTGTCGCTGGCCGTTCCGCTGCTGTTCCACGATGGGGACACATACTGCGTGCCCGTGGATCCGGCCTGCGGAGACGGCGCGAACAGAGCGTATTGCGTGCCGATATTCCAGTTCAGGGTCTGCTGAGAAGTGTACGTTCCGGAGCTGAGGGCCGTGGGGCCGATCACCTCGAAGGTCAGGTTGGCGGGTGAAGTGCTGATCGTGACCGGGACCGTTTGCGGGTTCACTTGCAGCGTCTGCGTGTTCGAGCTGCCACTGTGGTACGTGTCGCCGGAATACGTCGCGGTGATCATATCCTGGCCCGTGGACGGTGGCTGGTAGCTGCACTGCGCCTGGTACGTCGTGATGTTGTTCGCAACAACGGCGGTAAGAGCTACCGTCTGGCAGTCGCTGATCGGTCCGTTGCTGTCGCTGAAGCTGACCGTGCCGTTGAGCGTGTTGCCCGGGTACACCGTGAAGGCGCCGGTATTAAGGATGCTCTCGAAGGGCAGAAGGGGCAGCCCCGTGGGTCCGGTCGTGGGCGCGCTCACAGTCGCCGTCAGCTCCTCCGCCTCATTCTGGGTGGCGGCGTAGTTGTTGGGCGCCGAGAGCTGCGTCTGGCTGCCGATCATCGTCGTGCCCGTCACGACGAAGTCCGAGTAGGAGGGCGTCTTGCCCGTCGACGACCCGTCCAGGTTCTGCGGTGTATACGACTGGAAGATGTTCTGCACGTTGTTGGAGGTGATAAATCCGCCGTTGTCGGTGCCGTTAAAGCTGCTGCTGAAGGTGAATATATTGGGCGTGCTGCCTACACTGGCTACCTGGATATTGGTGAATGCCGGGATCTCGTTGTCGCTGGAGTCGAGAATCGTAACGTACTGCCCGGCTGTCACCGCGCATTCGCCTGTGCACGTGACCGTCGCTGTGGTTCCATTCCCCACGATCGACGTAATCGGGCTGTACAGCGGATCGCCCTGCAGGTATCCCGGCGAAATCGGCTGGATGGAGTTGTTGTACGACGAGGTCAGGTCGATGCAGTCGCTTGCCGTCGAAGACGAGCAGTCGGTCGGCAGGGTCCCCTGCGAATTGGGCAGCGGGCAGGCCACCACACTGCTCGGGCTCCCCGTTTCATAGCAGTACACCGAGTAGATGATGCAGTTGCCGCCGGTATCGTCGTAGACCTGGCACGCCGAGCCGTTGTACTGCGTCGGCCCGTCGCCGATCAGGTTCCCGAAATTTATTGGGGAGATCGTATTCGCGATCACCCCCATCGTGATGCCGTCGGTCGGTGCGCCGTTGGGATACGTGACCTGGTACGTGTGCGTGCCAAAGTTGAAGGTGGTCGTCCCCCCCTGATTGTTAGCGGGGAGCGGCTGCGTCTGGCTGACGGTGCTGTGCGGAGTGAAAGTCCAACCCATCAGTTCGTGGGTCTCAAACGCCGATCCCGTGCCCGACGTGAAGCCGATATAGGCATTGCCGTTGGTCAGATTCATGTACTGCGTAATGTCGAACGGTCCCGTGAAGATGGGTGTCGAACCGGTGACCGGCGTCAGCGTTCCCTGATTGAACTGCGGATCCAGGTAAACCGAAATCGTATTGGCGGGTGTGTCCAGCGGGCCGTTATAAACAACCACAACCTGATGCGCGTTGCCGTCGGCCAGAGTTACCGGGACCGGGCTCGCCGGGGATGCGGCGGATGTCTGCGGGTTCGAGATCAGCGTGGAAATCAGCGCACCGTTCTGCCCGCTCAGGCTGATCAGGCAGTTGCCCAAGCTGCCGGTGTGTGCTGGTGAGTTGGGCTGGGGAGCGCCGTCGTTCAAGCCGCAGCTCTGCAGAGCGATGTGGTTGTCGTCCGCGGAGCCAGGAATATCGATGGGATCCCAGGAGTTGTCGTAGGTGTCGAACTCAAGCGCAACGCTGTTGGGAATGCCGCCGTAACCCATGCAGCCCCCGTCGCCGCCTAACGCTGTGGGGCCCTGGCCAGTTGCGTCGCATTTGGCTTTCAGGTCGGTTCCCCCGCCCAGGGCGTTCTGAATAACAAAGGCGAGTCCGTCCGCCGTCGGAGTGGGGCTCGCGGGCGTGATCCTGAACTGAAACCACAGGTTGAATCCGTTCGCCACGTTTTGCGGCACGGAGAACCACATGCTGGCCGCCTGGTTTGTCTCCGGGACCGTCATCTGCACTGCATACGGATTCGGCGACGCGGGGTCCTGGATGAAAGTGGGATCCTGTATGCCGTAATAGTTAAAGCAGAAGAGCGGATTCGAAGAGCTGCCCGGAATGCAGCCGTAGGAGTATTGCTGGGGATTCGTCGCGGTCGCCGGAGTGTCGAAATTGTAGTAAGTGACCTGCTGCCCCGCTGCCGAAGCAGTCGACAGCGTCAGAGCGAGGCTGGCGGCCAGGGCCGCCAAAGGCAGGTTGCGACGCAACTTCAGGAATGTCATGGTTCCCCTCCAGGGCTGGCCGCGCGGCGAGCCCCTGCTGCAGAATTTGGCCGTGAGCCGCTCCACTTGTTCGGGCTACTGGGGAGGGGAAATTCGCCCGTCAGCGGGATGCGCGGCGGTTACCGTGATGCCGGTGCAATGGTGCGTGAATCATAGCCACCGCTCAGGGCAGCGTCAAGGTAATCAAGGAGGAATCTTTTCGCGCGCCCAGTGACAGCGAAAGTAACCTAAAAAGTCACCAGACAACGGCGGGCAAAGCCGGAATTTCGCCCTTGTCCGTAACTTCGAGCCATTCATCCTTCGTTCATCAGGAGTCGCGCGAGTGGCGGCATCCTCGCCGGCAAGATACGCCCTTAGCCTGGAAGCCGCGGGTGCAGCTTCTCAAATCCGGCGGCTTCCTGATAGCCCCTGGCCAGCGCGCAGAGTTTCGCATCCTGGTAGTGGTTCGCCAGGAAGGTGATGCTCACCGGGGTGCCGGGGCCGCCGATCTGGTCGTCGTCTCCCGTATCCACCGCCGGCGGCATAGGCGCATCCGGGCCACGAAGGCCGTTGGGAACGATGCAGGCCGGATGGCCGGTCAGATTGGTCACTACCAGCTGCTCGCTGTTCGTGGCGGCTACAATCACGTCGACCTGACGGAAAACCGCGGACACCTGCCGGATCGCCAGGGACCGAGCCCGGTTCATCTGGATGTATTCGACAGCCGGGATGAAGCGGGCCACTCGAAAGATGTTGGGCCAGTCGTCCGGCGTCTGTTGCGTCAGCAGCTTGTCCCGGCCGGTGAGCGTCAGTTCGTCAAAAGCCGCCGCAGCCTCGGCGTTCAATCCGGGAACCATCGCGCCATAGGGCAGATGCGGCAGCTCCAGCGGGATCAGGTCGAACCCCAGCGAACGGAGCTTGTCCAGAGCCGCCAGGTCGTACTTCCGGTCGTATTCCCTCCGCGCCCGATACGCCGCCTGCTGCCGCTCGCGCGTCTCCCGCTGCTTCTTCTGCTCCGGAGTTTCGTCGGATGGCACCGGCTTTTCCGGTGGCGGCGCCTTGTCCGGCCCGAAGCTCGCCTTGACGTAGCCCACTCGCAGGCTCTTCCAGTCAAGGTCTGCGTTCCAGTTGAACGCCGCATCGCGAACCGAGAGGTCCTGGCCGTCGGGACCAACCATCGCTTCCAGCACAGCGGCGCAATCCTCTACGGCACGGCAGATCGGCCCCAGCTTGTCCTGGGTCCAGCTCAGCGCCATTGCGCCCGTGCGCGGAACAAAACCGAAGGTCGGCCGCAGGCCGGTGCAGCCGCAGCGGGTCGAGGGCGAGGAGATCGACCCCAGCGTTTCCGATCCAACCGAAAACGCCACGCACCCCGCCGCGGTGGCCGAAGCAGGACCTGCCGACGACCCGCTCGATCCCTGTTTCGGATTCCACGGATTCCTTGTCCGTCCGCCAAACCACCAGTCGCCCATGGCCAGCGCGCCCAGCGTGAGCTTCGCCACCAAGACGGCTCCCGCAGCGTCCAGACGCTTCACCACCGTGGCGTCCTCATCAATCACCTGATGCTCGAAGCCGCCCGCGCCCCACGTTGTCGGGTAGCCCTTCACGGCCAGCAGATCCTTCGCGCCCCACGGCAGGCCGTGCAGCGGTCCGCGATACCGCCCTCGTGCAATCTCCGCGTCAGCTTCACGCGCCTGCGTCAGAGCCCGCTCTTCGGTCAGCGTGATCACGAAGTGCAGCAGCGGATCGTAACGCCTGAGCCTGGTCAGATACATTTCGGTGAGGTTTGTCGAAGAGACCTTCCTCCGCCGCACCAGATCGCCGAGCTCCATCGCCGATGCAAAGGCGAGATCCTCGAGGTTGGCGGGTGCCGTGAGTGTCGCCGGTGCTTTGCTGTACACCGCCGGTTTGCGGGCGCTGTCCACGGTCACCCCGGGCGGCAGGGGGTCAAAGACAAACGCCGGAGCGACGTTGTTGGGCAAGTGCAGTTTGCGAATCTCGGTGTAGCCCTGCCGGTCCTCGTTCAGGCCGTCCAGCATCGCCTGCCGATCCTCTGCCGGGATGCTGATCCCAGCCAGCGCGGCAGCCTGGTCGATCATCTCCTGGGTGATCTTCGGCAGGTTCGGTTCGCTGCCGGCCCCTGCTCCTGTGCCGGCTTGGGCGTGGGCCTGGCTGGCCAGCGTGTACAGGGCTCCGGGGAACAACGTAGAAGCAAGGCCGTAGCGGCCGCTGATGGCGAGGAACTCACGGCGATCCAGAGACATGGACGAAAGGGTACTGCGCCGGCCGCCGTGACGCCAAGTTTCAGCCCGCAACCCTGCCCCGAGCGGATCCCCGATGGCGACTGATCGCCCCTGCCTCGGAGAGAGACCAGAGGAAGCAGGTGTGCTCCATGACAGG
>Ga0335073_10013540_pt1 | contig 11434 bp, 6 predicted proteins | sample Lox_Sample_22_FD_207093 | JGI IMG/M metagenome (GOLD analysis project Ga0335073, IMG submission 207093) | Soil microbial communities from Loxahatchee National Wildlife Refuge, Florida, United States - Lox_Sample_2.2 | ecosystem: Environmental > Terrestrial > Soil > Wetlands | place: USA: Florida... | reverse complement strand
GGGCAATAGGGATCAGGCAATGGGGTTTCTGTGCCGGTGCTCAACAACTTTGCGTCATTCCTTGTCCCTAGGGTGATGAATCAGGAGTTCGTACCATCCATTGAAGCCGTCCACGCAGGTTCTTCGACTGATTTTGGCGCAAAATGCGTGCCAAAACTCGTCCTGGATGACTGAGCATTGATGTTGCGAACTTCGGACTCAGGACGCTAGTGCCTATTGCCTGGTCCCTATTGCCTATGACCTTGTTTGCACGAATTCGCGACGACGTCCGCTCCGTGATGGAGCGCGATCCGGCTGCTCGCTCCAAGCTTGAAGTGCTGCTCTGCTATCCGGGCCTGTGGGCGGTGTGGATTCACCGCGTCTCCCATTGGCTCTGGGGCCGCAAGCTGCGCCTGCCGGCCCGCGTTCTGTCTCAGGTGGCGCGCTTTTACACCGGCGTGGACATTCATCCGGGCGCGCTTCTGGGGGCGAGGCTCTTTATCGATCACGCCACGGGCGTCGTGATTGGCGAAACCGCCATCGTGGGCAGCGATGTGACGATGTACCAGGGCGTGACGCTGGGCGGCACGGGCAAGCAGCACGGCAAGCGCCACCCCACGATCTGCGACAACGTGTTTATCGGCAACAACGCGAATATTCTCGGCAATGTGACGGTGGGCGAGAACTCGCGCGTGGGCGCGGGCTCGGTGGTGCTCTCCGACGTACCGCCGAACTCGACCGTGGTCGGCGTGCCGGCGCATATCGTTTACCACAACGGCCAGCGCGTGCTCATCACCGATCCTCACGAGATCAAGGACCCGCTCTCCGATGCGCTCATCGCGCTCTCGGTCCGGGTTGACGAGCTGGAAGAGCGTCTCGGCGCCGGCGATCACAGGGCCAAGCCCTTCGCCGATGAAGAGGCCGAGTGCGCCGCCTATAGCGCGGAGCTGGAACGGCTGCGCATCTATGTTTCGATGGGCGAAGGCATATGACTCAGTACTGGGAGGGCGTCGAAAGTGCGCCTGTCCGAGTCCGCAAGTCCGCCGCCCATTCATCTGAATCGGCACACGCTGTCTCGTCAGGCTACTTTCTCACCACAAAGCGCTTGGGCTTCCGCTGTTGGACTGCCCGCGACGAGACTCTTGCGATCGATCTCTGGTGTAACCCGCAGGTCACGGCGCTGATCGGCGGGCCATGGACGCACGAGGTTGCTCTCGAGCGCCTCGCCCTGGAGATCGAACAACAAAATGAGCGCGGAATGCAATACTGGCCGGTTTTTCTCGTTGCCGATGGCCGTCACGCGGGTTGCGCAGGCGTACGCCCTTACGAGGCAGATAAAGTCAGCTATGAAATGGGAATCCACTTGCTTCCGGAGTTCTGGGGGCAGGGAATCGCGCGCGAAGCCGCCGAAGCCATTATTCCCTATGCATTCGGTACGCTGGGCGCTACCGCAATCGTCGCCGGACATCACCCGCAAAACGCCGCTTCGGGCCGCCTGCTGAAGAAGCTTGGCTTTGTGTACCAAGGCGATAAGCTCTACATCCCCACCGGTCTACTGCATCCCATGTATTTGCTCGGCAAGGAACAAGTCGCGTCAAGTTAGCGCATGTGGCCAATGCGCCAATCTGCGGCTCCTCACTTCGGGAGTTGGCTGGTATCCCAGCCGCCGCCCAGGGCGCGGATGAGGCTGACGCTGGCCGCGAACTGGCGGCTTTCGATGTTGATTGCCGTCACCTGATTCTGCAACAGCGCCTGCTCGGCGGTCAGCACTTCAAGATAGCTGGTGACGCCGCCTTTGTAGCGGCCATTTGAGAGATTGAAGGAGCGCTGCGCGGCGTCGACGGCGCGCTGCTCGACTTGCGCCTCGGATTCCAGAATGCGCAGGTTTGCAAGCTGATCCTCTACGTCTTCGAAGGCTGCGAAGATGGTGTTGCGATAGCCGTCGGCCTGGGCTTCGTAGCTGTGGCGGGCGGCATCGGTGAGGGCGTGGCGCTGGCCGGCGTCGAACAACAGTTCTGTAGCCTGTGCGCCCAGCGTCCACATCGCGCTCGGTCCCTGAATCCACGTGCCGGGGTGAGCGCTTTGAAAGCCGCCCGTTGCGCTCAGCGCGATGGAGGGATAAAAGGCGCTGACGGCGATGCCGATTTGCGCGTTGGCTGCCGCGGCCAGCCGTTCCTCGGTGGCAATATCGGGCCGGCGCTCGAGCAACTGGGACGGCACGCCGAGGGGAATCCCGGGCAGGGGCAGATTGAGCGGCGAGGGCGGAATGCTGAAGGTGGAGAGATCGTAGTTGGCGATGGTTCCCACGGCGTGCTCATACTGCGCGCGGGCCACGCCGAGATCGACAAGTTGCGCGCGGACGGTTTCAAGCTGCGTTTCGGCCTGGGCCACGTCAACCTGCGTGGCCACGCCGCCCGCCAAGCGCCGCTGGGTCAAATCGAGCTGGCGCTGGAGATCCGCGACCGTCTCGGTAAGCAGCTTGATCTGGGAATCGAGGCCGCGCAGGGCAAAGTAATCGGTTGCCATCTCCGCCTGGAGCGTGAGATCGACGGCGGCCGCTTGAGCGGCGGAAGCCTGCGCACTGGCGCGTGCCTGCTCGACGGAGCGGCGGACGCGGCCCCAGAAGTCCGGCTCCCAACTGGCCTGGCCCGCGAGCGTGTAGTCGCCGTAGGTGGTGGAGTTGCTCTTGTTCCAAAGCGGCGCGTTGGCAGAATACTTCTCGCCCTGCGCACCCATGCCGGCCGAGAGCGTGGGAAAGAGATTGGCGCGCTGGACGGCCACCTGGTCGCGCGCGGCGAGATAGGTTTCGAGGGCCTGCTTCAATTGCACGTTGTCGGTGGCGATGCGCTCTTCAAGCCGGTTGAGCTCGGGATCGTTGTAGATCTCCCACCACTTGCCCTTCAACATGCCATCGGAGGGATTGGCCGGCCGCCATGCGCCGCCGGTGGGATTGGGAGGCGGCGTTACCGAAGAAGCGCCGGTTTCCTTGTACGCGGCAGGCGCGTTATAGCCGGGCCGGTTGTAGTTGGGGCCGACCGGTTTGCACGCGGAGAGAAGCAGGGAGCAAGGGAGCAAGAGAGCGAGGGCGCGGGTTGCGCGAGAACAATGTGCGGGTGAGGACGCCCGCACCGCAGCGGGCCGGGAGGCCAGCGCTACCGGGCGCGACGCGGAATGACAGTCCTGAATTGCGCGCGTGGCGCGCCGCTCGGATTGCAGGGCCACGGGCATACCTACTTGCCTCCCGTCGGGGTAGACGCTTCGCCGGGATGGACCACGGTCACCTTTTCGCCGTCGATCAGCGAGTCGGGCGGGTCCTGGATCACCTGGTCGCCGGGATTCAATCCGGTCACGATCTGCACGGTGGCGCCATCGTCCTCGCCGATCTTCACCGGCACCAGACGCGCTGTGTCGCCGTCGACAACCGTGCCTACTTCAAGGCCGTCGCGGCGGAAGATTAGAGCCGCAGTCGGCACAATCAAGCTATGGATGACAGCCGGTGTTTTGAAGTGCACCTGCGCCAGGGCGCCGGGCATCAACTCGCCTGAGCGGTTATTCACATCGATTTCGGCCAGCAGCGTGCGGCTCGATGGATCGATGGCGTCGGCCGTGCGCACCAGCGTTCCCACGTAGTTTTTGCCGGGATGCTCGGGAAATGTGAGATCGATCTTCATGCCAAGCTTGAGATTCTGCGCGTAGATCTGCGGCACATCCGCGTAGACGCGCAGCGTGTCGATGGCCTGCATGTGGAAGAGCTCGGCGCCCGTGCCCTGGTCGATCAACTGGCCCGTATCGATGGCGCGCGCCGTCACCACGCCGTTAAAAGGCGCGTAGACCTTCTCGAAGGACTGCAGTTGCTTCAGGCGCTCGAGGTTGGCCGTGGCAGATTTGACGGTAGAAGCAGTAGCGGCAGCCTGCGTGTTGAAGGTGTCGGTGTCGATCTGCGAGACAGCATCGGATTTGATGAGGCCCGAATAGCGTTCGGCCTGCACCCTGGCGTTGCCGGCGTTCGTCTTTGTGGTGGCGAGATCGGCCTCGGCCTGCGCGACCTGGCGGTCGAGTTCGGGCGTATCGATGACGGCCAGCAGCGCGCCCTTCTGCACGCGGGCGCCGATGTCGTAATACCAATGGACGAGATAGCCGTCGGTGCGCGCGTAGATGGGTGAGTCGGTAAATGCGGTGACATTGCCGGGCAGCACAAAAGTGTCGGCGGGCGCGCCGGGATGTGGCGTAGCCACGGCGACCGTGGGCGCGGCCAGGTCGTGCGTGCGCTCTTCGAGCGCCGCTTCAGCGCGCCGGCGGCCCAGCATGCCGGCCGCCGCAAGCACCACCAGGACCACGAAGACCAGGGCTACGGCAAAGAGAACTCTGCGCGGCGAAACGGGTTTCTGGCCTTGAGCGGCCTGGTAGTGATCCGCTCCGTGTTTTGGATTCGAATTGGGCGCTTGGTTCATAGACAACTACTCCGGTGTCTCGTCGAATTCATCGAATTCGTGGCCGGCGGAAGCGCGCTCGGTTTTGCGCCTGCGCTCGAGATGGCCGTGAATGAAGGAGAAGAATACGGGCACGAAGAACAGCGTGGCGCCAGTCGCCAGCAGCAAGCCGCCGATGACGGCGCGGCCCAGCGGCGCATTCTGCTCGCCGCCTTCGCCGAGTCCAAGAGACATGGGCACCATGCCGATGATCATGGCCAGCGCGGTCATAATCACCGGACGCAGGCGGACGAAGCCCGCGTTCAGCGCCGCCTGGCGCGCGTCGCCCACCAGGATCTCGAGCTGTTCGCGGGCGAAGCTCACCACCAGGATGGAGTTGGCCGTGGCCACGCCCATGCACATGATGGCGCCGGTGAGCGCCGGCACGCTGAGGTGCGTGCCGGTTAGAAATAGAAACCAGACGATGCCGGCGATGGCCGCCGGCAGGGCGGCAATGATGAGAAATGGGTCGAGCCAGGACTGGAAGTTGACGACGATGAGCAGGTACACCAGCACGATGGCAAATGCCAGTCCTTCCAGCAGGCCGAGATAGGATTTGTGCATCGTGTCGCTCTGGCCGCGAAGAATAAAGCTTGACCCGCGCGGCAGCTCCTTTTGATGCTTGGCGACGATCTTATCCATGGCGCGCGTCACGCTGCCCAGGTCGGCGCCGTCCACGTTGGTGTAAATGTCGATGACCGGCTGAATGTTGTAGTGGCTGATCAGGCCCTGCTCGGCTCCCGGTTCAATTGCCGCCAGGTTGCCGAGCACCTCGGGAGTGGCGGCGGCCCCGGGCGCTGCCGTAGTTTGCGCACCGGGCAGCGCGGCGGCATCGGATCCGGGAGCGACGGTGGAGGGAGCAATGCCGGTGGTCCGGATCGAGCCGCTCCCGGTGATGGGCAGGCTTTCGAGCTGGGCCATTGTGTCCATGCGGTACTGCGGCGACATGACGGCGATGTTGTACGAGACGCCGTTGTGCGGATCGAGGTAGAAGTTGGGACTGGTCTGGAAACTTCCGCTGAGGGCCACCAGCAGGCTCTGCGCCACATTTTGCTGGGTCAGCCCCGTGGACGCGGCGCGCGTGCGGTCCACGTCTACGGTGAAGTTGGGGTAGTTGAACGGCTGCTGGATGCGCGCATCCACGGCGCCCGGCACATAGCGCACTTCATTCAACATGCGCTCGGCGAGCGCGCGATCGCCGTAGAGGTTGGGTCCAACGATCTGAATATCGATGGGCGAGGCCAAGCCGAAGTTGAGGATCTGCGTGACGATGTCGACGGGCACGGAGTAAAACGTGACGCCGGGATAGTCGCGGGCGAGCACGGCGCGGAGGCGTTCGACATAGGCCGCGGTGGGATGATGATGCGGCGCAAGCTGCACCTGGATGTCGGCATCGGAAGGACCGATGGGCGCGGAAACCGAATAGGACAGATTCAACGACGAATACGGCAGGCCGATATTGTCGAGGATGGTGTTCACCTCGCCCGGGGGAATCACTTCGCGTATCGTTTGCTCGACGCGATCGCACAGCGCCGCCGTCTCTTCGATGCGCGTGCCGGTGTGGGCGCGCAGGTGAATCGTGAACTGGCCAGCGTCGACGGTGGGGAAAAAGTCTTCGCCCAGCCATGGGCCGATCAGCAGGACCGAGGCCACGGTGAAAACCAGAAAGCCGCCGATAAGCCATCCAGCGTGCTCGACCGAGACGGTGAGAATGCTCATATAGCCGTGGCGCAGCTTCTCAAAGAGATCCTCGAAGGCCAGTTGAAAACGCACCAGCGGGTTGCGGCTGCGACGCTTACGTTCCACTTCGGCGTCGTCGTGCTCCTTGAGCAGGTAGCGGGCCATGGTGGGCACCACGGTACGCGAAAGCAGATAGCTGGCCAGCATGGCGAAGACCACGGCTTCAGCCAGCGGAACAAACAGGTAGCGCGCCACGCCGCTGAGCAGGAACATGGGCACGAAGACGATGCAGATGGCGAGGGTGGAAACCAAGGCCGGAGTGGCGATCTGCGCCGCGCCGTCGAGGATGGCCTGCTCGATCTCCTTGCCGGATTCGAGATTGCGGTTGATGTTTTCGATTTCGACCGTGGCGTCGTCCACCAGGATGCCCACGGCGAGCGCCAGGCCCCCCAGGGTCATGATGTTGATGGTCTCGCCCAGAACATGAAGCATGACGATCGAGCACAAGATCGAAAGCGGAATCGACACCGCGATAATCAGCGTGGACCGCCAGCTGCCGAGGAAGACCAGGATCATGACCGCCGTCAGGCAGGCAGCGATGATCGCCTCGTGAATGACGCCCTCGATCGAATTGCGTACGAAGATCGACTGGTCTGAGACGGCGGCGATCTTTAACTGCGGCGGCAGCTGACCGCGCAGGCTGGGGCTCGAGATGATCCGCCGCACTCCGTTGATGATGTCCAGCGTCGACGACGAGCCGATTTTGAGCACGTTCATCAGGACCGCGCGGTGGCCGTCCACGCGAACGATGTTGGTCTGCGGAGGAAAGCCGTCGCGCACATGGGCCACGTCGCGGATATAGATCACGGCGCCGTTCACGGTTTTCACCGGCAAGTTGTTGAGCGCCTCGACCAGCGTGGGCGCGGAGTTGGTCTCCACCTGGTACTCGAAGCGGTCGAGCTTGATGGTGCCGGAGGGCGCGATCACGTTTTGCGCGGCGATGGCGTTGACCACGTCCGTTGGCGAGAGCCCGCGCGCCTGCAAGGCGTTCAGGTCCAGGTCGACCATGATCTCGCGCTGCTTGCCTCCGTAGGGGAAAGGCGTTTGCGCGCCCTCGACGGTGGCCACCTGAATACGGATGGTGATGGTAGCCAGGTCGTTCAACTGCTGCTCGTTGAGGCCGGCGCCGGAGAGCCCGAGCTGCAGCACCGGAACGCTCGACGCATTGTATTGAATGATGAATGGGGGAAAGGTGCCGGGAGGCAGCGAGCGGATCTGCACCTGGCTGATGGCGGTGATCTGGGCCACGGCCTGGCCGACGTTGACGCCAGGATGAAAAAAGACCTTGATGACTCCGACGCCGACCAGCGACTGCGACTCGATATGGTCGATGTCGTTGACCGTGGTGGTGATGCCGCGCTCGGCGTTGGTCACGATGCGGTCGGCAATCTGCTCGGCCGACATGCCGGAAAAATTCCACACCACGGTCACGACCGGGATGTCAATATTGGGAAAAATATCCGTTGGCATCGAATCGATGCTGAAGACGCCAAGGATCAGGATCAGCAGGGCAAAGACGGCAAAGGTGTAAGGCCGCCTGAGCGCAAGCCGGACAATCCACATCATAGAGCTGGTATTCGCTCCTCGACCGGCGCTTTGATCGTGTTGAGACTGGCAACCGGGCCGCGCTCAATTCTGCTGGATGCACAATCGATTGCTCGCTGCTGCCCGGTTCGCGCCGGCTTCTTGGTTTCGGGCCGTATCGCGCCTGGGCGCAGCACGGCAACCGGAAAAGAATATGGTAGCTGAAATAACTGGCGATGACGGCGCGTGCAAAATCAGTTGCCTGACGCGCCTCCCTCTATAAGAGATGGCCGAGCCGATCAAATGATGCATCGGGGCGGGCTTTATTCCACTCGAAGCCCCGGTTCCCCGCAGCTCTTTGCCGCACCGGCAGGTGCCCAGCGCCGCCGTGGCGCGTCTAAGCGACATACTGCCAGGAAGCGAGAGATGCACAACCGCCAAAACCCGCCTGAGTCCGGTAGACTGGGAGATGGATTCCAACAAGGGATTCAGTCCTGCTTCCGGCGCCTGGCGCGGCAGGGATGTTGTGGAAGGGAGTCGGTTCCAGCACCGCAATCCAGCCTGGGTAGTCATTGCCTCTGCAACGGGAATCCGCTGCCGGGGTCGCTGCAGTTTGGGTGGGGTGGGCGCGGTCTTGTAGAATCGATCTTTCCTAAAGGCAAGACCAGATTTCGAGCAATGAGGGTGTGCATATTCTTCCTGTGAAGCAGAACAATTGTACGAACGAGTATTTGTGCTCGCCGCAGGGCTCCAACCCGGTGAAGATCAAGCACACTGCCATCTCTGGGGCCGCCGGCTGGTTCGCGCGCCGCATGGCGCGCCTTGTCGTCGTTCTGGCCCTGGCCTCAGCCGCTGCCATGGCCCTGGCGCAAACGCCGGATACCATCGACCAGATTCGTGTCATCGGGAACCGGCGCATCCCCAAAGAAACCATCCTGGCGCGGATGTTCACTCATCCCGGCGACACCTACGACCCAATCTCGATCGAACGCGACTTCCACTCGCTGTGGAACACGGGCTACTTTGAGAATCTGCGCATCGACCGTGAGGACTCCGAAAAGGGCGTTATCCTGAATGTCTACGTCACCGAGAAACCCTCGATCCGCGAGATCAACTACAAGGGCTTGAACTCGGTCTCGCAGTCCGACGTGCTCGACCGCTTCAAAAAAGAGAAGGTCGGTCTCTCGGTGGAGAGCCAGTACGATCCCACCAAGATCAAGGAGGCCGAAGCCTCGATCAAGCGGCTGCTCGCCGAGCATGGCCACCAGTTCGCCACCATCAAGACCGACGTCAAGACCATTCCGCCGGCCTCGGTGCAGGTGAACTTCAATATCAAGGAAGGCCCGGTGGTGAAGGTGGGCAAGATCGAGTTCGTGGGCAACCGCCATCTGAGCGGAATCTACCTGCGCCGGTCCATGAAGAACCTGAAGCCCATCGGCATTCCTTATTCCATCGTCTTTGAGGATCTCTTCGCCCAGACCTACGACTCCTCCAAGCTCGAAGAAGATACCGAACGCGTGCGCCAGGCTTATCGCGACAAGGGCTACGCCAATGCCGCCGTCGAAGATCCCAAGACGCAGATTCGCGACGAAGGCGGCCTGAACTGGTTCACCTTCCGGCCGCGCAAGGGCAAGCGCATCGACATTCAGCTCACGATTGAGGAAGGCGGCCGCTACAGGCTCGGCACCATCACCTTCACCGGCAACAAGCAGATCACCAACGTCAAGGCGCTGCGCTCCACCTTTGCCATCAAGGATGGCGACTGGTTCAACGCCACGGCCATTGGCAAGGGCCTGGACAATCTCAAGAAGGCATACGGAAGCCTGGGTTACATCAACTTCGGCGCCGTGCCCAAGCTGACCACCGACGAGCAGAAGAAAACCGTGTCCATGAACATCGATATCGATGAGGGCAAGCAGTTCTTCGTCTCGCGCATCGAGTTCCAGGGCAACACCATCACCCGCGACCGCGTTATCCGCCGCGAGCTGATGCTCGACGAGGGCTCGGTGTACAACTCCCAGCTCTGGGAGTACAGCCTGCTGCGCCTCAACCAGCTTGAATACTTCGATCCGCTCAAGGTCGATCAGGACTCCGAGGCCCATCAGGATCCCGACAACGGCACCGTCGATCTGCTCCTGAAGGTCAAGGAGAAGGGCAAGAATTCGATCGGCATGAATGGCGGCGTGAGCGGCTATTCGGGCGCCTTCCTCGGCGTGAACTACCAGACCAACAACTTCCTCGGTCTGGGTGAAACCCTGAGCCTGCAGGCCAACCTGGGCTCGATCAGCCGCACCTTCCTGTTCGGCTTTACCCAGCCCTACTTCAAGAACCGCCCCATCAATCTTGGCTTCCAGGTCTTCAACAACAAGCAGGACTACAACGCCGCCAAGAACTACCAGGCCACGACCGGCGCTTCGTTGAATCTTTCCACGGCGCAAAAGTCGCTCACGCAGAATTACAACGTGGGTTCCGATGGATTCAACTTCTCCGTCAGCTATCCGCTGAAGCGGCATGCCTTCCAGCGCGTCGGCGTCACGTATTCATGGACGAAATCTTCCATCACGGCTTTCAGCACGGCTTCGCAGACCTTCTTCCAGACCATCGCATTCCGTTCCGGCGTGCAGGGCTCAAATCCGCTGGCCGGCATTATCAACAGCAACGTCAGCTTCAGCTACACCTACAACACGGTCTCGAATCCGCTGCGCCCGCACGACGGCAAGGAGTACACAGCGCTTCTGCAGTTCTCCGGGTTGTGGGGCGATGTGCGCTACATCAACCCCGTGGTCGCCTACAAGCGGTTCATCCCCATGCACTACCTGATTCCCACTCCCTCGGGACGCAATGTGCTGGGCGTTCGCGCGCAGTTGGGCTACATCCAGGGCATCTCCGGCGCCGTGGCTCCGCCCAACAACCGGTTCTACAATGGCGGCGAGCAGGATCTGCGCGGGTTCGACGTGCGCAGCACTACGCCCTACGGCTACGTGCCCACGCGGGTCAACTTCCAGCTCACCAATCCTGACGGCAGCTGCGTGCCGCGCGACACGAACAACCCGCAGGACAACCAGTGCATTCAGGTGCCGCTACCGGTTTACGGCATCGCCTCGATCGGCGGCGACTCCATGCTGACCACGAACGTGGAATACATGATTCCCATCGTGGGGCCGTTCACCTTCAAGTTCTTCAACGACTTTGGCATCGATGCGGCGGTGAACCACGGCCAGCTGGAACAAAGCCCCGAGGGATTTGCTTCGCTGATCGCACCGCTCTACGGTTGCCCGGTGTTCAACAACGGCGCCTGCCAGGGGGGTATTCCCGGTTCCCAGGTGGGCTTCCGCAGAGACATCCACCCGGTGTCGGGCACCAACTTTGTGCCGCGCATGTCCACAGGCGCGGAGCTTTCCGTGCTCATGCCGATCATCAATGCGCCCTTCCGGCTCTATTACGCCTACAATCCGCTGCGCCTCTTCGAAGAGCCGTATTGCAACAACGTCTACCTCGGACAGAAGCAGCAGAGCTGCTCGGCCGAGTTGATCACGCGCGACCTGTTCCCGCCCGGCGGCGCAGGCGACTACACCTACCAGGAAGCGATTGAGGCCTACGGCCAGCAGTACATCTTCCGCGAGCCGCGCAAGACCTTCCGCCTGACGGTTTCGACCACGTTCTAAAGGCAGGGAGCGAGGGAACGAGAACGCGAAAAGGGCTGCTCGGAAAGAGCGGCCCTT
>Ga0335073_10013539_pt1 | contig 11434 bp, 6 predicted proteins | sample Lox_Sample_22_FD_207093 | JGI IMG/M metagenome (GOLD analysis project Ga0335073, IMG submission 207093) | Soil microbial communities from Loxahatchee National Wildlife Refuge, Florida, United States - Lox_Sample_2.2 | ecosystem: Environmental > Terrestrial > Soil > Wetlands | place: USA: Florida... | reverse complement strand
CCCGGTTCTCCCGCGGCGTGGGGCCAGGCCGGGCCAGCCCGGCCAGGTAGATCGGCGAGCTGGCGTGCACGAACGGCAGCAGCACGAACTCGGTGAAGCCGCCGGTGCGCTCCTGGATGCCGCGGATGACCCGCAGGTGCCCCACCCAGTGCGCGGGCGTGTCCACGTGGCCGTACATCATCGTCGCCGACGTCGGGATGCCGAGCTCGTGGGCCGTGCTGATCACGTCGATCCAGGCCGCGGCGGGCAGCTTGCCCTTGGTCAGCACCCAGCGGACCTCGTCGTCGAGGATCTCGGCCGCGGTGCCCGGCAGCGAGTCCACGCCCGCCTCGCGGGCGGCGATCAGCCACTCCCGGACCGGCAGGCCGGTGCGCGAGGACCCGTTCATCACCTCCATCGGCGAGAACGCGTGCACGTGGATCCGCGGGCAGCGCCGCTTCACCTCGGCGGCGAGGTCGAAGTAGGCGGTGCCGGGCAGGTCGGGGTGGATGCCGCCCTGCATGCAGACCTCGGTCGCGCCCGCCTGCCAGGCCTCCTCGGCCCGGTCGCCGACCTGCGCGAGCGACAGCGTGTAGGCGTCGGCGTCGGTGCGGCGCTGGGCGAAGGCGCAGAACCGGCAGCCGGTGTAGCAGACGTTCGTGAAGTTGATGTTGCGGTCGACTACGTAGGTGACGTCGTCGCCGGCCGCGTCCCGGCGCACCGCGTCGGCGAGCGCCGCCAGCGCCTCGAGTTCCGGGCCGTCGGCGTCGAGCAGGGCCAGCGCCTCGGCATCGGACAGCGCCGCCGGGTGGTCCTCGGCCCGGCGCAGCGCCGCCCGCACCTCCTCGCGCAGCCGGGGCGGTGCCGCGGCGCCGTTCGCCCCGGCGCGTTCCCGGGGCCTCGCGGCCGGCTCGATCCGCGCGCCCACCTCCGTCCAGTCGCCGTACACCTCGGCGAAGTCCGCCCGGCGGTCGGCGGACCGGCCGGCTGTGTCGATCGTGACGTGCAGGTCGGTCCGGCCCGCGGCCTCGCCCCAGCCGCCGTCGGGCTCCTGCCAGCGCCGCCCGCGCGGCACCGCGTCCTCGCGGGCCAGCCCGGTCGCCGGGTCGGCCAGGGCGGCGACGTGCGGGGCGACCCTGGGGTCGAGCCAGGGCTCGCGCAGGTAGCCCGGGTAGATGGTCAGCCGCTCGCGGAGCTCGAAGCCCCCGGCCGCGGTGCGGGAGGCCAGGTCGTCGATCTGCGGCCAGGGCCGCTCCGGGTTCACGTGGTCGGGGGTGAGCGGGGACACCCCGCCCCAGTCGTCGATGCCCGCGGCCAGGATCATCCGGTACTGATCGCCGATGAGGTTCGGCGGGGCCTGGATCCGCGCGCCCGGGCCGAGGACCAGCCTGGCCACGGCGATCGTCGCGGCCAGGTCGTCCAGGTCGGCGTCGGGCACGCCGCGCATCTTCGTGTCCGGCTTGGCACGGAAGTTCTGCACGATCACTTCCTGGATGCCGCCGTACTCGCGGGCGACCCGGCGGATGGCGAAGATCGAGTCGGCGCGCTCGGCCATGGTCTCGCCGATGCCGATCAGGATGCCGGTGGTGAACGGGACGTTGCTGCGCCCGGCGTCCTCCAGTACCCGCAGCCGCACGGCGGGATCCTTGTCCGGGCTGCCGAAGTGCGGGGCGCCGCGCTCGGTGTAGAGTCGCCGCGCGGTGGTCTCCAGCATCATCCCCATCGACGGCGCGACCGGCTTGAGCCGCTGGAAGTCCTGCCAGCTCAGCACGCCGGGGTTGAGGTGCGGGAGCAGGCCGGTCTCCTCGAGGACGCCGATGGCCATCGCCCGGACATAGGACAGCGTGTCGTCGTAGCCGTGCGCGTCCAGCCACTCCCTGGCCTGGCGCCACCGGTCCTCGGGGCGGTCGCCGAGCGTGAACAGGGCCTCCTTGCAGCCGAGCGCCGCTCCCCTGGCCGCGATCTCGATGACCTCGTCCGGTGACAGGTAGGGGCCGGCCAGCTGGCCGGGCACGGTGGCGAACGTGCAGTAGCCGCAGCGGTCCCGGCACAGCCGGGTCAGCGGGATGAAGACCTTGCGCGAGTAGGTGATGACGCCGGGGCGCCCGGCCCGCTCCAGCCCGGCGTCCCGGGCGCGCGAGGCGTGCCCGAGCAACTCGGTGAGCTGGTCCCCCCTGGCGTGCAGCAAGGTGGCGGCCTCGCTCCGGTCCAGCGCCTTGCCGTCCCTGGCCCGGGCCAGCGAGCGGCGCAGCGCCGCGGGCGGCGGGGCGGGCTCGGCGGCGCGGGCCGGCGGCTGCTGCGGGCGGGGGCGTGGGGTGTGCCCGTCGACGCTCATGGGCTCCAGCCTAAGCGGGGCGGTCCGGGCATCCCGGCCGGCGTGTGCTAGAACGCCCGGTGGTCCCGGACGGCCAGCCGGGGCCCGCGGCGCGGCGGCCGGGCGCCGCTCAGCTCCACCAGCCTGGCCGCCCGGTACCGGTGCCCGGCGTACGGGGCCAGCAGCGCGAGCATGCCGGCGTCGTCGACGACGCGCCCGGCCAGTGCCCAGCCGACCGCCGCGGGCAGGTTGTAGTCGCCGACGCTGACCGCGTCGGCGTCGCCGCAGGCCCGCTGCCTGACCTCGGCCGATGTCCACGGCCCGACGCCGGGCAGCGACCGCAGCCGGCGATCGGCGTCCCCGGCCGCCATCGCGGTGATCTCCTCAAGCCGGGACGCCGCGCGCGCCGCCCCGGCGATCGTGCGGCCGCGCGCGGGCTCCACGCCGGCCCGGTGCCACTCCCAGGACGCGATCCGCGCCCAGGCCGCCGCGTCGGGGAAGACCCGCATCCCCTCCGGGGCCGGCCCCGGCGCGGGCGCGCCGAAGCGGTGCAGCAGGTGGCGCCACGCCCGGCGGGCCTCGGCCCCCACCACCTTCTGCTCGAGAATGGCCGGGATCAGCGCCTCGAGTACCCGGCCGGACCGTCCGACCCTGGCGCCGGGATGCCGGCCGGACATCTCCCGCAGCAGCGGGTGCACCGGCGCGAAGCCGGCCTGGTCGTCGTCGGCGCCCAGCAGCGAGGGCAGCGTCTCCAGCAGCCAGGCCGCGCCCGGTCCCCACGCGGCCGCGCTGACCCGGGTGCCGCCGCCCGCGGCCGGCCGGGCGGCGACCCGCAGCGTTCCCGGGCCGGCCGGGGCCAGCACCGTCCGCCAGATCGCGCCGCGGGCGTCGGCGCGGTAGGCGGGATCGCCCGTGCCGCGGCGGTGCACGGACAGGATCAGCGGCACCTCGACGGCATACGGCGGGCACCATTCCCTGGTCAACGGCTCGGCGCCGGGCACAGGGCGCCCGGCCTTACGCGTCGGTGGAGAAGCGGATCGTCGCCGGGGCGATCTCCGCCGCCGGCCAGACCCGCAGCCCGTGCGCGAGCTCGTTGCCGGAGCCGATAAGGGCGCCGTCGCCGATCACCACGCCGTCCAGCACCGCGCCGTCGCCGACGCGGGCGGTGCGGCCCACCGCGCTCGACCTGACCACGGCCCCCTGGCCGACGACCGCCCCGTCGAACAGCACGCTGCCGTCCACCTCCGCGTCGGACCCGATGTGGCAGCCCGCCCCGACCACGGTGCCGCCGCCGACCTTGGCACCGGGCTCGACCACGCCGCCGGGCAGCATCAGGGCCTCGCCGCACGGGCCGGGCAGCGCGGTCGACGCCAGCTCGCCCAGCACCAGGTCACGCGAGCCGCAGACGAACGCCTCCGGCGTGCCGACGTCCAGCCAGTAGGCGGTGTCGACGTGGCCGAGAACCAGTTCCCCGCCGCCGATCAGCCCCGGGAACGTCTCCCGCTCGACCGAGACCCGGCGGCCCGGCGGTATCCGGTCGATGACCTCGCGCCGGAAGACGTAGCAGCCGGCGTTGATCCGGTTGGTCACCGGGTCCGGCGTCTTCTCCAGGAACGCCGTGACCCGCCCGGCCGCGTCGATCGGGACGCAGCCGAATCTCGACGGGTCCGGGACCTCGACGAGGTGCAGGGTCACCGCCGCGCCCGCCTGCTCGTGCACGGCCACCTGCGCGGCGAGGTCGTGGCCGGACAGGACGTCGCCGTTCAGCACGACCACCGGGTCGTCCGGGCCGCCGCGCAGCGCGGACGCGGCGTTGCGGATCGCGCCGCCGGTGTCGAGCGGCGTCTCCTCCTGGATGTAGTCGATCTCCAGGCCGAAGGACGAGCCGTCGCCGAGGCACGCGGCGAACATCTCGGCCCGGTAGAAGGTCGCCATCAGCACCCGGGTCACCCCGTACGCCGCGGCCTTGGCCAGCTGATGGGCGAGGAAGGGGACCCCGGCGGTCGGCAGCAGCGGCTTGGGCGTCGCGATCGTCAGCGGGCGCAGCCGGGTGCCCTGGCCGCCGACCAGCAGGATCGCCTCGAGGGGCTCGCGCGGATTACTCGGCATGAGCAGGCAGGCTACTACTCGTGCCCCTGAGCCGCCGCACGCTCGTAGGAGGCCATGTGGGCCTCGGCGGAGGCGGCCCAGGTGAACTCGAGCGCCCGGGCGTGCCCGGCCGCGCCCAGCGCCTGCCGGCGGGCCGGGTCGTCGAGCAGCGACCGCAGCGCGGTGCGGATGCTGTCGGCGTCCGGCTCGGTGTAGGCGACCGCGTCGCCGCCCACCTCGGGAAGCGAGGTCCGGTGCGTGGTCAGGACCGGCGCGCCCGAGGCCATGGCCTCGAGCACGGGCAGGCCGAAGCCCTCGCCGGTGCTGGGGAACGCGACCACAAGCGCCCCGCCGAGGAACCCGGGCAGGTCGGTGAAGTGCAGGTAGCCGGGCCGCACCAGGCGCAGGTGGGCGGGCACGTTCGCGACCGCCTCGTCCACCTCCTCGCTCCAGCCGCTGCCGCCGGCCAGGACCAAGGCCGGGGGCTCGGACAGGTCGGCGACGGCCTCGGCCCAGCCGTTGATCAGCGCGGGCACGTTCTTGCGCGGCTCGAGCGTGCCGAGGTAGGCGACGTATGGCTTGCCGTGCAGCCCGAGCCGGTCGGAGACCTGCCGAAGCTTGGCCTCGGCCGGCTCGTGGAACTGCGCGTGGTCGACGCCGTGGTATGCGACGTCGATCCGGGTCGGGTCCGCCCCGAGCACCCGGACGAGCTCGTCCCTGGTCGCCTTGGACGGGACGATCAGCCGGGTGGCCCGCCGGGCGGAGGCGCGGATCGCGGCCTTGTAGAAGGTCGCGGTCACCGGGCTGTGGGCGTCGGGCTCGGTGAAGAACGTCAGGTCGTGGATCGTGACGACGATCGGCGCGCCCGGCCGGACCGGCATCGAGTAGTGCGGCGCGTGGATGACGTCGGCGTTGACCTGCTGCGCAACCAGCGGCAGGCCGCTCTGTTCCCAGGCCAGCCGGGCGGGCCGGTGGGCGATGGCCGGCGGCCCGGCCACGATCCGCGCGCTCGGGACGAGCCGCCCGTAGCGTTCTTCGTCGGCACGCTGACAGGCCACGACCAGATTGCATCCTGCCGCGCCCAGGGCGGTGACGAGTCCGTCAACGTAACGGCCGACCGCGCCACGGTCCGCGGGAACGGCGGTCGCGTCAACAAGCACACGGGGCACGACCGGTCCGGCTCCTTTCGCCATGCCTGCTGGGCGTGCGAGACCGCGGCAGGCGAGCTTTGCTCTGGATGTCCCGTCAGCATCGAGCGTACGCCCTCTCAGGCTGCGGCGTGTCCGCGCGGCGGGGGGCGGCGCGGATTGGCCGCAACTGGCCGCTGGCCTGCGGCCTGGCCCGGGCTACGGGCTGCGGGACGGGCTGGCCGACGGCGAGGGCGCGGGCGACGCCGACGAGCCCGGGCTGCCCTGCGCGGCGGCCTGCGCCTTGTCCAGCGCCGCCTTCATCGCCGCGAGGTCGCTGCCGTACAGGGAGAAGTTGCCGCTCTTGAGCGCGGCCTGCGCCGCACCGTAGTCCGCCTCGGCTTCCTGCAGGTACTTCAGCACGGTCGCGTTCGCCGGCTGCGGGTGGCTGGCCGGCGGCGGGCTTGGAGTGGGCGTGGTCGCCGGCGCGGTCCCGAGCACGTCCTGCAGCGCCTTCTGCAGGGTCGCCCCGTACCCCACCTGGCCGTTGTAGTACACGAGCATGTCCTGCAGCGTGGGGTAGGCCCCCGAGCTGCCCGCCACCGCCTGGGACACGTACACGGGCTCGAAGTACATTAGGCCGCCGCCAACCGGGAGCGTGATCAGATTGCCCTCGACCACCTTGGACCCGCCCTGGCGCAGCAGGGTCAGCAGCGACGCCACGGCCGCGTTGGACTCGAAGTCGTTCTGCACCTGCTGCGGCCCGCGGATCGTGGTGTCCTGGGGCAGCTGCAGGACCCGGATCGTGCCGTAGCCCGCGCTCTTCGGGTTGCTGTTGACCTCCATGAACGCGGCCATGTTGGCCCGGCCCCGCGGCGTGAGCGCGGTGGTCAGCGAGAACTCCGGCTGCGGCTGGCCGGGCATCGTCATCGTCAGGTAATAGGGCGGCTGGCTGGAGGAGTTCGGCGCGGTGCCGCTCGGGTCGGTGGGCACGGCCCAGAAGTTCTGCCCGCCGTAGAACTCGGGAGCCTGGGTCACGTGATACTGGGCCAGGATCTGCCGCTGCGCCTCGAACAGGACCGGCGGGTAGCGCAGGTGCGGCAGCAGGTCGGCCGGGATCGCGCTCTGCGGCTTGATCACGCCGGGGAAGGCCCGCTTCCAGGCGTCCAGCAGGGGATCGTCGCCGCCCCACTGGTACAGCGTGACCGCGCCGGTGTAGGCGTTCACCACGGCCTTGACCGAGTTGCGGATGTAGTTGACCTGGCTGGCCGGGCCGACGACCGAGCCGCCCGGGCTGTAGCTGTTCGCGCTGGCCTGCGGCAGGCTCAGCCGCTGCGAGTAGGGGTAATTGTCGGTGGTCGTGTACGCGTCGACCACCCACAGCACCTGGCCGCCGACCACCACCGGGTAGGTGTTGCCGTCCAGGGTGAGGAACGGGGCGACCTTGGCCACCCGCGACAGCGGGTCCCGGATGTACATGATCTTCGAGTTGCCGTCGATCGCGCCGGACAGCAGGATGTTCAGCTCGCGGAACTTGATCGCGTACAGCAGGCGGTTCAGCGTCGAGCCCACCGGGACCCCGCCGCCGCCCCGGTAGGTGGTGTTGGCCTGGCCGCTGGCGCTCTGGTTTGGGTAGTCGAGCTCGAGCTGGTGCCCGCCGACGATCGCGTAGCTGGTCTCCCCCTCGCCGAAGTAGACCCGGGGCTGGCGCACGCCGAGTTCCCCGGAGGGCGGGATGTCGCTCTCGGTGAACGACGGGTTCCCGCCGCTCGCGGCAGCGTTCGCCGAGGCGGCCACGAAGCCGAACCCGTGCGTGTAGACCAGGTGGCTGTTGATCCAGTTGTTCTGGCCGGCGGGCGGGCCCGACATGTCGCGGACCCCGACGATCATGTCCTGCGGCACGGAGCTGCCCGGCACCGCGTACCTGTCCACCGACAGCACGCCGGGGAACGTGTAGTACCCCTTGACCTGCTGCAGCTGCTGGAACGACGCGGACACCACGCCCGGGTCCAGCTGGCGCACGTCGGGCAGCGCGGCGGCCTGCTGGGCCAGCAGGGCGGCCGGCTCGGACGAGACCGCCGAGTACGGCGTGACCCGTATGTGCGTCAGACCGTACGCGCGCCGGGTGCTGGCGATCTCCCGGCCGAGATACGGGCCCTCCTTGGCCAGCTCGTTGGGCTTGACCACGAACTGCTGCACGATCGCCGGGTAGACCCCGCCGATGATCACCGCGGACAGCACCAGCAGGCCGAACCCCACCGCGGGCAGCATCGCGTTCCGCCGGATCGCGCCGGCGAAGAACAGCGCGGCGCAGATCACCGCGATCACCGCGAGGACGGTCTTGGCCGGCAGCACGGCGTTCACGTCCGTGTATGAGGCGCCGGTCTGCACCACTCCTCGCTGGGAGAAGTCGATGCCGTACCGGTCCACCCAGTACGCGACGCCCTTGAGCAGCACGAAGAAGCCGACCAGGACGAACAGGTGTGCGCGCGCGGCCTGGGTGGCCCGCTCGCCCCGCAGCTGCAGCCGCAGCCCGCCGTACAGGTAGTGCACGACCGCCGCGGCGACCAGCGACAGCAGGACGGCCGCGAACAGGAAGCTGAGCACCATCCGGATGAACGGGTAGTCGAAGACGAAGAACGACAGGTCCAGGTGGAACTGCGGGTCCTGAATGCCGAACGAGGTCCGGTTGGCGAACAGCAGCCAGGTGCGCCAGCTGCCGGCCGCGGCCAGGCCGGAGATCAGCCCGATCAGGCCGACCACCACCCCGACCACCAGCCTGCGGTGCGGGTCGACCACCACGCGGTAGGCCTCCGGGCCGTGCTGCTCGGGCGACATCGGCCGGTGCTCGGGCCTCAGCCGGTAGGCGAGCAGGATGTTCGCGGTGATGACCGTCATCATGAAGAGCGCCGTGACGCCGAACAGCGCCCACTTCACGCCGTAGGTGATGTCGAAGACCGACGAGTAGCGGACCGACCGGAACCACAGGAAGTCGGTCCAGATCCCCGCCGCGACGCCGATGAGCACGATGAGCGCGATCAGCGCCAGAAGGGCCGGCAGCACGTACCTGATCCACCGGGGGAGCGCGATGGGGCGGCTGACCGGCGGCCGGGAGGGGCCAGCGGATCGGAAGGCCACGGCCTCCCCCTTACCTCACATCGGGCGCCCGGCAGCGGCCAGGGCGCGGGCGGGGCGCGCTTCGCCCCGGAACCCCGCGAATACGCATATTCACTGACGGCAACTTACCGGCATGTGGCAAGGTTCCCGCATCCCTTCCCGGTGCCCGGGCGCCCCGTGGCGCCGCGCGGGCTCAGCACGAGGGAACCGGCCGGCCTGCCTTCAGCGCGCCGAGGTCGGCGATGGCACCAGCCAGGGAGCTTACCTTGATCAGCCGGAGCCCGGCAGGCACGGACCCCGCGGTGTCCGGGCAGTTCGCCACCGGGGTCAGGAAGACGGTCGCGCCGGCCGCGCGGGCCCCGGCCATCTTCTGCTGGATCCCGCCGATCGGGTCCACGGTGCCGTTGGCCTCGATCTCGCCGGTTCCCGCGATGAAGCGGCCGCCGGCCAGGTTGTCCGGGGTGATCTTGTCGATGATGCCGAGCGCGAACATCAGCCCGGCGCTGGGGCCGCCGATCTCCCCGATGTTAAACGTCACGTTGAACGGGAAGGCGAAGCTTTCCACGATCTGCACGCCGATCTCGGGCACGCCCTGGACGTTCGCGGTCACCAGCCGCACGCGCTCGGTCGCGCCGCGGCGCAGGATCGTCAGTTCCACCGCGCTCCCGGGCTTGCGGGCCTTGATCAGCGTCCCGGCGTCCGCGCGGCAGGTGACCGGCGTGCCGTTCACGGCCGTGATGACGTCACCCGGGCGCAGCGCGGCCGCGGCGGGCATGCCGGCCACGGTCGCCTGGACGGTGTCGACGGTCCGGAACGGGATGTTGAGCTGGCAGAGGGCGGCCGCGGTGGCCGTCTGCTGGGAGTTGGCCATCTCCTCGGTGTCTTCCCTGGCCACCTGCTGCGAGCTCTGGCCCGGCGTGAAGATCTCGGACTCGGGCACGACCGCGTCATGCGGGCTCAGCCAGGCGTGCAGCGCCCCGAAGATGTTGAAATGCGTGCCGGGGCCGCCGACGAAGGACACCGTCACCATGTTCAGGTTGCCCCTGGTCGGGTACGTCCGATGCCCCCGGATCTGGATCAGCGGCTTGCCGCTCTGGCCGCCCAGGGTGTTCAGGGTAGGCCCGGGCAGCAGCGCCACGTAGGGGACGGGCGCGACCACGGCGACGATGATCGCGACCAGCACTCCGGCGGCTGCCACCAGCAGCGTCGCGGATCGGCGGGACATGGGGGAAGACTACGCGCTGTTGACCCACTCACTGTCGCCGCTGGCGTACTGCTGATGCTTCCAGATCGGCACGGTGAGCTTCAGGTCGTCGATCAGCGCCCGGCAGGCGTCGAATGCCTCGGCGCGGTGCGGGCAGGACACCGCCACCACCACCGCCAGGTCGCCGACCGCCAGGTCGCCCACCCGGTGCACGGCGGCGACCGCGATGGCGCCGTGGCCGGCCGCGACCTTCTCGGCCACCCGCCGCAACTCCGCCGCCGCCGACGGGTGCGCGCTGTAGCCGAGGCGGGCCACCGGGCGGCCGTGATCTTGTTCCCGGACCGTCCCGACGAACAGGGCGACTCCCCCGGCCGCGGGGTCCGCGACCGCGCTCAGCACCTCGTCGACCGACAGCGGGGTTTCCCGCAGCTCGGCAAGCCTCACGATGTCCACGATGTCAAGCTATCGTGCGGGCCTGGCTGCTGCGTCAGGCGCTCCGGCGCCTTGCGTCAGGTGCTCCGGCGCCGCCGCCGCACCTCGCGCACGATGGCTGCGGTGCCGATCACGGCCACCGTGGCGCCGGCCGCCGTGATCGTCGCATCCTTCTTGTCCAGCCGCCGGCCCGCCACCGCGTGATGGCCGGCCCGCTGCTCCAGCAGCACCTGCAGCGCGGTCTCGTTGTCGAACGCGGGCTTCCACCCGGCCTCCCGCAGGGTCGCGCAGTCGACGACCCACGGGTACACGACGAAGTGAAGGTCGGTCACCAGGGCCGGGGTTATCCCGGCCCGGTGCAGCCGCTGGGCGGTGCCGAACGTCAGCCCGGCCGGCAGCTCGATCTGGCGCAGCCCGGAGAGCTCCTCCACCCGGTCCTGCTCGAGCCACCCGTCGCAGCCGACGGCGAAGGCGCCGGTCACCTCGCCGGTCGCGGCCAGCTCCAGCGCGCAGACCAGGTCATCGACGTGGCAGAACTGCCACCGCGGGGCGCAGCCCTTCACGGCCAGCAGCCGGGGCGCCTCGAAGTGCCGGGTGATCAGGGTGTCCACGCCCTCGCCGACCAGCGCGGCGGGCCTGACGACCGTGATGGCCATGCCCCGGTTGGCCTGCGGCGAGCGCTGGGCCAGGTGCTCGATCTCCAGCAGGTCGCCGACCACGCTGCCGTCTGGGTCCGCGCCCAGCGGCGCCGACTCCTCGAGCGGGACCGGGTTGTCCGGCCGGGCGCCGTACACCATCGCGCTGGTAACCAGCACCACACGGCCCACCCGGCCGGCCGCCGCCGCGGTCAGCACCGTCTGCGCGCCGCGGACGTTGTACGCCCGCCGCGACCGGCGGTCGGAGTCGGCCGCGAGGTCGAGGTCGGTGTGCACGACCACGTCGACCCCGGCCAGCCGCCCCGCAAGGGCCGGGTCGCGGACGTCGACCACCCGCCAGGTCACGCCGGCCGCATCGCCCCGGTGGCCGTCGATCGCGACGACCCGGCCGATCCTGGCCGACGCGGCCAGCCGGACCGTGAGCGCGTGCCCGAGGCCGCTCGCCGCCCCGGTGACCGCGACCACGGGCCCGCGCCCGCGCTCGCGCGCGCGCTCGCGCGCGCCTGAGCCTGTGGCA
>Ga0335073_10013538_pt1 | contig 11434 bp, 10 predicted proteins | sample Lox_Sample_22_FD_207093 | JGI IMG/M metagenome (GOLD analysis project Ga0335073, IMG submission 207093) | Soil microbial communities from Loxahatchee National Wildlife Refuge, Florida, United States - Lox_Sample_2.2 | ecosystem: Environmental > Terrestrial > Soil > Wetlands | place: USA... | reverse complement strand
CCGGCAAATTGATGAAGAAAATCCACCGCCAGGAATAGTTGTCCGTGATCCATCCGCCGAGCGTGGGGCCGATGGTCGGCGCGATGATGGCCGTGACGCCGTAGAGCGCGAATGCCAGCCCGCGTTTCTCGGGAGGGAAGATGTCCGCCAGAATCGCCTGCGCCATCGGCTGCAACCCTCCGCCGCCCGCGCCCTGGAGAATGCGGAAGAAAATGATGGCGCCCAGGCTCGGCGCGATTCCGCAAAGGAGGGAACTCACGGTGAAGATCACCAGGCACGTCATGAAGAAACGCTTGCGGCCGAGCGCGTTCGCAAACCACCCGCTGATCGGCAGCACGATCGCGTTGGAGACTAGGTAGGACGTGAGCACCCACGTGCTCTGATCGTTGCTCGCTCCGAGGCTGCCCGCCATGTAGGGCAGCGCGACGTTGGCGATGCTCGTGTCGAGCACTTCCATGAACGCCGCCATCGCAACCACCACCGCAATCAGCCACGGATTTACTTGCGGCCGCCATACCGCCGGCGTCGGGATCGGCGCGACGTCCGCCGGCGGCTGTTCGGGCGCGCTGCCGGAACTATGAAGTTCGTCTGCCATGGGCGAAGGGAACCCGGCTGCGGCTATCTGGGGGGTTCCGGTGCTTCCGTTTGATGCCTTGTCGCGCCGGGCGGATTCGTTCATTTGAACTTAAGCGGCTCTTGCGGGATGCCCGCAGCCTCCTATACGGACGAATTGGCGGATCACATCACGCTTGCGCCGTATTGCTCGCTCCGCGTGAATCGTTCTTGGTATCTCGATGTAGAATGCCGCTCGACGGAGACCCGAAAGCAAAACAAGGAGGCTGTGGTGAGTGCCACGCCGCAAACTTGGCTTTGGCCCGATTCGCTCGACGCCGTGGTTGCCGATCCGCTGCACCACAAGCTGCTTTTTGAGAATAAACGAGTGCGAGTACTGGAGGTTCGGATCCCGCCCGGAGTCACGACGTCCGTACACACGCACTGTTGGCCGGCCGCGATCTACGTGGCTCGGCAAAGTGACTTCATTCGGCGCGATGGCGAAGGTAACTTGCTCTTTGACAGCCGGACGATCGGACCGCCGCCCACGGAGCCGGTCGTTCAATGGGTGGGGCCGCTACCGCCTCATTCGATCGAAAACGTCGGAAGCGTGGAAATCCTGCTGATAACCACCGAATTGAAACAGTCTTGAGCCCTAGTCGCCCGGTCGCCCCTTTTCGTCGTCGAGAAACGGCACCCGGAACTGTCGCGTTTTGAGGCGCTTCCGGCCGATCTCCTGTATACTCCCGACACCCTGCCCTTCGTTGTCAGTTGCGAATCACGGGCGAAGCCTGCGTTGGCGGCGGCTAGGGCCTATGCTATAAGTAAAAAGCTGCCCAAACTCTGAGGAAATTGTGCCGTTTATTAACTTTCCCGCTCGCGAGATTAACTGCAAGCTTGTGTATTACGGTCCCGGCCTTGGCGGGAAGACCGCGAACCTGCAGTGGATCTACGACCACACGGGTACGGGGCAAAAGGGAAAGATGGTCTCGCTCGCCACGGAGACCGACCGCACGCTCTTCTTCGATTTTCTCCCGCTCGATTTGGGCACGGTCCGCGGATTCAAGACACGGTTTCACCTCTACACGGTTCCTGGTCAGGTGTTTTATGAAGCGAGCCGCAGGCTGATCCTGAAAGGCGCGGACGGCGTGGTGTTCGTGGCGGATTCACAGGAAGAGCGGCTCGATGCGAACCTCGAAACGCTCGATAACCTCCGCGAGCACCTGAAGGATCACAAGCTCGATTTCGACACGATTCCCTACGTCCTGCAGCTCAACAAGCGCGATCTGCCAAATGTCCTGCCTTGCGACGAGCTCAAGAAGCAGCTCAACGTGAAAGGCGAGCCGGCGCTCGAGGCGGTCGCCGTCACGGGCCAGGGCGTTTTCGACACGCTCAAGGAAGTCGCCAAGCTCGTTCTCTCCGACCTGAAGAAAAACTCCTGAACGACCTTCTTTCGCCCGGCGCGTCAGCGCGAGAAAAAAGCGGACGCGAGCTGAAACGCCTTCTCGGCACCGCGCGAGACGCCGCGGGAGAGCGCCAGCTGTAGACCGGTGGGGGGCGTGGAGGAAAACGCCGGTGCGGGAAGCGCGGCGCCGGATTCCCCGCTCGCCTTTGCGAGCTGGGCGTAAAGGTCGAGGAACGACGAGGTCACTCGATCCCAGCGGTACGCCGCCGCAGTGCGCAGCGCATTCTGGATGCGGCGGTTTCGTTCGGCTTCGTTTGCGAACAAATCTTCGACGGCCGTGGCAAAACTCGCGACATCCGCGGGCACGGTCCACGCATTTTCAGAGTTCGCATACGACGTGACGCCGCCTGCATTCGGCGCGACCAGCGGCAATCCTGAAGCCATCGCCTCGAGCGGCGCGATCCCGAAAGGCTCGCGCGGATTCGGATGAACGAACGCATCCGCGTTTGCGAAGAGATCGGCGAGATCGCTGGGCTTCTTGACATGGCCCAGAAACGCGACTCGCCCGGTCGCGCGCCCGGCACAGAAGGCTTCCCATCGTGCGCGCTCGATCCCCTCGCCTGCCACCAGCAACCGGTAATCGCGCTTGCCTTCCGCCGCGAGCCGCGCGACCAGCTCGAACAAGAGAGGAAGATTCTTCTCCGGCGCCAGGCGTCCCGCGTAGAGCAGCAGGACACTGTCGTCCTTTCCTCGAGCGCAGCGTAGCAGCCGCAAACGCCCCTCGGCCGATCTTCGTTCGGGTGAAAAACGATCGAGGTCGACGCCCATTGGGCGAATCCAGATGTTGCGATCCACCATTTGGCCCCGAGAAGCAGCGCGGAGCTCCTCGGCTGTGTACTCCGAATTCGCGACGTGGTGATCGAAGAACGGAAAATAGATCCACCGCATATACGCCGCGCAGAATGCCCGCGCCGCGGGCACGCGGCCGACATACGTCCGGAAGTTGTCGTCCATCCGTTCGCAGCTCAATCCGACGACCACCGGCCGAAAATCGATCGCGCCCAAAAGTCTGCGCCGCAAAAGCGCGCCGAGATAGTTCAAGGTGTACTTGTCGCAGATTTCGACCAGATGGGGACGCTCCGCCGCGAGGATCGCCTGCAGCGCGCTCTGCGCTGGGATGTATCGCGACGGATAGATCGTGCGGTATTCGCGGTTGAATCGCGCGCTCGGCGCCTTCACGTAGTAAATCTTGGCGAATTCGCCGGCATTCTCGACGCGGTCGGCTTCCCCCGGCACAACCAGCCGGATGTGGTGCCCGCGCCGGTCGGCTGCCGCCATCAGCGCGCGATAAAACGTCGCGATGCCGCCGGACGCTTCGTGCCAGGAATTGGTGAGGTGCAGCGTCTTGATCGCCTGCATGTCCTTCCTGCCTAGGAACTCCCCAGCCGCCTCATCCACGCTCGCGGCCCGAAGATCACGAACGCGAGGATCAAACCCGGCAAACGGCGCAGATCAGAACCGAAACTGCCGCCTTCGCCTCCCACCAGCAGGGCCCCGCGACGCATCGCGTACCAATTGAAGAGCGCCGAAATCGCGCTTACGCCGATCGAGACGAACTCCGCGATCCGCAGATGCGGCGTCCCGTGAAGCGTGTGCAACAGAAACTCGAACGCCTGAAAGATGCTGGGAATCACCAGGGTGAGAAAGAAGATCGTGAGCCACTGCGGCTCGGCGTCGCGCAAGCTTTGGACGAACGCCCCGTAGAATCCGGCGGTGATCGCGCAGAAAATGCACTCGATCAGGATCGCCGAAATCGCGACGCGAAAGCCGCGCCGCACGGTCGCGCCCAGGAAAATCGGCGCTCGCAGCAGGATGCTGAGGCACGCGGCCTTCCAGTTCCACAGAAGAAGCACGCGCTTGGGAGACCGCACGAGATTCGACAGCACTTCGAAGAAAGCACGGTTGGACGAAACTGCGCGAGAGTCTTCGCGAATTTGGATGGCCGTTTGTCCCAACCCGCCCAGTATAGGCCTAGGCAGTTTGTGCGTCCGGTTAACGCTCGATGAAAAGTCGTTAACGCGCTCGCGGAAGTAACTCGTGATTTTTAAGCTCCAGGACGCGAAAAATCGCGCGCGCGTAACTTCCGCCCGCATCGCTCGTGCGAGAGTGGGCGCGAAAGAGCGAGGCCAACTCAGACCGGAGGGCAAACTTGCGGAGCCAACTGACCTGCCTTTGGAAAGAGCCGAACGCAGCGCGCGCGTACCGCACGGCCGTTTCACTGCACGGTCACACGAATCGTTCCAAGGAGGGACTTTCTTTTATCGGCGATTACGCGTCGCGAAATCCGCTCCTGCGGCTCGCCATGGCGACGCAGGAGCGGGACGCCATGGTGAAATCCGCGATCACAGTCGATTTCGAACGCGCCTACTGGCTGCCGCCGCTGCCCCCGATCGCCGCCTTTCGGCTGGAACGCGAACAGATCGAGCGCGTCCTTGGCCTCGCCGGCATGGTTTCGCTCACCGATCACGACTCGATCGAAGCGCCCATCCTCCTTCGCGTGGTTCCCGAAGCCAGCGACATCCCGGTGTCATTCGAATGGACGATGCCGTACCAGGAGACGGCTCTCCACATCGGCATTCACAATTTGCCTGCCGAAAAAGCCGAAAGCATCTTTGCGGAATTGGCCGCGTATACGAACAATCCCGTCGAGCAGCAGCTGCCTGGAATCTTCAAAGTGCTGCACGACGTGCCTGAGGTTCTCATCGTGCTGAATCACCCAATGTGGGACCTGGCCGGCGTTGGCAAGCAGCGCCACGTGTACGTCCTCTCCGACTTCATGGCCAAGCTCGGCATGTTCATCCACGCCTTCGAGCTCGGCGGCCTGCGTAGCTGGGAGGAAAACCGGGCGGTGGTGAATCTCGCCGAACGCTGGAATCAGGTCCTCATCGGCGGCGGAGATCGCCACGGGGCGGAGCCCAGCGCCGTGCTGAATCTGACGAACGCCGAAACGTTCGCCGAGTTCGTCCACGAAGTTCGCCGCGAGCGCCGGTGCCACGTCCTCTTCATGCCGCAGTACGCCGAGCCTTTCGCGCTGCGTATGCTACAGTCGTTCCTGGATATTATTCGCGAGTATCCCGATCATCCGGAAAACTCGCGCCGTTGGGACGAGCGCGTGTTTCACCCCGATCGTCACGGCGAGATCCGGCCTCTCTCCACGCTCTGGGATGCGCCGCCGCCCTATATCTCGATTTTCTTCGCCGCCGTTCGCATGCTCGAGATCGACGGCGTCCGCCGCGCAGCCCAGGCGGCGCTCGCCAAACCCGAACACCAGATGCATTTCGCCCTCGACCGCGGGCTGGAGGCCAGATCCCAATGGAAGAAAATCTACGGGTCGCGTTCTTTCCGGATACCTACGATGAAGTCGACGGCGTCGCGAACACGAGCCGTCAGTTTGAGGCGTTCGCGCGAAAGCGCGGATTCCCCTTCCTGACGATCTGCGGCGGGCCGGAGAACCGTACTCACACGGAAGGCTCCGCCGTGCGCATCACGCGCCGGCGCGGCCCCGTCGGTTTCGCGCTCGACAGAAAACACGACTACGACCTGGCTTTCTGGCGCCACTACAACGAGGCCGAAGCCGCCGTCCGCGAATTCGCCCCGGACATCGTCCACATCACGGGCCCGAGCGACGCGGGACAACTCGGCGCGCTCGTCGCGCACCGGCTAGGGGTGCCGTTGGCCGCCTCGTGGCACACCAACGTTCACCAGTATGCGGAGCAGCGCGCCTCCGGCCTGCTGGGATTCCTGCCGCGGACCCAGCGCGAGCAAGTGGGCGAGTTGATCCGCGAATCGGCCCTCACGGCGGTCTTGCGGTTCTACAAGATTCCCAGATTGCTCTTCGCGCCCAATCCGGAGCTGATGGGGTTGCTCGAACGGCGCACCGGCAAGCCGGTCTATTCCATGCGGCGGGGCGTCGATACACAGCTCTTTTCGCCCGAGCGCCGCGACCGCACCGGTGGTCCGTTTGTGATCGGTTACGTCGGGCGCCTCACGATCGAAAAGAACATCCGCTTCCTCGCGGAGCTCGAGCGATCGCTTGAAACCGCCGGATTGCCGGACTTCCGGTTCTCGATCGTCGGTCAGGGCGCCGAAGAAGAGTGGCTCCGAGCGAACATGCGCCGGGCCGTTTTTGCGGGCGTGCTCAACGGCGAGGCGCTGGCCCGCGCGTACGCAAACATGGACGCCTTCGTCTTTCCGTCCCACACGGACACATTCGGGAACGTAGTGCTCGAAGCACTGGCATCGGGCGTGCCCGCGATCGTAACCGACCGCGGCGGACCGCAGTTCGTCGTGAGGCACGGAGAAACGGGATTCGTGGCGCAGAATCCCGGCGAGTTCGTCTCGCACATACGGCGCCTGGCAGCCGGCCGCGATCGCTTGCAAATGATGCGTACGGCCGCGCGAGAGTGCGCGCTGCAGGCGTCCTGGGACGCAATCTTCGACGGCGTCTACGCCGACTACAGCCGCGAATTGCGAAATCTCGCCGCCGGCAGCAGGACCGGGGTACGTGCGCAGCGCGCGGTTGCGGCCCCGCCGGTGGGCTGAGTACAATTTGTTCCTGCGTTCTGGAAGCCTCGGGAGGAAGTGGATGCGCCGACGATCGCTCCTGGTTCTGCTGTGTGCCCTTGGTGCCGCCCCCGCGCTTGGTATCCCCGCAGCTGCCGCACCGCAGGCGAGCCCTCCGGCCGTCGACCCGCAGAAGGCGCCGCTCACGGTCGACGAAGTCGTCTCTCGCATGGAGCAGCGAAACCACGAGCGCGAGCAGGCGCTCCGCAAGTTCGTGGGAACGCGCGTCTACACTCTGAAATACACGGGCTTCTTCGGCACGCACGAGGCCGCCATGACCGTCAGTCTCAACTACTCGGCGCCCAGCGACAAGGAATTCACCATCGTGTCGGAGTCCGGGACCAAATTCATCGTCGATCATGTGCTCAAGGGCCTGCTGCAGGGCGAAAAGGAAGCGGCTCTGCCCGAAAATCAGCAGAAGACGGCGCTGACCCGGAAGAACTACGATTTCGCGATCGCGGGCTTCGACGCTTCGCAGAATCCGCCGCAGTACATCCTCACCGTGACTCCGAAGCGGGATTACAAGTTCCTGTACCGCGGCAAAATCTGGGTCGACGCGAAAGACTTCGCGGTGACGCACATCGAGGCCGAACCGGCGAAAAGCCCGTCCTTCTGGGTCAAGAAGAGCGAAGTGAATCACCGCTACGAAAAGGTGGATCAGTTCTGGCTGCCCGCCGAGAACAAAACCGACAGCTTGATTCGCCTCGGTGGACACGCGGTCCTTTCGATCGAATACCAGAGTTATAAGATTACCGACGCCGGCACTCCTGCCGCGGCGGACGCGCCCAGCGCCGGTGCTGCCGGCAGCAAACCCAGCCTCTAAGCAGCCGATTCCTCGCAGGAGATCGTCGGCGTCCCGTTCGCCGAAAGTCTCGTCTATTCCGCCCACTTGGCGGGTAGATCCTGCCCGTTTTGGTGCAGGATCAGATTCGTTCGCCCCCAAGAGTCACTTCTTCCGCCCGCGACCCGATACCGCTAGAATCGCCCACAGCCCAGAGGCGCGCGCTCATGCCCGATCCCCTGCTCTCCGTCACCAACCTGTTCGTTTCTTTCGGTGATCGCACCGTGATTGAAGACCTCAGCTTCACGGTGCAGGCCGGAGAGGGTCTCGCCGTCATCGGCCCCAACGGCGCCGGCAAGACCGTGTTGCTCAAAGCGCTGCTGGGCCTAATTCCTCACAGCGGAACGATTCGATGGAGCCAGGATGCCCGGCTCGGCTATGTTCCGCAGAAAATTGAGGCCGATCGCCAACTCCCGCTCCGGCTCCGCGACCTTCTGACGGCGAAGACAGCGGTTCTCAAACTGCCGCGCACCGAAGTGGCGCAAGTCACCTCATATCTCGGCCTCACCCAAGAGATCCTCGACACCAGCATTGGCCACCTCTCCGGCGGGCAGTTCCAGAAGGCGCTGATCGCGTTTGCCCTGCTGGGCCGGCCCAATGTGCTCCTTTTCGACGAGCCCACCGCCAGCCTCGACGAGCTGGCCGAAGAACGCGTGTACGAAATGCTCCATTCGCTGCAGCAGGACAAGGGCATGACCGTCATTCTCGTCTCTCACGACCTCAGCGTCGTGTATCGTTACGCGGACATGGTTCTGTGTATCAGCAAGGGGGCGCCGTGCATGGGGCCGCCTCGGGAAGTCCTGACGCCCGAGATGCTCGAAACTCTGTACGGAACACCGCCGAAATACTATCGCCACGCTCACGGGGCCGATGTGCCGCCGCGGAACTTGCGGAGTTCACCGGAATAACGCGATGCACCAAGGTCAATTTCTTTTTCTCTTGCTGGCGCTTCTCTTTGGGCTCGCGGCCGGTCTCGTCGGTTGCTTCGCTCTCATGAAGAGAATGCTCTTGGCCGGCGACGTGATCTCTCACCTGGCGCTGCCGGGTCTCGGTCTCGCATTTCTCTATAAGATCGATCCTCTGATCGGCGGCGCCGCGACACTCTTCGCGGGCACGCTGCTCGTCTGGCGCTTGCAAAAGAAGACGGGATTGACGACGGACGCCACGATTGGCGTCGTCTTCGCCGCTGCCCTGGCGCTCGGTGCCATCGTCACACCCCGCGAAGATCTCATCGACGCTCTCTTCGGCGAGCTTCAGCAGGTCTCTCTCCGCGGCTTCTTCCTTGGACTCGTGGCCACGCTGGCGATCGCCGCCTCTCTTTTCCTTCTCAAGGACCGTCTCGCACTGACGATCTTTTCTCCGGACCTCGCTGCCTCGACCGGCGTCAACGTGAACCGCGTGAATCTCCTTTTCCTTCTCGTTTTCAGCCTCACGGTTCTGGTCGGGTTGCGTTTCATGGGCACGCTGCTTGCGAGCGCGCTGATCATTCTTCCCGCAGCGGCGGCCCGCCAATTGACCGACAAACTTTCCGGTTTTCTCCTGGTTTCTGCTGCGATTGGCGTCCTCTCCGTCCTGGCGGGATTCGTGTTCAACACGCTCGTTCTCAAGCTCTCGACGGTGGGACCAACGATCGTCCTCTTCTCGGCGCTCTTTTTCGCCTTGAGCCTGTTGGCCGAAAAGAATTAGGGCGGAGCGGTCGCCTCGCGCATTGTGTGTTAGCGTCGTGGGGTCGGCGGAAATCGGCGCTGAGAGCGTGGGAAGGAGCCACACGGGAAAAATGGATGATTCGCAAAAGCACGAAAATCGCCTGAAGGATTCCGCGAGCCCCTATCTCCGCTCCGCCGCGCATCAGCCCGTCGACTGGCACGAATGGGGCGAGGAGGCCTTCGCCAAGGCGCGCGCGGCCGGCAAGCCGGTGCTGCTCGATATCGGCGCCGTCTGGTGCCACTGGTGCCACGTGATCGACCGCGAGAGCTACGAAAATCCCGAAATCGCGGCGATGATCAATCGCCTCTACATTCCCGTGAAGGTCGATCGCGACGAACGCCCCGATGTCGACGCACGCTACCAGACCGCGATCAACGCGATCTCCGGTCAGGGCGGCTGGCCGCTCACCGCCTTCCTCACGCCCGACGGCAAGCCATTTTTTGGCGGCACGTACTTCCCTCCCGACGACGCGATGGGCCGCCCCGGCTTCAAGCGCATCTTGCTCGCGATCTCCGACGCGTTCGAAAAGCGCCGCGGCGAAGTCGATAACTCGGCGAAGGCGCTCGAAGAAGCCGTGGCCAAAGCGGAGATTTTTCAAGGCGCGCGCGGCGAGTTCGACGCGGGCGTTGTCGATGCGGTCGTCGATGCCGCCGTCAAGCGCTTCGATCCCATGCACGGCGGCTTCGGCCAGGCGCCCAAGTTTCCGCACTCTTCGGCCATCGATCTCCTGCTCGAGCGCCAGAAATGGCCCGGCGGCGAATCGCTGCGACCGATCATCGAAAAAACTCTCGACGGCATGGCTGCGGGCGGCTTCGCCGATCAGATCGGCGGCGGATTCCATCGCTACTCGGTCGACGAGCGCTGGTGCGTGCCGCACTTCGAAAAAATGTCGTACGACAATTCCGAGCTGCTGAAGAACTACCTGCACGGCTACCAGTCGTTTCGTCCGCTGCATTACAAGCGCGTCGCCGGAGAGCTGATCGCCTGGGTCGGCGAAGTGCTTTCCGATCCCGTGCGCGGCGGCTTCTACGCGAGCCAGGATGCGGATCAGACGCTCGAGGACGACGGCGACTACTTCACCTGGACGCTGCAGGAAGTGCGCGCCGTGCTCACGCCGGAGGAATCGCGCGCGATCGAGCTCTACTACGACGTCGCGCCGCATGGCGAGATGCACCATAACCCCGAAAAGAACGTCCTGTGGATCGCCGAGCCGATCGAAGAGATTTCGCGGAAGCTGCGCCTGCCGGAGGATCAGGTCGGGCTGCTGATCGCGCGCGCGAAGGGCAAGCTGCTCGCCGCGCGGCGCGAGCGCCGCCCCACGCCGGCCATCGACGAGACGATCTACGTCGCATGGAACGCGATGTTCGTCTCGGCCTACCTCGAAGCGGCGCGCGTCCTCGACCGCGCCGATTGCCGCGACTTCGCGCTGAAAACCTTGGAACGCATCCTCGCCGAAGCCTGGGACGAGTCGAAGGGTTTCGGGCATCGCGTCGGGGGCCCGCGCCTCGAAGGCTCCTTCGACGATCAGGTCTTCACCATCGCTGCGCTGCTCGACGCGTGGGAAGCTACCTTCGACCGGCGCTACTTCGAAATCGCCGAGTGCGCCATGCGCCTCGCCGTCGAGCGCTACGGCGATCCTGAAGGCGGCGGCTTCTTCGATCGCGCCAAGGATGCCGCGCCGATGGGCGGCCTCGAAGTCCGCCGCAAGCCGCTGCAGGATTCGCCGACGCCCGGCGGCAATTCCGTCGCCGCCGTCGTCCTCGACCGGCTGCACGCGCTCACGGGCGAGTGCCTCTACCACGAATGGGCCGAGAAAACGCTCGAAGCGTTCATTGGCCTGATCCCGCAATACGGCCTTTTCGCCGCCACCTTTGCTCTCGCCGCGCTCCTGCACGCGCGCCATCCGCTGCAAGTCGTCATCACCGGCGTCGCGGGCGATCCGAAAGCCGCCGAACTCGAGCGCGCCGCGCACGGAATCTATCGCTTCGGCAAAGTCGTGCTGCGCCTAACGCCCGAAAGGCTCGCCGCCGGCGCGCTTCCCCCCGCGCTGCGTGAAACGTTGCCGCATCTCGACGCCTCTGCGCCGCGGGCGTTCGTCTGCGTCGAGACCACGTGCTTCCCACCCGTCTCCGATCCTGCGCAGCTGGCGTCCCTTCTCGCCCACGCCGCCACCGGCGCCCGTGCCGCGTCTCACTCGGAAGGATCGGCGTAATCCCGCAAAGGAATTGACGCGCGCTGAGCATGGATGCGATAATTTCCCGCTTTACTCGACCTAGAAGTGTGTGCCGGGTGGGGACCCAACCGGA
>Ga0335073_10013537_pt1 | contig 11434 bp, 10 predicted proteins | sample Lox_Sample_22_FD_207093 | JGI IMG/M metagenome (GOLD analysis project Ga0335073, IMG submission 207093) | Soil microbial communities from Loxahatchee National Wildlife Refuge, Florida, United States - Lox_Sample_2.2 | ecosystem: Environmental > Terrestrial > Soil > Wetlands | place: USA... | reverse complement strand
GGATCAGCCGGAGGCGGCGCAGGTGCGCCTCGCCGTACTCGGCCCGGGTGGCCGACGTCGCCGTGCCGGGCGGCAGCAGGCCCTCGCGTAGGTAGTACTTGATCGTCGCGACCGGCACGCCGCTGCCGCGGCTGAGTTCGGCCATCAGCATCGGCCCGGCCACCTCCGCTTCGTTCCCGTCTTGCCGGCTGTCCACCCTTGAATTAGATAGTATAGCTATCTAAGATGAGTTTAGTTAGAGAGCGCGACTATCTAATACAGGAGGAGCGATGGACCTGCCCTGGGGCGTGGCCGGGAAGCCGCTCCGGCGGAGCACCTACTGGACCCTGTCCGCCTGGACCGACCAGGCCGCGCTGTACGCGTTCGCCCGCGCCGAGCCGCACCGCACGATCATGAAGCGGGCCCGGCCGTGGGCCAGGACCGCGACGTTCCGCTTCTGGACGGCGGACGCCGGCCAGCTTACGCCGGACCGGCTCTGGGCCGAGGCGGAACGCCGGATCAGCGCTGGCGAGGACTGAGCCGCTGATCGGCCTGCCCGGGCAGGACCTGATCGCGGAGCGCGGCCCACTGGAGGGAATGCCGGATGCCCTCGGTGAGGTCATGTTGCGGCCGCCAGCCCAGCAGGCGCTCCGCGCGGTCGATGCGGGTGTAGGCGCCGGCCACGTCACCGGGCCGCGGGCCGGCCTCGCGCGCCTCGACGGGGTGGTCGGCCACCCGGTTGAACGCGGCCAGCAGTTCCCGGACCGTGGTGCCCGTGCCGCTGCCGACGTTGACGGCCGTCACCAGCCCGGGCAGCGTGTCGAACCGGGTGAGCGCGGCCACGTGCGCCGCGGCGAGGTCCCAGACGTGCACGTAGTCCCGCAGCCCCGAACCGTCCCGGGTCGGCCAGCCGGTCCCGGTGATCAGGAACGGGACGCCTTCTTCGGCCGCCTGGATCAGCTTGCCCAGGGCGTGCGTCGGATGCCGCAGCTGGAGCCCCGTGCGCATCTTGGGGTCCGCGCCGATCGGGTTGAAGTACCGCAGGGACAGCACGCGGATGGGCTGGGAGGCGGCGATGTCGGCGAACATCGCCTCGCAGACCGCCTTGGTCCGCGCGTAGGGGCTCTGCGGGTCGATGGCCGAGTCCTCGTCGACGCTCAGGTCCTCATCCGCGCGGTAGATGGCGGCCGAGGAGCTGAAGATCAGCCGGCCGCAGCCGTTGCGCAGCAGGTGCGCGACGAACTCCAGGCTCTTGGCCACGTTCGCCCGGTAGTACCCGACCGGGTCGGCGACCGAGTCCGGGACCACGATCAGGGCCGCGGCGTGGACGACGGCGTCGATGTCGGGATGCTCGGCGAAGATGCGGTCGATCAGCGGTCCGTCGGCGATGTCGCCCTCGTAGAACGCGTGCCCCGCCGCGAACTCGCGCCTGCCGGTCACCAGGCGGTCCAGGATCACCGGGCTGATGCCCGCGTCGGAGCAGGCCGACGCGATCGTGCTGCCGATGTACCCGGCGCCCCCGGCGATCAGGATCTTCACCCCGCGGAGCCTACCCGAGGCCGAGGATCTCCACGGCGCGCTCCCGCATCTCGACCTTGCGCACCTTGCCGGTGACGGTCATCGGGAACTCGTCGACGATGTGCACGTACCGCGGGATCTTGTAGTGCGCTAGCTGCCCCGTGCAGAACTCGCGCAGGGCCTCGGGGGTCAGCGCGGGGGCGCCGGGCCGCAGCCGCACCCAGACCATGAGCTCCTCGCCGTACCTGGCGTCGGGAACGCCGATGACCTGAGCGTCCACGATGTCGGGGTGGGTGTAGAGGAACTCCTCGATCTCCCGCGGGTAGACGTTCTCACCGCCGCGGATCACCATGTCCTTGATCCGCCCGGTAATGGCGAGGTACCCGTCGGCGTCCATGACTGCGAGGTCACCGGTGTGCATCCAGTGCGCCACGTCGACGGCTTCGGCGGTCTTGTCCGGCTGGTTCCAGTAGCCGAGCATCACCGAGTACCCCCGGGTGCACAGCTCGCCGGGCGTGCCGCGCGGCACGGTCCGGCCCGTCTCGGGGTCGATGACCTTCACCTCGAGATGCGGGCCGACCCGGCCCACGGTGGACACGCGGCGGTCGAGCGAGTCATCGGCCCGGGTCTGGGTGGAGACCGGCGAGGTCTCGGTCATGCCGTAGCAGATCGCCACCTCGCGCATGGACATCCGCTCGATGACCTGCTTCATCACCTCGACCGGGCACGGCGAGCCGGCCATGATGCCGGTGCGCAGGCTGGACAGGTCGTAGTCGGCGAAGTCCGCGACGGACAGCTCGGCGATGAACATGGTGGGCACGCCGTACAGCGAGGTGCAGCGCTCGGCCTGGACGGCCTGCAGGGTCGCGACCGGGTCGAAGATCGGCGCGGGGATGACCATGCAGGCGCCGTGGCTGGTCGCGGCCAGGTTGCCCATGACCATGCCGAAGCAGTGGTAGAACGGCACCGGGATGCAGATCCGGTCCGCCTCGGTGTAGTTGCACAGCTCGCCGACGAAGAACCCGTTGTTCAGGATGTTGTGGTGCGACAGCGTCGCGCCCTTCGGGAAGCCCGTGGTACCCGAGGTGTACTGGATGTTGATGGGGTCGTCGGTGTCCAGCTCGATGGCGTCGAGCGCCCCGCGGTCCAGGCGGCGCCCGCTGTCCAGCAGGGCCTGCCACTCCTGGCTGCCGAGCAGCACCACGGATTCCAGCTGCGGGCAGCGCGGCCGCACCTCGGCGATCATCCCGGCGTAGTCGGAGGTCCGCAGCTTCTCGGCCGCGACGAGCAGCGCGCTGCCCGACTGGTTGAGCACGAATTCGAGCTCGCGGGCGCGATACGCCGGGTTGATGTTGACCAGGACCGCGCCGATCTTCGCGGTCGCGTACTGGGTCAGGGTCCACTCGGCACAGTTCGGCGCCCAGATACCGACCCGGTCCCCCTTGGCGATGCCCATCTCGAGCAGCCCGAGCGCGAGCGCGTCCACGTCGGCCGCGAGTTCCGCATAAGTCCACCGCCGCCCGGCTGGCCGGTCCACCAGCGCTTCGCGATCCCCGAACGCCCGCACGGTGGCGTCGAAGTTGCCGCCGATCGTGTCGCCCAGCAGCGGCGTTGCCGATTCTCCGGACGAGTAACTAAGTGCGGCAGACATGACCCGCTCACCTCCAAGCCTGGTTTTACCTGGCATTCCATCCTCAGTCCAGCATGGCACGGTATTCCCGGTAAACCTTTATCCGCGACTTGACATCGCGAGATCAACTCCAGGGCGGATAATAGGCTCTATACATGGGCGGCCCGGGCCATAACGCCGGGACCGTGGAGGGTGAACATGCAACTCCGACTGCTAAATGTGGCAGTGGACGGCGGGGACCTGCGGGTGCTCCTGTGGGGTACGGGCAAACGCGTGGCGGTCGCCGTGCACGGAATTACGGCCTCGGCTATGTCGTGGCAGGCGGTGGCACGCCATATGCCGTCTGACTGGACGCTCGCGGCTCCTGACCTGCGCGGCCGCGGTCACAGCCGTGATCTGCCCGGCCCGTATGGCCTGGACCGGCACGCCCGGGATGTGGTGGCGGTACTGCGCCATTTCGGGGGACGGCCGGTGCTCGCGGGTCATTCGATGGGCGCGTATGTCGCGCTGCTGGCCCGCGACGCGCACCCCGAGCTGGTGCGCCGGCTCGTGCTGGTCGACGGGGGGCTGCCGCTGTCGGTGCCCGAGGGCACCGACCTGGACGCCGTGCTTGACGCCACCCTCGGCCCGGCGATCACCCGGCTGGGACAGACCTTCCCCAGCACCGGGGCGTACCTGGATTTCTGGCGGGCGCACCCGGCGCTGACCGACCACTGGACCCCGGACGTCGAGGCCTACGTTCGGTACGACCTGATGGGCGAGCCCGGTGAGCTGCGGTGCCGCGCCGTCGGGGACGTGGTCCGCGCCGACGGGCGCGACGTGCTGGCGGAGAAGCCGTTCGCGGACGCGCTGCAGCGGCTGACCAAGCCGACGCCGCTGCTGACCGCGCCGGCCGGGCTGCTGGGCGCGCCGCCGCCGCTGCTCCCGCCCGAGGTAGTCGCGGCCTGGCACGAGCGCGTCCCGGCGCTGCGGCCGCAGAGCGTGCCCGGGGTGAACCACTACACGATCATGTTCGACAAGGAGGGCGCGGCGGCCGTGTCCCAGGCCATCCGGGCGGCCGCCCTCTAGGTACCCGCACTCGGCGGCATGAGGCACCATGGAGACGTGACCCAGCTGGCCGAGGCGAGAACCACCGGATCGTTCGGGATGCTGACCGATGTGGTCGCGGCCGGAGGCGTGCTCATCCTGAGCGGCGCGGGCCTGTCCACCGAGTCGGGCATCCCCGACTACCGCGGTCCGACCGGCCTGGCCCGCCGGGCCGCTCCCATGACCTACCAGGCCTTCACCGGCAGTGCCGCGGCCCGGCGCAGGTACTGGGCTCGCAGCTACCTCGGCTGGCGGCATATCGCCCGGGCGGTCCCGAACGACGGCCACCGTGCCGTGGCCGCGCTGAGCCGCCGCGGGCGGCTGACCGGGATCATCACCCAGAACGTGGACGGCCTGCACCAGGCGGCGGGCGCGTTCTCGGTGACCGAGCTGCACGGCAGCCTGCACCGGGTGATCTGCCTGTCGTGCGGGCAGCGGACGTCGCGCACCGAGCTTGACCGGCGGCTCGAGGCCGCCAACCCCGGCTGGGACGAGGCACTGGCCACCTCCATCAACCCCGATGGGGACGCCGTGCTTGAGGAGGAGGCCACCGCGTCGTTCCAGGTCGTGGACTGCTCAGCGTGCCACGGCGTGCTGAAGCCCGACGTGGTGTTCTTCGGCGAGAACGTGCCCAGGTCACGGGCCGAAGCCTGCTACGCGATGGTCGAGAGGTCCAAGTCCCTGGTCGTCCTGGGTTCCTCGCTCACCGTGATGTCCGGGTTCCGGTACGTCCGCCACGCGGCCCGGCTGGAACGCCCGGTCGTGATCGTCAACCAGGGCGCGACCCGCGGCGACGCGTACGCCACCGCGACGCTCGACGCTCCGCTGGGCCAGGCCCTCACCGCGCTGGTGGCTGCGCTCGGGGATCAGCGGTGAGCACGGGCGAGGACAGCTTCGACGTGGTGACCGGGGCGTTCAGCTACTCCGGCGCGGCCATCGCGCGCGAACTGCAGGCGGCGGGCCGCCGGGTGCGCACCCTCACCGGCCATCCCGACCGGGCCCCCAAAACCAGGAAGGCCCCGGCGGGCCCCGGCATCGAGGTCCGGCCGCTGGACTTCGCTGATCCGTCCGCGCTGGCCGAGTCGCTGCGCGGCGCCCGGACGCTGTACAACACCTACTGGGTGCGGTTCGCGCACGGGAAGGTCGACCACCCGGTGGCGGTGGCCCGCTCGCGGGTGCTGTTCTACGCCGCCGCCGCGGCGGGCGTGCGGCGGATCGTGCACGTGTCGATCACCAACCCGAGCGCCGACTCGCCCTATCCGTACTTCCGGGGCAAGGCGGCGGTGGAGCAGGCGCTGGGTGATCTCGGCGTGCCGTACGCGGTGCTGCGGCCGGCCATCTTGTTCGGCGGCGACGGCGTGCTGATCAACAACATCGCCTGGCTGCTGCGCCACCTGCCGGTGTTCGCCGTCGGCGGCACCGGCGAGTACCGCATCCGCCCGATCCACGTGGACGACCTGGCCCGGCTGGCCGTGCGGGCCGGGGATTCGGAGACGACCGAGGTCATCGACGCGGTAGGGCCCGAACGGCCGACCTTCTACGAACTGGTGCACACCATCAGGAACCTGGTGGGAAGCCGCAGCCAGGTGATCCGCGTCCCGGGCACGCTGATCCCGGCGGCGGCCGGGCTGCTCGGCCTGGCCCTGCGCGACACCCTGCTCACGCTCGAGGAATACCGGGCGATGGCGGACGGCCTGGCCGACACCGAGGGTCCCGCCACCGGCGAGGTCGCCCTGACCCAGTGGATGGCTGATCACCAGGACACCCTGGGCCGCGTCTACGCCAACGAGCTCACCCGTCACTTCCGCTGAGGAGGTTACCCGAGGGCGCGGGGGTGGGAGGAGGCGTAGACCTCTGAGGAGGTTACCCGAGGGCGCGCGGGTGGGAGGAGGCGTAGACCTCTGAGGAGGTTACCCGAGGGCGCGCGGGTGGGAGGAGGCGTAGACCTCGCGGAGGCGGTCCACGGTGATCTGGGTGTAGACCTGGGTGGTGGTGACCGAGGCGTGGCCGAGCAGTTCCTGGACGACCCTGATGTCGGCGCCGCCGTCCAGCATGTGGGTGGCGAAGGAGTGCCGCAGCGTGTGCGGGGACACCTCAGCCAGCCGGGCCCGGCCGGCCGCGGCGTGCAGCACGCCCCAGGCGCCCTGCCGGGTGAGGCGGCCGCCGCGGGCGTTGAGGAACACCGCGGGGCTGGCGGACGCGCGGCGGGACGCCGCGGCGAGCCCGGGCCTGGCCCGGACCAGGTACGCCTCGAGCGCGCGCACGGCGTAGCGGCCGACCGGCACCACCCGGTGCTTGCCGCCCTTGCCGAGCAGCCGCGCCACCGGGTCGGCGCCCAGGTCCAGCTCGTCGATATCGAGCCCGGTCGCCTCGGAGATCCGCGCCCCGGTTCCGTAGAGGAACTCGAGCAGCGCCCGGTCCCGCAGCGGCCGGGGGTCCGCGGACAGGTCATCGGGTCCCGGTCCGGCCGCGTCGAGCAGGCGCTCGACCTCTTCGGTGGTGATCGGCTTGGGCAGCCGCCGGGGCGGCGACGGCGGCGCGACCTCGCGGGCCGGGTCGGTGCCGACCAGGCCCTGGGCGACCGCGAACGCGTGCAGGCCGCGGACCGCGATCACGGCCCGCGCCGCCGAGCTGACCGCCAGCGCCTGGTGCCCGGCGTCGCCCTCCCGCAGGGAGGCGAGGAAATCCGCCACGTCGGCCGGGGTGACGTCGTCCAGCCCTGTCTTGCCCCGGCCGGCCAGCACGGCCGAGTAACGGCGCAGGTCCCGCCGGTAGGACTCGACCGTGCTGGCCGCCAGCCCGCGCTCCACGACCAGGTGCTGCAGGTAGCCGCGGAGCGCGTCAGCTAGCGGCTGGCTCAGTTGAGAACCTCGCTGACCGGGGTGTACGGCAGCGCGTGCGCTTCGGCGACCGGCTCGCAGGTCAGCTGGCCTGCGTGCGTGTTCAGGCCCAGGGCCAGGGAGTTGTCGGCGCGGAGGGCGTCGCGCCAGCCCCGGTTGGCGATCTCCACCGCGTAGGGCAGGGTGACGTTGGTCAGCGCGTAGGTGGAGGTGTGCGGGACGGCGCCCGGCATGTTCGCCACGCAGTAGAACACCGTGTTGTGCACCCGGTAGGTCGGGTCGGCGTGCGTGGTGGGCCGGGAGTCCTCGAAGCAGCCGCCCTGGTCGATCGATATGTCGACCAGCACCGCTCCAGGCAGCATCCGGGACACGAGTTCGTTGCTGACCAGCTTGGGGGCCTTGGCGCCGGGCACGAGGACGGCGCCGATCACCAGGTCCGCGTCGATCACCGCGCGCTCGATCTCGTAGGCGTTGGACGCGACGGTCTGGCAGTGTCCCTGGTAGATGGCGTCCGCCTGGCGGAGCCTGGCGATGTTCTTGTCCACCAGCAGCACCTCGGCCTGCATGCCGAGCGCGATCGCGGCGGCGTTCATGCCGGAGACGCCCGCGCCGAGCACGACCACCTTGGCCGCGTACACGCCCGAGACCCCGCCCATCAGGACCCCGCGCCCGCCGCCGTCGGCCTGCAGGTGGTGCGCGCCGACCTGCGGCGCCATCCGGCCCGCGACCTCCGACATCGGGGCGAGCAGCGGCAGCGACCCGTCGGGTAGCTGGACGGTCTCGTACGCGATCGAGGTGATGCCCGAGGACAGCAGCGCGTCGGTGCAGGGCCGGGACGCGGCCAGGTGCAGGTAGGTGAACAGCACCTGGCCGGAGCGCATCCGGTGGTACTCCTGCTCGATCGGCTCCTTGACCTTGAGGATCAGGTCCCCTTCGGCCCACACGTCGTCCGCGGTCGGCAAGATCTTCGCGCCGGCCCCGACGAAGTCCTCGTCCGGGATGGACGAGCCCAGCCCCGCCCCGGCCTCGATGACCACCTGATGGCCGCCGCGGGCCAGTTCGTGCACGCCGGCGGGCGTGATCGCCACCCGGTACTCGTGGTTCTTGACTTCCCGGGGAATTCCAACCTTCATGGCGGTCCTTTCCTGTCTGCGAGCGTCATTGCTCTTCAGGCGCGTCGGCCGGACGAAGCCGGTCAAACCCCTCTGACCTGGCAGCATAACCCGCCATGATGCCCAGGGCCGCGGGCCCGTTGTGCAGTTCGCCGGCGAAGACCCGGCGCACCGCCTCGTCCAGCGGGAGCCAGGCCGACACCAGCTGGGTTTCCTCGTCTTCCGGCACGAAGTCGCGTTCGGCCTCCGGGACGAACTCCAGGTCACGGGCCAGGAAGATGCGCATCCGCTCGGTGCTGAAGCCGGGCGAGGAATAGTAGTCCACGAGCACCCGCCAGTCACGCGCCCGGTAGCCGGCCTCCTCCAGCAGTTCACGCCGCGCCGTGGCCCAGGTCGGCTCCCCGCTGACGTCGCGCAGGCCGGCCGGGATCTCCCAGAGCAGCCGCTTCACCGGATGCCGGTACTGCCGGATCACAAGCACCTGGAAGGCGTCGTCGAGGGCGAGCACGGCCACGGCACCGGGATGTATAACCACCTCTCGTTCGGCCAGATTATTATCCGGCATGCGGACCTTATCGGCCCGTACGGTGACCAGCCGGCCGCGGAGCAGCTCGGCCGAGGAGACGACGGGCCAGTGGGCGGGCTCGTCTTTCATGCTCGTGCTCATGCGCTGGCCGCGGCGCGGGCGCCGGCACCGGCGCTGGCCGCCTTGGAGCGGGCCAGGGCCGCCGCGATCAGCCCGCTGAACAGCGGGTGCGGGCGGGTCGGGCGGGACAGGAACTCCGGGTGCGCCTGGGTGCCGACGAAGAACGGGTGATCGCTCAGCTCGGCGAACTCCACCAGGTGCCGGTCGGGCGAGAGCCCGGAGAAGACCAGGCCCGCCTGCTCGAGCACGGGGCGGTACGCGTTGTTGACCTCGTACCTGTGCCGGTGCCGCTCCTCGACCAGGGTGGTGCCGTACAACTCCTCGACGCGGGTCCCTGGCTGCAGCACGGCCGGGTACAGGCCCAGGCGCATGGTGCCGCCCATGTCCCGCTCCCCCGCGACCACGTCTTCCTGGTCGGCCATGGTGGCGATCACCGGGTCCGGGGTGTCGGGGTTGAACTCGGCGCTGTCCGCGTCGGCCAGCCCGGCCAGGTCGCGGGCCACCTCGATGACCATGCACTGCAGGCCCAGGCACAGGCCCAGGATGGGGATGCCGTGCTCGCGCGCGTACCTGATCGCGCCGATCTTCCCCTCGATGCCGCGGACCCCGAACCCGCCCGGGATCAGCACCCCGTCCACGCCCTCGAGCTCGGCGGCCGCGCCGTCGGGCTCCTCGCAGGCGTCGCTGATCACCCAGCGGATGTTCACCTGGGCGTCGTTGGCGAAGCCGCCGGCCTTCAGCGCCTCGGCCGGCGACAGGTACGCGTCGGGCAGGTCCACGTACTTGCCGACCAGGGCGATCGTGATGCTGTGGGCCGGCCGGTGCACCCGGCGGAGCAGGTCGTCCCACTCGCTCCAGTCCACGTCGCGGAACGGCAGGCCGAGCCGGCGCACCACGTAGGCGTCCAGGCCCTCGGCGTGCAGCACCTTGGGGATGTCGTAGATCGACGGCGCGTCGGGCGCGGAGACCACGGCCTCCTCGTCCACGTCGCACATCAGGCTTATCTTGCGTTTCAGGTTCGCGTTGATCGGCCGGTCCGAGCGGGCCACGATGGCGTCCGGCTGGATGCCGATGCTGCGCAGCGCGGCCACGCTGTGCTGGGTGGGCTTGGTCTTGAGCTCGCCGCTCGGGCCGATGTAGGGCAGCAGGCTGACGTGCAGGAAGAAGCAGAGGTCCCGGCCGATCTCGTGCCTGATCTGGCGGATGGCCTCCAGGAACGGCTGGGACTCGATGTCGCCGACCGTGCCGCCCACCTCGGTGATCACCACGTCGACGTCGTCGCCGCCCATCTGCAGGATGCGGGACTTGATCTCGTTGGTGATGTGCGGGATGACCTGGACGGTGTCGCCGAGGTAGGCGCCGCGGCGCTCGTTGGCGATCACCGTGGAGTAGATCTGGCCGGTGGTGACGTTCGCCTCGCCCTGCAGGTTGGTATCCAGGAAGCGCTCGTAGTGGCCGACGTCCAGATCGGTTTCCCCGCCGTCGTCGGTCACGAACACCTCGCCGTGCTGGAAGGGGTTCATGGTGCCCGGGTCGACGTTCAGGTACGGATCGAGCTTCTGCATCGTGACCCGCAGGCCCCGCAGCTTGAGCAGGCGTCCGAGGCTGGATGCGGTCAGTCCCTTGCCGAGGCTGGAGGCCACGCCCCCGGTGACGAAGAGATGTCTGGTTTGCGCCGGCCGTGGATGAAGTGATGATGCGGCCACTATGAGGCTCCCGTGGTGTCCGGTACGACGGTGTCCATTAGGGCGGTGTCCATGAGGGCACGGAAAAACTGCAGGTCCACGGGCCACCAGGATAACAGGCCGGCGGCGGCTGGCCCGGCATTTGCCTGCCGGCGGGCCACCGCGTCCGCCATGACGACGTCTTCTGTGTGGTGCGCCTCGCCGAATCTGGCCAGCATGACGGCCGAAGTGACGGCGAGGAAGAAGCCGGCCCAGGCGACCACGGAAAGCCCGGGACGCGTCTGGTCGCCGAGGAAAACCACCCCGATGACGGCGGGCGGGATCGTCTCGGCCAGCACCACGGCCGCGGTAGCGACCGTCACGCTGCCGCCCTCCAGCGCGGTGGCGTAGAACATGAACGAGATGATGCCGGCCGCGGCGACCGCGTAGGCGGCCGGGTCGCGGGCCAGTTCGAGCGGCGAGAAACCGGTCAGCACCCGGGCCGCGATGCTGAGCACCCCGTAGCCGAAGCCCGCGGTCAGGCCGAGCGCGGTGGTCCGGTAAGGCTCGTTGAGCTTGGCCGCGGCCAGGCCGACGATGGCCAGGCCCGCGATCGCCACGATCAGCGCGAGCTTGAACACCGCGCCCACCTGTGCGGCGCCCTCAGCGCCGGCCGAAGAACCGAGCAGGCCGACGCCGGCCACCACGCCGAAGACCGCTGCCCACTCCCGCCAGGACAGGGTCACGCCGATCACCCACGAGGCCACCACCGCGGTCACCGCCAGGTTCGACGCCACGAACGCCTGGACGGCGAACAGCGGGAGCCGCTGCAAGGCGATGAGCTGCGCGACGAAACCGAGCGCGTCGAGGCAGATGCTCGCCACGAAACGCCACTGGTGCAGCAACCGCACCACCAGGCCAGGATCGACGCCCCCGGAGGCATCCTCGGCCGGCCTGTT
>Ga0335073_10013536_pt1 | contig 11435 bp, 13 predicted proteins | sample Lox_Sample_22_FD_207093 | JGI IMG/M metagenome (GOLD analysis project Ga0335073, IMG submission 207093) | Soil microbial communities from Loxahatchee National Wildlife Refuge, Florida, United States - Lox_Sample_2.2 | ecosystem: Environmental > Terrestrial > Soil > Wetlands | place: USA... | reverse complement strand
AGATGTCCAGCACCCGCGAGCGTTCTGAGGCGGTCAGCGTGGCGCTCTCCGCCGTGGTGCCGAGAGCCACGATGCCGGTCGCGCCGTCATCGAGAACCCGGTGTGCCAGCTTTTCCAGCGCGTCAGGGGCGAGGTCACCGGTTGACGTGAACGGGGTGATCAGCGGAATGAACAAGCCAGCGAGAGCATCCATGGGCTGATCGTGCCCGCCGTGATCGTACAGGTCCAGTTCCTATTTCTGGGCGAACAGTTAAGCTGAGCTAATGCTTGACGTCCGCAAGATGCACCTGCTGCGCGAACTGGCCCGGCTAGGCACGATCGCAGCGGTGGCGCAGGCGCAGTTCTGCACGCCGTCAGCAGTCTCGCAGCAGCTCAGCTCGCTCGAGCGGGAAGCAGGGGTGCCGCTGATCCGGCGCAGCGGCCGGGGCGTCGAGCTGACCGCCGCTGGTGCCGACCTGGCGGACCGGACCGGCCCCGTGCTCGCGCTGCTCGAGCAGGCTGCTGCCGCCCTCGCGGCCAGCCGTACCGAACTCGCCGGTGAGCTGCGCATCGGCGCCTTTCAGACCGCCGTCCGTACCCTGCTCCCGGCGGCACTGGTGGCGCTCGGAGCCGAGCACCCGCGGCTGGAACTGCGCGTGAGCGAGATCGACCCGGCCCAGGTGCCGGATGCGCTGCGCGCGGGCGCGCTCGATATCGCGCTGGTGCACGAGTACGACTACGTCCCGGCCGAGCCTGACCCCGCGATGCGCACTGAGCCGCTGCTGGACGAGACGATCTTCCTCGCTACAGGGCAAGAACCCGCGGCCCGGGCTCAGGCCGCTGAGTTCGAGCCGATCCTGGCGGCGCGGGACCTGCCGTGGATCGTGGCGAGTCCGGGCACCCTCTGTCACCTGATGGCGGTCCGGCTGTGCCAGACGGCCGGGTTCACGCCGCGGATCCGGCACTACGCGGACGACTTCGCCGCCGTACTGACGCTGGTGGCGGCCGGCCAGGGAGTGGCGCTGGTGCCCGAGCTTGCCCTCGCTGACCGGCCGGACGCAGTCACGCTGACGGCGCTGCCGGTCCGGCGGCGCACATTCATCGCCTACCGCACGGCTGCCGCGGCGCACCCGGCCGTTACCGCGTGCGCTGCGGCGATCCGGGCCTCGGCGGCGACCTACCGCACTGGGGGGTGAGCCCACCGGCGCAGTACCGCGCGCTCGGCTGCCGTCCATACCGTCGTAGTCAGCAGGTAAATGCCTGCGGCCAGCGGCACGAACGCGGCGATGAGCACTGTCGTGTACGGCAGGACCCGGCCGAGCAGGCCAAGTCCGGGCAGCTGGTCAGCCGCCGCCGGCCGGCTGGCTGCACCAGATACCCGCGTCACCCGCGCCGCCACGAAGGCCGCGCACGCCAGCAGGGCGAACAAGCCGATGAATAGCAGGCCGTGGGTACTGAGCGGCCCCGGCGCAGTCAGCCAGTGACTGCCCAGCGGGGTTGTCAGCAGGTCCCTTGCCAGCAGCGTGTTCGGCCGGCCTGCCACGGACGCGGACAAGAACAGCCGGTACATGATGCTGAAGAACGGCAGCTGCAGGAGCAGCGGCAGGCACCCGGCCAGCATGCCGCTGCTCTCCGTCCGGTAGAGCGCGGTCAGTTCCTGCTGGAGCTTGTCCGGGTGGTTCGAATAGCGCTTGCGCAGCTCGGCAACCTTGGGTTGCAGCGCAGACAGGCTCGCCTGCCCGCGGATAGCGTGATAACTGAGCGGGGACAGCAGCAGTCGCACCCCGACGGTGAACAGGACGATGGCAGCGGCAGTAGCAAGGCCGCTGCCGAGCGGGGTCAGGAGCACTGAGAGTGCGACGACGATGTGGTAAGCGACCCCGATCGGGGCGCTGAGAAATCCGAGCATGGCGAGACCCTCCAGCGGGTTCGAGAAATTGACCGAATAGCTGGAGACGGCCGCGGTAACTGGGCTGCGGTGATGCCCGCTGCGAGGTCAGGCGGCCGCCGGGGCCGCCGATGGAGCTCTGGGCCGGGCGCGGCCTGCCGCATCCGGATTCCGCTGGCGCTGGAACACCGCTCCGGCAGATTTCCGGCGCTCGGCGATGGCGCGTGTGAGCAGCGCGCCTGCCTGCTCTGCGCTCGCCAGCCGGGCGGCGCGCGCGAGCATCGAGATGACTGCGCCGGCCAGCGCGATGGCGGCGAGCGCCATCAGCTCGGACGGTAGCGAGTGAGCGAATGCCGACGGCCCGGGCCAGGAGGCGACAACGGCCGTGGCCATCGCTCCCAGAGCGCTGAGAACGATGGCGATGCTGGCCCGCAGCGGCTGCGGAACTGCTGCTCTCCGCACGGCCTTAACTGTACGCCGTAGTGCTGGAAGATGCCGGGCCGGTGAGCGGCATGTTCACCCGAGCCGGATGATGCGGGCCCTGAAGTGCCGTCCGTAGCCTCCTGGCAAACGCTGTCTTCATGGCGGTACACAAGCACGCCCAGCAAGGGGGCACGGACATATGAGCAGTACCAGAGGGCGGCCCGAGGCCGGGAGCCAGGATTACGGGGCTGGCTACCAGGCAGGTTACGAGCAGGGCAGGGGACAGGTACAGGTACCCGAGCAAGCCCGGGCGGCCGAGCACCGCGGCGGCGCGGGCGCATTCGCCGGAGCAGTGCTAGCCGGCGTCCTGATGATCCTGACCGGCGTGTACAGCTTCCTGGCCGGACTGGCCATGATCCTGAGGGCTCCGTTCTTCCTCTACCACGGCGGCTATCTCTATGTCTGGAGCACGCACGGCTGGGGCTGGGTCGAGCTGATCCTCGGTGCGGTCGTGGTGGCGGCGGGCGTATGCGTGATGCTCGGCATGGTCTGGGCAAGGGTCGTGGGCGTCGTCCTGGCAACCCTGAGCGCAGTGGCCAGCTTCCTGAACCTGCCCTTCTACCCGATCTGGTCGATCATCCTGATCGCCTTCGACTTGTTCATCATCTGGGCACTGGTCTCGTACGGGCGCCGCTCGTACGCCTGAACCGCGCTGATCGGCGTTGGTAAAAGTCAGGAAATGATGCCGTTAGCGCGGCCTCACCGCGCAGCAGCATCACCCGAGACGGATGATGCTGCTGTGCCGGTGCCTTCATAGCGTGAACTGAGTAGCACAGCGGCCGGTCGGCACAATGCGGGCCGCCTGCAGGTTAAGAAGCGCCCACGGCGCTCCGGCGTCCTGGGTGATGCTCGCAGTAGGCCAGATGAAGGGGGCTACTTCGATGAGCAGTCCGCAAGAGAGAGGTACTGGCTACGAGCGTGGCGCCCCGACCCAGGGCGGTGCGCACCGGGCAGGCACTGCGCCGCGTGAGGCTGCGGAGTACCGGGAGCCCGGCTCCCAGGCCGAATACGAAGCCCGCGAGGGATACGGCCGCGAGGGGTACGAAGCCCGCGAAGGATACGGGCGCGAAGGTTACGAAACCCGCGAGCGTTACGAAGCCCGCCAGGCAGCCGCGACCGGGTTCACGGCACTCGCTGCGACCCTGATGATCCTGTCGGGCCTGTGGACCTTCTTCGTCGGCATCACAGGCGTCCTGCAGGGGAGCTTCTACCGCGCCGTGCCCGTCTACACCTTCAGCCTGAGTACCCATACGTGGGGCTGGATTCAGCTGGTCATCGGCGCTGTCGTCTTCGCCGCAGGCGTCTGCCTGCTACTCGGGATGACGTGGGCAAGGGTCGTCGGTGTCATCCTCGCCGTCATCAGCGGCCTGGCGAACTTCCTGTTCCTGCCGCACTATCCGCTCTGGTCGATTATCGTCATCGCGCTCGACGTCCTGATCATCTGGGCGCTGACGACCAGCCGCAGCCGGCAACTGGCCTGACCGACGGCTGTTATGCGAACCGGGCCGCACAGGTAACAAAAGCGGCGCCCCGCCGGTCGGCGGGGCGCCGCTTTCCCGTTGTCAGGTTAAGCGTTTGCGCGCTGCATGGCGTTGTGATGCTTCCAGGCGCTGGCGCCCGCGGCCGTGGCCGCCTTGGTCTGACCGTACTTCTGCTTGACCACTTCGCTCGGCGGTACGTCGAGCTCCTGGAACCACTGCCTGGCGGCAGAAATCATCGCGGTTCCGCCGATGATCATGCCGGTAAGCCCGATCAGGCTGCCGGCACCGATCAGGCATGCGCCCACGATCATCGGCGTATTCATCTTGAAGCCGCCTGCTTGGTAACTATTGCCGTTGTTCATTGCATCCTTCCTGGCGTTGTGGGCGATGAGGACCGTTCCCGCAACGTGCGTCTGCGCATCATCCGTTGCGGGTGATTGGCTCCGCGCGGCGGCTCGCTGATGTGCGCAAAGCGTTCTGTCGACGGCATGCGGGGCATCGGGCGATATCCGCCGATCGATCACGTAGACACGGCCTCCCGGTCACGGTGCCTTGGCACTGGCCGGGCACGGCCCCTGGGGCGCCGGAATCGATCACCCACGTGGGGTGACGTATTCGGCTGGCCGCGGCGGGACGATGACTACCGGAGGTGCGCGATGGACTACCCGCCGATTGCGGACCATGGCCTGATCGGTGACCTGCAGACTGCTGCGCTCGTCACCACGGATGGCACTGTCGACTGGCTATGCCTGCCTCGGTTCGACTCGCCGACGGTGTTCGCCTCGCTGCTCGACTGCCGCAAGGGCGGCCGGTTCAGCCTCGCCCCAGTCGGCCGTCATCACGTCAGCACGCAGATGTACCTGCCGAATACTGCAGTGCTGGTGACCAGGTTCCTGTCCGAGGGCGGCGTCGCCGAGATCGCGGATTTCATGCCAATCAGCAATCCGCGCGTGGCCACTGACCGGCACCGGCTGGTGCGGCAGGTCACCGGCATCCGTGGCAGCGTGACGCTCAGCGGCCGGGTTGAGCCGCGCCCTGATTATGGCCGGGCCCGCTACGACACCGCGGTGAGTCAGCACGGCGTCGTGTTCGAGGGCCGGCCCAAGCTGAGTATCTCCAGCACCTGGCCGCTGAAGGTCGATGACAACGGGGACGTGGCGACAGAGTTCACCATCCACGCCGGCGAGGTTGGCGCGCTCATTCTGGAATCCGGCCAGGCTGCCAGACCCGCGGTTGTCGATCCCGGCGAGCTGGCGAGCTGCTTCGCCGAGACTGCCGGCTACTGGCGGCGCTGGCTCGCGGGCGGGACGTACCGCGGGCGGTGGCGCGAAGCAGTCGAGCGCTCGGCGATGGCGCTCAAGCTGATGCAGTACGCGCCGAGCGGCGCGCTGGTCGCGGCGCCCACCGGGGGCTTGCCCGAGCAAGTTGGCGGAGAGCGCAACTGGGACTATCGCTACTGCTGGATCCGGGACGCGTCGTTCTCAGTCGGCGCGCTGCTCCGGCTCGGGTATTCGGAGGAAGCCCTGAGCATGGGCCACTGGGTGAGAGACCGGCTCGAGGAGCGCGCAGGCAACGATGGCGCGCCGCTCGCGATCATGTACCGCGTCGACGGCAGCTCGGACCTGACCGAGGACACCCTGGATCACTTCGAGGGATACCGCGGGTCCCGGCCGGTCCGGGTTGGCAACGGCGCCGCCGACCAGCTCCAGCTGGACATCTACGGCGAGGCAATCGAATCGGTCTACCTCACCTTGCAGGGAACTCCTGAAACGCCGGTGCCCGATCGTGGCTGGCGGCACATCGCAAAGATCATGGACTGGTTGTGCGACCACTGGGACCAGCCAGACGAGGGCATCTGGGAGACCCGTGGTGGCCGCAAGCCCTTCACCTACGGCCGGCTGATGTCGTGGGTTGCGTTCGATCGCGCGATCAGGCTCGCGCGGGATGCCGGGCGGCCGGCCGATCTGCAGCGCTGGATCTCCGCCAGAGACGCGCTCTACGAAGCTGTCATGACCAAGGGCTGGAATCAGGATCTCGACGCGTTCGTCCAGTACCAGGGCAGCGACGTGCTCGACGCATCCGCCTTGCTGATGCCGTCCACCGGTTTGATCTCGCCGGCGGATGAGAAATGGACCTCCACACTCGCGGCTATGGAGAAAACCCTGGTCTCCGACAGCCTGGTGTACCGGTACGACCCGAAAGCCTCGCCCGACGGCCTGCAGGGCGTCGAAGGCACGTTCTCGCTCTGCACTGGCTGGTACGTGGACGCACTGACCAGGTCCGGTCGGCTCGACGAGGCGCAACTCGTCTTCGAGAAGATGCACACCTATGCCAACCATGTGGGCCTCTTCTCCGAAGAGATCGGGCTGACTGGCGAGCAGCTCGGCAACTTCCCGCAGGCTTTCACTCACCTGTCCCTGATCAACGCCGCCGTCAACCTGGACCGTCACCTCGATCGGCGGACATTGCCGGAACTCGTACCGGCCTGACCAGCAAAGCGAAGGAGCAACGATCGATGCCCACCACGGCATGGCGGTTCGCCGGTACCGAAGGAGCTGACGGCGCCGCAGCCCGCATCAAGCAACTGGACAGCCAGGACATGATCAACGTCATGGATCTGGCTGTGCTCCGCTGGCCGGAGTACGCGCCTGAGCCGATGACGCTGGCGCACGTCAACCGCACCGGTGGCAAAGTCGCTGGCCTGAAGCGTATGTTCCGCCATCAGGACATTGACGGTTCGATGATCGACACTGTTAAGGGAGATCTGCGGCCAGGTAGTTCGGCGATGGTGCTGCTGAGCTCGGACGCCGATATTGATGCCGTCATTCACGCGTTCCGGGGCCAGCCCTTGGAACTGCTCAGGACCGACCTGTCGGTGCCCGAGCAGGACCGGTTGCGGCTGGCGGTCAACCAGGCCCGCCAGCAGGACGGGGGAGACGCCCCGGTCTGATCCCGGCCTGCATCAGACCGGGGCCTAGCTGCGGTGCTGCACGTCCGGGTTGTCAGCCCGCCCGCAAGCACGGCTGCGCTGGTGGGGCGGCTTAGCGCAGAGCCAGGCGTCCTTAACCTGGTGGTGGTGCCAGGCGCTGCGATCGGCTCTGCCGCAGGCGCGGGACCAGGCATCCACGGGTCGGCCGGAGACGCCGTGGAGTTCGACGTGACGAGCGCGTCCGCGAACGCGGTCCTCCGGCAACTACGGCAGCTCGGGCTTGACCGGGACAGCTCAATCATCGTGGAGACGATCGATGCGGCGATCCTGGACCAGCCCCGGCGCCCGGCCTGGCGGCCTGCCTATCACCGGGACCGCGCCCCGGTCTGGGACATTATCCATGCCAAGATCGCCGATGAGGCGAGCTACACGCCGAGTTTCTTCATGCTGCTGGTCCTCGCGGGCCTGATCGGGGCCTGCGGAATCCTGACGAACTCGTCGATCCTGATCGTCGGTGCGATGGTCGTCGGGCCGGAGTACAGCGCGATCATCTCGGTCGCGCTCGGCATCGAGCGCCGTGATGGCCGGACCGTGTGGCGGGGCCTGCTGGTGCTGCTTGCCGGGTTCGTCGCGACGATAGCGGTCACGCTGGTGTTCGCGCTATGCGTCCGGGCAACCGGGCATACGCCGAAGCTATACATGCACGGCGTCCGGCCGGTTTCTGACCTGATCAACTCGCCCGACTTGTTCTCGGTAGTGGTGGCCGTCGTGGCCGCGCTGGCGGGCGTCGTGTCCCTGACGCTGTCCAGGGCAGGTGCGCTCATCGGCGTGTTCATCTCGGTCACTACCATCCCGGCTGCTGCCGACATCGCAGTGTCGATCGCCTACGACGGCTGGCGCGAGGCGGGCGGCTCCACCCTGCAGCTACTGCTGAACGTCGGGCTGCTGATCATCGTGGGCGCGCTGGGGCTGCGCTGGCAGCGACTCATCTGGCGGCACTGGACGGCGAGCTGATCATCCGGATAGCGGAGAATATCCGGGCCCGGCTGACCGGGCTAGGGCCGTAGCGCTTCATCCTCGGGTTAGCTGACTGCCGAGAAGGGCGAAAAGCGGGATGTAATCTACGGCGGGCACGCAGCCCGACCGCGAACAGCGCTGGCAGCCCTGCCCCGGCCAGCAGGCCGACAACGACGATTTCCCAGACGGCCTGCTGGTCGATCCACTCGGTCATGGCTGAGGCACCTCCTCGCGGAGCTAACTGGCGCCGGCCGGGGCTACGCCGCCGGCCCATTCAGCGTTCACGTTCCTCGGGTTCACTCTCGTCATGCGCGATCGCCAGTAGATTCCGGCCGAGACGGCGATCAGGATCGGCAGGTCGACCAGTATGCCGGCCGTTCCGCCTATTGCGTTCGCGATGAAGTAACCGGCCGCGCCCATGGCGCCGGCCGACGTCAGCGTGATCAGGCCGGTGTTCACCAGGCCGGTGTTCACCAGGCCGCTGGCGATCGTGGCGGCCACGCTGAGCGACAACAACGCGCCGGCCAGGTTCAGCACGGCGTGCCGGCGACTCCCTGTCGGTTTCCCGGCCTTCTGCGCCCGATATGAGAAGTTTGCTCCCGGCAAACCGACAGGGAGTCACATGCCACGCGCAGCAGGCCCCGGAACTGACGAGCCGTCAGCAATTGAGGCGTCAGGATTGGGCGGTCGGAAGGCCCCGGTCGAGCTGAGTCACGCACGCCTTCTCCAGGCGCAGCGCCCCGGTGAGTTCGTCGAGCACCCGCTGGCCGTCGATCGCGCCACAGCTGAACAGGTCGATGGCGATCAGGCTTTCCTCGGGCCAGGTGTGGATGCTGAGGTGCGACTCGGCCAGGATCAGGACCAGCGTGATCGCGCCGTTAGGGAAGATGACGTGGCTGGTATCCAGCACGTGCCCGCCACCCGACTGGACGGCCGCGACGGCGATCCCGGTCAGCGTGCCGACATCGGTGACCGGCGAGGCAGGCGTGCATACGGCGTCCAGGGCGTACAGACGCTTGGCCGAGACGGCTTCCTGGCGCCGGAGGTCGGTGTAGCTGCTGGCCGCTTCCATGCCCGGCATGATGTGCGAGGATACCGTACGGCCCGCTGGCCTGGCCGGACCCGTGGCCTCGGGCAACTATCGTCGGCTAGTACACCTGGGGGCCGGGGCACGCCGGGGAGCGGGAACAGGCAGCGGATGGACGTGGACAAGGTCGTGGCCGAGGTCGCGGCAGCCGTCGCCCTGGCAGAGGGCGAATCGGGTATCCGCGACATCCTGGCCGTCCTGCTCGAAGCCGAGCCGGCCGCGGTGCGCGAGGTTGCGCGGCTCGCCGAACTGCCGGTCCCCATCGCAGCCGCTGCGTGCAACGAACTGCGCAGGCACGGCGTGGTGGACACCCAGCGGCCGGTCCGCTTCACGCCGGCCGGCCGGACTGCCGTCGCAGCGGCGGCAGGCCCGGTCGGACTTCCGGTCAGCTGCCCCGAGTGCGGCGGACGGGGCGTCGTCGTTCCCTCCGAGCTTGCCGGGGTTGCCGCAGCGTTGCAGCAGGCGGCAGACGGCGCGCCCGGTGCCAAGACCGAACTGGACCAGACGCATTGCACAGTCGCTACCAAGCTCAGCCGGGTGCTGCGACTGCACGCCGCGCATGCGCTCGCCGGGCAGCGGATCGTACTGCTTGGTGACGACGACCTGATCTCGATCGCGCTGGCGCAGTTCGCCGCGTGGTCCGGCAATACCGGTTTGATGCGCAGGCTGACTGTGGTCGACGCTGACGCAGACGTACTGGACTGGATCGGCCAGCAGGCTGCCAGCACCGGCGTGCCTGTCGAGCTGGTCCACTCCGACCTGCGCAAGCCGCTGCCGGCGTCACTGACCGGCGTGTTCGACGTGGCAATGACCGATCCGCCGTACACGGTCGCGGGAGCGGAGTTGTTTCTCAGCCGCGCGGTGTCCGGGCTGGCAGCGCAGCCCGGCCGGCACGTGTTCTTCTCCTTCGGCGCGCGCCGGCCGGACGAGACGCTTGCGGTGCAGCGCATGATGGCCGAGATGGGCCTGGTGGTGCGATCGATGACGGCAGGCTTCAATTCCTACCTCGGTGCCGGGGTGCTGGCCGGCACCAGCAACCTGTATCACTTGCGGACTGCTGCGGGAGCTAGCCCGCTGATCGACGGTGATTATGATGGCCCGCTATACACCGCCGACAACAGGGCAGTAGCCACCCGGCCGTACCGGTGCGCGCAATGCAAGGCGGTACAGCAGGTCGGGCCCGGCGCTCGCTGGCCACAGATCGCAGTGCTGCAGGCGGCAGGCTGCCCGGAGTGCGGCAGCCAGACCTTCCGGCCCCTCCCATTGACGCAGCGGCCTTCGCCGCCGGTGCCGCGATGAACTCCGGCGCCGACATGAGCTCCGACGCGACTTACCTGGTCCGGGCGGCGACGCAGGACGATCTCGAAGCCCTGGTCGGATACGAGATCGAGATCGCAGTGGTCTCGTTCGCGGACGAGGCGATCACGGACCCGGCACTGCACCGCAAGCGCGTCAGCGGCGCGCTCGGCAAACCGGGCGAGATCACCCTGGTCGCGGTTGCGCGGCAGGAGCCGGACCGTCCGCTCGGCTGGGCCTGGCTGTCCGCGCGCACGAACTCGCTGACCGGCGAGCGGTACGGCAACTTCCGGTCACTTGCCGTGTCGGACGTGCCGGATCGCAGCGTGATCGCCGAGTTGCTGATGACGGCGGTGCTGGCGGCAGCTGACGAGACCGGGATGACGCAACTGACCGGCAAGGTTCACGCTGGCAACCTGGGCATGCGCGCGCTGTACCGCAAATTCGGCTTCACCGCCACGCACCTGACCATGGAGCGCAAGGCGGATTCATGATCAAGTGCGTGGTCTGGGACATCGACAACACCCTGCTGACCGGCGTTTACCTGGAATCCGGCGCGGACCTGCCGGCCGCCGACCCGCAACTGCTCGGCGTGCTCCGCGAACTGTCCGGGCGCGGCATTCTGAGTGCCCTGGCCAGCCGCAATCCGCCGGCTGCCGCTGCTTACGTCGAGCAGGTGACGGGTGCCGCCTTCGCCGCGGTGGAATGCGGCTGGGGGAGTAAGGCGGACGCGATCAGCCGGATCGCCAGCGAGCTAAGTCTGGCATCGGACGCCATGGCGTTCGTCGATGACGACATGGTCGAGCGCGCTGAAGTGACCGCTGCGTTGCCTGAGGTGCTGGTGCTGACCCCGGAGGAGGCAGCAGAAGCGCCGGACTGGCCGCAGTTCAGCCCGGCTGTCATCACCGCAGAGGGGCGACGCCGTAGCCAGCTGTACGCGGAGCGCCGCCGTCGTCAGGCTGCTGCTGCGGAGTTCGCCGGCAGCCGGGACGACTTCTTGCGCCATGTCGGCACCAGGATCACAATCGCGCCTGCGGCGGCAGCGGACCTGCCCCGGTTGCACGAGCTCTCGGTCCGTACCCACCAGCTCAACTCCGCGGGCGAACCGGTGACCCAGGCCGATCTGGCCCGCACGCTCGCCTCGCCCGAGCACGCTGTCATCACTGTGCGGCTGGCTGACGACTTCGGCGACGACGGCCTGGTCGGAGCCGCGATTTCCACCGGGCACGGCGGCAGCGGCGGGCCGGCAGTGCCCGTTTCCTCGCAGGTGCTGGT
>Ga0335073_10013535_pt1 | contig 11435 bp, 7 predicted proteins | sample Lox_Sample_22_FD_207093 | JGI IMG/M metagenome (GOLD analysis project Ga0335073, IMG submission 207093) | Soil microbial communities from Loxahatchee National Wildlife Refuge, Florida, United States - Lox_Sample_2.2 | ecosystem: Environmental > Terrestrial > Soil > Wetlands | place: USA: Florida... | reverse complement strand
TTAATCCATATCACATGACAGTGACCGCTACTGGATTTGCCCCGACTGCCCAGGATGTGGAGGTTCGGTCGGCAGTCCCAACCAGTGTCAAGGTCAGTCTCCAGGTGACAGGCTCTTCCACTTCGATAACGGTCGAAGCTGGCGCTGATTTGGTGGAGAACGATCCCACCGGGCACACCGACGTGGATCGCGATTTGTTCAACAAGGTGCCACTCGAAAGCCAGTCCTCCTCGTTAAGTTCGCTGGTCACGTTGGCGTCGCCTGGTGTGTCGGCAGACTCGAATGGCCTCTTTCACGGACTTGGCGACCACGCGTCGAACTCATTCTCCATAGATGGCCAGCCGATTACCGATCAGCAAAGCAAGGTTTTTTCCAACCAGGTCCCTCTTGATGCGATCGAGTCGCTGGAATCAATTCCGGGAGCTCCGCCGGCGGAGTATGGCGGCAAGACAAGCTTGATAATCGTGGCGACCACTCGCTCTGGCCTGGGCTCAAAAACGCCGCATGGCAGTGTGAACGCTTCCTACGGATCGTTTGGCTCGTCAAATATTGGCTTTGACCTTTCTTACGGCGGTGATAAGTGGGGAAATTTCATCACAGCGAACGGGCTGGATACGGGAAGATTCCTGGACCCGCCGGAATTTATCGTGATACACGACAAAGGTAACGAAGAAAACATTTTCGACCGGGTGGACTATCAGTTCTCGAGCAAGGACTCGATTCATCTGAATCTGGGCTTCAGCCGTTCGTGGTTCCAGACTCCCAATTCGTTTGACTCGCAGAATGCGACGCCGTGGAATGGCGTTAGCGTCAGCAATAACGGACTTGGTCCCGATGGCATTCCGGTCGGCCCTGCCGACCAGCGATCGAAGATCGATACCTTTAACATCGCTCCAACCTGGACACGGCTGATAAACCCGACCACCGTATTTACCTTCGGCGGCTTCCTCAGACGGGATGCCTATAATTATTATCCGAGCAACAACCCATTTGCAGACCTCGGCCCGCCGAATTTGCAACAGCAAACTGTCTCTCAATATCGGACGCTGGCGAACACCGGTTTGCTGGCGAATGTCACTCATGTTGTGGGCATCAACAACATTAAGGCGGGAGTTACTTATCAACAGACTTTTCTTACCGAAAACGAGAAGCTCGGAATCGTCGACCCAAATTTCAATGCCCCCTGCCTGGATGCCAATGGCGTACCGGTATTCGTCGGCAATCCAACGGTGAACGACCCGGGCAATTGTGCCGGCGCCGCCTCAACGAACCCGGCACTTTATCCGACGCCATTCGTGGCCAATCCCGGTTTTGATTCATTGCTCGGTTGCTACGATCTGACACGATCGACACCATCGTCGGGCGACGGTTGTTCCAGTTCGACCAGCGGCTTGTATGCATATCACGGACATACCGACATAAAAGAACTCGCCCTCTATATTCAGGATGCGATCACGATAAAGAACTGGTCCTTGAATCTGGGACTCCGCGGTGATCTTTACAACGGCCTTGTGGTGGCTCGTCAGGCCGAGCCGCGCCTGGGTGTTGCTTACAATATCAAACGGACCAATACGATCCTCCGAGTTTCGTATGCACGCACGCTGGAGAGTCCTTTTAATGAGAATTTGGTGCTTTCGAGTACAGGCTGCGCTAATCCTGTCTTGAATCCACTGCTTCTCTGCTCTCAGCCTGCCTCAGCGGGGGCGACGCCGTTCAATCCCGGTTACCGCAACGACTTCCATGCTGGCCTGCAGCAGGCGTTCGGAAAATATGCGGTAATCAGCGGGGATTACATTTGGAAATACACACACAATGCCTACGATTTCAGCGTGTTGGGAGCGACCCCGATTACATTCCCGATTGACTGGCACAACTCGAAAATTCCTGGTTATGCCGTCCGCGTGAGCGTACCGGATTTCCATGGCTTCTCGGCGTTGGTGGTTTTATCGAGCGTGGCAGCACGTTTCTTCACGCCGCAAATCGGTGGCGCGGGAGCGGTCCCGGCGGTGGCCTTTAACAGTGGAAGTACGCCGTTCCGCATTGACCACGACGAAAAATTCAACCAGACCACCCATTTCCAATATCAACCCTGGAAGCGCGGCCCGTGGCTCGGCTTCAATTGGCGATATGACAGCGGATTGGTGGCCGGAGCGACACCGTGCTACGGTGCTAACACCCAAACGCCCCCTTACAACGACTGTCCTCAGTCAACCATGCTGGGCGGACAACCCGCCGTTAACATGGTAGATCCCTTCCTTACACCTTTGACTGCCGATCAGGAGTTCCAAGCTGGATTCACCTGCAATGGTGTGCGTGCGACGCCGACCGTCGCCTTGCCCTTTACGTGTCTCGCTTCCCAGTTCGGGTCGTCTCTCATATCAGTCCCTGCGCCAGGGTCTGAAAATGACGACAAGAATCCACCGCGCATCGCGCCGCGCAGCCTGTTTGATGTTGCCGTGGGTGACGACAACCTATTCAAAGGCGAACGTTACAGATGGAGTCTCACACTGACTGCAATCAATATCGCTAACAAGTATGCACTTTACAACTTCCTTTCCACCTTCAGTGGCACGCACTACGTAACCCCACGAGCACTGACGGCCCAACTTGGGTTCCACTTCTAGGCGACACTCCCCCCTCGATGAGGGCAGTACGGACAACCCCGTGCTGTCCTCTCTTTCGAAACCTTCATGATGGGAGGGGAGCCATGAAGCGATCGAAGTTCACCGTGCGGGAAGGGCTGGTCATGCTGTTGGGAGTGACCTTCATACTCATCGTGATGCTATGGCTCATCTTGTCTGGCATCGTGCAGATCAACCATTGAAAGAAGTCTCGCGAAACAGGGAAACAAAACACATCTCATGATGAGGGCGTCGGGGACGCTCAGCAGCAGACCGAAACAAAGCCCAAACCGCCCATCCCGGCCAAGGCAAGCGGGCTGCGCCGACGGCGAATCCAATTCCGAAGCGCGCAATGAAGGCGGCCGTGATTGCCGCCTTCTTATCGGGAAAACTCATCGCCAGCATGGTTCGGATGTCGATGGCTCCGAACACCAAACCACAGATCGCGCCGAGCAGCGCTCTGGACATGTGTTCTTCTTCAGGCCGCTACTGTTTGGTCGCTTATAGTAAACCAAGAATTTTCCTGTGCCCAGACAGCGTCTGCAACGCCAGTTTCCATTGCAGGCATCCACCCTCAGCGGCAGAAATTGCCAAGCACCATGCAAGAAAATTCAAAACGGCCCAGTCGAATCTCTTCATTGCTTGCATCCGCATATTAACTATGATTAACTACAACAAGCAATCTGTAGTTAACGCGATGTGGGAGTCGCGCGTATGAGATTAGCCGTCCTCTGGGGCATTGTCCTAATTGAAGCCCTCGCTCTCTTCTCGACACAAGCCATGGCGCAAGGAGAGACAACGAGTGCCATTGTGGGGCAGGTATCTGACACCGCCAATGCCGCATTAACGGGCGCGACGGTCACCATCACGAATCGCGAGACAAGGGCCACCCGCACGGCCAAGACCGACAATGCCGGGCGTTTCGACTTCCCCCAGCTCAAGCCAGGCACTTACTCGGTCCGAGTCGAAGCGCCGGGTTTCCAACCGCAGCAGAACGACAACGTGTTTTCGGGCCTGGGGCAAAAGCAGGCCCTCGATATCCGCCTCAAGGTTGCGCAAGCACGAGAAACTGTCGAGGTAAGTTCAGAGCCACCGCTGATCAACCCGGAAGATGCCAATACTTCCACCAACCTGAATGCTCCCGCCTTGGAAGATCTGCCCAATCCCGGCGGCGACCTGACATATCCTCTGCAATTTGCGCCCGGTGCCCTCATCAACACGGCAGGCAGCGGCAACGATTTCGTCGGAGGCACCAACGGTTACGGCAACGTCGAGTTCAACGGCCTGCCGGCCCTGTCGAATGGCTACATTGTCGACGGCCTGGAGACGAACGATCCGCTTACGAACCTCAACAGTGGCCTCTCCACGAACTTAGTGCTGGGGCTGAATTCCATCTCCGAAGTCACCGTCAACACTCTGTCCTACTCGGTGGACCAGGGCCGCTACGGCGCGTCGCAGGTAAACTACGTCACCAAGTCCGGCACCAACCAGTTCCACGGGAATCTTTATGAGCTATGGAATGGCGCAGTCCTGAACGCTGCGAACTACTTCACCAACGCGACGCCTGGCAATCACAAGCCGGGAGCGACCGTGAATCACTTCGGAGGCAGTCTGGGCGGCCCGATTCTCCGCGACAAGCTGTTTTTCTTCTTCGACAGTGAATGGGTTCGGATCGCATTGCCCATTGTCACGCCGACCATCGTTCCGAGCCCTGCCAACAATAATCTGTTCCAATCCTACGTCCTGGGGCAACTTAAGTCAGGCCAAACAAGCGGCTGCGTGCCTAGCGGGCCTGAAAGAAATTGCTATCCCGCCGCGCCGCAGGAGATCCCGTTTTATCTGCAGATTTTCAAGCTCTATGGAAATGCCAGCGGCACACCCACCCAGGTACTCTGGTGTCCTTTCAATGCGGACGGCACCGCGGCGCAGGGCAATCCGCCGAATGGAGACGGTTGCGCCAACCGGCAGAGCGTGTCGCACTCCAGCGACGACCACGAACAGGTACAGACGGCACGCGTCGACTACAACTTCAACGAAAAAGATACGACCTGGTTTCGTTTTCAAGCTGACACAGGTGTGCAGGCTGCCTACACCGATCCCATCAACTCCCTGTTTGATGCGGTGTCTCCTCAACCCCTTTACTCGTTTGCGGCGGGCTATACCCACGTCTTTTCACAAAACTTGGTGAACTACTTCAACCCTGCGTTCTCGTGGTACGAAAGCCTCTTCGGTCCAGCGGATTTTCAGAAGACGCTTTCGGCATTTCCGATCGTGTTGCAAGGCACCGGCGCGAATCCCTTCACGCCGATCGGGGGGCTTGACAACACGTGGATTCAAGGCAGGCGCGCCACACGATTTTTCATCAATGACAATCTGGCCTGGAGTCACGGGGCGCACGAACTGCGCTTCGGCACGAATACGCGGATCTTCCGCCTAAATGACTACGATTTCGGGCAAGGCACGGTCCCAACGGTCACCTATGCGAACTTGCTGCAGTTTATCTATGGAGTAGCGAACACCGCGTCGAAGACTTTCCCTTCGAGCACGAATGAGCCCTTCAACTTTCTCAATCTCGACGTCTACGCGCAAGACACCTGGAAGGTGACTCGCAAACTGACCTGGACGTTCGGTGTGCGCGACACCTTCAACTCCAATCCTCTCAATCCACACGATCAAGTCGCCCGCCTGCGCGGCTCCTTCAGCTCGATCTCACATGACAATCAGCCGTTGAACGCTGTCATCCAAACTCATCTTGGCAATCTGTTTTCGTCAACGCCGCCGGCCATTCTGCAACCGAGAACGGCAATCGCGTGGCAGTTTGAGCCAAAATCGGTTCTCCGGAGCGGCTTCGGGATTTTCAGCGATATCTTGCCCGGTACCATTGCCGATCTCGTCGGCGCCAATCCGCCGTATGTCAAGACGTTTCAGGGAGGTCTGCTGGGCAGCGTGGGCGAAAAGGGGTCTACGGGTTGCGACCCTGTATTCGGGTGCACGGCAATCGCCCCATCAGCCCCCAACAGCCCAGTGCCCAACAGTGCAGTCGACGCAACCATTGCCGCGAATCAGATTTTCACTTCCGGATTCCCTCAGGGACAGCTTTCGTGTGCATCTCCCGGAGCGAAGCCCACAGCGTGTCTTCCACCAGTTGCGATGACAGCGGTGCCCAATGGCACGCTGCATGCGCCGTACTTCATGGAGTGGAGCCTCGGGATAGAACATCAGTTTGGAAGCACGGGGAGTGTGCAGGTGCAATATGTCGGCACACGCGCCGTGAACCAACCCTACCTCACGCAGGTGAACGGTTACCAAACTGTGTGCCAGGGTTGCTTTGCACCGTTTCCCTACAGGAAACCGATCGATCCGCGATTTGCCGTTACCGATCCGCGATTTGCCGCGGTGACTCAGTTCTCTACCGGCGAGAACAGTCACTATAACGGTCTTCAGCTCACCGCCATGAAACGTCTCAGTCACGGTTTGCACGGCCAGATCAATTACACCTGGAGCCGCTGCATGGACACAGTGTCGAACGGCGGCTTCCTGCAATTCTCCGCAGGAGGAATTCTCTCGCCCCTGCCCGGAGAACTGGCGCGCGACTATGGGCCCTGCGACTATGACATCCGGCACAATGTCAATGCTCAGTACATGTATCAATTGCCAATCAGAGTGCGAAACCGCGGGTTGGGGAACGTGCTAAATGGCTGGCAGATTTCAGGCACCATGTTTTGGCACAGTGGAATTCCCTTCTCGGTTCTGAGTACACCCTATTCAGCGAACGGAAATGGAATTGTGCAAGGCAGTGGTCCGCAGTTTGCTAGCATCGTTCCTGGCGTCCCGCTCTATCAGCATCATGCCATCCCGGGCGTCACCCAATCAGGAACTCGTCAGTGGCTGAATCCCGACGCATTCGTGTCCGCAGTCGATCCGAGCACCGGGGAGTGCACTGGCGGAGACAGCCCTCAGAATTGCCAATTCGGAAACTTCGGCCGCAACGCGTTGCGTGGCCCAGATTTCTTTTGGAACGATTTCTATCTTACAAAATGGTTTCCCTTAACCGAACATCTCAAGCTGCGGTTCGAATCGCAGTTCTTCAACCTCTTTAACCATCCAAACTTCGGGCTTCCGAATATGGTTCTGGCGGGCATACCAGGAAAGCCATCCACGCAAACCGGGTTCGGGGCGCTGACTTACACAACCTCCCCGCCGACCGGTCTCCTCGGAGTTGGCCTAGGCGGTGATAGCAGCCCGCGCATGATCGCCTTCCAGGCACGGTTGGAGTTTTGACTTGTGGAAATATTCCGCACACTGCCCAACTTCCACACGAAAATCTGTGAGCCGTGAGGGCGTCATAGCAGCTTCTCTGAGCATGGCACTTGAACCAGCCTCACTACTAATCACATTCAACGAAGGGATTTACGGCGACCACGATGTTTCCCAAAGCCCGGTGCATTCAACGTCGGCTGAATGACGTTCGCCGAGAACCCGCCTCTGCAGAACGCTATCGTACGAAATTAAAATGTGCCAGTAAGCGATTGATAATAAAGAGATATTGGTGGAGGCGGCGGGAGTCGAACCCGCGTCCGAAAATGTTACTGGTCAAGAGAACTACATGCTTAGTCGAGTTCATGCCCCAGTCATTACCCTGGGACGTTCGCGGCGCGCGCTCAGAACCGACAAGAAACGCGATCCGCTAGCCTGTGGTCTTAGCCTCGCGTCCCAGACGTAGACGAGAAGAGCAGCCCGCTGTGTGACGTCCTTCGGAGGCCCACGGGCGAAGCCTCCTGGGACGGCTGCCTAACTAATTAGGCTGCGTATGCCATCTGTTGATTGGCAATTATCATTTTGCCCACGATTACGGGTGTGTGCACCCCGGCATGCCTCTTGGCCGCAAGCATCTCCGTCGAAACCGTGACGCCCCCACTGGTGGGATGGCCCTGCAAAGATCTGCTTCCAGACTAGGTTTCCCCAGAAGGGAAGTCAAATCCCTTAGGGTCGACGATTCGTGGTTCCGTTTGGAGGCACTTTGCGGACATCTCTTCGAATTTTGGTTTTGGCAGACTTCCCTGTAAAGGTAAGTGTCTCTTGACAATGGCCTGTATCCGGCTGGGCAAAAGCCCAAGCAAACCGACAAAATCAAGAAATATAACATTTTAGCTTGACAAACTTAACTTATGTGATTATAAAGTTGATGTAAATCAATATAAATGGCAGAAAATATCAAATCTTCGGAAGACTGGCAGGCGCTGACCCAGCTTACGCAGGGGCAGCCGATCGTTGTGGAGCGGGTTCGTCTCACCGAAAAGGACATTGCCATCGAGGGCAGGTTCGAGCTTCCTCAGCTGGCGCGGTTGGCGATGGATGACCAGATTTTCATTACGGCGTTTGTGCGATCGCACGGGTCGATCAAAGAGATGGAGCGAATCTTCGGTGTCAGCTATCCGACGATCAAGTCGCGCCTGACGCGCATCGCCAACGGCCTGGAGTTTGCCGAGACCAATCCGACACCCTCGAAGTCAGAGATTCTGGATCGCCTGCACCGGGGAGAGATCGGTGCCGAGGATGCGATCCGCGAGATGGAGGCGCTGAAATGATTCCATTCGTGGCCGTCGTCAGCCTGCGCAACCAGCGAAGCCGCACTTTTCGCTTGTGGATTCCCCTGGTACTAGTCTGGCTATTGTTGTTGCCGCTCGCCGTGTTTTTGTCGCCATTTATTTTCGTCGCATGCCTGTTCTGTCGCGTGAATCCCTTCCGGGGCGTGTCTGTGATGTGGCAGATCCTGAGCGCCCTGAGCGACACGGAACTCGAGGTGGAGCATCGCAGCGCAGGAATGTCGTTTCACGTTTTGTGAGGTGTATCGGTGGGCGCCTCGACCGCAATCGGCTGCGAAGCGCCGAGGTCCAAAGGACCGGGATGGATGACCCGGATGAGAGTGAAAAGAAAGAACGAGTCCCGTAGGGATGGCACGAAGTCCCGAAGATTGAAGGAATCAAGACCATGAATGAACATCGCCGTCAAATTCTCGAGATGTTGTCTCAGGGAAAAATCAGCGCCGACGAAGCGGAGCGCCTGATTTCCGCGTTCGAAGAGCCGTCCGCGTCACGGCCGTCCGATAACGGTTCCGAGCCGGCACGGAAGGACAGTCCGAAGTACCTTCGCGTCCAGGTGGACTCGGAAGACGGAGGCGGACATGACGGGCCCACCAAGGTCAACGTGCGCGTGCCCATGCAGTTGTTGCGAGCCGGGGTGAAGCTGGCGTATCTGATTCCCACCGCAGCATTACAAAAGGCGAACCTGGCGATGCACGAGAAGGGCATCCCGGTGGACCTCACGCAGATTAAGCCGGAGAATCTAGAAGACCTCGTCGAACAGCTGAGCGACCTCTCGGTCGACGTCGATCAGAAAGACTCGGCGACCAAAGTGAAGGTCCGCGTCTTTTGTGAATAAGAACGCCTCGCCGCCGACCGGCGCAGTCACGGTCCGGGATTCGCCACTTTCTGTCCGATCAGCACCGCGTCCTGCATCTGCCGGTACAAGTCGGTGACCGCCCCCGGTGAGTGCGACATAAGGATGGTGTTGCTCTTATCGTTACTGCCGATTTCCTTCATGGTGTCGAGGTACTGCGTGACCAGCACCAGCATCATCACGTCCTTCGGCGTCGATCCCTCGACTGCTTTCGAGAAGGCTTCGACCGACTCTTTCAGCCCCTCGATGATGGCTTTCCGCTGGTTGGCGATACCCTGACCCTGCAGTGCTTTGCTCTCCGCTTCAGCCTCGGCTTGCTTCACTTTCAGAATCTTTTCCGCCTCACCGCGAGCCGTGGCTGCCACCTGCTCACGCTGCGCGGCGTTGATCTCGTTCATCGCGGCTTTGACCTTGTCGTCCGGCTGAATGTCGGTGACGAGCGCCTGATCGATGGCGTAGCCGTACGTGCGCATCACGTCGTCGAGCCCCTGCTTGATGGCGACCGCAATGTCGGACTGCTGCAAAAACGCGTCGTCGAGATTCATCTTCGGCACGTGTCCCAGAATCACGTTGAAGACGTAAGACGAAATTTGCTGGCGCGGATTAGCCAGCTTGTAAAACGCCTCATACACCTTGTCGGGAATGACGTGATATTGCACCGACACAGGCATCTTTACGAATACGTTGTCTTTGGTTTTCGTCTCCACATCGAGGGCGAGTTGCTGCACGCGAAGATCGATGCGGCCTGCAATCTGGTCGAGCCATGGCAGTTTGAAATTGATACCCGCGCCGGCGACTCGTTCAAATTTTCCCATCCGCTGTACGACGACGGCTTCGGCAGTGTGCACCTGAAAGAATCCGCTCAAAATCGTCCCGAGCACAAAAATGCCCACGACCATCGCAATTACCAACGACAGAACCTGTGCGCCTTCCATCCGGTCCTCCTGCCAATCTCAGTTCTTCCTGGAATGATTCACGCGCGGAGAACGGCCGGCGCGAGGATCGCACGCATCATAATGGTTTGGGCCACTTCTCACAATGACGCAAGTCACCCCGACAGTCGCGCTTCCAGCCGCTCCTTTACCGCGGGCCACTCGTCATCCAGAATGCTGAAGTACACGGTGTCGCGCACCCGCCCTGTCCAGGTGACGAGATGCCGGCGCAACGTGCCTTCTTCCTTCGCTCCGATTCGCAGAATCGCGTTGCGCGATTTCTGATTCAAGGCGTCGGTCTTCAGCTCGACTCTCATGCACTTCCACTCTTCGAACGCGTGCCGGAGCATCAGGTATTTCGCCTCCGTATTGACGGCGGTGCGTTGCCAGGCAGGCGCGATCCAGGTTGAACCGATCTCCGCGCGGCGGTTGGCTCGATCGATATTCATGAATCGAGTGCTCCCGATCGTCCGTCCGAACCTTCGCTCCAACGTGGCGAATACAACCGAGTCGCCGCGCTTCTGCTCCTCAAACGCGTTGTCGACTAGCCTGTGGAAGTCCTGCGGTGTTTTCATCGAGTACGGAATCCAGCGGAAGATATTTTCCAGATCGTTGTGCGAAACCTGCCAGAACAGTTCAACATGATCGCGCCGAATCGGTTCTAGGCGCACGACGGAACCTTCCAGAGTGAGTGGCAAAGTGATATTCAAGCCTGCGCCAACTGCTTCCATATGCTCCCTTTCGCGTCGCAGCTTCCGTCATTTCTTGCATCCATTATCTTGCATCTACCGGCTCGTTCAGGCATCTGTAGTACGATGCGGACTTGCACCAACTTTCTTTCCGCGTTTGCTTGCGATGATCTCACATAACCTGGTCTCACAAAGCACGGCCTCATGCATCCAAGGAATGCGCATGCGCCCGATTTCGACACCATGTGCTGAGGAGCGTTGTCTGTGAAGGCGCACTGTCTTCCGTTCTCTCAGATTCCTCACACGACAGGCCTTTTCGCTGATTTTCTCGCGTACTCTCCCAGGGTAACCCCCTTCTATCCCAGGTCGCCGTTTCTGAAAGAGTGGATCGCTGAACAAGCGGCCAACATTTCCTACGACCAATCGCGGCGTGAACGGGTCACCTCAATTCTTGATCGCCAGAACAAATCGTGGCACGCGTCGGCGAAAACGCTGGAAAATCTTGATCGCCTCCGCAAAGGCGCAGTCGCGGTTGTCACTGGTCAGCAGGTGGGACTTTTCGGAGGTCCCATGTTTGCGATCTACAAGGCGCTGACGGCCGTCAGACTCGCAGAGGAGGCCACAGCCGCCGGGATCGACACCGTTCCTGTTTTCTGGCTGGCGACTTATGATCACGATCTCGCCGAAGTGAATCATGTTTCCCTGCCGGGGCCGGATGGGGCGTTGCAAGTCCT
>Ga0335073_10013533_pt1 | contig 11436 bp, 8 predicted proteins | sample Lox_Sample_22_FD_207093 | JGI IMG/M metagenome (GOLD analysis project Ga0335073, IMG submission 207093) | Soil microbial communities from Loxahatchee National Wildlife Refuge, Florida, United States - Lox_Sample_2.2 | ecosystem: Environmental > Terrestrial > Soil > Wetlands | place: USA: Florida... | reverse complement strand
GCAAGTCTGGATCAGGCGATCGCGATCAATGCGGGCGATGCCGAAGCGCATCACAATCGCGGCAATGTGCTGCGCGCGCTGTGGCGGCTCGAGGAGTCCCTCGCGAGCTACGAGCGTGCGATCGCAGCCTCGTCCGGGCACGTCGAGGCGCATACCAATCGCGGCGTGGCGCTGGCCCAGCTCGGGCGGCACGAGGAAGCGCTTCGATCTTTCGACCGCGCGCTGGCGCTGCGACCCGATTACCCGCCGGCGCACTGGAATCGCGGCAACGTGGCCCTGCTGCTCGGCGATTTTGCGCGCGGTTGGGAGGATTTCGAGTGGCGTTGGCGTCTCGGCCCCGGTGGGGGACTCCATCCACGCTACGCGGACCGGCTCTGGTCGGGACGCGAGCCGCTCATGGGCAAGCGTATCCTCCTCTATGCCGAGCAGGGACTGGGGGACACGATCCAGTTTTGTCGCTACGTTCCCCAGGTGGCCGGCCTGGGCGCGGAGGTGTTCCTGGAAGCGCAGAAGCCGCTCGCGAATCTGCTTGGCGCGCTTCCCGGGGTCAGTCGGCTCATCGGCGCCGGCGAGGAGCCGCCGGCCTTCGACTATCAATGTCCTCTGATGAGCCTCGCACATGCATTCGGCACGGGTCTCGAGACGATTCCGTCCTCTGCCGCCTATCTGCGCAGCGACCCGGAACTCAAGAGACGCTGGCGCGAGCGTCTGGGTCCCGCGGCCAAGCCTCGGGTGGGTCTCGCCTGGAGCGGACGCGCGACCCACCCCAACGACCACAACCGCAGCCTGGCGCTGGAGCCCTGGCTGTCGTGTCTGCCCGACGGATTCGAGTATGTGAGCCTGCAGAAGGAGGTGCGCGAGTCCGATCGGCGGCTGCTGCAGAGGGGTAGCGCCATCCGGCAGTTCACCCGCGAGCTCGACGATTTCGCCGAGACCGCGGCACTGTGCGATTGTCTGGATGTCGTGATCACGGTCGACACGAGCATCGCGCACCTCGCCGGTGCGCTCGGCAAGAGAGCCTGGATCCTGCTGCCTTTCAATCCGGACTGGCGCTGGATGCTCGATCGCCGCGACTCACCCTGGTATCCCAGCGCCACACTGTACCGGCAGCGGTCGATGGACGATTGGCCCGCGGTGCTCGATCAAGTGAGGAGCGATCTCATGGCCGGGCCGAGCCTGACCCCAGCCTGATTTAGAGGTACCCGATTTTCGCCCGTGGCACTCTTATGTCAATGGCGGATCGAAGACCGTCCGCGATGCTCGGGTGACAATGGGCGAAATAAGAAAATCACTCGTCGAGCGGCTGTTCTCGGAGCACGGCGGCGCCTTGCAAGCGTTCCTCTACCGGCGCGTGCGCAAGCACCCGGATGCCGCCGAGCTCGCGCAGGAGGTCTATGTGCGCATGTTGCGGGTAACGGATGTGGCCTCGGTCCGCAATCCCGAGGCTTATCTGTTCGCGGTGGCGAGCAACCTCGCCAAGGAGCACGCGCAGCGCGAGACGCAGGCGAGGAGCGCGGTCGACATCGAGGACCCGCGCGTGCAGGAGCAACTGGCGGAGCTGCCGAGCTTCGGCGGGCAGCTCGACCGCGACCAGCGCGTGAAGCGGCTGCGCGAGGTGCTGGACCAGCTCTCACCCAAGTGCCGGGCCGCGGTGGTGCTGCAGTACTGGCATGGCTTGAGCTACGAGGAGATTGGCGAGCGGCTCGGAGTCTCGGCGAACATGGTCAAGAAGTACCTGAGTCAGGCGCTGGCGCATTGCCGGCGCCGCATGGCGCGGCTGGGGTAGCCGATGAGCGTGAGCGACGAACAAGTGCGTGATCTCATTGCCCAGCAGGCCGCCGATTGGTTCGTGGCCAATCGTACCGAGCTAGCGCCGCGCGAGCGTGCGGCATTCGCCGAGTGGCTCAGGGCATCGCCGGTCCATGTCGAGGAATATCTGGCGGTCGCGGCCACCTCGCGAGATCTCAAGGACGCCTGCGCGGACTCGGAGGCGATCGATACGCTCATCGCGCGTGCGCGCGCGGCTCCCGATGAGCCGATGCCGATCCGTCCGCGCGCCGTCGAGACCGCGCGCGGCGCACGCGGGCCTCGCTGGCACGCTGCCGCGCTCGCCTGCGCGGCGCTCGCCGCACTCAGCCTGGGCCTGCTGGCGTGGTGGCATCTCAAGGTCACGCCAAGCGGGCACCTGCCGATCCGGGCTGAGACATTTCGTTTCGAGACCCGGCACGGAGAGCAGCAGACTCATCCGCTGCCGGACGGCTCGATCGTACACCTGAATACGGACACCGAGGTCAGCGTCACCCTGAGCGGCAGCGAAAGGCTAGCGACGCTCAGCTCGGGAGAAGCCGACTTCGAGGTCGCGCACGAATCCTTGCGCCCCTTCCGGGTGCTCGCGGGGGCCGCGCAGGTCGTGGACCTCGGCACTCAGTTCGATGTGCGCCTCAACACCGGGGTCACGCTGATCACCGTGGTTGCGGGACGAGTGGTGGTGGGGCCGGCCGCGCTGCCGCCGCCCGCGGCGGCGACCGTCGGCGGCGACTCGGGTTTCGTCGAGGTTCGCGCCGACCAGCAGATCCGTCTGGTCCAGGGCCTCTGGCCGGCCGCTCCAGTCGCCAGCGACGCGCATCGCGAGACATCCTGGCTGCGCCGCCAGATCTCATTCGAGCACGAGCCGCTCGCGCGGGTGGCGACGGAGTTCAACCGCTACGCCTCGAAACCCATCGAGATCACCACCCCGGAGCTCAAGGATCTCGAGATCAGCGGGGTGTTCGCGATCGACGATACCGAAGCGTTCATCGCATTTCTGCGCAGTCTCGAGGGCGTGCGCGTCGAGGTCACGGCTACACGGATTCTGGTATCGCGCGACTAGCGGCGCGACGGTACACTCACGGTCAAAAGATCCTAACGAACGTCGACGTTGCGGATGAGTGTTCGCTTGCCTCTTCGATCGAATGTCGCGGCAGCGGTCGCGGGGACATTGCGCGCCCTGGCGGTGTGCGCTCCGCTCGCGCTCCTGGACACCTGCGTGTCGGAGGCCCGCGCGGCCGCCGAGCTGAGTGTCGACATTCCCGCCCAGCCCCTGGCGGGCGCCCTCAAGGCGTTCGCCGAGCAGACGGGTTGGCAACTCGTGTACGTCTCGGGCGTGGTGCGCGAGCAGCGATCGCAGGCCGTCAAGGCGGGCCTCGGCGCCGAGCGGGCCCTCGCCCGGCTGCTGCGCGGCACGGGGCTGCGCTTCGAGTATCTGACGGCGCACAGCGTGCGCATCCTCGATGCGGCGCCGTTGCCCGAGTCGCGAGTCGGGAGCGAGGACGGATTGCCCGAGGTGATCGTCACCGCCAATCGGCGCCAAGAGGATCTGCAGAGCGTGCCGATCGCCATGCAGGTGCTCACCGGCGCCGCGCTCTCGCGCCTCGATGTGTCGACCTTCGATGACTTCGTCGGCTATCTGCCCGGCGTCACCGCGCACGGGGTGGGACCGAGCCAGAACAACATCTACATTCGGGGTCTTGCCACCGGCGAGTTCGGCAATCAAGCCGCCGGATCGAACGCGAGCTTCCCGAGCGTCGCGGTCTATCTCGATGAGCAGTCGGCGCAGCTTCCGGGACGCAACCTCGACATCTACGCGGCCGATCTCGAGCGCATCGAGGTGCTCGAGGGTCCGCAGGGCACTCTGTTCGGCGCGGGGGCGGAGGCCGGAGCCCTGCGCTACATCACGAACAAGCCCAAGATCGACGTGACCGAGGCGAGCGTGAGCGCCGGCTATGCCGCCACGGCGCACGGCGACCCCGGCAGTTCCGCGCAAGTCATGATCAATGTGCCGCTCATCGCCGAGCGGCTGGCGCTGCGCGCCGTGATCTACGATGACCGGCGCGGCGGCTACATCGACAACATCCCGGCGACGTTCGTGCGCTCGAATCAGGATCGCAGCATCTACTACGGAGGAGGGCACGTTCCCGCGAACAGCGCGGTCATCAACAACGCCGCCGAAGTGGGGAGCAACATCAATCCCGTGACCTACACGGGGATTCGCGCCGCAGCGCTCTATCGCTTCGGCGATGATTGGAGCGCGCTCATCGCGCAGTCCTATCAGAACATGGAGGCGGACGGGGTATTCGCGGAGCAGGCGGCGAATTCCTTCGACGTCCCGCAACCCGACTTGACCGTGCAGCTGTACAACCCGTCCTACGACAAGGACCGCTTCGAGAACACCGCGCTCACCATCGAGGGACGCATCGCGGAGCTCAGGCTCTTGTACGCCGGCGCTTTTCTGGTGCGACACATCGAGCAGGTTCAGGATTACACCGCCTACTCGCATAGCGGCTTCTACGTGGACTACTACCAATGCGTGAATCCGCGGCGCGTTCCCGAGGCGCCCGCGCCGCAATGCTTCTCGCCGAGCTCGACCTGGCGCAACATCGAGCGCAATACGCACTTGACCCAGGAGTTGCGCCTCACGACGCCGGGCGATTGGCGGCTGCGGGCGGTGGGCGGATTGTTCTACGAGGACTACCGGATCTACGATCAGGGAGACTGGTTCTATCTCACCGCGTATCCCTACTTCCATCCGCTGGCGCCCCCGAACGGGGTGTTCGTGTATGACGGACAGGTGACCTGCGGCTGTACGCAGGGGGCGGTGTTCGAGCCGTATCCGGTCACTCTCAACAATCCGAACGTGCGCCCGCAGGGCGACGCCTACTTCAATGACATCACACGCGGCTACCGGCAGAGTGCCGCCTATGCGTCCGTGGATTTCGATCTGATCCCGCGCACGCTGACGCTGACGGCAGGTACGCGCTACTTCGATGCCACCACCACGGATGTGGGAGCGATCGCGGGCAGTTTCGGCTGCGGACTCAGCATGGCGCCGCCGAATCCTTGCCTCGATCACAGTAATTTCACCAACCTCAACTACGAGGGGCTGAGGAAGACTTACACCGGATTCAGGAGCCGCGGCAGCCTGAGCTTCAAGCTGCGCGCGGATCTGCTTTTCTATTACACCTGGTCCCAGGGCTTTCGTGCAGGGGGATTCAACCGCAGTTTCGGTACTCCGTTTGCATCGCCCCTCAATGACGGCCTGCTGCCCTCGCAGGCCGAGGCCGCTAAATACGGCGGCTGGAGCGCGCCCATCGCTTACGGTCCCGACACGCTCACCAACAACGAGGTCGGCTGGAAAACGACCTGGGCCGAGGGGCGCGTGCGATGGAGCGGTGCTGCGTATCAGGAAGACTGGCAGAACGCGCAGATCGGTGCGTTGGATGCGCGCCTGCTCGCGGGCGCGACCATCAACGGCGGGGACTATCGCGTGCGGGGCCTCGAGAGCTCGCTGCAAACCCACCTCGCCGATGGCTGGACCCTCGAGGCCAACGCGGCGTGGAATCGCAGTGTGCTGGTGCGGGAGGCGGTGTTCTACTGGGCCAAGGGCAACCCGATCGATTTCGCGAGCCTCGGCTTGCCGAACCCGGCCGGAACCCTCGGCAGCCCGCTTGCCGGCGCTCCGGAGCTCCAGGGCACCCTGCGCCTGCGCTACGAGTGGAGCCTGGACAGCTACCGGGCGTTCGCGCAGTTCGGTGCCATGCATCAGTCCGCTTCGCTCACCTCCACCGATCGACTGACGGTCGACATGGAGAACAGATCCGTCGCCTACGTTCTGCCCGGTTTCACCACCTACGATGCGGCGCTCGGCGCGGGCAGGGGCGCGTGGCTGGTGCAGCTGAACGCTGAGAACCTGTCCGATACGCGAGCGCAGCTTTTTGCCAATTTCATCGAGGGCTACAAGGCGGTCACCGTGAGCCGGCCCCGCACCATCGGCATCCGCATGACATATAACTTCGGCGGAACCTAGCGCGGCATCGGTGCCTTCCCGCATCGCGGATTTCTGCGATCCGGAGCCGCCCGCGCGGCCCCTCAATGTGCAACCGGTCACGGCTGGCCTGCGCCACGGCGCCTATCGTGGGGAACGATGAATGCAGGCAGGTTGACTTAACGTGCGCGTATCGAACCCGGGATTGCCGCAGACCCTGATCGAGCTCGCCAGCGAGGGCGGCGGCTTGAGACTTCTCGGGCGGCGCGTGAGCGGCGGCTCTTGGGCTTTTCAGATGCTCTCGCTCGACGGCTGGCCGGCCTTGCTCGATGAGGAGAGCGCCGCATCGGTGTTTCACGAGTCGCACTGGGTCAGGACCTGGGCGGAGGCGCTGCGCCTGCTCGACCGCTATCACTGGGTGCGCTTCATTCCGATCGAGGTGCACGCGGATTTCCGCGAGGACGTATTCGTCGAGGCCACACGCCGGCTGCTCGAGGATCATCCGACCAGCGCGCGCCGCTCGCTCGAGCGCTGGGCGGGAGCCTGCCGCGTGGGCCCGGAAGCGGCGCCGAGCTCGGCTTCCTAGCTTCCCCGTATCCCTCTAGAATCTGGCGCCGCGACCGCCGGGATGGCGGTCATGCGCCGTGAAGAAGTGCACTCTCGAGGGAGCCGTTCATGCCGGATCATTCCTTTCGTCGCGCGATCAAGGCGCTGGCTTGGCAGTATCTCGGAGCACTGGCGCTGTCCTTGGCTGCACCGTGCGCCTCCGGGCACGAACCCGCATCCGCGCCGCCCGCGGCCGCTTCCGAACCAAGCACCTCGTGGGACCTCGGCGAGCTGTATGCAAGCGACCTGGCATGGGATGAGGCCCTCGCACGCAACCGCGGCCGCGCCGAAGAGCTCCCCCGCTATCGGGGCACGCTCTCCTCCGGTCCCGCGGAGCTGTTGGCCGCCTTGAGCGCGGTGAGCGATGTCAGGCGCGAGACGCTGCGTCTGCTCGCCTACGCCGCGCTCAAATCGGACCAGGACCTGCGCGTGGGCGCGAATCTCGAGCGCAAGCAGCAGGCGGCGAGCCTGCGCACCAGGATCGCGGAGAACAGCGCGTGGATGGCGCCCGAGCTCCTGGCGCTCGGCGCCGAGAGGATCCGCGCCTTTCGGGCCGAGAATGCCGCGCTCGAGCAGCGCTTCGGCTTCTACCTCGACGATACGCTGCGCTCCGCGCCGCATACGCTCGGGGCCGAGGCCGAGGGCGTGCTGGCCGCGGCGGGCAGCGTGCTCGCGCAGCCCTCGAACATCCACGCGTCGATGTCCGATGCGGAATTCGCGGCGCCGTCGATCACGCTCGTCGGCGGAGCGAGCGTGCGGCTCGACGAGCCGGGCTACGAGAAATATCGCGCCGCGCCCGAACGTGCCGACCGCAAGAGTGTATTCGACGCGTACTGGGGCGCCTGGAAGAAGCAGGAGGGCACTGCCGGATTGCTGCTCGCGACCAGCGTCATCGGAAACCGCTTCGCCGCGCAGTCGCGCCACTTCACGAGCGACCTCGCCGCCGCGCAATTCGACGACAACATGCCCCAGGCGGTGTTCAACACGCTCATCGCCGAGACCCACGCGGCGCTGCCGACCCTGCATCGGTACCTTAAACTGCGCCAGCGCATGCTCGGCATCGGCGAGGAGCTGCGCTATTACGACAACTACCCGCCGATCTATGCACCGGCCCACCGTCCCGAATTCAGCGTCGCCGACGCCGAGCGGCTGACCCTCGCCGCTCTCAAGCCGCTGGGCACGGAATACCTGGGACTTCTCGAACGGGGCTTTTCCGGTCGCTGGATGGATGCTTATCCGCGCGCGGGCAAGGCCTCGGGCGGCTACATGAACCCGCTGGCCTACGACGTGCACCCGTACCTGCTGCTCAACTTCAACGGCGACTATCAATCGGTATCGACGGTCGCGCACGAGTGGGGCCACGCCGTGCACACGCTGCTCGCCGATCATGCCCAGCCGTTCGAGAAGGCGCGCTATTCCACCTTCATCGCCGAGTCCGCCTCGATCGGCAACGAGATGTTGCTCAGCGACTATCTCATCAGGAACGCTCGCGACCGCGAGGAGAAGCTCTACTACATCGGCGCGGCGCTCGAGGATATCCGAGGTGCGTACTTCCGCCAGGCGATGTTCTCGGAATTCGAGCTGGCGATTCACCGGGAGATCGAGGCGGGACGGGCGCTGTCGGGGCCGCGTCTCAGCGCAATGTATTGCGGCATCCTGCGCCAGTACTACGGCGAGGCCGAGGGGGTGATGAAAATCGATCCCGACTACTGCCTCGAATGGGCGTTCGTGCCGCACTTCTACCACAGCTTCTACGTTTATCAGTACGCCACCTCGATGGCCGGCGCGGCTTTTTTCACCGATGCGGTGCTCAAGGAGGGTGCGCCGGCGCGCGCACGCTTCCTGGCGTTGTTGCGCGCCGGCGGATCGGACTATCCCTATGAGCTCTACAAGCGCGCGGGTGTCGATATGGCGAGCGCGGGACCCTACCGCGCGCTGGCCGCGCGCATGAACCGGCTGCTCGATGAGTTCGAGGCGCTGATCACTCGGAAACCTTGAAGCGCGGGAAGGGCTCGGGCAGCTCGGCGAGGAAGTAGGTGAGCACGGCCAGCGTTGCCACCTGGCTCTTGAAGCTTTGCGGATCGACCTTGTCGAGCGTGTCGGCGGCGGTGTGGTGGTAGTCGAAGTAATGCCGCGTGTCGACCCAGGGTGCGAAGCCGGGAACGCCTGCCTGCTGCAGCGGACTTATGTCCGCCCCCACTTCGTGGTCGCGGCGCGAGATTCCCGTGGCGCCGAGCGGTCGCAGCGCCTCCTGCACCGGCCGCAGCAGCGCGACGCTCTCGTTGGCCACGGCTGCCGCGATCCCGAGCGAGCGGCCGGCACCCTCATCGCTCTCGATGGCCGCAGTCTGGGTCTGGAGCGAGTGCGCCACCGAATCGAAGTAGGCCTTGCTGCCGCGGCTGCCGTTCTCCTCGTTGGTCCAGCCGATGAAGCGCACGGTGCGCCGCGGATGCAGGTCGAGCTCCTGCAGGATCTCGATGACGGCCGCGGCTCCGATCGCACCGACGCCATCGTCCGTGGCCCCCGTCGCGAGGTCCCAGGAATCGAGATGGCCCGAGACGATGACGACTTCGTCCGGGCGTTCGCGGCCCGGCCAGTCGGCAATCACATTGGCGCTATCCGCGTCGGGCAGGGTCTTCGGCGTGAGCAGCAGCTTGAGCGTGACTTGACCGGACTCGGCCAAGCGCGCCACGAGATCCGCATCCTCCGCCGCGAGCGCGGCGGCCGGAATGGGCGCCTGTCCCTGCGTGAACAAGGTGACCCCGGTGTGCGGCAGGCGATACTCGGCGCCGCCCACCGATCGGACGAGCGCGGCGGCGGCACCGAGCTTGGCTGCCTCGGAGGGTCCCTTGAAGCGGTACAGGCCCGCCTGCCCGTACGCCTCGCCCGCATCGCCGTTGTCGGCGAGCCACTGATCGAAGCGCACCTCGAACAGCACGATGCGGCCGGGGACCTCGCTCGCACGCGCCTTGAGCTCGGCCATGTCGTGGACCAAGAGAACGGGCGCGCTGAGTCCCTTCTCGGGTGTCGCTGCCGAGCCGCCGAGCGCCGTGAGGGCGAGGCGCTGCGTGAGGCCGGCGGGCTTGCCGTGATACTCCACCACCTGGGCGTCGGCCTCGCCCCGAACCCAGTGAGGTACCTTGACGGGTTGCAACGTCACCCGCGCACCGAGGCGGCGCAGCGCATCGGCGAGCTGAGTCACGGCGAGCGCCAGTTGCGGCGAGCCTGACAGCCGCGGACCTATCTCATCGGTGAGGCGCTCGAGCTGCTGCCAGGCCCAGCCGCTCGCCATCGCCGTATCGCGCAGGCGCGCGAGCGCCACGGGATCGACGTTGCCGCTTGCCGATGGCGAGGGCGCACCCGACACCGGCGGGACGAGCGCCAGGGCGAGCGCGAATGCTACGCAGATCGATCGCCAGGTGATAAATAATATATTATTATTCAATAAGTTATACATTTTATCTCAATTAAATAATAATACCCGGGCTCACCCCTTGCGCCTGCGCGCGCTGCGCGCTCGTGCGCCACCCCTGCGAGAGGCTCCTCGCAGCCTCAGTATTCCTTCAGCGACAGGATGAAGGCCACCAAGCGCTTGAGATCGGCCTGGGGAACGTCTACTCCCGCCATGGGCGTCGGGCCCCAGGCACCCATGCTGCCATTGCGGATCGTCGTCTGCAGCTCACCGGACGCATTGGGATCGCTTGCGTAGCGCTTCGCCACCGCGTGGAAGGACGGGCCGATCCCCGGCTTGTAGTCCGAGTGACATTGCTGACAGTGGTACTTGGTGATGAGGCGCGATCCTTCGCCGAATCCCGGCTCCGCGGCGCGCGCCGCGGCGATGATGAGGAGCGCGATCAGGGGGGCGAATGCGAGAGGCTTCATGCGATGACTCCAATGGCGGCAAGACGCTCCCACGACGATTATATGCGCTCTGCCGGCGCCGCGCGCAGGCAGGCGGCGTGCGATTTCTCTGACTTGCACTCCTCGCGATGGCAAAATCCCGCCCTTCGAAGTTCCGGGGCGTAGCGAGCGGCATGTGTGCAAGCAAGGTGGCGGAGGGGGGCGAGCGCGGCTGGATCATCCCGATCGGCGGCGCTGAGGAGAAGGAGAACTCGCCGCAGATCCTGCGTCGCTTCGTGCAGCTCGCCGGCGGCGATGCCGCGGACATCGCGGTCATTCCCACCGCGAGCCTCGCGCGCAGCACCGCGCCGCGCTATGAGGCCATCTTCAGCGACATGGGCGCGCGGCGCGTGGCATCGCTGGATTTCGACACCCGCCGCGATGCCGAGGAATCGAGCCGCCTGGAGCGCTTGCGCCAGGCCTCGGGTGTGTTCTTCACGGGTGGCAATCAATTGCGGCTCTCGACCTTGCTCGGCGGCACGCCGGTCGCGAAAGCCGTGCGTCAGATGAATGCCGCCGGCATCCCGGTCGCGGGCACGAGCGCGGGAGCGGCATTCCTGTGCGAGCACATGATCGCGTTCGGCGACGAGGGCAGCACGCCGATCGCCGGCTCGGTGCGCCTCGCGCCCGGCCTCGGACTCACCAACCGCTTCATCATCGACCAGCATTTTCGCCAGCGCGACCGCCTCGGGCGGCTGCTCACGGCGCTCGCCTACAACCCGTTCGCCGTCGGCATCGGCCTCGATGAGGACACCGCCGCGTTCATCAGCCCCGACAACACCGTGCACGTCGAAGGGTCGGGCGGAATCACCGTGGTCGATGCGGCCGAGGTACAGTTCTCCTCGATGGACAGCGTCGAGGAGGGGCGGCCGGTGTGTTTGCTCGGCATGAAACTGCATATCCTCGCGCAAGGTGCTACCTTCAACCTTCACTCGCGCCGCGCGCACGCGGGCGCACTGGCCCAGTCGAAACGCTAGCAAGACCAATGAGACCACGGGGGATTTGAGATGCGCATCCTCGAACGCAACGTGTACGTGGGTCCGTCGATGTACGCGCATTTCCCGGTTATCAAGCTGCTGCTCGACCTCGGACCGCTCGAGCAATGGCCGAGCGGCAAGCTCGGGCCCGCC
>Ga0335073_10013531_pt1 | contig 11437 bp, 10 predicted proteins | sample Lox_Sample_22_FD_207093 | JGI IMG/M metagenome (GOLD analysis project Ga0335073, IMG submission 207093) | Soil microbial communities from Loxahatchee National Wildlife Refuge, Florida, United States - Lox_Sample_2.2 | ecosystem: Environmental > Terrestrial > Soil > Wetlands | place: USA... | reverse complement strand
TACATCACGGAGTTATGATGGTTGGTGCCTCAGGGACCGGTAAGTCTACTGCGTGGCGCGTGCTTTTGGAGGCCTTGGGCAAAGTAGACGGAATCGAAGGGGTCTCATATGTCATTGATCCAAAGGTAATGTCAAAGGAAGCCTTGTACGGGAGTTTGGATTCCACGACCCGAGAATGGACAGATGGTCTGTTCACTCAGGTTCTGCGGAGAATCATAGACAATGTCAGAGGAGAAGGTGAGAAGCGGCATTGGATTGTTTTTGACGGTGATGTTGATCCTATCTGGGTGGAAAATCTGAATAGGTACTCTACGAATTGTGGCCTGGAATAATTTTGACAGTGTTTTGGACGATAACAAGATGCTGACGCTTCCTAACGGCGAGCGGCTTAACTTACCTGCTACTGTGAGAATTTTGTTTGAAGTGGAAACTCTGAAGTACGCTACTCCAGCAACCGTTAGTCGATGTGGCATGGTATGGTTCAGCGGTGATATTGTCGATTCCGACATGCTCGTGCGGCATTACACGGAGCTATTAAAACACTCAGTATTTGAAGATTTGGACGAAGATGGTCCTGCAGGCACATTGGTATCCGGTACAGCGGTTCGTGACAGTCAAAGCGTGGTGGTAGATGTGGTTGGCAAATATTTCAGCAGTCAATTCATCTCAAAGGCTCTACAACGAGCTAAAGATTTCAATCACATCATGGAATTTACGGACACGCGGGCGCTCAACACTCTATTTTCCCTGATCCAACGTGCTTGCCGCACAATAATCGAATACAATGACCAACACTCGGATTTCCCACTCGAATATGAGCAGATTGAACATTTTATCTCTCGAAAGCTACTACTCTGTTTCATATGGAGCTTTGCCGGCGATTGTCCTCTCAGCACTCGTCAAGTTTTGGGCGACTTCCTTTCTGGTTTGACTACTATCTCAGTTCCAGTGGGCAGTGCTTTGCTCGATTTCAACGTAACTCTACCCTCAGCAACGTGGGATCCGTGGCAAGAAGTTGTACCCGAGCGAGATGTGGATCCTCAGGATGTTAACACAGCTGATACCGTGATCCCGACAGTTGATACTGTCCGACATGAAGAGATTCTCTATTCCTGGATGTCTGAACATCGACCAGTTATACTTTGTGGCCCTCCAGGCTCCGGAAAGACTATGACTTTATTCAACGCTCTCCGAAAGTTGCCTAATTTCGAGGTGGCTTCCATAAACTTCTCAAGCGCAACTACCCCAGATCTGGTTGTAAAATCTCTGGAACAGTATTGTGAGTACCGAAAAACAATGAACGGAACAATTTTAGCTCCGGCACAAATTGGACGCTGGCTGGTACTATTCTGCGATGAGATCAATCTTCCAGCACCTGACACCTACGGCACACAGCGCGTAATATCTTTTATGAGACAGCTTGTGGAGCAGGGTGGATTCTGGAGAAGTGCAACACGGACGTGGATAACGCTTGAACGGATTCAATTTGTTGGCGCTTGCAATCCTCCAACTGATGCAGGTCGCGTCCCACTTTCGCCTCGCTTTTTACGCCATTCTCCAGTCATCATGGTCGATTATCCCGGAACGCAGTCACTTCGTCAGATTTACTCGACATTTGTTCGCGGAGTCCTCAAATGTGCACCTGATCTTCGAGGCTTTGCCGATTCGGTCACTCGGGCAATGGTCGAGTTCTACTCTCAATCCCAGTCAAAATATACCGCTCCGATGCACTCGCATTATATCTATAGTCCTCGCGAACTCACGCGCTGGGTGCGCGGAATTTATGAGGCAATCCGTCCTCTCGAGGGACTTCGACTGGAAGATTTGGTCAGGATTTGGGCCCATGAAGGACTGCGATTATTTCAGGATCGACTTGTAGGAGTGGAAGAGCGCATCTGGACCAGAGACACCATATTCTCAATTGCGGAGGACCACTTTCCTGGTGTTGATTTAGCAACAGCCCTTTCAGAGCCCATCATGTTTTCAAATTGGCTATCCAAATTTTATGTGTCAGTCGATCGGGAGGTTCTTCGCGAGTTCACAAAATCACGCCTGAAGACATTCTGCGAAGAAGAGGTCGATGTCCCACTGGTCTTATTCAATGACGTGCTGGATCATGTATTGCGTATCGATCGTGTATTCCGTCAGCCTCAAGGCCATCTGATCCTCATCGGTATCAGTGGGAGTGGAAAGGTATACCTCTATGTTCCGCTGATGCTAAATGTAGACAACCCTTGCACGGTTTGTTGCTTGGATGAATGGCTTGAAAGTCTACCAGATCAAAGTGCACGGAAAATATTCTGCAGGAGACTTTGACGATGACCTCAAAGATGTCCTTCGTAGAGCTGGTTGCAAAGGAGAAAAGATATGCTTTATTATGGACGAAGCCAATGTATTGGATTCTGCTTTCTTGGAAAGGATGAACACTCTCCTTGCGAATGCTGAAATTCCTGGACTGTTCGAAGGAGATGAGTACAATGCATTGATGACAAGCTGCAAAGAAGGTGCGCAGCGTGACGGACTGCTCCTCGACACACCCGAAGAACTCTATCGCTGGTTCACACAACAAATCATTAAGAATCTTCATGTCGTTTTCACCATGAACCCACCAGAAACTGGTCTGTCATCCAAGGCAGCGGCTTCTCCGGCCTTATTCAATCGCTGCGTTTTAAATTGGATGGGAACTTGGAGTGATCAGGCTTACTATCAAGTCGGCATGGAATTTACTCGGCTCCTAGATCTCGAAGTACCTGGATATCAAGCCCCTTCCCAAATCCCTGTCGCCTATGGCGATCTCCCTCTTCCTCCCACTCACAGGCAAGCGATTGTCAATGCGATGGTTTTCATTCATGTCTCCGTTGCCAACATAAATCACGATATTCGTCAACGAAAGGGTACTGTCACTTTCCTGACGCCGCGACATTATCTCGATTTCGTCAACCAGTACGTTCGGCTGTATACCGAAAAGAGAGATGATCTAGAAGAGCAACAGAGACACTTAAATGTCGGACTTGAGAAACTCAATGACACAGTTAAGAAAGTTTCTGAACTTCGCTCAAGTCTTGCTGAGAAGCAAAAGCAGCTGGAACGCACCAACACCGAAGCTAATGCCAAACTTCAGCAGATGGTGGCCGACCAGAAGGAGACCGAACAGAAACGCATTGCCTCTCTTGAGATTCAGACTTCTTTAGATCAACAAGAGCATCAGATTGCTGAAAGAACTAAAGCCGTGCTAGAGGACCTCGCTAATGCCGAGCCAGCGGTTGAAGAAGCGCGTAAGAGCGTGAGCAATATCAAAAAGCAGCATCTCACGGAAGTGAGGTCCATGCAGAACCCTCCTGAAGCTGTGAAACTTGCAATGGAGTCAGTTTGCTCACTTCTCGGGAATAGGGTTGATGGATGGAAGTCAGTTCAGGCAGTTATTCGGAAAGATGACTTCATTGCTAGTATTGTCAACTACGATAATGAGCGGCAAATGACTCGTCCTCTCAGGGCGAAGATGCAAGCGGAATATCTATCCAACCCCAATTTCACTTTCGAGATCGTCAACAGAGCAAGCAAAGCTTGTGGGCCATTGGTGCAGTGGGTAGCAGCACAGGTTCATTATTCCTCCATTCTAGATAAGGTTGGTCCATTGAGGGAAGAGGTGAAGGCGTTGCAACAGCGAGCAGAGGACACAAGAATGAAGGCAGAAACAATCACTGAGATGATCGAGGAGCTGGAGAAGAGCATTGCTAGATATAAGGAGGAATATGCAGAGTTGATCAGTCAAACCCAGGCTATCAAAGATGAGATGACTAGAGTACAGTCGAAGGTTGACAGGAGTATGAAATTGTTGGACAGTCTATCATCTGAAAGACAAAGATGGGACAAAGAAAGCAAGGCATTTGAAGATCAAATTGGGACTCTCGCTGGCGATGTCCTACTTGCCGCTGCTTTCCTATCCTACTCGGGATTCTACGATCAGCAATATCGACGAATCATGTTACAAACTTGGAGACAGCAATTGCAAAATTCTGGCATTGGTTTTAAGGAGGAACAATCCATGATTGAATATCTTTGTACTGCAGATGACAAACTGCAATGGCAAGAGCACTCCCTTCCTAACGATGAAGTATGCCTCGAAAATGCCATCATTCTCAAACGTTTCGATCGTTATCCGTTGATAATCGACCCCTCCAATCGAGCTACAGAATTTCTCCTCCAAGAGTTCAAAGAGCGCAAGCTCGTCGTTACCAGCTTCCTTGACGACTCTTTCATCAAGCACCTTGAGAGTGCCATCCGGTTTGGTAATCCCATTCTCATACAAGATGCCGAACATCTTGATCCAGTGTTGAATCATGTCCTCAATAAGGAATATCAGCGAACAGGAGGTCGAGTACTAGTCAGATTAGGAAAGCAAGAGATCGACTTCGCTCCGTCGTTCCGTCTATTCATGTCGACTCGCAACCCTTCGGCCGCATTTACTCCTGATATTTGTAGTCGTGTCACTTTTGTCAATTTCACCATCACGAAAGCGAGTTTGCGCACGCAGAGCCTAAACCAAGTTCTTAAAGCGGAACGGCCTGATGTTGATCAGAAACGAACCAATCTTATTAAAGCCCAAGGCGAGTTCCGTTTACATCTTCGTCGCCTAGAGCGGAAACTTCTCGAGGCCCTAAATGCTTCCAAAGGCAACATTCTGGATGATGATGTCGTCTTGGATACCTTACAGACCCTCAAGAGTGAGGCTGCAGAGATTGCTCGCAAGGTGGTGAAGACGGAGGAAGTTATGGAAGAGGTGCAGAATATCATGGATCAGTATGAAGTTATTGCTTCTGCATGTACAACCATTTATGTTATCCTCGAACAACTCAACAACCTCAATCACTTCTACAGATTTTCGCTTGACTATTTCCAGGAAATTTTCAAGTTGGTATTGGCAACGCACCATCGCGATTCAAAAAATCCTCAAGCTCGTATTAGTCATCTGGTGAATCAGTTATACATCACCACATTTCAATGGACATCGCGGTCTCTTCTGCATCGAGACCACCTCGTGCTAGCTCTATTACTGGCACAGGCCGCAAGTCTAGAGTTACACAATGATACTTTTGCAGCCTTGTTGTCAGCTTCCCGCGATCCAAATCACAAAGGGATCTCACTCTCTCATGTCAAATTTTCAAATGACCTCGACTTCGATACAGACGAACTAAAGAATGCGATCTCCAGACACTCTGAAATGACCCAGCTACTGAACAGCGATGACGTTGCACTGAGTATTCCAACATTCAGGGATCATAGTATTTTCCTTATCCTTGAGACGCGATCTAATTATTTAGACGAACTTGCTCTTGCCATGATCTTAATCCAACTGTTCCGACCAGAGAGACTCATGGAAATGTCTGAAAGATTTATTAACGAGGTCTTCGGGACCGATTTATCTGCTGAGATTGACTACGATTTCCGCGATGTCGTTCAAAAGACGAGCACGTGTCTGACTCCTGTAGCGCTAGTCTCTGTTCCTGGATATGACGCGAGTTACAAAGTGGAACAGTTGGTGAAGCAAGTTAATGTTCGTTGTACATCGATCGCAATGGGGTCAGGTGAAGGTATCAGTCAGGCCGAACTCGCGTTGAATTCCGCAAGCAAAACCGGGTCTTGGATACTCCTCAAGAACGTGCATCTCGCACCTCAATGGCTTGACTACCTTGAGAAACGGCTCCACGGCATTCAGCCACATCCAGATTTCCGATTATTCATGACAATGGAGACGAATCCAAGAGTTCCCGTCAATTTAATCAGCATGTCGCGAGTTTTCATGTTCGAACCGCCCCCTGGAATCAAAGCCAATCTCACAAACTCTCTACGAGGCTTGTCTTCTCATTTGGTAACAAAAATGCCTGTCGAACGAGTAAGAGTATACTTCCTTCTTGCATGGCTTCATGCTGTTATTCAAGAGCGTCTTCGCTATGTTCCACTTGGATGGTCAAAAGGATACGAATTCAGCGAAGCCGACTTTGATGCCGCTGCTATCACTATTGATCGATGGATTGAGCACACGGCATCCGGTCGTTCAAATATTGCCCCGGAAAAGATACCGTGGCGCGCAATTTCGACGTTATTGAGTGAGTGCGTTTACGGAGGTCGCGTCGATGAAGAAAGTGATCAGAAATTACTATCAAGTCTCATTGCTAAATATTTCACCCCTAAAGCCTTCGAGTTGGACTTCAAACTGGTGAATGAATTTGGTCAAGTTGTTGTCATTCCAGATGGAAGTAGATTGGAGTCATTCAAGTCTTGGACAAACAAGCTTCCTGAACGGGAACCTCCTGTTTGGCTAGGTCTCCCAGATAATTCTGAACGTTTATTATATGCCGAACAAGGTATTTTTATTCATATTCTCGATCTGATAATTTAGGCAAATTAATGCTCCAAAGTGTCGGAAAGATCTGGTTTGCAGTGGGCAAGGGAAATATGTTGGGATCTTAATGGAGTTTTTCCCTTTTTTTTTTTTCTCATTCCTTATTTAGCTTGATGGATAGATGGCGTTTATGAAGTATTTCTTAGCATAGGAGGCGATTAGGCTCATGAGTCAATGTATCTGATGAAATATATTGTTCAGATTGAATCTGCGACTGTTGTTCCCACACGTGCGTGGCGTCGATCCTCAAGTCATTCCACTGGTGACTGGTGACCTCCGGCTGAGGCCCGAACATAAAACACGATTTGAAGGATTGCAGAGACACTTCACACCCGTCCAAAGTTCGATGGCAGTTTACTGGTCCGAGACTGTTAAACCGTCTAAGCGGTGATGTCCACATTCTCAGACCCCACATCGACGCGGGACGATTCTTTACAGAGTACCCTCTTGAACGATTCCCAAGACTCGGACCCCGATTCCGACCTTCAACCGTTTGAATCTTCTCATCCGCGTCAGCTTTCAAATGGATCGTCGGTTTTGGAATCACTGCCACTGCTAAGAAGGCCGAGCATCTACCTAGATCGGACAAAGACTAATGTTTCCTTGGGGCCTGGCAGAGGTCCTTCATATGGCTCCGATGATGGAGAAGGCGCTGAGGATCATGAAGGCCCCCTGGTACGTGTTCAAAGTGGAGTGAAAAAGGTCGAGGCAATAACGTCAATGTGGACTAAAAAGTCTTTATTCATCGCATATGTGAGGTACTCTTCACTTGATTGCGCGACCTAACGTATGCAGCATCTTTTTGATAGCAAATGTGACATCCCTTGACAATAATACGACTCAAGTCTTGGTACCCTATGCGACGTCGTCCTTCAATACACATTCACTTCTCAGTATTCTGGGGATTGTATCCGGTGTTATGCTCGCCGTTGTCAAAGCACCGATGGCGAAGATTGGGGATGTGTTTGGAAGAATGGAAGCATTTTTACTGAGCATTCTTCTTTACGTTGCCGGTTATCTCCAGATGGCATTATCAAACACCGTCCAAGTTTATGCCGTACTTAATTTAGAAATTGTACAAAAACTCATGTTTAGAGTGCCGTCATATTCTACGCTGCAGGGATAACGGGCCTGCAAATCATGCAACAGATCGTCATTGCCGATACGTCGTCACTCCTGAATCGAGCACTTTTTTCTTCCCTCCCTGACTATCCTTATCTCTGGAACGTTTGGCTCGGTCCTAGTCTTGGTCAATTTTACCTTGACCACTTCTCTTGGCGTTGGGGATATGTTACTTTTGCCGTTCTGCTTCCGTTCTGCGCCATACCCCTTCTTGCTATGCTTTGGTGGAACGCAAGAAAGGCTGAGAAACGAGGTCTTGTGGAAGAAAAGAAATGGCGAAGTATGACATGGAAGCAATTACTATGGCATCTCTACATAGAACTCGATATACCGGGAATGCTACTACTCACCGCCGGATTTACCCTTCTCCTACTCCCTTTGGCTCTGGCGGCATCTCATCCAAGCACATGGCGTTCTTCTGCAATAATTATCATGTTTGTCGTCGGAGGACTCTGTTTAATTGCATTCATTATTTGGGATATTAGATTTGCAGATTTTCCTGTTGTTACCTTTCACCTTATGAAAAACCGGACCGTTGCAAGTGGGTGTATAGCTGGATTTTGGTATTTCATGGCGTATTTCATTTTTGGACAATATTTTCAGAGTTATTTGCAAGTGGCTCGATTCAATTCTGCGGCGGGAGCTGGTAGAATATCGTATGTCCTTTTTGAAATTAGTTTACTAATTACAGTGAAACTTTCTCTTTTTCAGCTACCGTCTCGAATTTATTGGTTGGACTGGCGATAAAATATACTCGTCGATATCGCATTTATTCGCTCATGGGTGTCCCCGTTTATATCAGTGGATTAATCCTCACTACCTTCTTTCGCGGTCCATCGAATCCCCTATTCTATGTTCTATTCAGTCAAATAGTGACGGGAGTAGGAGGAGGAATGTTTCATGTCCCAGTTCAACTTGGTATCCAAGCTGTTGCTAATCACCAAGAAGTCGGAATCGCAACAGCCATGTTCCTAACCTTTACTTCTCTCGGTGGCAGCGTAGGCTCTGCAATCGCAGGGGCAATTTGGACCGGTGAATTACCGAAACGTCTGGCCGAGTATTTACCGGACATTTCAGCAGACGAGCGTAAAAGAATATACAATGATTTTGAATACGCTATGAGCTTTCCTAAGGGAAGTGTGGAGAGGGATGGAATAGTAGCTGCTTATGTGGATGTAATGAAGGCACTTACTAGGACGGCGGTGTTGACTGCTTCGCCTATGATTGTGTTAGTAACTCTGATGAGAGAGGTGAAACTGGAAAGATCTCCTCAGCGGACGCGAAGTTTAGGAAGCCAAGCTGTTGAAGACGATGATGGCGAACATTCTCCTAGGAGGGAATCACAGCCTAGGAGGATCTCGAGAAGACCGACGAATTCTGAACGTCAGTCTAGTTGGTGGGTGTTGGGGAGTTGCGCGTCCAAGTAACATTATAAATCAAATAGATCTCACCCTGTCAACTCGACAATGGAAATACGGCACTGTCGGTATGGGATATTGTAATATTCAAAGGGGACATGTTCATAAAGTACTGTAATTTTTGAGATGGATAAACTCATTTTTGCACACGAACTATGTCTAGTAGCGTCGAGCCATCTTCATCATCGTCATCATCTTCGTCCAACTGATACAACGATCGCCATTGCCAGATCGGATGGCATAGCAAGAGACACCATTCTCTTCCTTGCAGTATTAAAGGAGGTGATCTCTACCCAACTTTTCTGTTCCAGCAGATGCCATACAACAAGTAAAACTCACAAAAAGTCCGGTATGATATATAAATGTTCCATGATTCTCATCGAAAATAAGAAAACGCTTTCTATAGTTACAGGATATATTCACATTACTCCTTCTGAGGGCCTTCTTCGCTGACGACGAATCTTGGCGAAGAAAGTGTATCAGCGACTTGATCGACCTCGACGTCTAGGAATTCATGTCGATCTTGAGATTGCGTTCTACCCATGGTGGGACGGACGGATTGCTCCTGAACACTTTTTAACTTCAGATTTAGTGGTTCTGATTCTTTGTATCGTCGCGACTCGGCATTTTCGAGGGGAGCGGTAGAGGGCGCGGAGAATTGACCACTGGATCTGTTGTTCGGGTTGATCGAGGATTTCCGTTCGTATCCACATAACCGTCCGTAGTCAGTGAGTTGATAGATTAAAGACATGTTTGGACCGATCCAAGGCGATCGATCTTTTACGTATGCGTATGCTTCATGTGTCCCCATTCTCATTTTCTTCATTACCAAAGCTATCACGAGAGTCGCCGAGCGGGAAACTCCACACTAAATCAAGTCAGATTGTATAATAAATGAAAGATACTTGACAATGCACCAGAATTTTTTTGCCTTGTTCCGCCCGTTCGAGAATGTGATCTACTATTCCTGGTAGATCTTGCGATAATGATGAATTGTGGTCCCATGGTATGTGTATGTACTCCACATCATCATACTTGTACGATATCGGTAGACGAGCTTCAGTTTTGAAGGGTACTTGTGAAGGTGAGGTTCCAGACGAAACGCTTGACGGTAATGATGGCGATGGATTGGAGATACTCGAAGTCGGCGAAAATGGCGAGTGCGTTGAATCTGACCTGGGAGAAGGAGTATCTTCTGGTGTATGAGAGAGAATGAAGGGATTCACAACTTCCTTCGCAACATTCACTACCACATCATACGTTTTCGCCAATTCGAGATCAGGTTCGGCATAAAGCCATATATTTGGTTCGACAATTAAGCGTGGACCATCTGGGTATGCTTTTTCGCGGTCAACGGATTCTTCGTACGTGGTCTCAGTTATAGATGGGTCTGTATGGCGCGTTTTTAGTCGCTCTATGGGTGGAGACGTGCGATTGGAATCTATTTTGAGACTTGGGAATTGTCTTGACGTTAAAGGGCCAGGAGACTGGACTATAGGTGAGCCGACTGTTGTGGAGTGTAATTCCGGAGTGGAGGGATGACGATGTAGAGAATGGATGTTAAGAGTGAGACCTGAAGGCCGTCTTGAGGGTAATCGTGGGGATCGAAAGGGTGATACAGGTGCTGAGGTCGATGAAACTTTAGAAGGAGCAGGTACAGTTAAACTTAGATTTTTTGCATTCCGAGGCCGCTTGGGTGGGGAAGGAGATCTTTGCGATGACGTTGGATAGGGTTCTTCTGGTATTGTTGTGGTTGACGTTGGAGACCATTCAGCATACGGATCTCGATCTCGATAGTTCTGTTTATAGGGATCAGGGTCCATGCTTGTTGCGTTGAATGGATAAATGCTCAAAGTGAATGGATAATTTCGTTTGAGCGCCAACGACATAGACCTCTGAATGAAGGGATGAAGATAGATATAACAGACGCGAAAATCGGGTGTGTTGCAGATGCGAGGCGACACGAATGACAGATAGAGAGCAGGACTAGGTAGTGATTAAATACCAACGGTAAGCCGAGAGGAAGGAAGCAGACGGTTGTGTGGCGGGGGAATGCAACGACTCGGAATCTCGCCTTCGATGGCAGTGTTTGTTGCTGTTGTTGTGGGTGGTGGATAGGGAGAGTGGGCTGAATCTGTTTCAAGGTTGGGAAAGCGGGAAAAGGAAAGTTGCGAAGTCAAAACACACCAAGGTTGATGTGTTTCGTACCTTAGAACGGGAGAGTCTCGGCTGTGTGATAGAGGAGGCGAACTATGCTGCCTCAAAGAATCAGCGTGAGGGCCATTGTCTCTGGTGTTTTGAAGTTTTGAAGGCCGATAAAGAAGGGCTACTGTGAAGAGGTGTTGTTGATGGGAGGATAGGCTGTTGTATTTTAACCGGGGGGAGGTTTGAGCGAAAAGACGAAAGTAATTTAGACGCAGGAACGGGTAAACGTAATTTCCTCAGTGTGCCACTGTCCCACGGTCGGACCCTTGTGTGATCGGAAATACAGTAC
>Ga0335073_10013530_pt1 | contig 11437 bp, 12 predicted proteins | sample Lox_Sample_22_FD_207093 | JGI IMG/M metagenome (GOLD analysis project Ga0335073, IMG submission 207093) | Soil microbial communities from Loxahatchee National Wildlife Refuge, Florida, United States - Lox_Sample_2.2 | ecosystem: Environmental > Terrestrial > Soil > Wetlands | place: USA... | reverse complement strand
CGCAACAGTTCGATGACGCAGTCGCCTGCCTCCAGTCCGACGGCTTCGACGCCTTGATCTGCGATCGTTTCGCGGTAGAGCGGGCGTAAACCGAGTGTTTGCGTGTAGAGTGCGATCGCGGCATCGAGGTCTCTCACCACGATGGCGATGTGATCGATCTTCACGATGCCCACTCCCTTAAGCAACGACTTCTTTTGCCCGGTAGACACCAAAGACCTCGCGCAGCACGTTGCAGATTTCGCCGAGTGTTGCGCCCGCGTCGACCGCTTCGATGAAGTGCGGCATTAAATTTTGCTTATCGCCTGCAGCGCGGCGCACGTCCGCGAGGCGTGCTTCCACGCGCGCTACGTCGCGCCCGGAGCGAAACGCCGTTAGGCGCGCGACCTGTTCGCGCTCGATCGACTCATCGATGCGCTGCAGCGGGATGGCGACGTCGCTCGCATCTGCTTCAGCGAATTTGTTGACGCCGACGACCACGCTCGTACCGCGTTCGATTGCCTGCTGGGCTTCGTAAGCGGAGTCGGCGATGCGCGCCTGCATCCAACCGCTCTCGATCGCCGCGATACTGCCGCCGAGATCGTCGACCTCGGCGATCAGCATTTGCGCGCGCTCGATCAACGCATTCGTAAGCGACTCGACGTAATACGAGCCCGCCAGCGGATCGACCACGTCGGCAACACCCGATTCGTAACCGATGATCTGCTGCGTGCGCAGCGCGAGCTTCGCACTTTCCGCGGTCGGAAGCGCGAGCGCTTCGTCCTTGCCGTTGGTGTGGAGCGACTGCGTACCGCCCAGCACCGCCGCGAGCGCCTGCAGCGCGACGCGTACGACGTTGTTGTCCGGCTCCTGAGCGGTGAGCGTCGAGCCGCCGGTCTGCGTGTGGAAGCGCAGCATCTGCGAGCGCGGATCGCTGCAGCCGAACTCGTCGCGCGTGATGTGCGCCCACAGATAGCGTGCCGCGCGGAATTTGGCGATCTCCTCGAAGAAGTCGTTGTGCGCGTTCCAGAAGAACGAGATACGCGGCGCGATCGCGTCGAGATCGAGTCCGGCTGCGCGCGCCGCGCGCAGGTATGCCTTTGCGTTGGAGAGCGTAAATGCGATCTCTTCCACCGCGGTCGAACCGGCTTCGCGAATGTGGTATCCCGAGATCGAGATCGTGTTCCATTGCGGAACCGACTGCGCGCAGTACGCCATTACATCGGTAACCAGGCGCATCGACGGCCCCGGCGGATAGATGTAGGTTCCGCGAGCGGCATACTCTTTGAGCACGTCGTTCTGAATCGTGCCGCCGAGTTTATCGAACGCAATCCCGCGACGCCGTGCCACGGCGAGCAGCATGGCGAGTAAAATCGACGCGGGCGCGTTGATGGTCATCGAAACGGTCACGTCTTCGAGCGGAATTCCGTCGAGGAGGGTTTCCATATCAGCGATCGAGTCGATTGCGACGCCGACTTTACCGACCTCGCCGCGTGCGATGGCCGCATCGGAATCGTAGCCGAGCTGCGTGGGCAGATCGAAGGCAACCGAGAGTCCGGTCGTGCCCCGCTCGAGCAGGTAGCGATAGCGCGCGTTTGATTCGGCGGCGGTGGCGAAGCCCGCGTACTGCCGCATCGTCCACAACCGTCCGCGATACATGTCGGCGCGTATGCCGCGGCCGTACGGAAACGCGCCCGGCTCGCCGAGGTCGTGTTCCGGTCCCTGTGTCCGATCGTATTGGGATTCGAGCGGAATGCCGCTCGCGTTGAACTCCCGTGCCACACGTGGGCCATTCCGCCCGTGCGTGCGGTACTCCTTAGTTCAGCTGCGACTGCCAATCCTCGGGAACGCGGCCGCGCGGTCCCGGAACGGGTTGCTCCTGCGGATGCCAACGCGGATCGGCGAGTTCGGGGCCGTGCATCATCCGGTCGGTATCGAAGCTGTAGAACCACACTTCTCCCGGCTCGAAGCTCGCGATGACCGGATGATGCGAGGCGTGATAGTGCGCGCGCGCGTGCTGATGCGGCGAACTATCGCAGCATCCGATATGACCGCATTCGGCGCAGCGCCGCAAGTGAAACCACCAACTGCCGGTCGCGGTGCATTCCATGCACCCGGTACCCGAGGGTTTGGCTGCGGGGTCGATGCCTTCGGTCTTTTTGCTCATGTCAGGACTACGATCTTTCCGCCGGCTTTGTTGCTATCCATCAAACGGTGCGCTTCGACGATCTCGTCGAGATGAAAGACTTTACCGATCGCAACCTTGAGCGAACCGTCCGCGATCGCTGCGACGAGCTCTTCGAGCGGCATCGCCATGAACTCCGGCACGTTGCCGCCGTATTTCGTGAGATAGACGCCCTGCGGGATCGCATCCATCGGCGCAAAGCCGTCGAGCGTCCATTGGTTCCCCACGAGACCCGTCATACACACGATACCGCCGGGCTTCGCGCAACGCAAGGAATCCAGGAGCGACGTCGTTCCGACGAGTTCGAGAACGTTGTCGACGCCGCCGGTGCGCTTGCGAACCTCGTCTGCGATCGCGCCGTCATCGATGAAGACGTCGGTCGCGCCGTTGCTGCGCAGCAAGGATTCGCTCGCGGGATTGCGCGTCGTCGCGAAAACGATGATCCCGTGGCGCTTGGCGATCGCCGCGGCGGCTAAGCCGACCGACGTGGTTCCGCCGCGAATCAGCAGCGTCTCGCCGGGCTTTATCCGCAACGCGAGAAAAAGCGAACCCCACGCCGTTTGCAGCATCTCGGGTACGGCGCCGAAGGTCTCCCACGGAAGTTGCGTCGTCACCGCCTGAACGTTCTTGGCGGGTACGACCGTGTATTCGGCGTAGCTGCCGTCGAAATCGCGACCCATGCCGCCCATCACGGTTGCGACCGTCGCGCCCTCGTCGAATTCGCCGCCCGGCGCGGAAACGATCGTGCCCGTGGCCTCGATGCCGAGAATGCGCGGGAACTTCACGTCGGGCGAAAGTCCTTGTCGCGTGAACATCTCCGAGCGGTTGAGACCGAACGCCCGCACGCGAATCAATACCTCGCCTTTTTTGGGCGCCAGGATCGGATGATCTTCGATCTTCAAGACCTCCGGGCCACCGGGCTCATGAATGACCGCTGCCTTCATCTTTTGCCTGGAACCGCGCTCGCTAGAGGGGGGTTTCGTGCAGCATGAAAGCAGCGGTCATTCATCAGTACGGCGGCCCCGAAGTGCTCGAGTACGAAGACGTGCCCGACCCGGTTCCCGGCCCGGGAGAAGTGCTCGTGAAGGTTGCGGCGGCCAGCATCAATCCGATCGACATCATTCAGCGCAGCGGCGGTCTGCAAGCAACCTGGCCGATGCAGTTTCCGGGAATTCTCGGATGGGACTTCTCGGGGACGATCGTGCAAATTGCCGACGGCGTCACCGGTCTGCGCGTCGGGGAAAAGGTCGCCGCGTGGGCGTACAATGCGTACGCGGAATTGGTCGCTGCCAAAGCCGACCTGCTCGCGCGCGTACCGGACGGGCTCGATCTCGTTGACGCCGGCGCGCTGCCGCTCGTGACGATTACGGGAAGCCAACTCGTTTCAGAAGCCGCCCACGTCAAGCAGACGAACACCGTGCTCGTCTCCGGCGCGGTGGGCAGCGTCGGGCGCGCGGCGGTTTACACCGCGATGAACGTCGGCGCGCACGTGATCGCCGGCGTGACGAAACGTCAGCTCGAAGAGGCCAAGCAAACCGGCGCCGACGAGGTGCTGGCGCTCGACGATGCCGCCGCCTTTGCAGCGCAGCCGCAGGTCGACGTCGTCGCGAACCTCGTGCGCGGCGCTACGGCCGCCGCGCTCATGGCCAAAGTCAAACCCGGCGGCACGTTTGCGAGCGCGACCGGTGCGCCCGAGAATGCCAAAGACTATCCGTTGGTAAAGGTCGCCGCCTTCCATTCCCATCAGGACGCACTGCTCTTGGCGATGCTGATGCAAGCGGTGCGCGACAAGAAGTTCTCGATCCCGATCGATCGGCGCATTCCGCTGCGCGACGCGGGCGAAGGTCAAGCCGCGCTCGCGAAGGGCGGCCTCAAAGGCAAGATTCTCCTCATTCCCTAGCCGATTGTTACGAGGGGTGCTTGCGCTTCGATCGTATCGCCGGCTTTTGCGTGCACCACGGACGCGGTTCCCGCTTTGTGCGCGCGAATCTCGTTCATCATCTTCATTGCCTCGACGATCGCCACGACCTGACCTTCGGCGATCGCGTCGCCGGCCGCGACCTTCATCTCGACGACGACGCCGTGCATCGGCGAGACGACGTCATTGCCGCTCGAGGATGCGGATTTTTTCTTTCCGGCCGCGCGCGGCGCCAATCGCTGCGCACCGTTTTTCGCGGGCGCGCTTCCTCCGGTCGTTTGCGGCAAGTCGAAAACGCGAACGCGATACAGTTTGTCATCGACCTCCACCCGTAGGTCCTGCGGCGGCGAAGGTTCAGCGCCCCCTCCGGAGCCGAGCGTAACCATTCCAAGCGAGGCGAAGGAGGGAGTCTGGGCCTTCGCCATAGCAAGACCGGAGGCAACCAACGCTTCGAGCGTCGCGGTGCCGTACGAAGCGTCGCGAACGCTCGGCTCGTCGCAGAGTGCGCGCAGGAGCGCAAGCGTCGTCGGCACCCCCTCGATCGTATATTCGTCGATCGCGCGCGCAAGACGCGCGATGGCCTGCACGCGCGTCGGCGCCCATACGATGAGCTTGGCGATCATCGAGTCGTAGTCGGGCGAGATGGTGTAGCCGGGATAGGCCGCGGAATCGACGCGCACGCCCAGACCCGCGGGCTCGCGATATGCGCGGATCGTGCCGGGCGCTGGGCGGAAGTTATCGGCGGGATCTTCGGCGTTGACACGGCCTTCGATGCTGTGTCCGCGGAAGCTGATGTCATCTTGGTTGAAACCCAGCGGCTCGCCGGCCGCAACGCGAATCTGTTCGCGAACCAGATCGATGCCCGAGATCATCTCGGTGACGGTGTGCTCGACCTGAATGCGCGTGTTCATCTCGAGGAAGAAGAACTCGTCGCCTTTGACCAGACACTCGATCGTGCCGACCGAATCGTAGCCGATCGCCTGCGCCGCCCGCACGCCCGCTTCGCGCATGGCGCGGCGCGTCTTGAGCGGAATGTTTGCCGGCGTCTCCTCCCAGAGCTTCTGATGACGGCGCTGCAGCGAGCAGTCGCGCTCGCCGACGTGCAGAACCGTGCCGTGCTTATCGGCGAGGATCTGCAATTCGACGTGCTTGGGGTTTTCGAGATAGCGTTCGGCGTAGATCGTGCCGTTCTTGAAATAGGCCTCGGCTTCGCGTTTGGCCGTATTGAACGCGGTCTCGATCTCGTCGAGCGTGTGCGCGACCTTCAAGCCCTTGCCGCCGCCGCCGCCCGATGCCTTGAGCGCGAGCGGCAAACCGAATGCAGCCGCGGCTTCGCGCGCAGCTTCGACCGTTTCGATCGCTTCGGTGCCGCCGGGAACGAACGGCACGTCGGCTTTTTTCATCGCGTGACGCGCGCGCAGCTTGTCGCCCATCGCGTCGATTGCGTCGGGATGCGGGCCGATCCACACCAGTCCGTGTGCGATGGCGCGGCGCGCGAACGCCGCGTTCTCGGCGAGGAAGCCGTAACCGGGATGCACGGCCCGTGCGCCCGAGCGGCTCGCGACCTCCAGTATCGCGTCGACGTTGAGATAGCTTGCCGAGGGAGAAGCCGGCCCGATCAGATAGGCCTCGTCGGCCATGCGCACGTGTACGGCGTCGCGGTCGGCCTCGGAGTACACCGCGACCGTCGCGATCGACATCTCGCGTGCCGTGCGGATGATGCGCACCGCGATCTCGCCGCGGTTGGCGATGAGGATTTTATCGAACACTGCGATAGTCTTCGATCTCGAGGTCGGGATTGCGCGCGGCGAGCTTCCAGCGCGACTCTTCGCGCCCTTCGAGGCTCGCGTGCAGGGAGCGTCCGGGGCTGACGTCTTGCGACCTCACGACGGTCAGCGCGGCGGCGATCGCTGCGAGTTCCTCTTGCGAAATCACGTGTGGAAGTCGGGCGGATACATTCCGACCGAATGGTAGCCGGCGTCGACGAAGTGCACGTCGGCGGTGATCGCGGACGAAAGATCGGAGGCGAGGTAGACGGCGGTATTCCCTACGTCTTCGGCGCTGACGTTGCGTCGCAGCGGAGCGACCTGCGGAACCACGTCGAGCATCTTGGTCGCCCCGGCGACTTGGCGCATGCTCGCAGTCTTGATCGGGCCGGCCGAGATCGCGTTGACGCGAATGCCGCGCCCGCCCAGATCGTAGGCAAGATAGCGCACCGCCGATTCGAGCGCAGCTTTCGCGATGCCCATCAAATTGTAGTTGGGAACGATCTGCGTCGCTCCGAGATAGGTCATCGCCATGATCGAGGCGTTGTCGTTGAAACTATCGCGCAGCGTAGAGACCAGCGCGATCAGCGAGTATGCCGAGACGTCGAGCGAGAGTGCAAAACCCTTGCGCGAGGTATCGAAGACGGTCCCGCGGAGGTCGTCCTTATCGGCGAAGGCGATCGAATGCACCAAAATGTCGAGCGTGCCGAAGCGCGACGCGAGCATCTCGCGCATTTCGACGAGCGAATGATCGCTCGAAACGTCACATTCCACGACCGGCCCGCCGCCGAGTTCGTGCGCGAGCTTTTCGACCTCGTCTTTGACGCGTTCGCCCTGATAGGCAAGGGCGATGGTTGCGCCGTGCTCGTGCATCTTGCGCGCGATGCCGGTTGCGATCGACCAGCGATTGGCGACGCCCGTGATCAGGGCGCGCTTTCCTTCCAGCAGCTTCACGACTCGATAGATACCAGCGCAAGGGCCCTCGTCCTCTCGCGCGAACGGCTACCCTCATGTTTGTGCTTATTTCGCGCTACCTCAAGCCCCTCGACGAGGTGGATCGGCACCTCGCCGAGCATCGCGCCTTCCTCGAGCGCCACTATCAGGCGCACCATCTGCTGACCTCCGGCCCGCAAAACCCTCGCACCGGCGGTGTGATCGTGACCCACGACATGACGCGCGCGGAAGCGGAGGCGATGATGGCGGAGGATCCTTTCTTGCGCGAAGGCATCGCGGAATACCAATACATCGAGTTCAACAAGACACGCCCGCTCAATCCGTAGCGTATGAGCAGAGGCGCATTGTGGGCCGCGGCGATCGTTGCCGCAGTGGTCGCGTTCGTTCACCTTACGACGGCTGGGAGATACGATCTCTTTGCCAACGAACTGTACTTCATCGTATGCGGCCGCCACCCGGCCTTCGGCTACGCCGATCAACCTCCGATCGTTCCGCTGCTGGCGGCGCTCATGCAGGTAGGCGGCACGAACGTCTGGCTCGAGCGGCTGCCCGCGGTGCTGGCCGCGATCGCGATCGTACCGCTGACCGTCGCTTTTGCGCAGCTTTTGGGCGCCACCACGCGAGCGGCGTGGCTTGCCGCCGTCGCCGTCGCAAGCTCGACCCTCGTGACCGCGATGACCGCGACCCTGGGCACCTCATCCTTCGAGCCGTTCGATTTTACGCTGGTCGCCTATTTGGTCACGTACGCATGGCTGCGTGACAAGCCGCGTCTGTATTGGTGGGCCGGTCTCGTCGCCGGATTTGCGTTCGAGACGCGCTACGGAATCCTGATGTGGGCGGCGGCGATCGCGCTCGGACTCGCGTTGTGCGGACCGCGCGCGGTTTTTCGCTCGCGCGATCTCTGGATCGGCGTCGCGATTGCCGCGGTCATCGCGCTGCCGAACGCGATCTGGCAGGCCGCGCACGGGTTCCCCTTCCTCGAACTCGTGCGTAACGATAACGCGGGGAACTTCGCTGGCGGCCCGATCGCCTTTACGCTCGGGCAGATCTTCCTCGTGAACGTGGTGCTCGCGCCGCTCTGGGTCACCGGTATCATCGCTCCGTTCGTGCAGGCCAAGCTCGCGCCGTTTCGATTTCTCGCGGTGACCTTCGTGGGCATGGGCGCGCTGATCGTGATCACGCATGGAAAGGCGTATTATTACGCCGGAGCATATCCGACGATTTTCGCGCTGGGCGCGGCAGCCTGCACCCGATTGCCGCGCGTACTCGTCGGCGTTTGGGCCGTCCTTTCCGCGGCAAACGGCGTTCTTGCGCTGCCCTACGTCTTGCCGACGATGCCCGTCGAAAAGTTCAAAGCGCTCTACGATCGCGGCTTCAAGCCGCGGCCGATGGAGCGCGCCGGGATCGGCGCCCCGCTCATGCAGGTCTATTCCGATGAGTTTGGGTGGCGCGAGCTGGCGCGGATCGTCGAAACCGTGTACGAGGCCTTACCCGCGGAGGATCGGAGCAAGGCTGCGATCTATGCGCCGACCTATGCCGATGCAAGCGCCATCAACGTGTACGGCACCAATCTGCCCTTCGCGATCAGCGGAAACAACCAATACTACTTGTGGGGCCCTGGTGACGCGAACGGCTCGGTCGTCATCGCGGTTAACGCAGATCCCGCCTTTTGGGCAAAGATCTGCGCATCGGCACGCGTGGTCGCGTACACGGAAGATTCACCCTATGCGATGCCCTTCGAAGTCCACCAGCCCATCGTGCTTTGTCGCGGAATGCATCCGCCGCTACCGCAGCAGTGGCAGAACTTCAGACATTACGGCATCGAGAGCCCCGGCGTCGGGGCCCCGGCGTGGAACTTCTAAGCGTTGGGATAGAGTGAGGTTTGGAGCAGCGTGAAGCGCTGCTCTTGAATCGCATGGACCGCCCAGACGCCGGCCGGCACGAGTTGTGCGTTGGCGACGAGGTGTTGCGAAAGGTCGCCGTAGACCGCGTCGGGCTGTTTGTTCAAAGCCGCCCCGATTGCTTTCGCCATCCCGTGTGCAGCGTTGTCGCAGACGAAGAAGTAGGCGCCGGCGTCGGCAACCAGCGACGGGATCGAGGTGTCCCACGCGCCGCTTTGCTTCACGAGAACGGGATTGCCGGCCGAGCCCGCTTTATGGATCGACATGATCTGATTGTATCCGCCGTGATTCGGCCGCAACTGCTCGGAGTACGGAATGACGTACCGATTCCAAATCGTATCGTCGAAGGCCATCAAGATCGAGACGCCGTGATAGAGCACCGCAACGGGGAAAACCTCGCTCCAAGCTATACCGATGTCTTTATAGGCGTTGAGCGTGTTGCGCATCGCCGAGAAGACCTCGCCGCCGTTGATCTCGATCGAGGCGAAGAGATGCTTGTGCGCCTGCGGCCCGTTGAGCAATTTGGTAAACGCGGCGAGGTCGAAGTCGAGTTTCTGCGCCGGCGCGTCGGCGAGCGCGGTTGCGGGAATAGCGGCCGCGGCCAGCGTGCCGGCAACCAGAAAATCCTTACGAGTCGTCATGGTACTCCTTATAGCGGGATATTGCCGTGTTTGCGTTTCGGGCGCTCGACGCGCTTGTTTTCGAGCATGGTGAGGGCGGTAGCGATAGCACCGCGCGTGCGACGCGCTTCGATCACGTCGTCGACATAGCCGCGCTGCGCCGCGATATAGGGGTTGGCGAAGCGTTCGGTGTATTCGTCGATCAGTTCTTTCGTCTTCGCTTCTTTGTCGGGCGCGGATGCGATCTCGCGGCGGTTGATCACTTTGACTGCGCCTTCGGCGCCCATCACCGCGATCTCGGCAGTCGGCCAGGCGAGGTTGACGTCGGCGCGGATATGCTTTGAAGCCATGACGTCGTAGGCGCCGCCGTAGGCCTTGCGCGTGATGACCGTGATCTTCGGAACCGTCGCTTCGGCGAACGCGTAGAGCAGCTTGGCCCCGTGCAGAATGATCCCGCCGTACTCTTGACTCGTGCCCGGTAAGAATCCGGGAACGTCGACGAAAGTGAGCAGCGGGATGTTGAACGCGTCGCAGAACCGCACGAAGCGCGCAGCTTTGATCGACGACGCGATGTCGAGAACGCCGGCGAGCACGCTTGGCTGATTGCCGACGACGCCGACGCTGCGTCCGGCGACGCGCCCGAAACCGCAGATGATATTCTGCGCGTACAGCGCTTGGATTTCGAAGAAATCGCCGTAGTCGAGAATGCCTTCGATCACGTCGTGCATGTCGTACGGTTTGTTTGGAGAGTCCGGCACGATGTCGTCGAGCTCGAGATTCTCGCGCATGGGATCGTCTTCGCTTGCGTAGCGCGGCGGATCCTCGAGATTGTTTTGCGGGATGTAGGAGAAGAGGGCGCGCGTCTGCGCAACCAGATCGTCCTCATCGCTCGCCACGACGTGTGCAACGCCGCTGCGCGTGGCGTGCGTCATCGCGCCGCCGAGCTGTTCGAAGGTCACGTCTTCGCCCGTGACGGTCTTGATGATCTCGGGGCCCGTGATGAACATCTGCGAGATCTTCTCGGTCATCAAGACGAAGTCGGTGATAGCCGGCGAATAGACCGCTCCGCCCGCGCACGGCCCGGCGATCAGACTCAACTGCGGAATGACGCCGCTCGCCGCAACGTTGCGCCAGAAAATTTCGGCATAGCCGCCAAGCGATACGACGCCTTCCTGGATGCGCGCGCCCCCGGAATCGTTGATGCCGATCATGGGCGATCCGGTCCGTACCGCCAGATCCATCACCTTGCAAATCTTCTCGGCGAACGCTTCGCCGAGCGATCCGCCGAGCACGGTGAAATCTTGCGAGAAGAGAAAGACTTGGCGTCCGTCGATGGTGGCGCGTCCGGTGATCACGCCGTCGCCGAGAAACTCGCGCTCATCCAACCCGAACGCGCTCGTGCGATGCACGACGAATTGATCCAGCTCGGTGAACGAGCCGGCATCGACCAGGCTCTCGACGCGTTCGCGGGCGGTGCGTTTACCGCGGGCATGCTGTTTTTCGACGGCCTCGGCGCCGGCCGGTGCCTGCGCGAGCTCGCGCTTCGCCGCGAGTTCCCGGTACTTTTCCTCGTGCGTCCTCACGGAGTGCGCATTGTACGGCCGGCGAGCGTGCCCCTGGCAAGGGTGATGAGCCGCGTCCCGGTTTGTGCGTCGATCACCGTTGTTTGCGTGCCCGAACGATAGCGATTGCCGCCGATCGTAAAAGGATGCGTGTAGGTGGTGGTGATTTCGTAGACCATGCGCCCCGGCGCAACGCTCCGCAGAGCGATCTGCGGCGTCACCACCTGCGACCAGCGCAGCAGCGGATCGCCGTACGCGTTCCTGCGAAGGTCGACCCGTGCCGCGCTGCGGATCGGGAGCGATACGATCGCGCGTCCGACGTCGATGAACGCATCGCGGGGTAGCGACGCGTTGTCAGGGTATTGATAGTCCGGCCCGGAACGCCCGCAAGAAACGAGCAGCAGCAACGCCGTCACGGCGAGGCGCGGGCGGAGCCTGCCTCGCAGCTCGCTCACTCGAGGGCGACTGCATGCGCAGCCGCGGGCGCGGCGGCCTTGGGTGGACGTAAGAGCAGCACGAGAGGAGAGAGCACGAGCGTCACGACACCGAGCATGT
>Ga0335073_10013528_pt1 | contig 11438 bp, 9 predicted proteins | sample Lox_Sample_22_FD_207093 | JGI IMG/M metagenome (GOLD analysis project Ga0335073, IMG submission 207093) | Soil microbial communities from Loxahatchee National Wildlife Refuge, Florida, United States - Lox_Sample_2.2 | ecosystem: Environmental > Terrestrial > Soil > Wetlands | place: USA: Florida... | reverse complement strand
GATCCAGCTCGTAGATACGGCGGGTGCCGGCGTGGCGATCGCGCACCAGACGCGCCTGCTTGAGTACGCGCAGGTGTTGCGACACCGCGGGGCGCGACACGGGCAACTGCGCCGCCAATTCGTTTACCGCGTAGGGATGATGGCCGAGCATCTCGAAGATAGCCAGGCGGGTGGAATCCCCGAGAGCGGAGAGGCCGTCTTGTACGTAAGTATCCACTTACGGTAAGTTAATACTTACGGATTGAGTTTGTCAACTGTTTTTTCTCGATTCCCTCGGAGGGTCTCTGAACACACCAATACAGCCGCATTTCCTTCCCGCTTAAGGTTGGGAGCTGTTTAGCTGTGCGCGCTCTTTTGCTGGCTCTCCAGCGAGCGCGTTTTTGCGGCCAACACTTCGATTTTGTGAACCTCGGGCTCCTTCGAAAATAATTCCTTTGCTTTTGCGAACAAGGCTTTGGCGATTTCGCCTGTCAAATGCGCTTCCCGTCCGCTTTCGTTGGCAAATGTATCGAAGATGCCGAACTTCGATGGAGCGATCTTCAATGCATACCAGGTCAGCGTTGCCGTTTCCTTTTCGGCGAGCGGTTGTGCCGACTTCAGGAATTCCTCGACTTCCCGTTCCTTACCGGGCTTGCTTTCCAAAACAGCCCAAATTGCGAGTTTGGCCATGACTAGATCCTCCCGTGCAATAAGATGCTCGTCGCTGCGGTTTGGTCCCAGCAAGGAAAGCCTTGGTTTTGGAGCGTGCGAATGCGAGAGGACTGGCGGGCCAGGACTGGCAAAATCAGCAAAATCTGCATTAAACGGACCTATAATAGAGGGATTATGGCCTGTGATCCGAATGCTTTCTGCACCGTCGAAGAAGCGGTCGAAGAGATCCGCCAGGGACGCATGATCGTCCTGGTTGATGACGAAGATCGCGAGAACGAAGGCGACTTGGCGCTGGCCGCCGAGAAAATCACGCCGGACGTCATCAACTACATGGCGAAATTCGGCCGGGGACTGATCTGCCTGACGCTGACCGAGCAGCGCTGCGAGGAATTGAATCTGCCGCTGATGTCGCCCATCAATACTTCGGTGCACGGTACAGCGTTCTGCGAAGCGATCGACGCCAAACTGGGCGTCACGACCGGGATCAGCGCGTCGGATCGCGCGATCACGATTCTTACCGCGATTGATCCGAAGACGCGTCCGCAGGATCTGGCGCGACCCGGCCACATGTTCCCGTTGCGCGCGCGCAATGGCGGCGTACTGGTGCGCGCGGGGCAAACTGAAGCTTCCGTGGACCTGGCGCGCATCGCCGGTTTGAATCCTTCCGGAGTGATCTGCGAAATCATGAACGAAGACGGCACGATGTCGCGCGTGCCGCAGCTGATTGAGTTCTGCAAAGAGCACAATCTGAAGATGCTGACGGTGGCGGACCTGATTCGCTACCGCATGCAGCACGAACGCTACGTGCGCCGCATCGCTGAGGCAGTCCTGCCGACACTTTACGGCGACTTCCGCATGATCGCTTACTCCAGCGACGTGGATCACGACCAGCACATCGCGTTGATTCGTGGCGAACTGAACGGCTCGACTCCCCCTTTGGTACGCGTGCATTCGCACTGCATCACGGGCGACGTGTTTGGTTCGGTGGCCTGCGACTGCAACCAATTGGTCGAAAAATCATTGGAGTTGATTGCGAACGAAAATCGCGGCGTCTTTTTGTACCTGCATCACACCGGTCGTGGATTCACGATTGATACGCCGGAAACGCCTGGAACTTTGCCGAAGATTCATTTCCACACGCGCGGGCAATTAGATCGCGAAGTGGCTCGACAGCGCATGGTGCAGCATGAAAGCGGCACCGGCGCGCAAATCCTGATTGACTTGGGGTTGCAGGACATTCGCGTGGTCACCAATCATCCGAAAAAGGTCGTGGCGCTGGAGGGCTACGGTATCCGCATTGCCGACCAGGTTCCTTTGGATCTGACCACGCCGAAAACCACACATCAGTGGAGTTGAAGCTGTCTTTCACATTCCACAGTTTCCTTGAGGACTCTTCGTCGGTGCGAAGGGCTGCTAGGGTTCTTCTTCCTCGCCGGCCGCTGGTGGCGGCTTTGGCATGGATGCAGCGGGCTTTGCAGCAGCGTCGGTGGTGGGCTGGGCTTTTGACGGTGCTGCAGCGTGCGCGGTTCTCGTCGCTTTATTTTGTGCCGGGGGCACCACCATCAGGTACTTCCGCATCTTCTCCAGTTTTTTGGGACCGATTCCGCGGATGGCCTCCAGGTCGTTCACACTCTTAAAGCTGCCGTAGGATTTGCGCGCCTGCAGGATTTTTTCCGCTGTGGACGGGCCGATACCGGGGACCTGCTGCAACTCGGCGGAGGTGGCGGTATTCAGGTTGACGGGATGCAGCGGCGGTTTCTTCTTCGCACATTGACCCTGCGTCGCCCAGAGCACAAGGATGGTGAGGAGGAAACAACAGCAACGCGCCGAAATGGTCCGGCACCCCGTCACATCTTGATAATAGTATAACTAAGTATTCAACGCAATCATTAATATCCAGCGCAATTCAGCACCGACCAAGGCCTCGCGCTACTCCACACGTTCCCCTTGCGCGTTGTAGATCTCGGTGTCGCCGAACAGGCGCGCCTGCTCTTCGATCTGTGCGCGGTCGCCGACTACCACGATCGGCATATTTGCAGAATCGAAATATTTGCGAGCGGTGGCCAAAAGATCCGTAGAAGTCAGCGCGCGCACTTTATCGCGATACGTTTCCAGGTAATCCGCGGGAAGTTCGTTCAGTTCGACGGTAGCGAACTGTGACAACAAACCTTCTTGCGTGGCCAATCCCATCGAGAACATGCCGGTCACGTAGTTCTGAGCGTCGGCCAGTTCAGCGGGAGGCACGGGCACGGAACGCAGCTTGTCCAGTTCGTAGAAACTTTCGGTGAGCGATGCGGCCACAACCTCGTTGCGCACCGCGGCCGACACTGTGAAATATCCGTGTTGCCGCAACGGGGAAACTCCACTGCGCGGACTGTAGGTGTAGCCCTTATCTTCGCGAATGTTCATTACGAGCCGCGAATTGAAAGCGCCCCCGTACAGGCTATTGGTCAGCCCCAAACGAATCCAATCGGGATGCTTGCGCGTGATCGCGTGGCAGCCCAGCAGAATCTGGGTCTGCACCGAGCCAGGATTGTGCACAAGATACACCCGCCGACCGTGAAATTCCGGAAGCGCTGGAGCTTCTTTTGGCGCCGGCTTTTTCCCGGTCCAGTTCCCAAAGGTCTTCTCCGCGAGACTCAACATAGCCTGAGGATCAAAGTCGCCGACCATCAGGAGCAGCGCATTTTCCGGGGTGTAAATCTCGCGATAAACCTGTTCCAGATCCTCGCGTCGGTACGCCGCTACTTGCTGCTCGCTTGGGGAGACTCGTGCATACGGATGCTTGCCGAAAAGAATCTTGCGCAAGCGCTCGCCGGCCAGGAAGCCGGGCGAAGTCCGCTCCAGCTTCACTTCCTCGAGCTTCTGCCTGCGCTCGCGCTCGAGTTCGGGCGGTGGAAACGATGCTTCCCGCGCCAATTCATTCACTAACTGCAGGAGAGGCTCCGCGAATTCGCTGAGGCCCGCGAAGGAAATGGCGCTGGTATCTTGACCGGCGGACGTGCCGAGATCCGCACCGAGGCGCCGCAGATCCTCTTCGATTTGGCGGCTGGTGCGCTTCGCCGTGCCGGTGCGCAAAACCGTTGAAGTCATTTCCGCCAGTCCTACTGACCGGTCGGAAACTAGCGCCTCGCCGGCGCGAAAGAACAGCTCACCGTGAAACTTCGGGATCGAATGGGCCTCGGCTAGCACCACTTCCAAACCATTGGAGAGCCGGGCGCGGGTGCGCTTTGGCCAAGTCACAGCGCGTTCGGGCGCAAGCGCGGGAACTCCGGTCGCCATTTCGGGAGCACGAGTGGCCATTTACGCGGCCTCCTTTGCGTCTTTACTGACTGGCGTGCGAAACACGATGGCGCGATTCTCTGGCCGCAAGTATTTTTTGGCTACCGCTTGAATCTCCTCGCGCTTCACCGCAAGGAACCCTTCCAACACGGTGTTCACCAACTGCGGCTCATTGTCAAAAAGCGTGAAGCACGCCAGCAAGTGCATCAGCCCGTAGCGGGGCATATATCCACCGCGGCCGCCTTCGAGGGTAGAGTAATAATCCGAACGCCATTTCACTTTCAACTGTTGGAGTTCTTCCTCGCTAATTCCCTTTTCCTTCACTTCGCGTAGCACCTCGTCAAACGCCGCAAGGGTCTGCTCGGCGGTATATTCGGGCTTGTGCAGGATGCGAGTGGTCAATTGCGAAGGACCATTGTAGCCAAACACATCGTCAACGCCGCCGTCCGCCTCCACGGCGATTTGCTTTTCCAGCACCAGTTCCCGATGGATGCGTCCCGCGCGGCCCCCGTGCAACGCCTGATCCAGGAGCACTATGGCGTACCAATCAGGAGTGCGGCGCGGCGGCAACACATAGCCGATGGCCATCGCCGGAAGTGTCCCGAACTTCTCTTGCACACAGCCGCGACGTTCTTCGGTTTGCGGCGGCTCGGTCGGATCTGCGAAAGGTGGCGCAGCTCCCGCGGGGATCGAGCCAAAATATTTCTCTGCGAGCACTTGCCCGTTTTGCGGATTCACATCGCCGAGTATCAGCAGCACCGCATTGTTCGGAACGTAATAGGTTCGAAAGAACTTCCGAACATCGGCCAGACTTGCGGCATCGAGATCGGCAAAATCGCCGTAAAAATTGTGCGCGTTGGCCCAATTGCGGAACGCCACCGGCGGCATATCCAGCCAGGGAAATCCGCCGTAAGGCTGATTCATAACGTTCACCCGCACTTCTTCTTTCACCACGTCACGTTGATTGGTCAGATTCTCTTCGTCGACCTTGAGAGCCCGCATGCGATCGGCTTCCAGCCACAGTACGCGTTCGAGCGCGTTGGAAGGCACCGCTTCGTAGTAATTGGTCACGTCGTACATCGTGGAGCCGTTCAGCACACCGCCACTGGAGTTAATCAGTTTTATGTGTTGCATCTTGGGCGCGTTTTCCGAGCCTTGAAACATCATGTGCTCGAACAGGTGCGCAAACCCGCTGCGCCCCTGCGGTTCCAGGCGAAAACCAATTTTGTAATACACGCCGACGGTGACCACCGGTGCGTTGGTATCCGGCACAATCACTACACGTAAGCCGTTCTTCAATGTGCTGCTATGGATTGGAATTTGCAGTCGAGTCACTGGTCGCCCCTTTCGCTTGCCCCATAAAGTTGGTCTTTCCGGAAACTGCGTGCAGTTGCCGGAGCGTCGCCGCGGGATCTTGAGACAACACCTGCGCCGACAACCGGCTCACCAAGCGGTACGCGTCAAGGAATTCCGGCGCGAACTGGCGCAAAGCATTTTCATGGGCAGCCACCACGCCAAAATCGCCGCGAGCTAGAGGACCCGTCCAGGCCTTTTGTGGTCCCAGTTTCTCGTAATGCTCCAGCATTTGACGTGTCAGCGACAAGAGCGCGCTCTGCGCTTCCCGCCGTTTCAGCCCCGCGGCCATCAGCATCTGCACTCCCGCTTCTTCCATCGCCAAGCTTAGTCCGGCGGCAAAGGCCCCCGCAGCGTGATACAGCGGCTTTTTCTCCGCGGGAATGCCTATCGGCACGCCACCCAATGCTCGCGCTATTTTTCGGGCCGCGCGCACGGCCAGTTCATCGCCTTCCACGGCAAATACCTTGCCCTCGAGTGGTGGGACGCTGACGCCACTGAAGGTTTGCAAGGGGTGCATAGACCCTAGGAATGCGCCACAATTGCGAAGGGCAGTGAGCACGGAAGCATCCTGTGCGCCGCTGGTATGCAATACGACTTTGCCGCGAAGGTCCTCGCCGGCGTTGCGCGCCATTGCCGCCGCAACAGAAGTAATCGCGTCATCGGGCACGGTAATCAGAATCACGGAGGCTGCCGCAATCGTCGCGGGTATACCACTGACCGGCCGCCCAGCGCCAATGAATCGAACAGCCCTTCTTGCGCTGGCATCCGTTCGAGCCGCCACTACGGTGATTCGCCAACCGGTTTCCCGCAAACGCTTGCCGAGAGCGCGCCCCACGCGTCCGGGGCCCACGATGGCGAGGCTCTTTGTCATCCATGCTAGGATACCCTGAGGCTGGCTTACGACTCCAATCGGCATGCATTTCTTCTGGATATTTTTCTTCGGACTCATCGCATTTTTGTGGACCAGCTATGGTTTGAAGGTTGCCTATGGCGCGGTGCGCCTGCCCTGGGTGGCAAATTATGCTCCTGCCGAAGATTCCGCCTGCCCGAAGATTTCTGTGATCTTCGCGGCCCGCGACGAACAGGAAAAACTCCCCGGAGCGCTGGCCACGCTGGTTGCGATCGATTATCCAGCCCTCGAAATCATCGCCGTGGACGATCGCTCCACGGATGCAACCGGCCAAATCCTTGACGACTTTGCCGGCAGTCATGCGCAACTGAAAGTCGTTCATGTGCGGGAACTGCCGCCGGGCTGGCTCGGCAAGCCACACGCGCTGCAAAGCGGGTATAAACGGGCCAGCGGAGAATTGTTGGTGTTCACGGATGCGGACGTGAAGTTTCAACGCGACGCGCTGCGGCGGATTGTTTCGTTGTTTCGTGCCCGCGGCTTGGATCACCTGGCTTTGCTCGGCGATGTGGAGCGCAGCGGCTTTTGGGACACCGTGCTCATTTCTTTCTTCGGCATGGGTTTTCAGTTGGCCACCGACCCGTACAACGTCAGCAACCCGAATTCGCGCTCCTACGTTGGCGTGGGCGCGTTTCAAATGCTTAGCCGGAAGGCTTATGAAGGTAGTGGCACTCACGAGCGTTTGGCCATGGAAGTAGTCGACGACATGAAACTGGGCAAAATTGTGAAAATGGCGGGATTCCGCTCAGGCGTTGGCGTGGCACAGAACTACGTTTCCGTGGCCTGGCATTTGGGGCTTGGCAATCTGGTCCGAGGGGTGGAGAAGAATTTCTTTGCGGGAGCCCAGTTTCGTGTTGGCGTCGTGGTTGCGCAGATTTTGGCGCTGGTCTTGATGAACGTCGCTCCCTTTATTGGATTGATTTTCGGGCACGATTGGGTGCGCGCGCTTGCGGCGATTTCTGTATTGATCGCGATGTGCTTCCATTTCGGTGTGGACGTGGTGATGCGCGTTCCGCCGCTCTACTGTTTAACATTGCCAATGGGCGCGCTGATTTTCTCGTACATGATTTTGCGCTCAACCATCGTCACGTTGCGGCAAGGGGGAATCGTCTGGCGCGGCACGTTCTATCCCCTGGCGGAACTGCGGCGCGGTTTGGTCTAGCGCTTCAGGGGTTCGCCGAGGACGATTCCGCGGCATCTTTCCCAAACAATCCGGATAGATCCTGTTGCTTAAGAGATCTGATGCGGTCACGGAATTGTGCTGCCTTCTCAAATTCAAATTTCTTGGCAGCCTCGCGCATCTGCGTTTCCAGTTGCGCCAAGACTTCCGCGAGTTGCTGCTCCGACTTGATGGCCGCTGTGGCGGTGTCCAAAGCAGCGGTATCGAGGGGCACGGTTACGTAATCGGCTTCGACAATGTGCGCCAGTTCCATATCCACGCCCTTGATGATCGACTGCGGGGTAATGTTGTTTTCCTTGTTGTAGTCCAACTGTTTGGCGCGCCGGCGATTGGTTTCGCTGATAGCCTCGTTCATGGATTTCGTACGCACGTCGGCATACAAGATGGCGCGCCCCTCGACGTGACGGGCGCAGCGCCCGATGGTTTGGATCAAGGACGTAGTGCTGCGCAGATAGCCTTCCTTGTCCGCATCCAGAATCGCGACCAACGACACTTCCGGCAAATCCAATCCTTCACGCAGCAGGTTGATGCCGATCAGCACGTCGAATTCGCCCTTGCGCAGATCGCGCAGAATCTTGATGCGGTCGAGCGTCTCCACTTCGGAATGCAGATAACGGCAGCGCACCCCGATTTCGCCGAAATATTCGCTCAGGTCTTCGGCCATGCGCTTGGTCAGCGTAGTTACCAGCACGCGTTCGTTCTTTTCGGCGCGAACGCGAATCTCTTCGAGCAAGTCGTCCACTTGCCCTTTCACGGGACGAATTTCCACTTCCGGATCGACCAGGCCCGTGGGACGAATGACCTGTTCGACGAACACGCCTCCGGATTTGGTTAGCTCATAAGGCCCCGGCGTGGCCGACACGTAAATAACTTGATTCATGCGGTGCTCGAATTCTTCGAAGGTAAGCGGCCGATTATCCAGCGCCGAGGGCATACGAAAGCCGTAGTCGACCAGGGTCTGTTTGCGTGAACGGTCGCCATGGTGCATCCCGCGCACCTGCGGAATGGTGGCGTGGGATTCGTCCACAAACAGAAGGTAATCCTGGGGCACATAGTCCAGCAGGGTTGGCGGCGCCTCACCCGGCAGGCGCCCGCTCAAGTGCCGCGAATAATTCTCAATGCCGTGGCAATAGCCGATCGTGCGCATCATCTCCATGTCGAACATGGTGCGCTGCACCACGCGCTGCGCCTCAACGAATTTCCCCTGCTTCTCCAGTTCTTTCTTCCACCAATCCAGCTCTTCCTGGATGCCGACGAGAGCGCGGTCACGTTGATCTTGAGGCATCACGTAGTGCGTCTTGGGGTAGATGGGGACACGCGTCAAATCTTCCTGGCCCGTGCGAATCTCGCCCGTCAGGGGATCGATTTGCCGGATGACGTCGATCTGGTCGCCCCACATTTCGAAGCGGTAAGCATTGTCCTCGTAGGTCGGATAAATCTCGATAATGTCACCGCGCACGCGAAAAGTGCCGCGCCGCAGGTCTTCGCTGCGTTCGTACTGAATATCGACAAACCGGCGCAGCAGCGCCTCGCGGGAGGTCTGCATCCCTTTTTCGACCATCACCAACATGCCGAAGTACGCTTCCGGCGAGCCGATGCCGTAGATGCACGAGACCGACGCCACGATTACCACATCGCGCCGCTCAAAGAGCGAACGCGTAGCACTCATGCGCAGCTTGTCGAGTTCGTCGTTGATGGTGGCTTCCTTGTCGATGTACAGGTCCGCGGAAGGCACGTAGGCTTCGGGCTGGTAGAAATCGTAATAGCTGACGAAGTATTCCACCGCATTTTCGGGGAAAAAGCCCTTGAACTCGTGATAGAGCTGCGCGGCCAGCGTTTTGTTGTGCGCCAGAACCAGTGCGGGACGGTTCGCGGCTTCGATGACTTTCGCCATCGTGAAGGTTTTGCCGGAGCCGGTCACACCCAGCAGGACTTGGTTCTTATCCCCGGCATCCAGCCCGCGGAAGAGTTGGTCGATAGCGGCGGGTTGGTCACCTCGGGGTTGATAGTTGCTTCGCAGCTTGAAATTCATTCGGAAGGTCTCCTGCGCGTTCGCCGAGCACCGCGGAAACCTCCATTATAGCGCGGCTGGCAAGTCGGCCTGCGGCTTCGGAAGAACTAAGCCACGGCAGCGCGGACTTGTGGCACTTCGCTGCGTACCGGCGGCGGCAAATATGGTAAACGCTGCGGTTGAGCCCAGCGGGAGCGGGCCGGTCCCAGGAGAACACAAGAAAGGTCCCGCTGTGCTCTGCGTATTGCCAGGAACTTCTTGGTGGTCCGGATCAACCACTCTTTCCCATAACATCCGCGGAAGCCTTGCTCCAGCAGGTTTTCCAGCACGCCTGGAGCGCAATGCGGATGGTTCCAGACCAGATGTTTGGTATCGAATTTCGACCAATCCTTTTCAAAAATGCCGTAGTTCGTGTCGAGATCGCGCCACATTTCGGTTTGCGGGTGCGGTGTCACAATGGTGATCTGCGTGGTATCCAACTTCAAGGAGGCCAGTGTCCGCAGATCTTCTGCAATTGATTGGGGCGTTTCCGGAGGCAAGCCGATGATGTAGTAGCCTTGCGCGTACAGCCCCGCGCGGTTCAGCTTCTCCGACAACTCGAAAGCCGCCTGCACCTTTTCGTTCTTGTGCATCTGCTTCAAGATGTCCTGATGGAAACTCTCGATGCCAAACAGTGCGCCTTCCATGCCGCAGTTCTGCCAGTTATCAAAATTCCGCAAGAACAAATCGACGCGAGACTGCACCAGCCAACGCACTTTGTACCGCGCCAGAAGTTCGATGACGGAATCCGCATGCGAGGGCAGATTACCGAAATTTTCATCGAGCATCAGGACCCAGTGGACGCCATGTTTCACGTAAAACTGCAGCACGCGATCCAACGCAGCCAGGGAAATTTCCTTTGGTTTTGGCGCGAACGCGGTGGTCTGACAAAACGTGCAGCGAAAACTACAACCGCGCGAAGAAAAGAGTACGCCTACCGGCAGCGACCAGCCTCCCGGCAGCTTAAAGCGCGTGACCAGCGGCGGATGCTGAATTTCGTCGAGGGGCAGTCCGAGCTTGTGCGCCACCAGTTCTTCGCTGTAACTACTGAAAACATGATCGAAATGCGATTGGATCGCCGGGGTCAACGCCCCGTAATTCCCTGCCCACAGTTCGCCGACGCCGGCGCGGCGCGCTTCCGCAGCCATCGCCAGGATGTCGTTCGTCTCCTCAAGATAGAAGGAGAAGCCTACGACATCCCAGCCTTTCTTCAGCTGTTCGGAAAACTCGGCGTGCGTGGGATATTCCAGGATTTCCAGGTGCGGAAGATTCTGACGCAGAAAGCGCAGCCCGAACGAGATGGAGCGGGGCATGCCGAAGCGCCAGCGGAAATTTCGCGGGGCATTTTCTCGGAAATAGTCGTAAAGACCGGAGTCGCGGCAACGCGTGGTTAGTAAAATCTTGGGCATTCTTCCCCTCCCGTGCAGGACGAATCACAGAAGCGGACCTGGTCGCGGGCCAAACTGTAACACATTCTGCATGGTGAATAGAAGATAAAGAGCAGAGCGATAGGGAGACCATCAAGGGTAGCAAACACGTCCGAAGCGAAGGTTTCAGGGAGCGGATGACGGGCCGGGCGGGACGTAGCGGGTTTCCAGGTGGCTAGTCACATCCACCAGGTATTGCACCTGATTGGTTTTATCGACTTTCGCGATGGTCACGTCGAGGGATTGCTGCAAGTCTTCGGTGGCGCGCACCAGCAGGCCAGTTTTCCGAGAAATGTACACAACCGTCTGATTCGAGCCTCTGGCGGTGCCGGAGGTTTTTAGCTGGTGAAGTTTAAAATCTTCCGGAGTGGCATCCTCCGGATTCGATTTCTGCCGCAGAGTCGCGTTGACCAGGAAAACGGCACATTGCTCTCCGGGCAACGTAGGGCATGGCTCGCCCTGAACGTAGGTAGTTTCGCGTTCCCAAACGAGTTTGGCGATCGGCGTGGGAGTTTGTTCTACTTCCTCGCTCTTCCACTTCTCTCCGGGCCGCGCGCCGGAGGGCGGCAAGGTCCAGGCGAAGGC